>Ga0315912_10000228_pt1 | contig 120225 bp, 129 predicted proteins | sample VfabasoilMG_FD_204469 | JGI IMG/M metagenome (GOLD analysis project Ga0315912, IMG submission 204469) | Garden soil microbial communities collected in Santa Monica, California, United States - V. faba soil | ecosystem: Environmental > Terrestrial > Soil > Garden | place: USA: California... | reverse complement strand
AACTTAAGAGCGACCCATGATCGCAAGCATGACCGGATTCGCACGGCACGAGCTTGCCGGCAGCTGGGGCACCCTCACCTGCGAGCTGCGCAGCGTGAATCACCGCTACCTGGAACCCGGGTTCCGCCTGCCCGAAGAGCTCCGACCGCTCGAGGCGGACTTAAGACAGCAGCTGGCCAAGTCCCTCAAGCGCGGCAAGGTGGACTGCACCATGCATCTGCGCGGGTCGTCCGGCGCGGAACGCGAGTTGCGGGTGGACGAAGCCGCCCTGCAGCGCGTGGCCGTCGCGGTCCGGAAGGTGCTCAATGAGCTGCCAAAGGCCAATGTCGACGCCGTCGAGGTGCTGCGCTGGCCGGGCGTGGTCGAGGCCATCGCCAACGATTCCGACGCCTTGTTAGGCGCGGCCCGTTCTCTGTTCCAGAAGACCCTGGACGACCTGGGCGCCATGCGGCTGCGCGAAGGCAAACGCCTTGGCGAGCTGATCGAACAACGCTGCGCGGGACTGGCCACGCTGGTCGTCCAGGTCCGCGCGCGCATGCCGGAGATCCAGGCCCGGCTGCGTACCCGTCTCAACGAGCGGGTCACGGAGCTGTCCGCCACGGTGGACCCGGAACGCATGGAGCAGGAGATCGTGCTGCAGCTGCAGCGCATCGACGTTGCCGAGGAGCTGGATCGGCTCAATGGGCACATCGAGGAGACGCGCCGCGTCATGGGCGGAGGCGAAGCCGCCGGCCGCCGGCTCGACTTCCTCATGCAGGAGCTGAACCGCGAGGCCAACACGCTGGCGTCCAAGTCGCAGGACCTGGACATGACACGCATCAGCGTCGACATGAAGGTGCTGATCGAGCAGATGCGCGAGCAGGTCCAGAACGTCGAGTAGCTAGAACTCCTTCTCCGCGCCGCGTTCGCGCAGCGTATCGACCTGCTTGAACTTCGCCCAGCTGTTCGACAGCGAGAACAGCAGCGGCTTGCCGATCACCTTGCCGAGCGAGCTCGGCAGCCAGAAATTCCGCTCGTTCGAGAAATAGTTGAAGTACTTGTCGTACTCGGCATCGGCGTCGCCGAGCACGTTGCGCGCGGCGAACGTGCCGGTGAACGCGGCCCACGGAATTCCCACGCAGCCGAAGATGAAGCGCAGGTGCGGCTGGTCCTTCGGCCGCACGATGGTGGGCAGCAGGTCGCGCGTGGTGTCGATCTGCCCGGGCCAGAACTGCATGAACGACAGGCTTTTCAGCTCGGGGAAGTGGCGGTAGAAGTCCGCGATCACCCGCTTGATGACGCCCGGATTGTTGTACGCGTCCTTGAGGAAGGTAGTTAGCGCCGAGCCACCGCCGAGCAGCAGGCGGTTGTCCTTGGTGAGCCGGAAATAGGTGTACACCAGTTTCGAATCCCAGCACTGCATCTGTTCGCCGGACGGGAACAGGATCTTGAATTCCCGGTCGGTCAGCGGCTCGGAGACGCTGAGGAAGGTCTGCGCGTGAAACACCTCGGCGGACAGCGGGCTGATCGAGGGCTCGAGCTTGTCCACCGCGATGATGAGGTGATCGGCCGTGACGCTGCCGCCGTGCGTGTACACCGTGTGGTCTTCGAGCCGTTCCATCTCGGTGCTTTCGAACACCTGCATGCCGTCGTCGATGAGCACGTCCTTGAAGCCCTGCAGGCATTGCAGTGGATTAATGCCGTAAGTGCCGCCGTAACGGATGCCGGCGGTGTAGTCCACGGAACCCAGGATGCGCTTGAGCTGCTCGACGTCGTACAGCTTCTGGTCGGTGAACCCCACTTCCTGGCGACTCTCGAGCTCCGACCTGGCTGCTTCGTACCCTCCCTTGCCGAGGCCGAGGAACAGGGAGTCCTGTTTCAGCAGTCCGCACTCGATCCCGTATTTCTCGATGTTCCGCACCAGCCCTTCGATGGCGCTCACCGGCGCATCCCAGATTTCGCGCGCGGCCTTGGGGCCGTAACGCCGCACCAGCTGGTGCAGTTCCAGCTCGCTGTCCGGCGTGAGGAAGCCGGCGCTGCGACCTGAAGAACTGCCTCCGATGATGTTCTTGTCGAGCAGGACCACCTTGAGGCCCTTGCGCAGGAACTGCGCGGCGGCACACACGCCCGCGAAGCCGCCGCCGACGATGGCCACGTCGCACTTGATGTCGGACTTGAGCGGCGGGCAGTACTTGTGCTGGCTCACCAGGAGAGTCGTGAACCACCAGTTCTGATTGATCAGGCGCATGCGGGTACCAAACAACTTCGGGGCTTCCCTTCTATCCGCAGGACATAAGCGGCCGTAATAGCCCTTTAGGCCCGAGCGCTCTTGTCGCAACGCTTTACACGCGGGGGGCACTCCGGCCGCTAACTAACTGAATGCGCTGGGTGGCACGTGGATTGCTCCTGTCCTGGGCAGTATCTGATTGAAAAGGCTCAAGTTATGTCAATGCGTTCCGTGGTTGCGATCTGTCTCGTGGCGCTGGCCGCTCCGGCTGCCCATGCCATTCCGGTTCGCTACGACTTCACGATCACGCTGGCCGACGTGCAGGGCACTTTTCCGATCAGCGGTCCAACCACCGGCTCCGGCTACGTCGTGTTCGACACCTCGCTGCGCTCGCTCGCCAATGCCAGCGGCCAGGTCGGCAACAAGAACACGCCGCTGCCCACTTACGACATCTCGTTCGACTGGCTGGGCATGCACTGGGGTTCGGCCAGCGCCACGCTCGGCAACCTGAAGTTCAACGGCACGCTGCTTGGCAACTGGAGCATCGATGCGGTGCTGGCGCCGAATGCCTGCCGCCCGGCCTTCCAGTGCGTGCAGTGGGGTACCAACGATTTCACGGTCACCGGCTCGAGCAGCGGCTTTGGCACGGCTTTGCTCACGCGCGTGGGCAGCAATGGCGTGGCCATAGGCAATGCGCGCTGGTCCGCGCCCCGCCAGGTCGACGTGCCCGAACCCGCGGCACTCGCCATGCTCGCGGCCGCGCTGGCGGGCCTGGCCCTGTTCCGCCGGCGGCAAATCCGCGCCTAGCATTGCCGCTGCATTTCACGAATGACCCCGGCCACGCGCCGGGGTTTTTCTTTGGCGGCTACAATTCGCGCCATGTCATCCACCAGTGCGCCGCGACGCGGCTCGCTTTTCGTCATCGCCGCCCCTTCGGGAGCCGGTAAAACCAGCCTCGTGAAGGCGGTGCTGGCGCGCGACCCCTCGCTGCGCGTCTCGATCTCGCATACCACGCGCAAGCGGCGCGAAACCGAGGTCGCGGGCCGCGACTACCACTTCATCGCCGTGGACGAATTCAAGCGCCTGCGCGACGCCGGCGAGTTCCTCGAACACGCCCAGGTATTCGACAACTTCTACGGCACGGGCCGCGCGCAGGTCGAAGCGCTGCGCCAGGCCGGACACGACGTCATCCTCGAGATCGATTGGCAGGGCGCGCAGCAGGTGCGCAAGGCCCAGCCGGACTGCGTTTCGATTTTCATCCTGCCACCCTCACGCCGTGAGCTCGAACAGCGGCTGCGCAACCGCAAGACCGACAGCGACGAGGTCATCGCCCGGCGCCTGCGCGATGCCGTCGCGGACATGACCCACTACGCGGAATTCGACCGTGTCATCGTCAACGACCAGTTCGAGCTGGCCGTGTCCCAGCTGCTGGAGATCCTCTCGGGGAAGGCCGGATACGAGGCGACCCGGGCGCAATTGAAGCCCTTGCTGGCGGATCTGCTGGGCTGATCGGTCATCCACCGCCCATCCGAGCGGCCGGATGAAGCATTGCCCTGCAAATCCCGGCAAATCCAAGCCTTTTTCCAGTAGACTTCCGACCCCCAAGAACGCTTGTTTCGCTGAGAGACTCATGGCCCGAATCACCGTCGAAGACTGCCTTCCGAACGTCGAAAACATCTTCCAGCTGGTGCTGCTGGCCGCGCAACGTGCGCGCCGCCTCGCCAATGGCGCCGAACCGACGGTTCCATGGGAAAACGACAAGCCCACCGTCGTTGCCCTGCGCGAGATCGCCGAAGGCAACATCACGCCGGAGATGCTGCGCGAGCCGGATCCGCCGCCGCAGGAAGCCACGCTCCCGGACGCCGACAATCAATCCCTGTTCCGTGCGCCGCAATTCGGCCTGCAAGGCGATCGTGACGTACAGGAATAACGCCACCGCCTGACCCCACCCACAGGAGCGCTCGCGCGCCATGGACTTAGCGTCGCCGCTCCTTCAGCTCCTGCCCAGTTCCCGGCGCCTGCCGGGACTGCGCGAGCTCATCAACAGCCTCGAGACCTATCTGCCACCGGAGCAGGTGGAGCGCGTACGCGAGGCTGCGGAGTTCGGCGCCGAGGCGCACGAGGGCCAGAAGCGACTCTCGGGTGAGCCCTACATCGCGCACCCGCTCGCGGCCGCGCAGATCCTCTGCGATCTGCATCTCGATCCCGACACGATCATCGCGGCGATCCTGCACGACGTCATCGAAGACACGCCGATCTCGAAAGAGGAGCTGGCCGGCAAGTTCGGCGCGCCGGTGGCCGAGATCGTCGACGGTGTCACCAAGCTCGACCAGATCCAGTTCAAGTCACGCGCCGAGGCGCAGGCGGAATCCTTCCGCAAGATGGTGCTCGCGATGGTGCGCGACCTGCGCGTCATCCTGGTCAAGCTCGCCGACCGCACGCACAACATGCGCACGCTGGACGCCATGGCGCCCGCGCGGCGCCGCGCCGTGGCGCGCGAAACGCTCGACATCTACGCGCCGATCGCCGGGCGACTCGGTCTCTACAATCTCAAACTCGAACTCGAGGATCTCGGCTTCAGGGCGGCGTATCCGCATCGCTACCGCGTGCTGGAACGCGCACTGAAGAAAGCCCGCGGCAACCAGAAGCAGTTCCTCACCAAGATCGCCGACACCATGCGCCTCGCGCTGGTGAAGGCCGACGTCAAGGCCGATGTCTCCACACGCGAGAAGCACCTGTACAGCATCTACAGCAAGATGCTGCGCAAGGGCGCACCGCTGTCCGAGATCGTCGACGTGTTCGGCCTGCGCGTGGTGGTCGACAAGGCCGACACCTGTTATCGCGCGCTGGGCGTGGTGCACGCGGCCTACAAGCCGATGCCGGGTCGCTTCAAGGACTACATCGCGATCCCGCGCGTCAATGGCTACCAGTCGCTGCACACCACGCTGTTCGGCCCGAACGGCATTCCCATCGAGGTGCAGATCCGTACCGAGGACATGCACCGCGTGGCCGAGGCCGGCATCGCCGCGCACTGGAAATACAAGGTCAACGACAGCGAAGGCGGGCAGGACGAACGCGCGCGCGAATGGCTCGCCAACCTGGTCGACATGCAGGAAGGCGGCAGCTCCGAGGACTTCCTCGAAAGCGTCAAGGTCGACCTGTTCCCCGACAAGGTCTACGTGTTCACGCCCAAGGGCGAGATCCTGCGCCTGCCGCGCGGCGCCACCGTGGTCGACTTCGCATACGCCGTGCACACCGACGTCGGCAACCGCTGCGTGGCCGCCAAGGTAGACAGGCGCCTGACGCCGCTGCGCACGCCGCTGCGCAATGGCCAGACCGTCGAGATCATCACCGCCAAGGGCGCCATGCCCAACCCTTCGTGGGTGAACTTCGTGGTGACCGCCAAGGCGCGCGCCGCCGTGCGTCACTACCTCAAGGGACTGCGCCGCCAGGAAGCCATCGAACTCGGCGCGCGGCTCATCAACCAGGCGCTGGGCGAGTTCAAGATGTCGCTGGACGAGGTTTCCGCGGACACGCTGAACTCGGCCGTGGTCGAGCTCGGCATGCACGACGTCGACGAACTCTACGAGAAGGTGGGCCTGGGCGAACGCCTCGCGCCGCTGGTGGCGCGGCGCCTGCTGCCCACCAAGGCCAGCGAGGAATCCTTTTCGGGAGCGCCCGCGCCGCTGGCCATTGCCGGCACGGAAGGCCTGCTGGTTTCCTACGCGCGCTGCTGTTTCCCGATTCCGGACGATGCCATTTTCGCATTCCTCTCGGCCGGTCGCGGCGTGGTGGTCCATCGCGAGAACTGCGTGAACGTCGAGGACTATCGCAAGCACCCGGAGAACTGGCTCCCGGTCGCATGGCAGGCCACGACGGACAAGGTGTTCAGTTCCGAGATCCGTGTCGACGTCGCCAACAAGATGGGTGTGCTGGCCGCCGTGGCCGCGGCCATCTCCGCCGGCGACACCAACATCGAGCGGGTGGCGGTGGAAGAAAAAGACGCCGACAGTTCCTCGCTGGTGTTCGAACTCCGCGTGCGCAATCGCGAGCACCTGGCGCGCGTGGTGAAAGTCATCCGCCGGATGCCCGAAGTGCTCAAGGTCACGCGTACAATCGCGAGCCACGGTCGCACCACCCGCGCGGCCGAGTAGTAAAGGAGAGACGATGCCCACGAAGGCCATCCACACGGATCAGGCACCCAAGGCCATTGGCCCGTATTCACAGGCGGTGCGCGCCGGCGACACGGTGTACCTGGCGGGTCAGATCCCGCTCGATCCGGCCACCATGCAGATGGTCGAGGGCGATTTCGAAGCCGAGGCCCGCCGCGTGTTCGAGAACATCAAGGCCGTGATCGCGGCTTCGGGTGGCAGCTTCGCGCAGGTGGCCAAGGTCACCATCTTCCTCACCGATTTCGCCAACTTCGCCAAGGTCAACGACATGATGGCGCAGTACTTCACGGCGCCGTACCCGGCGCGTTCGACGGTGGCGGTGGCGGCGTTGCCGCGCAACGCGCGCGTCGAGATCGAGTGCACCCTGTACCTGGGGTGATCCGGCGGTCGTGGCATCGATAGCGCCACAGGTCGTCTCGGAGCAGCGCCCGGTCGGTTCGCTGCGCGGCGTCGGGCCGGCGCTGGCCGAGAAACTCCAGAAGCTCGGCGTCCACCAGGTCCAGGACCTGCTGTTCGTGCTGCCGTCCCGCTACGAAGACCGTACCCATGTGTCGGCCCTCGGCAGCCTGCGTCCCGGCAGCCGCGCCGTGGTCGAAGGCGAAGTCCAGCTCACCGAGGTCGCGTTTCGACGCCGTCGCCAGCTGCTGTGTCGTATCACCGACGGCACCGGGTCGCTGACGCTGCGGTTTTTCTATTTCTCCGGCGCGCAGCAGGCCGCGCTCAGCCGCGGCACGCGCCTGCGATGTTTCGGCGAGATCCGCCGTGGCCCGCTCGGGCTGGAAATCGTGCATCCCGAGTATCGTCGGGTCGCGACCACCGGCGAGGCCGACGCGCCGCTCGAAGAAGTGCTCACGCCTATCTACCCGACCACCGAGGGAGTGCCGCAGGCGCGGCTGCGGTCACTCATCGAGCTGGCGCTGCGGGAAGCCGCGGCCTCCGGGGTCCGCGACTGGATTCCGCAGAACCTGCTGGCCAGTCTCGATCTGCCGCCGCTGGCCGAAGCGCTGACCATGATGCATCGGCCTCCGCGGGATGCCGATCTCGCGCAGCTGCTGGGCGGCCATCATCCCGCGCAGCGCCGGCTGGCCTTCGAAGAACTGCTGGCGCACCAGCTTTCCCTGCGCCAGTTGCGCCAGGCGGTGAAGTCCGAGCCCGCGCCGCCGCTGCACGACGGCGATGCGCTCGAATCCCGGCTCCTGAAATCGCTGCCGTTTGCGCTCACCGGGGCGCAGGCGCGCGCGCTCGAAGAGGTGGATCGCGACCTGGCCAGTGACAAGCCCATGGTGCGGCTGGTGCAGGGCGACGTGGGCTGCGGCAAGACCGTGGTCGCGGCCGCGGCCGCGGCACGCGCGGTGGGCAGCGGCTGGCAGGCGGCGCTCATGGCGCCCACCGAACTGCTGGCCGAGCAGCACGCGAAGAATTTCGAGCGGTGGTTTCGTCCGCTGGGGATCACGGTCGCGCTGGTGACCGGATCGATGCCCGCCCGAACCCGACGCAGCGCGCTCGAAGCCGTCGCCAGCGGCGAGATCCCCCTCGTGGTCGGCACGCATGCGTTGTTCCAGGAGTCGATGGAGTTCGCGCGGCTCGGCCTGGTGATCGTCGACGAGCAGCATCGCTTCGGCGTGCAACAAAGGCTCGCGCTGCGCGAGAAAGGCTCGCGTGGCGGCGTGCTTCCGCACCAGTTGATCATGACGGCGACTCCGATACCGCGCACCCTGGCCATGACGGCCTATGCCGATCTCGATGTCTCCGTCATCGACGAATTGCCGCCGGGCCGTACGCCCGTCCGCACCAGCGTGTTTCCGCAGTCGCGCCGCGCCGAGATCGTCGAACGCGTGCACGGCAAGATCGCGGCGGGAAGGCAGGCCTACTGGGTGTGCCCGATGATCGAGGAATCCGAAGAGCTTCGTTACCAGGCGGCCGAGGAAACCGCGCAGGCGCTGGCCGAAGCACTGCCCGACGTGAAGGTGGGACTGGTCCATGGCCGCATGCCAGCGCGCGACAAGGAGCGCGGCATGCATGCCTTCAAGGACGGCAAGATCGGATTGCTGGTCGCCACCACCGTCATCGAAGTGGGCGTCGATGTGCCCAATGCCACGCTCATGGTCATCGAGAATGCCGAGCGCATGGGCCTCGCGCAGTTGCACCAGTTGCGCGGACGCGTGGGCCGTGGCGCGCACGAAAGCGACTGCGTGCTGCTCTATGGAGATCCGCTCAGCGAGATCGCGCGCGCGCGACTCAAGGCCATTCGCGAGACCAATGATGGATTCGTGATCGCACGCCGCGACCTGGAACTGCGGGGTCCCGGCGAATTGCTCGGCACCCGGCAGACCGGCCTGGCGGATCTGCGTGTCGCCGACCTGATGCGGGATTCGGACCTTCTGCCCATGGTCCAGGGGGCCGCTGAATCACTATTGCAACAAAATGGTGCTGCAGTCGATGCCTTGACGCGAAGATGGATCGGCGGCGGCCTGCAATACGGCCGGGTGGGCTGAGCTGCCTGTAGCAATAAACAAGAGTGACGTTGTCCACCAAATGCGAATCATTTACATTCGGATTCGTATTCCATGGCCGTCCAGATCATCAATGACATGCCTGACGTCGAGGTTCACCGCGGTGAACCGGTCGCGGCGTGGCTGCGTGATCTCAATGCGCCCCGCGCCGACGTGCGCCGATTCAACGGTCGCGCGATTGCCATCACGATCACGGTGGGCCTGCATCTCATCGCCGCCATCGCGCTCATGCGTGTCACGCTCGCGCAGCCGGTGCAGATCATTCCCGCTCCCATCGAGGCCGCGCTGATCGAAGAGCTGCCGCCCGCCGACGTGCCGCCGCCTACTTACGTTCCGCCGCCGATGAACGTGGTGTATTCGCTGCCCACGCCGCAGGACATCACCATCGAGACAACCGCCGTATCGGAAATTGCCGGCACGGCCATCACGTCATCGGAGCCCGTGACCGTGGCGCCTCCCATGGTGGAGTCCGTGGAATACGTGCGTGCCGCGCCTCCCGTGTATCCCAGGGAATCGCAGCGTCGCCGCGAACATGGCACCGTGGTCCTGCGCGTGCTGGTCGATGCCGCGGGACATCCGGCGCAAATACAAGTGGAGCGTTCGAGCGGCTTCGAACGACTCGACGTCGCGGCCCGCGAAGCCGTGCAGAAATTCCTGTTCCGTCCGTATGAAGTGAACGGCGTGGCGCAACCCGCGCAAGTGCTCATTCCCATCGGATTCGACCGCCGCAGCTGAGTCCGGCGGCGCGTATGATGCGCGCCTGTGGCTGCCGTCGACGAACTCGGACTTTCGACTCCCGCTCCCTCCAGCTCGCGCCTGACGGCGCTGCGGTATGCGCGCCGTCTGCGCGACCTCGTCGAACTCGCGCGCCTGCACCGCCCCATCGGCATCTGGCTGCTGCTGTGGCCGGTGTTGTGGGCCATATGGATCGCGGGCGCTTCGCATCCCTCGCCCAATGTGCTCGTGATCTTCGTGCTCGGCACCGTGGCCATGCGTTCCGCCGGCTGCGTCATCAATGACCTGGCCGACCGCGACTTCGATCCCTTCGTCAAACGCACGCGCGACCGGCCCATCGCCTCGCGACGCATCGCGCCCCTCGAGGCGGTGGCGTGGTTCCTGGTGCTCATCGGCATCGCGCTGCTGCTGGTGCTGCAGCTCGATCCCTTCACCGTGCGCATGTCGGTGGTCGGCGCGGCCCTGGCCGTCACCTATCCACTGTTCAAGCGATTCTTCCCGTTGCCGCAGTTCTACCTGGGCGTGGCCTTCAGCTGGGGCGTGCCCATGGTGTTCAACGCGCAGACCGGCGCCATTCCGCGCGTCGCGTGGATCATCTTCTTCGCCGGTGTCATCTGGGCCGCCATCTACGACACCATGTACGCCATGGTGGATCGGGAAGACGACCTCAAGATCGGCGTGAAATCCAGCGCCATCGTGTTCGGGGACATGGACAAGCTCATCATCGGCGTGTTGCAGGCGCTGATGCTGTTCACGCTGTACCTGGTGGGCAAGAACATGGAATTCGGCCACTGGTACCACATGGGACTACTGGGCGCCGCCGTGTTCTTCGGCTACCAGCAATGGCTGATCCGCAATCGTCAGCCCGAGGCCTGCTTCAAGGCCTTCCTCAACAATCAGTACGTCGGCCTCGCGGTGTTCATCGGCATACTGCTCGAGTACGCGTTCCGCGGAAACATCCGCATGCTGGTCCAGTAGCTCAGGCCGCCACCGGGGCCGGACGCAATTTGCGGCCAAACCACCAGCCGTTGAAGGCCTGCAGCGGCCCCAGCAGGAAATAGACCACGCCCGGCAGCCAGCCGGATTCGCTGACGTAGGCCAGCGTGATCGACAACCCGCACACCGCGACGTAGATGAGGTTTTCCACCAGCGAGGCACGCGTCTGTATCAGCTCGTTCTCGTCGAGTTCGAGCTCGGCGCGTTTGCGCAGCGCGTGGAAGTACAGCAACGCATACAGTCCCCAGACGCCGGAAAAGCCCAGGCCATACACGAGATAGAGAACCCAGATCTGCTGGACGCCCTCGAGCGTCGGCGCGTTGTCCATGTCGAGGCCGAACAGGTTCACGGTGACCAGCGTGAACAGGTACTTGAGTGGATAGACGAAGAACAGCACCAGTACCAGGATGGCCATGGTGGTCACGCGCGTGAACGGGTCTTCGAGGCCGTAACGGCGGTGATACCGGAAGTGCGCGTTCCAGAACATCATCAGCATCGCGAAGCAGATCACGAAGCCGGGGAAGCCGCGCACCACGTCCATGAGACCGTTGAAGTTGCGGGGTACTTCGAGGGCGACCACCAGCAGGGTCACCGCGAAGCCGAACACGCCGTCGGTCAGTCCCTCGACGCGCGAGACCTCGGTGCCGCGCCAGCGGAAATGCTGTTCGCGGCGCGGCGCGAGTGGCAGGTGCTGGCGCAAAGTCTTTCGGCCCGATGATTCGTCCATGACGCCCTCCGTCTGCGTGGAATCACCACCACATGTAATACAGGCCCGCCAGCACCGCGACGATCAGCAGCGAGGCGACGTTGAATCCCGTGCCGGTGGTGAAATCGACATTCTTGATGTCCACGCGCAGCGCGGTCTCGCGCTTCGGCGACGCCAGGGAGATGCCGATCGCGATGACCATGCCGGCGACGAAGCACCAGCCCACGCGGTTCATGAACGGGTAGTCAGGCAGGAACTGGTAGAACGCCCAGGACATGACCACCGTGGCGATGGCCGCCACCATGGCGGCGGTCGCGGTGGTGCGTTCCCAGAAGAGGCCGAGCAGGAAGATCACGCAGATGCCCGGCGTGACGAAGCCCGTGAAGTTCTGGATGTACTGGAAGCCCTGCCCGAAGTTCTGCAGGAAGGGCCGGGTGATGATGATGGCGATCACGATCGACACGATGGCCACGATGCGACCCACGGCCACCAGCTGCTGCTGGCTGGTCTGCGGCCGCGCGGCGCGGTAGAGATCCATCGTGAAGATGGTGGCGATGGAATTGATCTTGGATCCCGTCGACGCGACGATGGCCGCGACCAGCGCCGCGAAAACCAGGCCCTTGATGCCCACCGGCAGGGAAGCCATGAGCGTCGGATAGGCCTGGTCGGTGCGTTCGAGGCCCGGGTGCAGAACCAGCGCCGCGATTCCAGGCAGCACGATGATCGCCGGCATCAGTAGTTTGAGGAACGCGGCGAGCACGATGCCCTTCTGCGCTTCGTTCACGCTTTTGGCCGCGAGCCCGCGCTGGATGATGTATTGATTGAAGCCCCAGTAGGAGACATTCATCATCCACATGCCACCCAGCAGCACGGCGAGACCCGGCAGATCCTTGTAGTGGGGATTGTCGGGCGAGAGGATCATGTCGAACTTCTCGGGGAACCGCGTGGTGAGTTCGTTGAAGCCGGCGATGACTCCGCCGTCGCCTCCCACCTTGTCGAGTGAAATCCACGTGATGATGATGCCGCCGGCCACCAGCAGCGACACCTGCACGATGTCGGTGAGCGCCACGGCCTTGAGCCCGCCATACAGCGCATACAGCAGCGCGAACAACGCCAGCCCGGTGATGGCGACCTGCAGGTCCAGGCCGGTGATGGCATTCACCGCGAGCGCGCCCAGCCAGAGGATCGACGTGAGGTTCACGAAAATGTACAGCGCCAGCCAGAACACGGCCATGACGTTGCGCACCGCCGGGCTGTAACGCTTCTCGAGGAATTCCGGCATCGTGTAGATGCCGTTCTTGAGGAATACCGGCAGGATCCACTTGCCGACGATGATCAGCGTGAGCGCCGCCATCCATTCGTACGACGCAATGGCCATGCCCATCACGTAGCCCGAGCCGGACATGCCGACGATCTGTTCGGCCGAGATGTTGGCCGCGATCAGCGAGGTGCCGATGGCCCACCAGGGCAGGGCGCGCGACGCCAGGAAGTAGTCCTGCGCATCTTTCTTGTGTTCACCCTTTTCGCGCGACACCCATTGGGCCAGCGCGAAAATTCCAACCGCGTAGATCACCAGGATGGCGATATCCAGAGTTGCCAGGTTCACGTTCGACTCCCCTCGCGCTGCGACGCCTGCGCGCCGGTCTTATGTGGAACGCAACGCTTCGAAAAGTGCGCGCGCCCGTGTTGTCAGCTCGGCGAGTGTATACGCGGGCGTGAATAGTTCGCTGCCAAATCCGAATCCATCCGCGCCTGACGCGAGCCATGCGGCGATGTCCTGCGCGCCAACACCGCCCACCGGGTAGACGCGGGCGTGCGGCGGCAGCACCGACTTGAGCGCCCTGAGATGCCGCGGCCCGTACGTGGCCGCCGGAAAGAGCTTGAGCTCCGTGGCACCGGCGTCGAGCGCGATGAAAGCCTCGGTGGCAGTGGCGATACCGGGCAGCACGCGCATTTTCAGATCCAGCGCGCGCCGGATCACGGCCGCATTGCAGTTCGGCGCGACCACGAGCCGCCCGCCAGCGCCGTGCACCCGTTCCACGTCGGCCGCGTTGAGGACCGTGCCCGCGCCGACCATGCAATCGGCGCCATGCGCCGACACCAGTAGTTTGATGGTGTCGAAGGGCTGGGGCGAGTTGAGCGGAACCTCGATGGCGCGGAAGCCTTCGGCCACGAGCGTCGCGCCCACTTCGGGCGCCCGCTGCGGCGTCAGGCCGCGCAGGATGGCAACGAGTTCGATGTTCTTTGGAGGCATGATCAGGCGGCCGCCAGGGTTGTGAAGACCCGTGCCAGTCCTGCCAGCGCGGCGGCGTCACCCTCGTGTGACTGGCCGCGCCGCCCATGGCGCGTCAGCGCCGCGGAGTACAGTCCCGTCAGTGCCGGCGCTCCGATGACGTGCACCGGCGCGTCCGTGCCGTGCGACTCGAACAGCGGCAGCGCGTCGCCGACGTCGGTGCCGATCAGCAACCCCGAGGTCCAGGACGCCGCGCCCGCCGCGGAAAGCTGCTCATCGATGCGCAGGCTGCGGCTTTGAAACAGCCGGTGCAGCACCGACACCGAGCGGTGCCTGACCGCCTCGGTGAGCCCGCGATCGAAATCCGCCGCGTGGTGTTCGATGGGCGTGGCGGGGTCGCGCACCAGCACGCTGTGGTCGCACAGCATTCGGAACAATTCACCGGTGGGCACGGTGAGGAATTCAATCACCACGCCATCGTGCAGTGACAGCCACTTGGTGTGCGTGCCGGGCAGGCACAGCAGGTGCCGGCCCTGCGCGAGCTCCGGGTGCAAGGTGAGCGCGCCCAGCACCTGGGTTTCTTCACCACGCAACACGTCGGGCGCACCGAGCGGATTCGCACACTTCATGCCGGGAACGATGTGCACGTCGTGTCGCGCCTCGACGAGCGAGTCCGCAAGACTTTCGATGTCTTCGGGACACTGCAGGTAGGGAGCTTCGATCCAGCCGAAGGCCGATCCCGCCATGCCGCACAGCACCGCGCGCAACTCGCCGTGCGACTCGCGCCAGCCGACGGTGAGTTCATCGAAGACCTGGGCGAAGCGCCCGCGCGACTGCGCCGCTCCAGGGCCGGACCGTGACTCGATCACCCGGCCGCGCGCATCGCACAGGAACAGGCGCAGGTTGCTCGTGCCCCAGTCTCCGGCGATGCAGGCCGCGTCGCTCATGGCATGAACATGCCGCCGTTCACGTGCACGATGTTGCCGGTGATGTAGCCGGCGAGATCGTCGGATGCGAGGAACAGGAAGGCGCCCACGCAATCCTTCGCGTCACCGATGCGACCCAGCGGCGCGGCATTCTTCATCGCCTCGAGCCGTTCCTTCGGCGTGCGCGCATGGAATGGCGTCGCAATCGCGCCCGGCGCCACGGTGTTCACGCGGATGTTCTTCTTCGCGAGGTCGCGCGCCAGGTGGCGCGTGAGGTTGTGGACGGCAGCCTTCGCGCTGGAGTACACGCTGGCACCGGCGCCGCCTCCGTCGATACCCGCGATCGAGCCCACGTTGATGATGTTGCCGCGACCGCGCTTCTCGAAATGCGGGATCGCCGCCTGCGTCGCGGCGATGACCGCGCGCACGTTGAGGTCATACACGAAATCGAACAACGCATCGTCGACCTCGGTGATCGGGCGCCGTTCACCGAGCCCACCGGCGTTGTTGATCAGGATGTCGAGGCCGCCGAGCGCACTCGCCGCCTCTTCGACCACGCGTTTCGCCTCGCCGCGGCGCGACAGGTCCCCTTGCACCAGCGCTGGCGCGGGACCATTCAGTTCCGCGGCCAGTGCGCGGACCTCGGCTTCGTGCGAGTTGTAGTGCAGCGCCAGGCGTGCGCCCTGCGCGGAAAAGGCCCGGGCCAGCTCGGCACCGATGCCGGTGCTGGCTCCGGTGATGAGGACGGCTTTGGCTTCGAGGTCGGTGATGCGGCTCATGGGCCGGATGTTACCGTGACATCCGGCCGGGACTTTGGCGGAATGCCGGCCCGGCAGCGGCTTCGTCCGGCAGTCAGACGGTTTCGGAGACGCCCAGCTCCTTGAGGATGGCCACGCGCAGCGCCTGCGCTTCCGGGCTGGACACCCGGCGCGGGTGCGGCAGCGTCACGTCGAAGCTCGCCTGGATGCGCGCCGGGCGCGGGCTCAGCACCAGGATGCGGTCCGCGAGATGGATGGCTTCTTCCACGTCGTGGGTGATGAGTAACACGGTGTGACGCTCGATGCCCAGGATGCGCAGCAGTTCGTTCTGCATGCGCAGGCTCATCAGCGCATCCAGCGCCGAGAACGGCTCGTCCATGTAGAGGATCTCGGGCTTCACCACCAGCGCGCGCGCGATCTCGGCGCGTTTCAGCATGCCGCCCGAGAGCTCGTGTGGATAGTTGTTCTCGAAGCCCTTGAGGCCGACGAGCGCGGCGTATTCCTCCGCCAGCGCCTCGCGGTTCGGCATTTCGTCGGGCAGGCCAAACAGCAGGTTCTCGCGCACCGTGAGCCACGGAAACACCGAGCCCTGCTGCGTGATGAGGATGCCTTTCGAGTTGGGCTGGAAGCGCGCCTTGCCGTCCACCAGCACGGCCCCGGTGTCCGGCGCCAGGAATCCGGCCATGATGTTCATGAGCGTGGTCTTGCCACAGCCGGACGGCCCGACGATGGCGACGAATTCGCCGTCGGCCACGTCGAAGTTCAGGTCGTCGATGACCTCGAGCCGGCCCTTGTCCGCCGGAAAGCCCTTGCGGACGTTCTGGACGTTGATCTTGGTGGCGCCCGTCTTAGTGTGCATACCGCCACCGCACGTTCTTCATTCCCTCGAGCATCCGCATGCTACCGTCGAGCGCCAGGCCAATGAGCCCGATGATGATCATGCCGGCGATCACCAGGTCGTAGCGATTACCGGCGTTGCGCGAATCGATGATCATGTAGCCGAGGCCGGAACGCAGCGCGATCATTTCCGCGGCCACCACCACCAGCCAGGCCACGCCGAGTCCGATGCGCATGCCGACAATGATCTGCGGCAGCGTCGCCGGGAACACCACCTGCCGGAACAGCTTGCCGCGCGGCACGGCGAAATTCTCGGCCGCGCGCAGGAAACGTTTCTCGATGGTGTGCACGCCCGCCGTGGTCTGCACGATCATCGGAAACACCGACGCGATGAAGATGAGGTAGATAGGCGAGGCATTGCCCACGCCGAACCAGAGGATGGCGATCGGGATCCAGGCGATGGGCGAGATCGGCCGCAGGATCTGGAACAGCGGGTTCAGCGTGACGAAGGCGCCATGCACCCAGCCCATCCACAGGCCGAGCGGAATCGCGAACACCACCGCGATCAGGAATCCCGCGGCCACTCGAAACAGCGAGGCGCCGATGTGTTCCCAGAGCGTGCCGTCGCGCGCCAGTTCCATCGTGCCCGTGACCACCTGCAGCGGCGTCGGGAAAATCACGCTCTCGGTGGCCAGCACGGCGATCCACCAGATGACCACGACCACCGCGAGCACGATGATCGATGGCAATACGGATCCGAGTTTTTTCATCCCGCCTGCTTCTCCCGCCATTCACGAAAGCGCCATTGAATCTTCTGCCAGGGCATTACCGGCTCGTCTTCCACCCGGATGGTCATCTTGCCGCTGGCGTGCGCCGTGCACACGAAATCGTATTCGGCCGCGCGCTCGAACGGCAGCCGGAAACTCTGCCCGGGCATCATGATCGTCGGCCCGAATACCTGCGGCACGTCATCGAGGTTCCGCAGCAGCAGCACGTCCTTCACGCCGAGCGTGAGGCGTATTTCCGCGGGCAGGATCTCCACCTTGTCGCCCGACATGCGGCGCGCATACGTGCCCTTGGGAATCTCGAACAACTTTTCGCGCGACGCCGCTTCTATCGGCGCGAAGCCGGCCCAGCCCGTTGCCGCGAGCACGACCACCAGCGGAATCAACCAGAGCCAGCGCAACGCCCGCGACATGATCAACCACGCAGCAGGATCTTGAGGTCATGCACGAAGTCGTCGACCGGATGTCCATAAGGCATGACGGCGCGCAGCTTGCCGTCCCGGCCGATCATGTAGACCGAGGAGGAATGACCGATGCTGTAGCCGCCACCGGCATGCGCGGTTTTCGTCGAGGAAATGCCGTAACTCTTCTGGGCGGCATCGATCTCGGCGCGTGTACCCACGCCGCCGACGAAGGTGGCATCGAAGCTGCCGAGAAATTTCTTCATCTGCGCCGCGTCGTCGCGCTCGGGATCCACGGTGACGTAGACCACCTGCACGTTCGCGCCGTCGGTGCCCAGCTTCTTGCGGGCGCCGGCCAGCGTCGCCAGCGTGATCGGGCACACTTCCCCGCAATTGCTGAAACCGAAGGCCAGCAGCACCACCTTGCCGCGGTAGTTCGCGAGGCTGAGTGGTTTGCCATCGGTGGCCGCCAGCTTCAGTTCGGGAGCCGCCATCGCGGGGCTCAGCACACCGGCCTTGAGTTGCTGCGCCGGCTGGGGCGCGGCGGCGCCCACCGCGGTGGCGGCCAGCAGCAGGCAGAGGAGACGGCGGATCACAGCGGAATCGTCGCTGCCTGGGTGGCCTTGGCGAAACGTTCGTCCATGAAGGTTTCGTAGGCGATCTCGTGCTTGATCGTGCCGGCCTCGATCGACAGGCGCATGAGGTCTTCGAATTCCTCGCGGATCATGCGCAGGTCGCCGTAGGTCACGCGGTCCGTCGGATTTTCCATGACGAACTGCAGGATCTTCGGATCCTGGTTGAAGAAGCCTTTGCCGGCGGCAATCTGCACGGCCTTGTCGCGATTGGCCGGCTGCTGGTCCAGCCACTGTCCCGCGCCCTGTACCTGGTTGACCAGGTCCTGCACCAGGGCGGGATTCGTGTCGATGAGTTCCTGCCGGACCGTGAGGCAGCAGCAGATGTAGTTGCGCCACTCGTCACGCGTCATGCGGAGCACGCGCGCGTAGCCGGCACTCTGGGCCGCGGCGCCAAAAGGTTCGCCGGTGCAATACGCATCCACGGCCTTGGCGTACAACGCGGCCGGCATGTCGGGCGGCGGCATCTCGACGATGGTGATGTCCTTGGGCGTCATGTTCTCGCGCGCCAGCATCTTGCGCAGGAACAGGAAGTCGACGGCGAAGCGGCTGGGGATGGCGATCTGCTTGCCGCGCAGGTCGGAGAACTTCTGGTACGGGGAATCCTCGCGCACCATGATGACCGCGCCCGAGCGGTGCCCCAGCGACACGATTTTCACCGGGATCTTCTTGTCGGCCAGGTCCATGACCAGCGGCGCGAGCATGTAGCCCGCCTGGATACGGCCCGCCATCAAGGATTCCTTGATCTCGGGCCAGCCGCTGTACTTGCTGTATTCGAACGTGAACTGGTTGGCGGCGGTGCCGGCCTTGATGGCGGCGTCCTTGCCCACGCAGGCCACGGGCAGCGTCAGGTTGCAGGTAACCGGCAACCCGCCCACCACCAGGTGATCGGCTTTCTTTTCCCCGGATGCGCAACCGGCCAGCCACGGCGTGCTCAGCGGCAGCGCGGCGGCAGCTGAGCCCAGGAGAAGCTCGCGCCGGTTGAAAGAAACGGGTTTCATGACTGGGCGCGGAGCCTAGCGCATGGCGGAATAGCCTGCGGCTATGGTGGCGGAGCGGCCCGTGACTACAATCCCTCCCCAATATGTCATTCATCTCCAGTGCCGAAGCCGACCGGAATACGTACGACGTCATCGTGGTGGGCTCCGGCGCAGCCGGCGGCCAGACCGCATACACGCTGGCAATGGAGGGCGTCCGGGTCCTGATGCTCGAAGCCGGCCGGCATTACGAGCCCGCCTCCGAAACCCCGATGATGCAGACCAATGCCGAGGCCCCGCTGCGTGGCTCGGGCACGCCGGACAAGCCGTTCGGGTTCTGGGACGCCACCATCGACGGCGGCTGGCAGGTCCCCGGCGAGCCCTACACCAGCGCCTCGAGCGATCCGGCGCGGCAGTTCTACTGGTGGCGCGCCCGCATGCTGGGCGGCCGCACCAACCACTGGGGCCGCATCTCGCTGCGCAACGGGCCCTACGATTTCAAGCCGCACACGCGCGACGGGCTGGGCTTCGACTGGCCCATGGATTACCAGGACATCGCGCCGTACTACGACAAGGTCGAGATGCTGATCGGCGTGTACGGTTCCAACGAAGGCTTGGAGAACACCCCGAACTCCTCGCCGGGCGTGTTGCAGCCCGCGCCGAAGCCACGCGTCAGCGACCTGCTGGTCCAGCAGCGCGCGCGCAAGCTCGGCATCCCGGTGATTCCGTTCCATCGCGCCGTGCTCACCGAGCGGCTCGATCACGTGCGCATCCCGAAGCTGCTGCATCCGGGCAACGAGAAGGCGCAGAAGATCCTGGCCGCGGACATGCAGAAGCGCAGCGCCTGCATCTGGGCCACACCCTGCGGCCGCGGCTGCAGCATCCGGGCTAACTACCAGTCCACCACCGTGCACCTGCCGCCGGCGCTGGACACCGGCAACCTCGACATCGTCACCGACGCCATGGTGCGCGCGGTCACGAAGCGCAAGGACGGCAGGGCCGAGGGCGTCATCTACATCGACCGCAAGACCGGCGCCGAGCACCGCGTGAAGGCGCGTGTCGTGGTGCTGGCCGCGAGCGCGCTCGAGTCGGTGCGCATCCTGCTCAACTCGGGCGTGGCGAATTCCAGCGGCAGGGTCGGCAAGTACATCATGGACACGGTTGGCGCCGGTTTCGGTGGCCAGATCCCGCTGCTCGAGAACCTGCCACTGCACAATGAAGACGGCGCCGACTTCGGCCACATGTACGTGCCGTGGTGGCTGTACAAGGAACAGCTCGCCGGCAAGCTCGGCTTCGCGCGCGGGTATCACTTCGAATTCGGTGGCGGACGTCTCATGCCCAACATGGGGACGGCCGCGGGACTCGAGTGGCTCAACGGCGGCAACTACGGCCCCAGGTTCAAGGAAGACGCGCGCCGCTACTACGGCTCGTTCGTCTATTTCTCCGGCCGCGGTGAAATGATCCCCAACGAGGACTGCTACGCCGAACTCGATCCCGCCGTGAAAGACCGTTTCGGCATCCCGGTGCTTCGCTTTCACTGGAAGTGGTCGGAGCACGAGACCCGCCAGGCCGCGCACGTCGAGAAGACGGCGGCGGACATCATCGAGGCCATGGGTGGGCGCTTCGGCAAGGCTCCGCAAGGTGGAGACAAGGCCATCAAGCAGGGCGGCATCATCATCCACGAGGTTGGCGGCGCCATCATGGGCACCGACGCGAAGAGCTCCGTGACCAACAGCTACGGACAGTGCTGGGACATGAAGAACCTCTTCATCACCGACGGCGCCACGCTCTGCTCGAACGCCGACAAGAATCCGACACTGACCATCATGGCGCTGGCCTGGCGCGCGTCGGATCACATGCTGTCGCTCATGAAGCGCAAGGAACTGTGAACATGGATCGGCGAACTTCCATCAAGTGGATGATGGCCGCGGCTGCCGCGATGCAGTCGCTGCAGCTGCAGGCCGGTGATGCCGCCGCGCGTGACGTGGCGCCCAACCAGGCCGGATACGGCACCGACCCCAACCTCGTGAAGGAATGGAAACCCGGCGGGCCGTGGCCGCTCACGCTCAGTGACGCCGCCCGGCTGACCACCGCGGCGCTGTGCGATCTCATCATTCCGGCCGACGCCCTGTCGCCATCCGCGTCGGCCGTGGGCGTCGTGGATTTCATCGACGAGTGGATCAGCGCGCCGTATCCCAACCAGCGCGCGGATCGCGAGATCGTGCTTCCGGGCCTGCTGTGGATCGAGGCCGAGGCGTTGAAGCGCTTCGGCAAGGCCTTTCCCGCGCTGGCCGAGGCGCAGAAAACGGCCATCGCGGACGACATCTGCACGACTTCAAAACCGGAATTCACAACCGCGGCGAAGTTCTTCGCGAAATTCCGCGACCTCACCGCCGGCGGCTTCTACACCACGCCCGTCGGGATGAGCGACATCGGCTACCGCGGCAACGTGGCGCTGGACAGATTCGACGGTCCGCCACTCGAAGTGCTCAAGCGCGCGGGTCTCGCCTGATCGCCGCTCTTTCATGAGCGGGCGGAAGTTTCCCCTCATCAAGGTGATCTGGGGAACGTTCGCGTTTCCCTGGATGCACCGCGTCGAGTGCTTCCGCGCGCTCAACATTCCATTCCTCGTTCTCATCGGCGTGACGCTGCTGTGGAACTCGTCCGCGCTCGTCGGCAGTGCGGCGCTGGGCGGGGTGGTCTACGCCGTCTACCTGGCCGCGCTCAGCTGGCTGGCCGTGCACTGCCATCGACTGGTGCTGAGTGGTGACACTGGATTGCCCGCCAACCGCGGCGAGGCGCTGCGCACCATTGGTTTGTATCTCGTCGCCATGGCGCTGATCTGGCTGCTGTGGGCCATCCTGACCTCGCTGCTGACCTTGCCGTCCGTGTACGCGCTGATGGTATGGCATGGCGGCGGCTTCTATCGCGAGGTGGGCGAACCTGCGCCTGAATTCAATCCCGACGTCCAGCTCCAGATCGATTGGATTGGCTATCTCGCCAATATTCCGGCCATGTGGGTGGTGGCGCGTTTTCTGCCGATGCTGCCGGCCATCGCGCTCGGGCGCGACTGGCGGCCTCGCACCGCCTGGGAACTGTCGCGCGGCAATGGCTGGCGGCTGGCCGTCGCGACGCTGGTTCTGCCGCACATTCTCGGCCAACTGCTCGGGCTGCTGTCGCGCGAGGGCGCGGGCGCGTTCGAGACCGCGGCGCTGGTGGTGATACTGGCGTTGCTCACCTTGCTCGAGATCGTCGCGCTGTCGCTGAGCTATCGCGAGCTCACGGCCCTGGAGCCGGCCCAACCCGCCTGAGATCGCAACGGGCGATGACCCGCGTCCCGGCACCTGCCGTGAAGTAGTTAGCGCGAAGGTCCGACGTCTCCCTGGCGCGGCAGGGCGCGCGCCACCGTCCATACGTCCACGCGCTGCACGCCCGCCGCGAGCAACACGCCACGCAACTCCGCCAGCGTGCTGCCCGTGGTGATGACGTCGTCCACGACGGCCACATGCGTCGCCTGCACGAGTCGCCGTTGCGCGCGCGGCCCGCGCACGCCGAACGCGCCGCGCACATTGCGCTGACGTTCCGCCACGCCCAGGGACGTCTGCGAGGGTGTGTCGCGCAGACGCCGGACCAGGTAGCTCGCCACCGGGATCTCCAGCAACTGGCCGGCAAACCTCGCGACCGCCGCGGCCTGGTTGAACCCGCGCTCGCGGAACCGCGCCACGTGCAACGGCGTGGGGATCAACAACTGCGGCAACGGCTGCCCGCGCGCCCGCACCACCTCGGCCAGCAGCGCTCCGAACACGCGCGCATGCGCGATGACACCCTGGTATTTGAGCTGGCGGATCATCTCGTCCACCGGGTGTTCGTAACGCAGCGCGGCCAGCGCGCCATCCCTCGAAGGGTCCCAGGGCAGATCCGCATGGCAGTGCTCGCATAGATCGAGGTCCAGCGACGCGCCCGCGAAACCGCAGAGACAGCACCGGGGCGGAAACAGCGTGGCGGCCAGCAGCCGCGACAGGCCGCGCGGGCCCGTCAACCGCAGCCTTCTCCATTGGTTGACAATGCCGGCGCCGGTCTCGAACATGCCCGGCAGTTTTGCTTGGGTTCTGGCCCGCGCCCACGGGTAAAACTGATGTAAATCAACAGATAAGGGAACCGAATGTCCGCCACGACGTTGCGCCACGACTGGACGATTGCCGAGGTCGAAGCCCTGTTCGCGCTGCCCTTCATGGACCTCATGCACCAGGCGCAGGTGATTCATCGTGCCAACCAGCCGGCCAACGCCGTGCAGATGAGCACGCTGTTGTCGATCAAGACCGGCGCCTGCCCCGAGGACTGCGCCTACTGCCCGCAGAGCGTGCGTTACGACACTGGCCTCGAGCGCGAGAAGCTGGTGCCGCTCGACGAGGTGCGCACCCGCGCCAAGGCGGCGAAGGATGCCGGCGCCACGCGCTTCTGCATGGGTGCCGCCTGGCGCTCGCCCAAGAAGAAAGACGTCGAAGCCGTCGCGGCGATGATTCGCGAAGTGTGCGCGCTCGGCATGGAGACCTGCGCCACGCTGGGCATGCTCACACCCGAACAGGCACACGAGCTCAAGGACGCCGGCCTCGACTACTACAACCACAACGTCGACACCTCGCCCGAGTTCTACGGCGAGATCATCACCACGCGCACCTACCAGGACCGGCTCGACACGCTGGCCGCGGTGCGCGACGCGGGACTCAACGTGTGCTGCGGCGGCATCGTCGGCATGGGCGAAACCGTGCGCGATCGCGCCTCCATGCTCGCGACGCTCGCGAATCTCCCGCAGCATCCCGAGAGCGTGCCCATCAACCAGCTGGTGCGCGTGCCGGGCACACCGCTCGCCGGCCAGGCCGCCGTGGATCCCTTCGATTTCGTGCGTACGATTGCGGTCGCGCGCGTGGTGATGCCCAAGGCCTCGGTCCGGCTCTCCGCGGGCCGCGAAGTCATGAGCGACGAGTTGCAGGCGCTGTGTTTCCTCGCGGGCGCGAATTCGATTTTCTACGGCGAGAAGCTGCTGACCACGGGCAACCCCGACGTGGCGCGCGATCGCGAGCTGATGACTCGCCTCGGCATCGAGCCCCTGGTACCGGCCGGACTGCCGACCCCGGGCGCGCAGGAACACGCGCATGAAGAGGGCCATGTGCACGGTCCGGGCTGCTCGCATTCGCACGCACCCGCACGGCCGGGTGCCGCATGCAACGCGACGCGGCAGCGCTGAAGGCCGCGCTCGCCGAACTCGGCCAACGCAGCCTCACCCGCCGGCGGCGCGTGGGCGTGCCCTCGGGCCTGGCGAACTTCTGCAGCAACGACTACCTCGGGCTCAAGGATCATCCCGAGGTCCTGCGCGCGTTCACCGACGCCGCATCCCGGTACGGCGTGGGCAGCGGCGCTTCGCACCTGGTGACCGGTCACGGACCCGAACACGAGGCCCTCGAAGCCGAAGTCGCGGCCTTCACCGGGCGCGAACGCGCGCTGGTTTTCTCCACCGGCTACATGGCCAATCTGGGCGTCATTGGAGCGCTGGCGGATCAAAAGAGTGCCATCGTCTCGGACAAGCTCAATCACGCATCACTGATCGATGGCTGCCGGCTCGCCGGAGCCGAGGTGCGGCGCTATCGGCATGCCGATTCCGCGCAGGCCGAGGAACTGCTGACATTCGCAGGATCCGCCACGCGACTGCTGGTGACGGATGGTGTCTTCAGCATGGATGGCGACCTCGCGCCGCTGCCCGAACTCGCCGCGGCCGCACGCCAGCACCAGGCCTGGCTCATGGTCGACGACGCGCACGGACTTGGCGTCATCGGCAAGACCGGGCGCGGCTGCTGCGAGCATTTCGGACTCGATGCGAATGACGTCCCCGTGCTGGTCGGCACCTTCGGCAAGGCGTTCGGAACCTTCGGTGCTTTCGTGGCCGGAGACGAAGACCTCATCGAATTCCTGGTGCAGAAATCGCGCACCTACATCTACACCACGGCCTTGCCGCCGGCGGTCGCGGCCGCGACGCGCGCGGCGCTCCGCGTGAGCGAACGCGAGTCGTGGCGTCGCGAGAAGGTGCTCGCGCTGGCGCGGCGTTTCCGCGCAGGCATGACCGCGCGCGGCGTGAAGGTGGGACTCGAAGGCGAGGGCCCAGATGCCGCGACCAGCAGCATCGTGCCCGTGATTCTCGGCGCGCCCGAACGCGCGCTGGCCGTGAGCAAACAGCTCGAAAACCAGGGTTTTCTCGTCGCCGCGATCCGCCCGCCCACGGTGCCGGCGGACACGGCACGCCTGCGCGTCACGTTTTCGGCCGCGCACGAGGAGACGCAGGTGGATGCCCTGGTGAACGCCCTGACCTCGGCGTCATGAGAGATCCACGCCAGGTCTTCGAACTCGATCGACGCGCGGTGGCGCAGGCCTTCGATCGCGCCAGCCGCGGCTACGACGCGGCCGCGGCCCTGCAGGAACGCGTGCGCCATGAGTTGCTGGAGCGTCTCGACGAGCTGCAGCTGCAACCACGGGCAATCCTGGATCTCGGCGCGGGCACCGGCCACGGAGCGCGCGCGCTCAAGCGCCGGTTTCCGAAAGCCACGGTGGTGGCCGTGGACGTCGCGCCCGGCATGCTCCAACAGGCGAAACAACAATCCCGCTGGCTGCGGCGCTTCGAACGCCTGCGCGCCGATGCCTACGCGCTGCCATTCGCGGACGGCGCCTTCGACCTGGTCTTCAGCAGCCTGATGCTGCAGTGGTGCGACGATCTCGACGCCGTGTTCGGCGAGATCGCGCGCGTGCTCAAACCCGGCGGACTGCTGCAGTTCAGCACCTTTGGCCCGGGCACGCTGGCCGAGCTGCGCGATGCCTGGGCCGCCGCGGGCGACGCGAGCAATCACGTGAATCATTTCTTCGATCCGCATGCGCTGGGCACGGCGCTCATGCAGGCCTCGCTGGCCGAACCCGTGCTCGACGTGGACCGCATCGTCGCGCGATATCCCGACGTCATGAGCCTGATGCGCGAGCTCAAAGCCATCGGCGCCCACAACGTGACACGCGGACGCGCACGCGGGCTCACGGGACCACGCCGCCTGGCCGCGATGACGCAGGCCTACGAATCACAGCGACGTGATGGCCAGTTGCCGGCGACCTGGGAGATCATTTTTGCTAGCGCCTGGGGCGGTGAGCGCCGGATGCCGGAAAATGAAGGCTTTCCGCGCGAGGCGCTGATCTCGCCCAGCGCCATACGCAGGCGCAAATGACACAGGGTTTCTTCATCACCGGCACGGACACCGGGGTCGGCAAGACGCTGGTCTCGGTCGCGTTGACGCGCGCCTTCGTGGCCGCGGGCAAACGCACCGCGGTCATGAAACCCGTGGCCGCGGGCACGGTGAAAACCGTCGAAGGCGAGTTCAGCGACGACGCGCTAGAGTTGTTAGCCGCGAGCAATGTGAAGGCGCTCTACGAGGACGTGAATCCGTGGCTGTTGCGCATGCCGGCTTCGCCGCATCTCGCCGCGCGCGCGGAAGGAATCTCGATTGGCCAGGATCGCATCGCGGCCGCATACGCGCGGCTCGCGGCCGCCGCCGACGTGGTGGTGGTAGAGGGCGCGGGCGGCTGGCTCGCGCCGATCTCGTCGATTGAAACCATGGCCGACGTGGCCCAGAAGCTCGGGCTTCCCGTGATCCTGGTCGTGGGCATCCGGCTCGGCTGCCTCAATCACGCCTTGCTGACCCGCGAAGCCATGCGCGCGCGCGGCGTGCACTTTGCGGGCTGGATCGCGAACAAACTGGCCGCGGAAATGCCACTGGCGAATGCCAATATCGCGACATTGTCGGTGCGATTCGGCGCCGAAGCGCTGGGTGTCGTGCCCGCCGGATCGGCGAGCACGGACCCTAAGTCAGTCCCTGTGCCCGAATGGGCAAAACTGGCGGCGGGAAAGCTCGTAAGTCCTTGAGCTGGCCTGCAAATTCGCTGGTATAGTCGCGCCCCTGTGCCAGCCGCCGCGAGCCAATTCGACCTTGCCCCGCACTGCTCCCTGAGCACGCGCGGCGCATTGCTGTTTTTTGGCAGCGTGTGCGTGCCGACTTTCGGCGTCGCCGGCGTCGCAACCTTCCTCGGCTACTGGCCGGTGCTGCCTTTTGCCGGCGCCGAGATGCTGCTGCTGGGCTGGGCGCTGCGCTCGAATATGAAAAGACGCTTCGAGCGCGAACACATCGAAGTCACCGAGCGCGAAATCATCATCGAGTACTCCTCGCCGCGCGCTTTGCCGCGTCGCATCGTGTTCCCGCGCCACTGGGCACAGGTTAAAATCCGCCGCCCGAAATCGCCCCTCCACCGCGGCCGACTCGTCATCGAGTTGCACGGCCGGGGTCATGAGGTAGGCAAGTTTCTGACAGAGGAGGAGCGTCGCCAGCTGGCAGCCGATTTACGGCGCCTGGTCGGCGGCATGAACCAATCGCCGGCACTGCCGCGCACCGGTTCACCGGATCAGTTTTCTTGAGGTCATCGATGAGCTTTCAAATGAAGAATCGTCCTGCGCGTCGCGGATTACAGGCCGCCGCCATCTCACTGTTCGCCAGCCTGGCAACTTCCGCGCACGCCAATTGGGGCGGGCTCAACATGCCCGAGGGTGTCAGCATCCTCAGCAAGAAGATCTACGACCTGCACATGCTCATCCTGTGGATCTGCGTGGGCCTCGCGGTCGTGGTCTTCGGCGCGATGATCTATTCGCTGGTGAAGTTCCGTAAGTCGCAGGGCGCCGTTGCCGACAAGACCCTGGTCCACAGCACCAAGGTCGAAATCGTCTGGACCGTCATCCCCATCCTCATCCTGGTCGGCATGGCCGTCCCGATCGCGAAAACGCTCATCGAGATCGAGGACATGGGCGACGTGGACGTGAACATCAAGGTCACGGGCTACCAGTGGAAGTGGGAATACGAATATCTCGGCCAGAACGTCAGCTTCTTCTCGACGCTCAAGCGCGACAGCGACGCTGCCCGCCAGCTGAATTCGGGCATCGACCCGAAGAGCGTGGAGCACTACCTGCTCGACGTGGACAACGTGCTGGTGATTCCGGCCGGCCAGAAGGTGCGCTTCCTGCTCACCGCGCAGGACGTGATCCACGCCTGGTGGGTGCCGGCCTTCGGCATGAAGAAGGACGCCATCCCGGGCTACGTGAACGAGATCTGGGTGCAGGTCGATGCGGACAAGACCGGCGTTTATCGCGGCCAGTGCGCCGAACTCTGCGGCCGCGACCATGGCTTCATGCCCATCGTCGTGGAAGTGAAGTCACCCGCCGAATACGACGCCTGGCTGCGCGCCAAGCAGGCCGAGCAGAAGCTCGCCGAAGTCGCTCCCGGCACGCCGGCTCCCGTGGCCTCCGCCGCGGCCGCCAACGTCACCCAGCAATAAGTTTTTTCGAGAAATACGCAAATGGCACACGAACACACTGCAGACGGTCACGCTCACGACGATCACGACCATCACGGTCCGGCCCACGGCTGGCGCCGCTGGGTCTACGCGACGAACCACAAGGACATCGGCACGATGTACCTGCTCTTCGCGTGCTTCATGTTCTTCGTCGGCGGCCTGATGGCCATGATCATCCGCGCCGAGCTCTTCCAGCCCGGCCTGCAGCTGGTCGAGCCGCAGTTCTTCAACTCCATGACCACCATGCACGCGCTGGTCATGATCTTCGGCGCGGTGATGCCGGCCTGGACGGGTCTCGCCAACTGGATGATCCCGATGCAGGTGGGCGCGCCGGACATGGCGCTGCCGCGTCTCAACAACTTCAGCTTCTGGATCCTGCCCTTCGCCTTCACGCTGCTGCTGAGCACGCTGCTCGTTCCGGGCGGCGGGCCGGCCGGTGGCTGGACGCTGTATCCGCCGCTGTCGCTGCAGGGTGGTGACGGATTCCCGATGGCCATCTTCGCCATCCACCTGATGGGCGCGTCGTCGATCCTCGGCTCCATCAACGTCGTCGTCACCATCATGAACATGCGCGCACCGGGCGTCGGCCTGCTGAACATGCCGCTGTTCTGCTGGAGCTGGCTGATCACGGCCTATCTGCTCATCGCCACCATGCCGGTGCTCGCCGGCGCGGTCACGATGCTGCTGACCGACCACTTCTTCGGCACCTCGTTCTTCTCCGCCTCGGGCGGCGGCGACCCGGTGATGTTCCAGCACATCTTCTGGTTCTTCGGGCACCCCGAGGTGTACATCCTGATTTTGCCGGCCTTCGGCATCATGTCGGAGATCATCCCGACCTTCTCGCGCAAGCCGCTGTTCGGCTACGACGCGATGGTGTACGCCACGGCGGCGATCGCGTTCCTGTCGTTCATCGTGTGGGCGCATCACATGTTCACGGTGGGCATGCCGCTCGCCGGACAGCTGTTCTTCACGCTGTCGACGATGATGATTTCCATCCCCACGGGCGTGAAGGTGTTCAACTGGACCGCCACGATGTGGAAGGGCTCGCTCACCTTCGAAACGCCCATGCTGTTCGCACTGGCGTTCCTGTTCCTGTTCACCATCGGCGGCTTCTCGGGCTTGATGCTCGCGGTGGTGCCGGCGGACTTCCAGTATCACGACACCTACTTCGTGGTGGCGCATTTCCACTACGTGCTGGTGCCGGGCGCGATCTTCGCGATCATGGGCGGCGTGTACTACTGGCTGCCCAAGTGGACCGGCCAGATGTACGACGAGAAACTCGGCAAGCTGCACTTCTGGCTGTCGGCCATCTTCGTGAACGTGTTGTTCTTCCCGCAGCACTTCCTCGGCCTCGCCGGCATGCCGCGTCGTATTCCTGACTACTCCACGCAGTTCGCGGACTGGAACATGGTGTCGTCGCTCGGTGCGTTCGGCTTCGGCCTCTCGCAGCTGCTGTTCCCGTACATCATCTGGAAGTGCGTGAAGGGCGGTGCGAAGGCGACCAACGAAGTCTGGGAAGGCGCGCGCGGCCTCGAGTGGCAGCTCACCTCGCCGCCGCCCTACCACAGCTGGACCGATCCGCCGTCACGTGAAGTCGTGGCGCGTGGCGTGCAGCACTGATGATCGTGAACGTGTCGGCCCCGATGTCACCCGAAGAAGTCGCCGCACGGCGCGCGAAAGCGCGTCGCACTGCCTGGCTGCTCGGTTTCGTGGCGCTGGGCTTCTATGTCGCCTTCATCGCGATGTCGGTGGCCCGGAGCTGAAGTCGTGAGCGACGCCGCGGACAAGCAACGCGACAACCGGCGGCTGACGCTGCAACTGGGTGCTTTCGCGCTCGGTGCGTTCGCCCTGGGTTTCGCGCTGGTGCCGTTGTATGACGTGCTCTGCGACCTCACCGGCTTCGGCAACCAGAAGGCGCTCACCGAACAGCGTCTCACGGTGGAAGCGCCGGACGATTCACGCACCATCACCGTCGATTTCTTCACGGACCTGCCGTCGGTGGGCAGCTGGGAATTCCGTCCGGTGGTGGCATCGATGAAGGTGCACCCGGGCCGCCTCTACGAGACCCAGTTCGTGGCGCACAACCTCACCGGTCGCGACATCACCGCCCAGGCCGTGCCCAACATCGCCCCCGGCAAGGCCGCGGGCTACTTCCGCAAGACCGAGTGCTTCTGCTTCACCCCGCAGAAGTTCACGGTCAATGAGCAGCGGCCCATGCCGGTGCGCTTCGTGGTCGACCCGGCGCTGCCGCGCTCGGTGGACCGCATCACTCTTTCTTACACTTTCTATGACGAGTCCACGCGAGTGGGCTCATTGAACTAGCAACAGGGATCTTCCATGGCAGACGCTCACGCCTCCGACGGCAAGTACTACGTTCCCCACTCGAGCAAGTGGCCCATCATCGCCTCAGCGGCTTTCTTCACGCTGCTGTTGGGCGCCATCGGCTGGCTCAACCACTGGTGGCCGTCCTGGATGATGCTGATCGGCCTCGGTGTCGTGATCTACATGTTCATCGGCTGGTTCGGTGACGTCATCAAGGAGAACAACACCGGCGTCTACGGCCTCGACGTCGACCGCTCGTTCCGCATGGGAATGATGTGGTTCATCTTCTCCGAAGTGATGTTCTTCGCGGCCTTCTTCGGCGCGCTGTTCTACGCCCGCGTGCTCTCGGTACCGTGGCTGGGCGGCGAAGGCACCAAGGTCATGGGCAACGAGCTGCTGCATCCGCTGTTCGAGAACGCCTGGCCGACCAACGGGCCCGGTGCGCTCAGCCCGCGTGACGACGGCAGCTTCGAGATCATCCCGGCCTTCGGACTGCCGGCGATCAACACCATCATCCTGCTGCTGTCGGGCGTGACGGTGACGGTTGCCCACCACGCGTTGCGTGCGGGCAATCGGGGAACCCTCAATCTGTTCCTCTTCCTGACCTTCGCACTGGGCTTCAGCTTCGTGTATCTCCAGGCGGTGGAATACGGCCATGCCTACCACGAGCTCGGCCTGCAGCTCGGCACCGGCATCTACGGTTCCACGTTCTTCATGCTCACCGGCTTCCACGGTTTCCACGTGACGCTGGGCGCCATCATGCTGGTGTGCATCTGGCTGAGAACCATGAACGGCCACTTCACGCCGAACCGCCACTTCGCCTTCGAGGCGGTGGCCTGGTACTGGCACTTCGTCGACGTGGTCTGGCTGGGTCTGTTCGTGTTCGTCTACTGGATCTGACGAACCCGCAATCTGCGATACGAAACGGGGCGCTTCGGCGCCCCGTTTTTTTTTGCGTCACCGGCGTATGCGGTTCATCCCTTCTCCAGGTGCGCACGCAGTGTCCGTTCGAATTCATCCAGCGTGATGTTGATCGAGCCCTTCTCTGGCGAGAAGAAAACTCCCGGCTGGATGCCTTGCTCCCGCAGCGTGGGAATCATCATGCCGAGGGCGGCGTCGAGGTCGATCTCCCGCGCGTGGTGGTTCGACCACTCCTCGGCGATGCAGCGTTCCGCGTACTCGCGCTCCGGCCACAGCGGCAACACCTGCTGGCCGTCGGGTGTTTCGGACATCGCCCATCCTTCGCCATACAAGCCCCACATGCTGCGCGCCTGCACCACCTTCTCGAAGAAGTGGCGCAGTCGCTGCGGCGCGGGCAGCTGTAGCACCGCTTCGATCTGCTGGGCATTCACGGGCATGTGTTCCTCACTCATGGGCATTGACCAGCGTCACCGCCAGGTCGTCGAGGATGGTGCCATGGACTTCCGCCACCACGTGCTTTGCACCATGCACCTCGTTCCAGGCGGCGGCGATCACCTGTGCGCAGACCTTGGCCTGCGCGTCCGTGACCTCGGCATTCTGCAGCAACGTGCTCATGTACAGGTTGTTCATGGCGCGCTGGATTTCGCGTGCGTCAGGCTGACGTCGCTGCCAGTCGGCATACACCGCGGCATCGAACTTCTCCGCGATGAAATAGTGCCCGTCGACTTCGGTGAGTTCGCAGAAGAACAGCGCGGCAAAGGCCAGCAGCAAATCCGGCGTGGCGGCGAAGGTGGAGTAGTCGAATAGCGAGAGCCGGTCGGCGCCGGACCTGCCTTCGTTCCAGGACTGGAAGTCCTCGAGATCCCTGGTCTGCTCCTCGCTGAATCTCATGCCGAATTCCTTTTGCGTTGGCGCATTCTGACAGCTTCTTGCGGCATCATCGCGGCATGGCAACCATTCTGCTCGTCGGCCCGGGCGCCATCGGCGCCACACTCACCGCCTGGCTGGACCAGGATGATCGGCATCACCTCTCGGTGGCCGCGCGCACGCCGTTCGACTCCATCGAAGTGCAGACGCCGGATGGACTGATCCGCAGTTCGCCCACGGTGCTCACGGATCCCGCCCAGGCGAAGCCGGTGGATTGGATCCTGGTCACCACCAAGGCCTATGACAGCGACTCCGCGGCGCTGTGGTTTCCGAAAGCAACGGGGCCGAAGACACGGCTCGCCGTGATCCAGAACGGCGTTGAGCACGTGGCGAGATTCGAAGCGCATTTCGATCGCGAACGCATCGTGCCCGTGATGATCGATCTGCCGGCCGAGCGGTTGTCGCCGGGACGCACGCTGCAGCGCGGCCCCGCGCACCTGGTGGTGCCCGCCGGCAGGAACGGCGCGGATTTCCTGGCGTTGTTCGGCCATACCAATTTCGACGCGAAGCAGACCGATGACTTCACGACGGCGGTGTGGAAGAAGCTGTGCCTGAACAGCGCCGGCGTGGTCTCGGCCGTGCTCGTGAAACCCCAGGGCATCGTGCATCACGAGGGATGTGCCGAGATCATCCACACCATCGTGCAAGAGTGCGTGGCGGTGGGACGCGCGGAAGGCGCGAAGCTCGAGGACTCGATGCCGGACGAAATCGTCGAGCGCATGAAGCGCGGCTCGAGGGAAGCCGGGAATTCCATCTACGCGGATCGCAAGGCAGGCAGGCCGATGGAGTACGACGCCCGCAACGGCGTCATCGTCCGGCTCGGCAACAGGCATGGCATCGGCGCCCCGATGAACCAGTTGATGGTCACCTTGCTGGAAGCAGCGGCGCAACAGCCTGGGTGACGGCGGTGGTTTGGCTGCTACCTGGGCGTTGGGCCACGAACCTTGCGGGCCGACGTTGTTAAACGGCCCCGATTCCGCTAGTTTCGCGGCATGCGCCGTCTCGTCCTGAAGCGTGAATCCCTGACCGGTCCCGGACCGGCGGATTCGCTTGCGCTCGGCCTCCTGCTTCTTGCGCCCTAGGCGCACTAAACACTCGCGTCACCAGTCGGCGCCAACAAGACTGGAATCCCGATGAAACCGCAAGAAAATGCGGGAGAGTCGCGCCCGGAAATCGTCAGAGTGAAGCAGCCATGTTGAAGGACCCCTCGAAAAAGTATCGCCCGTTCCCGCCCGTCGACCTGCCAAACCGGCAGTGGCCCTCGCGCACGCTCAACAAGCTGCCCGTGTGGTGCAGCACCGACCTTCGCGATGGCAACCAGGCGCTGTTCGAGCCCATGAGCCGCGAGACCAAGAAGCGGCTGTTCAAGACCATCTGCGGCGTGGGCATCAAGGAAATCGAAATCGGGTTCCCGTCGGCCTCGGAAACCGACTTCCTCACGGCGCGCGACCTCATCGAGAACCAGCTGATTCCCGATGACGTGACCATCATGGTGCTGACCCAGGCGCGCGAGGAGCTGATCCGCCGCACGGTGGAGTCGGTTCGTGGCGCGCCGCGCGCCATCGTGCACGTCTACAACGCCACGGCGCCCGTCTGGCGCCGCGTGGTGTTCAACCTCAGCGTTCCCGAAGTCATGCAGCTGGTGGACAGGCAGGTGTCGCTGGTCAAGCAGCTCACGGATGCCATGCCCGAAACGAAGTGGGGACTCGAGTATTCACCCGAGACCTTCAGCATGACCGAGCTGCCGGTGGCACTCGAGGCCTGCAACACTGCGATCCGCGCGTGGAACGCGGCGCCGGGCCGGCCCATCATCATCAACCTGCCCACCACGGTCGAGAACGCGACGCCAAATGTGTACGCGGACCAGATCGAGTGGATGTCGCGCCGTCTCGAGCGGCGCGAGCACGTGGTGCTGTCGCTGCACACGCACAACGATCGCGGTACCGGCGTCGCGGCCGCAGAGCTCGGCCTGCTGGCCGGCGCGGATCGCGTCGAAGGTTGTTTGTTTGGCAACGGCGAGCGCTCGGGCAACCTCGACCTGGTGACGCTGGCCCTCAACTTCTATTCGCAGGGCATCCATCCCGGGCTCGACTTCTCCGACATCAACGCCATCGCGCGCGAGGTGGAGCAGGCCACGCGGCTGCCTATCCACCCGCGCCATCCGTATGTCGGCGATCTCGTGTTCACGTCGTTCTCCGGCTCGCACCAGGACGCCATCAAGAAGGGCTTCGCGGCGCTGAAGAAGGACGGCCTCTGGGAAGTGCCGTACATCCCGGTGGATCCCGCCGATCTCGGCCGCACCTATGACAGCATCGTCCGCGTCAACAGCCAGTCCGGCAAGGGTGGCATTGCCTATCTTCTCGAACGCGACTATGGCGTCGTGATGCCGCGGCGCATGCAGGTGGAGTTCAGCGCGCTGGTGCAGAAGCACATGGATTCCGCCGAAGGCGAGATGAGCTCGCAGCAGCTCTGGGCGTTGTTCGAGGCCACGTACCTCGCGATCGACCTCGACATGGCCTACCACGCGCATCACCTGTTCGAGGAAGGCGACAAGCAGGGCATCGAGATTGAGATGACCGTAGCCGGCAATCGCCGCAAGCTGCGCGGCATCGGCTCGGGACCGGTCTCGGCAACGGTGGATGCGCTGGCGCTACCCATCCGCATCGACAACTATGAAGAGCGCGCGCTGCGGGCCGGCGCGGATGCATCGGCGCTCGCCATCGTCGAGGCGGCCCGGGATGGCATCGCGGGCATCCGCTACGGAGCGGGGCGTCACGCCAACATCGCGACGGCCTCGGTACTCGCGGTTTTGTCGGCGGCGCGGCGCCTGGGAGTCAGCGCGCGGGACCTCCCCGAAGGCGGCTTGCCGAGCTGAGATCGGGTATCCAGGGTCATTAAATTTATAATTATCAATATCTTATAAAGATCTAACTGAATCTTGCGCCTTTGAATAGGCGCGAACTACGGCACAGCTGAAGTGTCAACTGTTGTGTTAACTTCGCACCCTGATTTACCAGCTAAACACGTAGCAGCTCATGAATGCATCTAAGCGTCACAAGTCTGAAGTTTGGAAGAAGGCACCGTTGGCCTATGTCGTGGCGGAGATAGCGATTTCGCCCTATTACACGCTTGGGACTTTAATTCCAGCAATTCAGCAAAAGCTACGCAGCGCATTTCCTCGCACAGTTGAAGGCACTGAACACGAATTGCAATTTGGAATTGGATTATCCAGCGGCGTGGGCTCAGCCAACACCGCCGTGAGTCCTCGACCCTTTTGGACTTTGACGACGGCTGAGAATACGCGGGCCGTTAATCTCAATCCGAAGGGAATCAGTTTTCATGCGACCGAATACGAAGATTCGGCAGATTTCCTTCGTCGCTTGTCGGAGATATTTGAAGCTCTGCAGGAAGCGCAATTCGATGGCTTCGTCGAGCGTACTGGCTTGCGCTACGTTGATTTGATTGTTCCTAGTGGAAAGTCTCGGGCGCGCGACTTTTGTCAGTCGTCCATCATCGGGCCAGAGATTGGACCTGATGAGAATGTGCTACACAATCTTTGGACTAGGAATATCGAAAAGAAGGGCATGTCCGTTCGCGCCACTGTCGCAACACCGGCGCCTCCTGGCGTGTTGTTGCCTCCTAATCTGACCGTACTTCAACTCAGAGACTCGCGCCCTCTTGAAGAAGCTAAGACGAGAGCAAAAGGCGGTGGCGACACGGGATGGATAGATATCGACGTATCACGCCAGCCAACAGAACAGTTTGAGGCTGAGAAAGTTTCTATCGCATTTAGAGAATTGAAATCGATGGTTCGGGACACCTTTGATGGGCTTGTATCCGACTATGCAATCGGTGAGTGGGAATGACCAAGTCTCTCAAGACCAGATACGCTGAGGAAGCACGTCGAGCATTCCTCAGTTCGCGTTGCCTTGCTCACATTAGCTTTGAAACAAGCTGCAGAGCAGCGGGTAGTGCGGATACCATCACTTCCGCGACCGGTCGTTCAATCGATGAAGCGGCTTTGCTGCCGCCACTCGTGCTTCGAACGAGAAATGCATACATTCCAGTCCTTGAGTCGGAGGCTGCCGCTTCGCAAGTTACTGCAGGCCAAGCATCAGACTTCGATTTGATTCTTGGCGCCGTTGATTATTCTCGTGGCTTAGTTTCGACCGCTACGCCTGCCAGGCATTTACTCGTGTATGCGGACGAAGCATGCGTTCGTCTAGCGAACGGCGATCAATTGATCGCCGTATATGAACCCTACGATTCGTCGAGAGATGAGGCGCTTGGCATCAATGAGCAGTCACTCGCTACTTCCGTTCTACCAGAATTCAGCGGCCATGCGATTCAGCGCGTAAATGCTCTTAACGAGATCCAAGCTGCCTTTGGCTTGGCAATTCGGGATCTCGCGAAGATCCTGAACTTGTCTCCTCCGCAAATTTATCGGTGGTTGGATCCTTCGGACCAAGTTAGGCTTTCAGCGAAATCTCTCAACCGATTGGAAGAGATTGGATCACTTGCCAAAACTTGGAAGGTGCAAAGCAAAACGCCTTTAGGATCTGCTTCAAAAGACCCCGGTTCGTTCGTTCGCGAAGCGATCGCTCTCATGTCTCAAGAAAAGATTGATCCTTCAAAAATTAAGAAGACGCTTGTTCGTCAAGCCGAATATTTGAAAGACCGTCCGAGAACGTTGAGCAGTAAATTGCGAGACCGAGGCATCGCCCCTCGTTCACGTGCTCAGTTTCGTGACGACGATGAATAGGCAAGCGCGTGGACAGCGGCGTCCAAAATCTTGGTGCCAGAATCCGGTCGCACAACTGGCGATCCGGTTCTGTAATTGCCGCTGCTGATGCAAAGCATGTGCTTGGATTTCTGCGTCACTCGCACGATCCAAGCCCGCGGGCGGTTTCACCTGCCGATTGGCTCATAGTTGTCTCTCATACTTGCGACCTCTACACGCCGAACGAATCGGCAGAGCCGCTAGTCGAGGTGCTTCATGCAACGCCGGTCGCAAAGCCTGACACAAATTTTAAGAATCAGAAGTCCACTAGACGTTTGCATTTCAGGCCGGATAGGGATGCATCTCCAAACCTTTGGCTAAATGTGCATGCCACTCTAGATAGATTTGTCATGCCTCGCGCGGCTCTGACGTCGCTAAAGCCTGACACAACGCGTCAGGTTACCGACTCAGCGGCCAATGCGCTGCGAGGGTGGCTCGCGCTTAGGCTGGATCGGCCTGCGTGGCCGGACGATTTAGTTGATCGCCTGAATCACTCTCGTGACGCAATAGTTAAAGCATTAGCCCCTCTGAACGATGACTCAACAGAGCTTCGAGTCACGTTTTCCGGTCCTGCTAGAGACGACGATTCGTTCGAATTGACGGTGTTCTTGGTCGTAGATGAGGAGATTTGGAATTCAGATTCTGTTCGTCGGGCTGCATGCTATAACGCATTCAACGCGCTTATCAGCATCCTAACAAAGACGGCAGGAATCAAGGTTTCTGGTGACTCCCAAGTTATCTCTGGTGCCGAGTTTACGTGGCAGTTACTGCGCCAAACTGATATCTGGAACTTCGCCAACCTTACGCCAATTGATACTTAAGTATTCGCAAGGATTTCGCATTAACCAGGCCGCGTGTCGCGGATGAACATGAAAGACCTGGCGCCGGACATCGTCCGGCAACGTCTGCTCATCGAAGGGCTTTACGATCTCGACGTGGATGAGGCGGCGGTGAAGCGCTATCTCGTCGAGGTGGCCGCGCGCCTGGGCTTGCGAACCTACGGCGAGCCCATCGTCCACTCACCGGGCGGTGCGGGCAAGGACGCGAACGAAGGGTTCGATGCCTTCATTCCGCTGATCGACTCGGGCATCTCGCTCTACGTGTGGACCCAGCGGCGGTTTTTCGCGACGGTGTTGTTTACCTGCAAGGCTTTCGACGCGGAGGCCGCGGTGGAATTCACGCGCGGATATTTCCGCGCACAGGCCGTCGAACATCGCGGGTTTTGAGGGCGGTCGTCAGGCCAGGAAGTCCTTTTTCGCGATCTGAAGCACGGCCAGCCGCTTGTGCAGGTAGGTCCGCCCGACGCCGAGTTCCAGCGCCGCCTGGCTGACGTTGCCGTTGAGCCGCCGCAGCGTCGCGATGATGTGTTCGCGCTCGGCGCCATCGCGGAATTCTTTCAGCGCCGATACGCCGGCTGGCACACCGCCGCGACTGCTGCCGCCGAGAATCTCCTCGGGCAGATCCAGCGTGGAGATGCGCTCGGCGGACATGATCAGCAGCCGCTCGAGTATGTTCTGCAGCTCGCGCACATTGCCCGGCCAATCGTGGCGCCTGAGCTCGTCGAAAACCTCGTCATCGATGGGCTTCTCGCGCACGTTGTTGCGTTCACACAGGCGCTTCATCAGGAACTTCACCAGCAACGGGATATCTTCCAGCCGCTCCCGCAGCGCCGGCACGCGCAGCGGCACCACATTCAGACGGTAGTAGAGATCTTCGCGAAACCGCCCTTCGGCCACGGCCTGCTTCAGGTCCTTGTGCGTACCGGAAATGACCCGCACGTCGACCAGGGTGGGACGCTCGGCGCCCACGCGCTGGATCTCACCGCTCTGCAGCGCACGCAGGATCTTGGCCTGAGCGCCGGTGGCGAGATCCGCGATCTCGTCCAGGAAGATCACGCCGCGATGCGCCACTTCGAACAGGCCCTTGCGCGCGACGACCGCGCCGGTGAATGCGCCACGTTCGTGGCCGAACAGTTCGCTTTCGATGAGGCTTTCGGGAATGGCCGAGCAGTTCACCTTGACGAAGGGCTGCTGCGCCCGGTCGCTGTTGGCATGGAGGCAGTTGGCGATCAGCTCCTTGCCCGCGCCGCTCTCGCCGGTGATCAGCACGTTCGCCTGGGTACGCGCCACCTTTATAGCGTCCTGCACCAGGCGGCGCATGACCTGTGACTCGCCGACGATCTGCGCGTCCTGCGCCACCTCGGCCCGGCGCAGGCGTTCACGCAGGCTCGACATCTCGAGGCAGCGGCGCACCGAGACCGCGATCTTCTCCGCGCTGAAGGGCTTTTCCAGGAAATCGAAGCCACCCAGTTTCACGGCTTGCGCCGCCTCGGTGAGTGTCGCGTGGCCGGAGATGAAGATCGCGGGTGGCGCGACGCCATCGGCCTGCGCGCGGCGAAAGAACTCCAGGCCGCTGACGTCACCAAGCCGGATGTCGACGATCATCACGTCGACGATGCGTTCGTGCAGCATGCGCAAGGCGGCGGCCACGTCGTGCGCGGCCAGCACGTGCATGCCCTCCTGGTCGAGCGCGATTTCGATGGCTGAGCGGATGTTCTTTTCGTCGTCGAGCACCAGCACGACGGGCCGGGCATCCGTCACGGAGCCGGTCCCGGCAGGGTGATCACGAACTCCGGATGATGATCGAGTTTCCGGTAGCGGATCTCGCCGCCATGTTCGAGCACCACCTTCTTCACGATGGCCAGGCCCAGGCCCATGTTGTCCTTGCCAGTCTTGCTCGTGATGTACGGATCGAACATGCGCGGCGCGATGTCGGCCTGGACTGGTACTCCGTCGTTGATGACGCTGAGCAAACTACCGGTTTCCAGTCGTTCGAGCGTGAAGGTGAACCGCACGCGGCGACCTGGGTTTGCCTCGATTCCGTTGCGTATGAGATTCGCCAGCACCTGGCGGAACAGGGTGACGTCGACGCGCGCGGGAACGGGTCCGTCCGGCGCGCGCAGGTCTACGTCCGCGCCACCCGCGAGCTCAGGCAGCATCGCCAGTTGCTTGCGAATCACCTCGGCCAGGTCCACGTGGGCGAGCTGCACCTGCGGCAGGCGCGCGAATTCGCTGAACTTGTTGACCGTGGATTTCAGGTGCTGGAGTTCCTCGCCGATCATCGCCTGCGTCGACTCGAGCTGCGCCATGAAGTCCTGCTGGTTCTTGCCGAGATAGGCCTTCGACAGCGAGGTCACCAGCACCTCGATGGGCGTGAGCGGGTTCTTGATCTCGTGAGCCAGCATTTTCGCCAGTTCCTGCCAGGACGACATCTCTTCGAGGTAACGCACACGATCCCGCTGGCGCGTGAGCTCGGCGACATTGCGCGCGTGGCTGCGTGCGATGCTGCGACTCAGCAGGGACGCCAGCGCCACCGACAACAATACCGCGAGCCCCAGGCCCAGTCCGAAATACAACTTCAGAGAGCCGATGATGCGCTGCTTGACGAACTCCGGCTCGGAATAGACCTGCTGGAGTTCCTGCACCTCGTCGAATTGCGCGCGGTACCGCGCACGCTCGGCCGGATCGAGCCGCGCCAGGGTTCGAAGATTCTCTGAGGAGTGATCGAGGGCCCTTACTACCTGCGGATTGAACCCGAGATTCAAGCTGGTACGCAGCGAATCTTCTAGCAGGTAAAACGCGGTGACCATTGGCGCAACCGCCATCACCAGTATTGCCGCCGCCAGCAGCAGTCCGACCCTAGCGTCTTTCATTGGCCAGTGCCCCGGGCCGGAAGGGTGGAGAGACCACTTTCACGTGCCACACGGCCGCGAGCTCCGAGCCGTCCGCGTATTGTTCGAAGATTCGGTTGAACACGGTGTTGGATGCCGAGATGCCCTGGTCCGCGTTCATGGGCGTGCTGTTCTCGGCAACCCACTTGCGGATCATGCTGAGCTTCTCGCGGTCGATGGGGTTCAGCAGCACTTCGGCGCTCAAGGTCAGATCGCGGTTCGCGGACAGGCCACGCGTGGTGAACAGTCCTGCGATGGGCAGGGATGAGAGCCAGGTTTTCATTTCGGCGGGAACGAGTCGCTGGGTTTCGTTGGAGACTCCATCCACGGTGCGCACGACGATGTAATTCTGGTCCCACAGATCGTAGCGGATCGCGATCTCCACGGTGCGCTCCTGCAGCACCGCCTGCGCATCGAGGAGGCGCACGCGTATGAAGAGGCGATTGGTGAGGCCGCTCTCGAGCTCACGAGGTAGCGTGGACGGATAGGCGAGCGCATCGATCCGCACGCCCAGCTCGCCATTCGACTGCGTCGGCGAGAGCTCGGCCGCGGTCGCCGCGGCGCTCAGGACCAAACCCAGCAGGACGAGTACGCGCCTCACTTGTTCGCGTCCACGGTGCCGAGGATGTACAGATCGATGACGCCGAACGCGCGGGTGTCCGCGCGATAGCCCACCTTCAGCCCGGCTTCATAGATGTGCCGGCCCCCGGGCGCCCAACCCGGAATGTCATAGCCAGGCTCGATGTACCAGCGGCCGCGCCGGATGTTGTCGCCTGCGCGCAGCGGCCGCGCATAGGTCACGGCAAAGAGTTGTTCTTCGGAGATGGTGAGCAGGTATTCGGGAGCCGGGTCGCCGCCCACCGCGAACGTCCAGTACCCGCCCGCCCACGACCAGGTCTTGCGGTATTGCAGTCGGCCGGCGCGAACACGGGTTTTTATGGTCCCGCCGAAATCCACGGCGGCACCGATCTGCAGCGTCGAACCCTGCGTTGGAAAAAGCAGGTCGTCTTCGGAGTTCCATCCGTAGGAAAGATCGAAGGTATTGACGTCGGCGCCGCCACCGAACTCGAAGGTTCCGTCGCGCATCCAGCGGCCGGAGACTTGCTCGGAGCCAGGCCGATAGATGAAACCGGAAGTGAGGTAGGAGAAGTCGGCGAAGCGCCAACCCAATGCGACGCGGAATTCCGGCACCTCTCCCCGGATGAAGTTGCCGTATTGATCCTCGAAGTCCAGCTTGCGCCATGCGGCCGACGCGATGCCGAACCAGCGGCGCCCGAACAACACCGGGTCCGCGTAACGCGCCGAGATGTCGTAGAACTCGTGATGTCCCGGGCCGCCGAGCGGCACGCCCGCGACCGCGGTGAGATCCGCGAACTTGCCCTCGCCGAACAGGTTCTGGTGCGCGATGCGGCCGCCGAACAGGAGGCGATCGACTTCCATGCGATGGGAGCCACCGCCCACCCATTCCATGGCGATAGGGCTGTTCTCGGTGAGGTCGATGACGACGATCACCTGCCCGCGCTGGGCACCTTTTTCCAGGTGGATCGCGACCGAATCGAAATTGCGCAGCGCCGACAACCGCAGTTCCGCGTTGCGAATCTCCTCCTCGTCGAGGGCATCACCCGCCTGCAGGTGCAGGTGGTCGCGGATGAAATCGCAGGAAGTTTGCGTGTTTCCCGAGCAACGGATTTCCTGCACCTGCAGGGACGCCGGCGAAAACTCGCCCACGTCCTGGGCGGGTGCCTGCAACGGGATCAGCAGGGCCCACAGGAATGGCAGGAAACGCTTGTTCACGGCACTCGCGTCGAGTCGGCGAGCGCGCCGGTCATTCTTGTTGTCATGTTTGCTCCCGCGGAATCTAGCAGTTGTCGGGGCCCGGGCGGGATGTCCACGAAAGTGGACACCCGCTCAGGGCATGGCCGTGTAAAGCACCTGATGACGTAATCCACAACTGGAGTCCGGGGAGGAATTGCGGAACGACAGCGGCAGCGTTTCTCCGTGGGGCAGCACGTCGTAGTTGGGCGGCACCGTGCAACAGCTGCGCGTGAGATCGAAGTGCAGGTGTGGGGCGCGGCTGTTGCCGGTATCGCCGCTGAGACCGACCGGCTGACCCTGCTGCACCAGGTCCCCGACCTGCACCAGTGCGCCGAGGTTGGTCAGGTGGGCATAACGCGCCACGGTGCCGTCCTCGTGCTGCACGTTGACGTGGTTTTCGTGTCCCGGCACGTGGTCGCCGTCGTAGTAGGATTCCTCCACCCTAACTACAAGCCCGGCGCGCATGGCCACGACGTCGGTCCCGATTGGCATGAGGATGTCGTAGCCATATCGATGCACCAACGGTTCCTCGACGAAGTGGGGATGCGCGAAGAACGCCTGCCCGACATGCCACGGCAGCACGTAGGGTGAAGCGGCGGAGGCCATGAAGAGTGAACAGTCGGGAGTGGGTTGACCGCCTTCACTGTCGCTGTCCCCACCACCACCGCAGCCCGCGGAAATCAGGGCCAGGATTGCCAGCGCTGCCCTCAGAACTGCCAGAGAGCCGCCAGCGTGTAGGTTTCGAGATGAATATCCGGCAGGTTCACTTCTTCGAATTCGACGCGCAGGCGGAAGTTGGTGCTGGCCTTGAACTCGAGACCGGCGCCATAGAGTAAATCCGAGTCGCTTTCCGATGTGGAAAAGCTCTGGCTTCCGATGCTGTTCCGGAGAGTGGTGTCATAAAAGGCGTAGCCGAGCTTCGCGTATGGTGCGATCACATTGCCGATCGGCCACCTCGCGAGCCCCGCGACGAAGAATCCGTCGCTGCTGATGTCGATGTCGACGGGCCCAATCGTGTCGGACCGGGTGCCGGCATCGAAGAAGCCGCCTTCGACGGCGAAGTACTTGTTGATGGACCAGCCGCCAAACAGCTTGAACGCGTTGTCGTGGCCACTAAATTCGCCGGCCGCCTGGCGCGCGTTACCGACGCCGGCACCCAAGTAGAAGCCCGTGTCCTCCGCCTGCGCGGCGCCGCCCGCCATGACAGCAGCCAGGGTGCACATGCCTGTGATTTTCCTGAATTGCATCGCTGATCTCCCCTTGGTCTCGATGAAGTTGTTGAGTGAAGTGAGAATTGCAACGTGCATGCCAGCGCAGGCGAGCCCCCAGTGGCCTGAAACTGGCTCGCGGGGTGTCTGACTAGTCGTACAGGTGGTCCACCCGTCAGGGCATCGCGGTGTAACGCACCTGGTGATGCAGCCCGCAACTGGAGTCGGGCGCGGCGTTGCTGAACGACAGGGGCAACGTCTCACCCTGTGGCATCTCGTTGTAGTTGGGCGGCACGACGCAGCAGCCACGCGTGAGGTCCACGTGCAGGTGTGGAGCGCTGCTGTTGCCCGTATTGCCGCTGAGGCCGACAGGCTGCCCCTGCTGCACCAGGTCCCCGACCTGCACCCGGGCGCCGCGGTTGGTCAGGTGTATATAACGCGCCACGGTCCCGTCCCCGTGCTGCACGAACACGTGGTTTTCGTGGCCCGGCTGGTTGTCGCCATCGATGAAGGATTCTTCCACCCTGACTACCGTACCCGCGCGCATGGCGAGGATGTCGGTGCCGATCGGCATGCCGATGTCGTAGGCATACTTCTGGATCGACGCGTCCCGGACGAAGTGGGCATTCACCTCGAAGGCCTGGCCGATATGCCAAGGCAGGACGTATGGCGACGCGCTGGCGGCCGTGAACAGCGAACAGTCGGGCGTGGGAAACTCGCTGTCGCCGTCACTGTCGGTGTCATCGCCCCCACAGCCGGCAACCAGCAGAGCGAGTAGCGGCAGCCACCGGCCGTGGATCCGGGTCATGCGCGCCTCAGAATTGCCAGGTCGCGGCCAGCGAAAAGATGTCGAACGCCGAATCCGGCAGGTTCACCTCTTCGTATTCGGCGCGCAGGCGGAAGTTTTCGCCCAGCCTGAATTCGAGGCCGCCGCCGTAGATGAAGTCCGAATCGCTTTCGGATTCCGAAGCACTCTGGCCGTTGATCGAGAGCTTCGTCGTGGAGTCATGGAACACGTAGCCCAGCTTCGCGTAGGGCGCCACGTATTTGCCCAACGGCCATTTCGCCAGGCCCTCGACGAAGAAGCCATCGCTGCTGATGTCCACGTCCAGCTGCGAAATCGTGTCCGACTGCGTGCCGCCGTCGATGTATCCGCCTTCGACCGCGAAATACTGGTTGAACGACCAGCCGCCGAACAGCTTGAACGCCGTGTCGTTACCGTCGAAGCCGGTGAACTCCTGGGATGCCTGTCCGACGCCTGCACCGACGTAGAAGCCCGCATCGTCCGCCTGGGCCGCGGCTGGCAGCAGTGTTCCGGCCAACACGCACGCGCCCATGATTTTTCTGAAATGCATCGATGATCTCCACCTGGCCTCGGCGAGGCCGTTCCAGGGGAGAGTTGCAATGCATGTGCCAGTGCACCCGGGTGCCCGGCAGGCGAGTTTCAGCCGCGAGGGTGTCTAACTAATCGGACAGGTGTGCTCAGAGGGCGATCGTGAGCAGCGTGTCTTCCGGGAAGCTCGCGTCGCGCGCCAGGAAATCTGCGAGCGCAACGGTTTCGCGCTTCGTGACCTCGAAGGGCGTGTCGAACGAGCCGTTGAAGTCATGCGCCAGCAGCTGCACGGCGCCCGCGTGCTGCACCAGGTCACGAACAGCGTCCGGAAACGGATTCGCCCGCGCGCGCTTGTCGTGCTGCCGCTGATCGGCCGCCGTGCGCGCGTCGAGGGCACGATCGATCTTCGCCTGCGACCAGCCCTTGCGTGCGTATTGCGACGCCAGCCGCGCGCGATCCGCCGGCGCATGCTGCCTGGCGCCGGCATAGAGCGCACAGGCGCAATGCCCATCCGAGATCGCCAGCCGCGTGGCCGTGGCGCCCATCGCATCGCAGGCCGGGTTGTGGGTTACTTCGGCCTCGAGGCCATGAGCGCGGAACAGGTCGGCCGGATCGCCACGATAACCGCTCACGCCCAGCATGATCAGCCAGCACATGGCGGTGATTCCCTGCGTGGCTTACGCGGCGTGCCGCGGAATCGGATCCAGGTCCGGCTCCAGGTACGCGGCGCGCGCATGCTGCGAGAACAGCCGCTCGGCACTGTAGTGCGTCATCATGATCCGGCTGTCGAGCAGGATGGGCGTGCGATTGATGAAATCGTCTGCCGACAGCGCCGACGTCGTGCGATGCATGAAGTGGAACACCGCCAGGATCCACGCCTGCGTCAGGGTCTCGTGGTACTTGGTCGGCGCGATGCCGTGGTGCTTGAGGAAATTCACGATGGCATTGCGCATCAGCGCCGTGGCGCGTTCCACGTCGTTGAGGGCCAGGTAGACGTACGCCAGGCGCACGTGCGCGCGATGGTTAAAGTCCGCGGGCGCATACGCGCCCGCTTCGAATGCCGCCAGGAATTCGAGATCGCTCTTCGATACTTCGTGACTCATGACGGTGGCCTCGCTCTAAAGAATGTGTGATGCCTCAACCCAGCAAACGTTCCGCAATCTGAACTGCATTTAATGCAGCGCCCTTGCGCAGCTGGTCGCCGGCGACGAACAGCGACAGCGTGCTGCCGCTGGGATCGCTGACGTCCTTGCGGATGCGGCCGACCAGCACTTCGTCCTTGCCACTCGCGTCCACGGGCATGGGGAAGTAGTTCCGCTCCAGCTCGTCGACCACGCGCACGCCCGGCGCCTTCGCGAGGATCTCGCGCGCCTCGGCCGGCGACAGCGAACCCTCGAACTCGATGTTCAACGCGATGCAATGCGCGCGCAATACGGGAACACGCACACAGGTAGCGGTCACACGCAGGTCCGGCACCCCGAAAATCTTGCGGGTTTCCTGCATGACCTTGGTTTCTTCCTCGTTGTAGCCCGTCTCGGGGTCCACCCTGGTGTTGTGGCTGAACACGTTGAAGGCGTAGGGATGCGGCAACACCTTGGGCTGGAACGCGCGGCCTTCGAGGAAGGCCCGGGTCGACTCGCTGAGTTCTTCCATGGCGGCGGCGCCGGCGCCCGAGGCGGCCTGGTAGGTAGACATCACGATGCGCTTGATGCGGCGCACCTGGTGCAGGGGCCACAGCGGCGTGGCGGCAACAATGGCCACGCAGTTGGGGTTGGCGATGATGCCGTTGTGCTTGGCCAACGCGCCCGCGTTGATCTCCGGCACCACCAGCGGCGTGTTCGGATCCATGCGGAACGCCGAGGAGTTGTCGACGACCACGGCGCCGGCCTTCACGGCCGCGGGCGCGAAGCGCTTGGACTGCGCGCCGCCCGCCGAGAACAACGCGATGTCCACGCCCTCGAGACTTTTGTCCGTGAGTTCCTGCACGGCGACGTCGCTGCCGCGGAACTTCATCGTCTTGCCGGCCGAACGGGCCGAGGCCAGCAGGCGCAGCTCGGCCAGCGGGAACTTGCGCTGCTCGAGGCACTGCATGAGCTCGACGCCCACCGCGCCGGTGGCACCGGCGATGGCGACGACGGGAATCTTCTTGTTACGGACAGTCTCGGCGGTCGATGACATTTCTATGGCTCCAAATGAAAAAGGCCCCGCGGGTTTCCTCGCGGGGCCTTTGGGTGTTCCTGTCGCTTCGTTCAGCGCGCGCACGACCCCAAGGCCCCTGAGGGCTTGGTCTTTTTCGTGGTCGCTTTGAGGGCGGTGCGAATCATGGGGGGCGAACCTTAGCGGAGAGACGGGTTCGCGTAAAGCGAGAATTGCGGAAATTCAGCGGTTTTTCAGCGAAATCGCGTCAGCGCGCCAGTCCGTGGGGGCTGATCAGGCCGCCCTTCCAGGCCAGCATTAACAGAATGAAGAGCACCACCGACAGGCCGACCCGGATGGTCAGGGATCGGGCCATTTTCCGGGAGTGCTCCTGGTCAGCCGCCTCGCCGCCGGCGTCCCCGGTCTTCCGGCCCTGTGATAGGTGAAATAGCGCGCTTCCCAGGCTGAAGATGATCGCGAACAGGATGACGATGACGAGGATTTTGATGGGGTCCATGGGCGGCACTTTATACTCCCCGGCCCCATGCCGATCCGATTTTCCGCCTCTGGCAGGCAGTTCGCGCCCTCGTGGCACATGACCCTGCTCACGCTGGTGCTGCTGGGCGTGTTCGTGAGCCTGGGCCAATGGCAATGGAATCGCGGCGTCGACAAGCGCGTGCTGTGGGACCGGTTCGAACACTCGGCCGTGCCCGTGTACAGCGCGCGCCCACCGAACCTCGACGAGGTGCCGCGCTACAGCCGGGTGGCCTTCAGTGGCCGTTACCAGAGCCAACGGCAGTTCCTGCTCGACAACCGCATCAACAACGGTCGCCCCGGTTACGAGGTGCTGACCCCCGTGACCACCAGTGACGGCCGATGGATCCTGGTGAATCGCGGCTGGGTACCGTTCTCCGGTTATCGCGACCGACTGCCGGAGATCTCCATGCACGGCGGCGGCACGGCCACCATCAGCGGCTACGTCGACGAACTACCTTCGGCCGGACTGGCCAGCGGACGCGCCGCGCCCGGTGCGGATGATCCATGGCCCAAGGTCACTGCGTATCCCACGCACGAAGAGCTCGAACTCGCGCTCGGCGAAAAGCTCGCGCGTCGCATCGTGCTGCTGGACCGCGGTATCACTGGCTATGGTGACTACGTGCGCGCGTGGTCCCCGGGCGGACTCTCTCCCGACCGGCATTTTTCGTACGCCATCCAGTGGTGGGGTTTTGCCGTGGTGCTGCTCGTGATCTACTTCGGCCTCAATTTTCGCAAGGTGTCCTGATGGAAGACTCCCGCCGCCGCGGCCGGCGCGTCCTGTTGATCCTCGCGGCGATGTTCCTGCTGCCCGTGGTGGTGGCGTTCTCGCTGTACTACGGCAAGTTGTGGCGTCCGGCCGGCTCGGCCAGCAAGGGGGAACTCATCACTCCGGCGCGGCCGCTGAACGTGGCGGGACTGCGCCACGCCGATGGCACCCCGGCCGCGGACGACGTGCTCCAGGGCAAGTGGACACTCATCTATATAGGTGACGGCGCCTGCGACGAAGCCTGCAAACAGGCACTGGTATTCGGCCGGCAATCGCGGCTGGCGCTCAACAACGAAATGACCCGCGTACAGCGCGTGTTCCTGGCCACCGGCAACTGCTGCGCCTCGGACTATTTCAATGCCGAGCAGCCCGGACTGGTAGCGCTCGATGCGTCGTCCGCCGAGGCGCAGGCACTGCTCGCGCAGTTTCCGGCGGAGCGCGCCCGCGCGCTGTTCATCGTCGATCCGCTCGGCAATCTCATGATGCGTCACGACGCCACCCAGACCGACAAGGGCCTGCTCACCGACCTCAAGAAGCTGCTCAAGCTTTCGCACATTGGCTGACATGCGTGACGTGAACTGGATCCGGCGCCTCGCTCTCATCGGCGCCATTCTCTGTTTCGGAGTCGTGGTGCTCGGCGGCTACACGCGCCTGTCCGATTCCGGGCTCGGTTGCCCCGACTGGCCGGGATGTTTCGGCCACGTCGCGCCCACCGGCTCGGCCGAGCACTACGCCACGCCGGCGGACGTGCGCAAGGCCTGGACCGAGATGATCCATCGCTATGCGGCGAGCACGCTGGGCCTGATCATTCTCGTCATGGCGGCGCTGTCGATCCGCGCGCGCCACGAACGCGGCGTGCGCGTGGGCTTCGCGCTGGCGCTGCTCGCGCTGGTGGTGTTCCAGGGAATCCTCGGCATGTGGACCGTCACCTGGCTGCTCAAGCCGCTGGTGGTCACCGGTCACCTGCTCGGCGGGCTAACTACCTTCGGCATGCTGCTGTGGCTGTGGCTCACCCTGCGCGCCAAGTCGCTGCCGGTGGACGGTTACAGCGTGCTCAACGGCAACCGCCTGGTCGAGTCCGGCGCGCGGGCCCGCCTCTGGGCGACGCTGGCGCTGGCCGCGCTGGCCCTGCAGATTTTTCTCGGTGGCTGGACCAGCAGCAACTACGCGGCCGTGGCCTGCCCGGACTTCCCGCGCTGCCAGAACCAGTGGATTCCCGAGGCCGACTACCACGATGCCTTCGTGTTGTGGCGCGGGCTCGGCATCAACTACGCGGGCGGCGTGCTCGATCACCCGGCGCGCGTGGCCATCCATTTCACCCACCGGCTGGGCGCCGTGCTGGCCGCCATCCTGCTGCTGCTCGCCGCCCACGCCGCCCTGAAACGGCTGGGTCCGGGGCCCCGCTGGGCCGGACTTGCGGTGCTGGCCGCCCTGGCGCTGCAGATTTCCATCGGCATTTACATGGTGTGGCGTGCCTTTCCGCTGCCCCTGGCGGCCGCACATAACGCGGGCGCCGCCCTGCTGGTCGCCGCCACGGTGTGGCTGAATCGCAAACTGCGCCCGGTGGAAGATTTTCGATAAACTCCCGCGCCCCGAAGGAGCGCGATGGCCACCACCGAACCGATCGCCGCCAGTGCCGAACCCGCGCGCTGGCGAAGCTATTACGAGCTGACCAAGCCGCGCGTGGTCATGCTCATCGTGTTCACGTCCATCGTGGGCACACTGCTGTCGGTGCCGGGCATGCCGCCGCTGGATGCGCTGATCATCGGCAACCTGGGCATCGGCCTCGCGGCCGCCAGCGCCGCCATCATCAACCACGTGCTCGACGAACGCATCGACGCGCAGATGTCGCGCACCAAGCGCCGGCCGCTGCCCACGGGCAAATTGTCGTCCCGGTCCGCGCTGGTGTTCTCCGGGGTGCTCTGCGTGTTGTCGATGACCATGCTCTGGTGGCTGGTCAATCCGCTCACCGCGCTGCTCACCTTTGCCTCGCTGATCGGCTACGCCGTGGTCTACACGGTGTGGCTGAAGCGCGCGACCTCGCAGAACATCGTGATCGGCGGCGCCGCGGGCGCCGCGCCCCCGGTGCTCGGCTGGGTCGCGGTCACCAACAGCGTCGACGCGAATGCCCTGCTGCTGTTCCTCATCGTGTTCGTGTGGACGCCGCCGCATTTCTGGGCGCTGGCGATCGCGCGCAAGGATGAATACGCCAAGGTCGGCATCCCCATGCTGCCGGTCACGCATGGCGTGCCCTTCACGCGCCTGCAGGTGGTGCTGTACACGCTGTTGCTCACCTCCGTCACGCTCATGCCTTTCGTCACCGGCATGAGCGGGCTCATCTATCTCGCCACCGCGCTGGTGCTCAACGGCATGTTCATCTGGCATGCCATCGCGATGAAGGTGACCGAACGCGCGCACCTGCCGATGAAGGTGTTCCGCTTCTCGATCACCTATCTCATGTGGCTGTTCGCGGCGCTGCTGATCGACCACTATCTACCGACCACGCAGCCGCTCCTGCATACGGTATCCCTGTCGCTGTGATAGCTTTGGCAGCGGCATGGACACGCCACTCACGCTGCCGGCGAGATTCAACGGCGAATTCGGACTGGTGCTCTATCACCAGCACCACGGGGTATTGTTGTTGCGATCCGGCGATCGCGACGACGGCGGACCGCGGCGCATAGACCTGCTCTTCAAGGGCGTGGTCTGGATGTCACTGCCGGCCTGGTTCAGCGATTTCACCGTGGAGCAATGCCTCATCGACGAAGTGCTGGACTGCATTCCACCCAGCCACCGCGGCAAGGCCCAGTCACGCAAGGTCTATCGCGTCGACATCGACCGCACGCCGCACTACGTAATTGCCGGTAGTGTTTTTTCCTCGCGGGATGATCTCGCGTACTTCGACCCCTCGCCCTTGCTACCCGAAATCGAAGTCCACCTAAGGTTTCAGGAGGAGTAAGTCCAAGGTCCGATGCCTGCCCCGGCCTGCGGCGCAATCATCCGCTGCCCGCAACGCAGGAGGTCTCATGGACATCGTCACCTTGCTCGTTCAACTCATCAGTGGCGCGGTCGGCGGCAACATCGCCGGCAATCTGCTCAAGAAGTTCAGTCTCGGCACGGTGGGGAATTCCGTCGTAGGCATCATCGGCGGCGGACTCGGCGGCGCATTGCTGAATGCCTTCGGCGTCGGCACGGGATCTGGCGGCGTGGACGTGGGCTCGGTCATCGGCAGCATCGCCGGCGGCGGCATCGGTGGCGGAGTGCTGCTGGCCATCATCGGTGCAATAAAGAGCGCGCTCGGCAAATCCGCCTGAACTGCGGGCGCTGACCGCGGTCCATTCTCCTCATGGCCGCGCACCGCAATGCAAACGGTGACAACCCGTTCCGGGTGAATTCCCCCCGGAACGTGCTGTCGCGCGCACGCGAGCGCTGGCAGCTCATTTCGGACTGGCTGAAGACCCGGCGCGAGGAGTCGCGCCGCGCCAACGGTCGAGAACGCGACCCGGATTCGCGCCACTGAGAGTTGGTGCGCTGCAGCGGGTTCAGGGCAGTTCGCTGATGATCTCGCGCCGCAAGAACTGCAACCGCGACTCGAGTTCGCGGGCGTTGGCTTCCGAGGGCTCGGCGTCCACCGGGTAGACCTCTTCGAGGTCGCGGTCATCCAGGACCGCGGCGACCCAGTCATCCATGATCGAGCAGTAACACTCGAGCGCCTCGCGCACCGTGGTGACGTTCTCCGTCACGAAATAGGCGGTGGGCAGATCGCCCACCACCAGCCAGAGCGTGTCGTCGGGCGACCCGGAAATCTTTTGCGTGAACTCCACGAGGAACAGAGCGACCACGCCGCCCACGCCGTGGGCCAGGTAGTAATTCTTGATGGGTGGACACCAGTCGTGGCTGGTCAGGTAGCGCCGGCCTTCCTCGGCCATGGCGCGCAGCAACCGGGTGTCTTCGTCGTCTTCCCCGCGTAGCTCGGGATGACGCTGCAATTTCGAGCGGTCGATCATGCGCGCCGAGTCTAGCGAGGGGCGGCGGCGATGGGCAGGGTGATGCAGGCGGGTTCCCGGCATCCATGCCGGGTCTACATCACCACCGCCCAGCGCCGGCGCTTTACTGGATGAACTCGTCCGTGGCGTTCGGCACGGTCGGTGTCTGGTCGTCGATGCTGCGGACGAAGGCCAGGATGTCGGCGAGTTCCTGCGCGTTGAACGCGTTCTGCATGGTCAGTCCGCCCGGGATGGTGTGCTTCGCGGCGACTTCCTCGAGCGTGTGCGCCGAGCCGTCGTGGAAGTACGGACCGGAGGTGACCACACCTAACAAGGACGGGCTGTTGAACCCGGCCGCACCGAAGGGTGCGAAGCCCTGCGTAGTCTGTCCGTCCACGGCGGCGGCGCCGCGAATCTCGATGGGACTGGCCAGGTTGAACGTGCCGACCTTGTCGAGCATGGCCAGCGGCGCGGGCTTGCCGGCGCGGGTCACGCTCAGGATCTGCGGTCCGTTGACGGCCACGGTGGGATCATTGACGGTCACGCCCGTGAAGAACGCGGGGCCCACCGGGTCCTGCTGCAGCAACGGATTGTCGACGTACAGGCCCTTGGTGCGGCTCTTGGTCCACTTCGCGCCGCCGTGACAGCTGGCGCAGAAGCTGGTGAAGAGACCGCGACCCGCCGGCTCACGCGCCGCGTCCATGGGCGGCACGATGGGCGCACGTACCGTCGCCACCCATTCACTCATCGCATCCAGCGAATCGCTCACGCCCTTGGTGGGTCCGTGGTTGTAGGCCAGCGCGGTGTTGTTGACGCCATTCACATCGGTGGCGAATCCCCGGCCACCCTGGATGCCGCGTGCGTTGTTGTTGAAGTCCGTGTTGGACCCACGCACCGCGCTCCAGTTGAGGATGCGCTGATCGTCGAGGTTGTTGCGCGCGAAGGTGCCTTCGAGCGGGATGGTCTGGCGCGGGCCGGTCTCGAAAATCCAGGTGACGTTGTCCGAGTGACCGTCATCGTGGCACGAGGCGCAGCTCGACCAGGCGTTATCCGAGGCCTTGCCGCGATGCGTGAGTGGATTGATGTCGCGCAGCGCGATGTCGAACTGCCCGTCCGCATTGGTGTCGAGCTTGTCCGGCAGGCCCAGCGCCGTGAAGAACGCCAGCTTGCCGACCAGGTTGCGATGCTCGCGCGTGCCCGGCGCCGGCGGGGCGCTGGATTCCACGTCGCGGGCGACCACGGTGTTGTCGGTGAGATTGAGCACCGACATCGAGGTGTTGAGCTCGTTGTTGACGTAGGCGCGGGCGCCATTGCGCGCCATCACCACGCCGCTCGGCAGGTTGCCGGTCTGGAAACGCTTCGCGACATTGCTGGCGTCGATGGTGGTCAGCTTGCCGTCGGCGCCGAGGCTGGCGCGGATCACGAAGTTGCCTCCGCGACTGACGACCAGGAAGTTCTTGCCACGGCGATCGGCTTCGATCGCGACGATGTCGTTGAGGAAGAGCTTGTCCAGCGACTGCTCAGGCGCCGCCGGCGTGGTCTCCTTCGGCACGAAGGTATTCAGGTTCACCGACAACGCGGTCTCGGTATTCGTGACCGGGCTCAGCACACCGACCAACGCCTGGATGTTGGTGTTGAAGCGCACCGGCGGTTCGGGCGAGGCGCCCACATTGGCCACGTAGACCTGCGGGCCGCGCAGCAGCAGGCCGAACAGCATGTTGGGATAGACCTTCTGCGCGACACGGCCGATCGGGCCCGTGTCGGAAATGTCGGCGCTGGCCGGATCCGGGCAGAACGTCTGGTTGGCGAGCAGCGCGGCGCCATCGCCGGCACCGTTCGCACCACTGTTGAAGAACTTCACCGTGCCGGCCGCCTGCAGCGCGGCGCGGGTCTGCGGACAGAAGTTGCGGCGATCGGCATTGAAGCCCGATGCCAGCGGCTTGAGCAGCAGGCGCGTCACCGGCGTGGTGGCGGCATTGCCGACCGCGTCGCCGACGCGGAAGGAGCTGACCACGCCCTGCTTGGCGTCGTCGAAACCATCCGGCCGCGCCGGATCGATGACCTCGCCGAACAACTGCGTGACGAACACGCGCTCGTCGTTGTCGTTGCGGTCGCCGTCGTTGCTGATGGCGATGGCGTAGGGATTTCCGCCCGTGCTGACGCGGCCGACCACTTCGTTGTTGGCGAGCCGCACGATGGCCACGTCACCGGTGGTGTGGCCCGCGACGAAGGCGTAAGTGCCGTTGGGCGTGACGGCCACGCCGCGCGGCTCGATACCCACGTCGATGGCGCTGCCAACCGCCACGGGCGTGGCGGCGCCGAGGTCGATGACGCTGAGCGTGCCATCCACCGCGTTGGTGACGTAGGCACGCGCATTGTTGGGAGCAATCGCGACGAAGCGCGGCTCGCGACCCACCGGCACTTCGGCCAGCAGTTGCGACGCATCGCTGCCGTCGGTGTTACGCACCCGGATCACGGAGACACTGGCCTTCTGGCGATTGACCACCACGGCGCGCGTGTCGTCGCTGGTCAGCGCGATGGTCGATGAACGACCCTGGCGGAACAGCAGCTGGTAGCGGGCCAAGGCCTCGCTGCCGGAGAGCAAAGTGCGCGCCTTCGCGGTCGCCAGGGCTTTCACCGTGGCGTCATTGGCGAACACATCGTCGGCGACCGTGAAATCCAGCGCCTTGATGCCGGTCACGGCCGTGCCGATGGCGGTGTTGGCGGCGGCGTCGATCTGGAATCCGTCGCTGACGTCGTCGTTGGCGTCGAGCAGCGCGAGTATCCGCAGCAGGTTCGATAGATAGGCTTCGCCGTTCGCGGCCTGCACCTCGGTGAGGTCGTGCAGGCTGAACGCCACCGCGCCACTCGAGTAGGCGGGCGTGGCCTTGCCGACGGTGATGCGGTTCGCGGGACTGCCGACGAAGAATTCGATGGCGCGGCCTTCGGCGAACTGGAATTTTCCCGTCGCATCGGTGCGGCCATCGCCCACATCGGCGACGGTGAAACCCAGGCCTTCGATGGTGTCGTCGACGAATTGCGCGTCGCGAATCACCGCGGCCGCAGCGGGCGCGGGCGGCGGCGGCGCGGGATTGCCGCCGTCGTCGCCCCCGTATCCGCCCCCACCACCGCAGGCGGCGACCAGTGCGGTGGTCGCCACCTGCAGCAGTACTCCTTTCAACGTCCTTGTATTCATGGCTGCTCCGTCAATCCTGTTGGGGTCGACAATAAGTGGCAGCCGTGGCCGGTCCGGTTTCAGTTCACGGAGAAAAGAAAAAGGCCCCTCGCGGGGCCTTTCTCAGGAACCAATCGAACGCGTGCGGTTACTGCGCGCGACGCAGGATGCGATTCTGCCGCGCGGCGGTCTTGGACACCGCGAGCGCATTCGTGGACTTGTACAGCTGCGCCTTCGCCAGGCGCGGTTGGCCCGAGAAGCCGCTGGCCGCCGGGCAGGTGGCGTTGTTGCTGGCACGGAAGGCGAGCGCCGCGGCGATGCGACCTTCCTGCGGATCCGCGAGCTCGTGCGTGAAGTCATCGGCCACCGAGCAGCCCGGAACCGACTCGCCCCTGCTGGCCGCCGGCGTGTTCGCCGGCGAGAAGCCGTCGGTGTAGTCGCCGAAGCCCTTGGCGTTCTCGCCGCGGAACTGGATGCTGAAGTAGGTCGTGCCGCAGTTGTCCGTCGGGTAGAAGCCGTACGGCTTGCCGCAGGTGGTGGAGCCGATGAGGTACACCTCCACGTCCACGCCGCGCAGGCTGTTGATGATGGATTCGCTGGCCGAGCAGGTGCCTTCGCCCGTGATGATGTACACGCGGTCGAGATCGAGATTCGGCAGGTTGATGCCGGGGGCGACGCTGCCCGGGAAGCCCTGCGTCTCGTCGTGGAACGGCGTGGGCTCCAGCAGCTGGCCGGTCACCGGATCGCGCGTCGGGTGCTTGCTGTTGAACTCGAGCATTTCGAAAGTCTGGCCCGAGGTCAGCGTGGTGTTGGCGATCATGTACGACAGCTCGCTCGCGAGGTCTAGATAGCCACCACCGTTGTAACGCAGGTCGAGAATGAGATCGGTGACGTTCTGGCCTTCCAGGGATTCGATCGCATCCATGAGCGGCTCTTCGGCCGTGGAGATGTGATCGTTGAAGAGGATGTAGCCCACCGGACCCGAAGCGGTCGCGAAGGTGGTCACGCGCGGCACCGGATCCTTGGTGACGTTCGCCGAGGTCACGCTGACGTTGCGCTCGACGCCCTGCGCGCTGCGCACGCGGAAGGTGTGATTCTGTCCCGAGCCTTCCGGGTAGATGCCATCGTTGAGCGCATTGATGACGGCATTCGACGTGCCGTTGACCGCGTCCTGACCATCGACCTGCAGGATGACGTCACCGCGCAAGAACTGGCCCGAGGCCGGCGAGTTGTCCTCGACGAAGCCCACCACGATGTTGCGCGGCGGCGAAGATGCGAGCACGAGGAACTCGACGCCGTAACCCGAGGACACGCCGCCGACGGACAGGGCTTCCCATTCATCGGTCGGCATCCAGAAATGGAACTTGTCCACGGGCTGACCGGACTGCGTCATGCGCATCGTCTTCAGGACGTCGAAGTAGTCCGTGACCGTGGGGGTCAGCGACGGATCGCGATCGGTGACTTCGCTGTACCAGAGATAGGTCTCATTGGTCCAGGAACGCAGCCAGTTGTTCTCGTCGGAGTAGGTGCCTGTACGATCCGTGGTGCCGGCGCGCGGCGTGCGGCACAGGCCCTCGAAGTTGGCCGAGGGCTGGAAGGTGCCGGGCACGAAGGTGCCACCGGAGCCGCCACCACCGACGATGCCACCGCCTCCACCGACAACGCCACCGGATCCAAGGGGCGGAGTCGACGAACTTCCCCCCGCACTGCCACCGCAGGCGGCCAGGGCGGCAAACACGGGAGTCATCAGCAAGGCGGCGATCTTGTGGCGAGTATCCATTCAACCCTCTCCATACAGGGACAGCACAGGTACTTCTGTCCTGGCGGGCCGAAATATGCCCGGCCGCGAGCAAATAACAAGTCGTCGGTTCCGGGCTACGCCCTAGTTCTCACTATGACCCCATAGGTCTCGTTCTATAGTAAGGACAGTCATGAATCGTCATTTAAGACCGTTCGGACTGAAGTTAGGTCCCCTGCAGGTGGGGGCCGTCTACTTTCCCGTCCACTTCTTCGCCGTCTGGCTGGGCCTCACGCTGCTGATTCCCCCCCAGGGCGTCGGCATCTTCTGGCCGGCCACGGGCACGCTGTTCGCCTTCCTGCTGCTGTATCCCGCGCGCTACTGGCCTTCATTGCTGGCCTTCGGCTTCCTGGCGGAGATCCTGGCGAATGAAGCCTTCGCGCCTCCACAGCTCACCTACACGGTGTATGGCCTGCTGTTCTTCATAAAGTTCGCGGCCGGCGTCGGCGGCGTGTGGCTCATGCACCTGAGTGTGCGCGGACCCATTTCCTTTGGCCGGCTCCGCCAGGTGCTGGCCTTCGCCGCCTCCGCGGTGACCTCCACGCTGGCCTGTGCCTTCGCCGCCGTGACGCTGCGGTCCGGCCTCGCCTACCACGATCATGACTACTGGCTGCAGGTGCAGAGCTGGTGGATCGGGGATTTCCTTGGCGCACTCATCGTCACGCCGCTGCTGCTGACCATCGGGATCCATGGTTTATCGGTGACCACGGCCATGCGCGGTGGACGCGCCGCGACCTACTCGGCCTTCGGCGTGCTGCTGCTGTTGCTCGGCGCCGTGTTCCTGCGCGAATCCGTCGAGTCCACTTCGCCGCTGGATGTTCCGTATATCGTTTACCCAATCCTGGTCTGGATCGCCATCATTGGTGGGCCACGAAGAACAGCGCTGGCCGCGGGCATCGCCGTGGCGGTGGCGGCGCTGGCCACGACCCGCGGCCTGGGTCCCTTCGCGGATACCTACGAGCTGCAGACGTTTCTCGCGCTGTGCGTGTTGCCGGTGCTGCTGCTGCAGGCGGTGATGGCGGAGCGTGACGATGCCATCGAGAAGGCGCGCGGCAGCGATGAGCGTTATCGCGCCTTCGTCGCCAACAGTTCCGAGGCGATCTTCCGCGCCGAGCTCGCCGAGCCCATGCCGGTGACGCTCTCGCCCGACGAGCAGGTGGCCTGGGTTCGCAAGCACGGCTATGTCGCCGAGTGCAACGCGGCCTTCATGGTGGCGCTGGGCATCAAGGATGCGCCCAGCCCGATTGTCGGCACCCGTCTCGCGGATCACCCGACCTGGTCGCGCGTGTACATCGAGCGCATCCGCGAAGCGATTCTCAATGGCTACCACGTGCGCAACATCGAACACGTGGTGCACGGTCCATACGGTCTCGATCGCGTGCTGCTGATTTCGATGATCGGCATCGTGGAACGCGGACACGTGCTGCGGTTCTGGGGCAGCGGCCGCGACGTCACCGCCATGCGCGAAGCCGAAAACGCGCTGGCCCAGCACGATGCGCAACTGCGCGCGCTGGCCACCGAGATCACGCTGGCCGAGGAACGCGCGCGCCGCAAGCTGGCCAGCGAACTGCACGATGGGCCCGCGCAGAACCTCACCGGCATGAGCCTCGCGCTGGCCGCCATCAAGCGCAAGCTCACGGATCGCGAACAGGTGGAACGCATCGTCGAGGTGGAGCAGGTGCTGGCGGACACCACGCTGCAGACCCGCACGCTGATGCTCGAGCTCGCGCCGCCGGGATTGCACGAAAATGGGCTGGTGGACGCACTGCGCTGGCTGGCGGAGCGCGTGCGCCAGCAACAGCGGCTCATGGTCACCGTCGAAGACGACGGCGCACCCAAGCCGCTCGAGGACCAGGTCTCGGTGCTGCTGTTCCAGACGGTGCGCGAGCTGCTGCAGAACGTGGTGAAACATGCGCGCTCGAAGCGCGCCACCGTGCGTTGCTACTCGAAGGACGAACAGCTTTCCATCGACGTGGTCGATCCGGGCGTCGGGTTCGAGGTGCACAGCGTCGACCGGCTGCCGACGCGGCATGGAGGATTCGGTCTCTTCAACATCCGCGAGCGGCTCAAGCTCATGGGCGGTAACATCGAGATCCACTCGGTGATCGGCCAGGGAACCACGGTGCGCATCCGCGTACCGCTGAAATCGCAACACGGCCTGTTCGATGAGGCACTGAGGGCGTAAGGAAACGCATGCTCGTTGAAAGAATCTGGGCCGCGAACGATCTCCGCAATTTTCATTACCTGATCGCCTGCTCGCAGACCGGTGAGGCCTTGCTCATCGATCCGCTGGATGCGCGCCGGTGCCTGGAGGCGGCGAGCAAGGCTGGGTACACGGTCACGCAGATACTCAACACGCACGAGCACCTGGATCACACGGCGGGGAATGCCGACGTGGTCAAGGCGACCGGCGCGAAGGTGCTGGCACATGCCGGTGCCGCGAGCCGGATCGGCGGCGTGGATCGGGGGCTTGCGCGCGGGGATGTGATCAAGGTGGGTCGCACCGTTGAGCTCGAGGCGCTGGATACACCTGGCCATACGCGCTCACATGTGTGCCTGTTTGCGCACGGCGATGCGCCGGCGCTGTTCTGCGGGGACACGTTGTTCAATGCGGGCGCCGGCAACTGCCACCACGGTGGCGATCCTGGCATGCTCTACGAAACTTTCGTGAACCAGCTCGCCAAACTACCGGATGCAACGCGCGTGTATCCGGGACACGAATACATGGCCCGCAATCTCGCCTTCACGCTGGATCGCGAGCCGGGCAACGGTGATGCGGTGCATGCGCTGGCCGTGGCACGCGCGCATGATCCGGAGACCGCGCCTGTGACCACGATGGCCGAAGAGAAGCGCGTGAATGCCTTCCTGCGGCTGCAGAATCCCGAGATCGTCGCGCGGCTGCGCGAGCAGTTTCCGGAGCTGGGTGAAAAGCCGGATGCGCGCGCGGTGTTCGTGAAATTGCGGGAGCTGCGGAATCGCTGGTAGTGGCGGGGCGCCGTTCTGAAAATCCGCCAACGAAGGCAGACCACAATGTCTTGTGGCCACTCCAACACAGATCGATCGGGAATCCGTAGTCACCTAAAGTTGCTTTTGGGTCGGCTGCCTTATTGAATCCTTCGCCCGAATACACTCACGGTGATTGTGCGCCTGCCATGAGTCGGATCCTCCTCCCAGCCAAGGACAAAGTCCCCGTCGTCAACTACTCCAGCAGATTCCTGTTCGGTTTGGAGCAGGATGCTAAGAAACCGCGTTGCCGGTGACACGGTCTCGATCGCGCAAAGTGATGTTTTGCATTCAAGCGCGCGAATCTGTGTTCCATCCTGCCGAGCTGCCACTACTGCCCTGATACGCGACTCAGTGCGTTTCGCCCACGCTGCATCGCGTTCTTCTCGCGACATTTCCTCAATCAATCGGTTGACCTCTTTGCAACTATCTGCCGTAGGCGCAGGACGCGTGCGGCATCGCTCCACGATCGTTGGTGAGGGGCGAAAGGTAAATCCGACTGGCGTTGACGTCGCCTCCTCCTGCGCTGCAGTTGCCTCTTCGTCGGCCTTTTGCTTTTGAGATTCATTTACCGGTTTCGCGGCGCGGCCACTACTCCCGGAGGAGAGCGATTGAGAATTGTTCGGAGCCGCAGGCTTCTCCATTCGATAGGTACCGGAAGGCGAAGTTGTCAGAGCTCTTTCCTTTCCACGCTCCTTTGCTACCTCATTCTTCTCGGTTGCTGTGGGAGCATCCACGTTGGCAGTGGCGTGTTCTTCGCGATTCGAGCTCAGCAAGACAATCAGCAATCCCACCACGGATCCAGCAACCAGCGCCGCTTGTGTGCCTGTTACCCGCATGAGTTACATTCTATTGCGCAGCCAGAGTGCATTCACAATTTCTAGAAAGACGTCAACGTCAGCGATCGTATCCGGTCGGGGCACCATACGCCTTCGGATCCATCTTGATTCCTTGCACTGCATGCATCTTGATGAAGGCCTCCCGTGCACGCTGCGACCACTCCGCCGCGCTCTTCAGGTCCCCATTCCTTTGAGCCGCTTGCCGCTGCTCATTTGCATTTTCCCAGTTTTGACGCGCCTCATCGTATCCTGCTGGGCCTGTACCATCCGGCTCGGCGGTCGTTGGCGCGGAGGTTGAGACCACGGCCTCAGCAGGTGGCTGAGTAACGTCCACTTCCTTCGGCGGATCGAGTGGATTGGGTGGTCCCGTGCTCTCGTCTGCCTGCGTGAAACCTTTTGGCGGGGAAAGGATGTTGCCTTCACCGTCGATGTAAGCATCAGGATGAAGCGGTGGGGCGAGATTCACCGGAATGTCCACTACGCAACCTTGTGTCGGATCACAGCCGTTCGGCGCGTCTTCGGTGCCCCACGGATCGAATCGATTAAGGGGATCGTTCCCCACGTACGCATACAAATTCATGTCGTCCTTGTAGAAGATCGGATCCGTCTGCAGAAACCTGCCAAGCCTCGGCGAGTAGATCCGCGCCTTGTAATAGTTGAGGCCTAGCTCTTTCAGCCAACTCTGCCCCGTGTACCCGAACCTGCCATCGTTCGACGGTGCGGGGATGCCATACGGATCATAAGCATTCTTCTGCGTGACACCGCCCGTGGTGTTGCTGTGCGCGATGATGCTGCCCTGATGATCGGCATGCAGATATCGCCGAGTGGACAGGTTCGTGCCCTCGTACTGGATCAGCGGCTCATCGACCTGATCGCCGTGCACGTAGCGGCGGCTCAAGGTCGCCGTGGTGCCATTGATGAGGTACTCCGCGACCAGCGCGTCTCCGTCATACAGGAACTGCGTGGTGTTGCCGCCTGAGACCAGGCGGGAGAGTCGGCCGAGCGCATCGTAGTAGAGGTTTCCGACGACCGGTCCCGTGACCTGGACGAGGTGATTCTCCATGTCATAGGTGTACGTGGTGAGCGTGCCGTCCGAGGCGCGATCCTTGGTAAGGTTGCCGCTGGCGTCGTACTCGAAGGTCTGCCCGTCGACCTTCTGGTACTGGTTGAGGCCATTGGGCTCGTAGATGCCGGTCCGGTTGATGGCATCCGTGTAGTTGTAGCTCGTGTTGCTCTGATCGAGCGACCTGACCTGGCCTGCGGGGTTGTAGGTGAAAGTGTTGGTGAGGTCGTTCGTCGGTATGCCGGCGCCAGGTTCGGCAAAGTCCTGATTGAAGGTCTCGAGCCGCAGCGCGTTGTTCTGGGTGAAGGTCGTCGTCGCTGCCCCGGTACCTGCCCGGGTGATGTCCCAGCGTCTGCCGTTGGCGCGGTATTTGACCGTGAGGCCCGAGCCTGTCCCCGACGTGGGCGTCGCGCTCAACGACACCCGCAGCGAGTTGAAGCGATTCAGTCCATCAAACCCGTACTCGAAGAAGTATTCGTCCGGATGGGTAACCCGTGTGCGATTGCCTTCCAAGTCGTACTTGTATTTCAGCTCCCGTGTGGTGGAGTTCATGCGCGACTTGCGGCTTTTGACATTGCCGAAGCCGTCGAACTCATTGGTCTCGCCATCCCCTTGACCGCTGGCACTGCAGGCCGTGGTCGAATCGGTGCCGAAGCAGGCATAGCGGGTAAGGCCGCGCAGGTCATATCCGTAGCTGATGTCGCCCGAATAGGTGTTGTCGGAGAGGTTCTTGAAGATCAACCGGTTATTGGCATCGTAGCTGTTCGTGATCGTGGTGCCGTTGCGCTTGCGCTCGACTTCGACATTGCCGTTCTTGTCGTACGTGTATTCGTTGTAGTCGCTCTCATTCATGCTGTGGGCGACGGTCTTCGACGGATACACGCGCTTCTGCAGGCGCCAATTGCTGTCATAGCGAAGGTCCGTCCGATTGCCTTTGGCGTCCTCCTGGTAGTCGAGGACGCCACGGCCGAGCCAGGCGTTCGTGACGTAGGTCTGCAAATACGTCGTGCCCACCGCCCGCTCCTCGGTGAGCACCTGATCGAGGCTGTCGTAGGTGAAGCGCGTGACGCGGTCGGGCCCGTAGGGGCCTGTGCCGGCCTGGCAGGCATCTGGGTTCGGTGCGGCGAAGACCGCGGGGTTCATGCGCACCACTTTGCAGACGATACGATCCCAGGAGTCGTAGCTGTACTGGATGACGGATTCGATGGTAGCGAGATCTGAACCAATCACCCGCTCGATGATCTTGCGCGCCTGATCGTCATACCCGAACGTGCGCCTCTGGTAGACCGTAAAGCCGTTCCAGTCGGAAGGCGGCACCGTTTCATTCGCCCAGTCGGCAAGCTGCCCGACCTCCGTCATCTTGAGGAGGCCCGAGGTGGCGCCGGTCGTTTCATAGGTGTTGCGCGTGGCGGCGTAGCGGAGCGGGCCGCCGACATCCGGATCTGGCGCAATCGTCCCCGTCACCTGGCCGGCCACGTTGTAGCGAGTGGCGGACGTGTAGGGCGCGGCCGATTGCTGGGCGAGCGACAGCGTCGAGAGAGTGGACAGAACGACGCTCGCCGCGACCTTTGCAACAGAGCGGCTCACGGCGTCTCCCCCGGGCACGAAGGGAGGTTGGCGTTGGGCGTGGTCACGCCGATCTGATTGCCGAACTTGTCGTACCGGTAGCAGGTGCGCCGCGTGCCGTCGGGCGAGGTCACCAGCATGCCGGTCATCAGGAGGTTCGGGTGGTCGTATTCGTACGTCGTCACCACTTCGTCGTTGGCTGCCTCGCAGTTGCCGGCACTCGCGGTACTGCTGATGCAATATTCCTCGGCTGTCTTCATCCAGATGCCGTCGGAGCTCTGGACCTTGTTTCCCGCTGAGTTGTAGTAAGTCGCATAGCGCAATCCGTACGTGAAGCGTGTCTGCGCGCGGATCCCTTCCTTGTTGGCCGGATACGTGATCGATGCCACCTGCCCCGAGTCCGGGTGATAGGTGTAATCAGTCCAGTTGCCCTTGGCGTCGCGGATACGCGTCGCCTGGTTGCAGGTCTTGCGGTTCGTGCAACTGGCGGGATACTCCGCGACGATCTGATAGCCCGCGCCATTGGGATCGTTGTACGTCACCTTGGTGAGATTGCTGCGCGTCTCGTAGAAGTAGTGCTCGACGGGCGCCGCGTACTTTTCGAATCGATCTGGAAAGCCGCGCCCGGTTGTTTCGAACCAGACTTGGCCGTCCGCGGTGTGAAGGTAGTACGTGCCGCTGGGATTGCCGTAGTAGTTCTGCTGAACTACCTGGCTGATGCCGCCATTGGCGCCCGCCGTGTTCTGTGTATCCCCGCTCATGAACGGTTGGTTGATGTCGTAGGTGTTGGTGGCATCGGGGCCCCCGCCAGCGCGCACTGCGGACTTCACGACTCCCGCGGATTGCAGCCGGTAGTCCATGCGCCACATGTTGGGAACGAAGAGATTGTCGTAGTCGTAACTGAACTTCGTCGCGCTGGCTCCGGGCGGGATGATTTCCTTCAGCCGCGGCGAGAACTCCCGGCCGGGAACGTACGGCGGAATCACAACGCCGAGCCGGTCGTAGGCGAGGTCATAGGCGCGGAACTTGTAGGTCGTCGCCCGTTTCGCCGAATCGGTGACCTTCACGATGCTGTCACCGATGTACATCGTGCGAGGCATGCCGGCGGGCCAGTCAAATTGCGCGGTGGGCCATTCATCCCCCGCGCTGCATGGCGCCGTGGTCCAGTCGCAAAAGACCTTCGACGCGTTGATGCCGCGGATGTATTTCGGATTGTGGAGCGGCCAGGATGGACTCACGATTGGCGCCTGCAGGCCGGATGGCTCCGTCTTGTCGAGCGGTGGATTGGTCCAGTTGAAGTAGTACTTGAGCTGAAAGCCCGTGTTCGTGTTGACACTGCCCTGGCTCACCCAGATGCGAAATCCATTGGGATAGTCGATCTGCGACAGGGTGCCGCCTGCATTCGCGGGAAGACTCGCGCCGTAGCGGTTGAAATGCACGACGGTGCCATCGGGCTTGGTCCACAGGAATTCGCTCCCGGACACCTCGAGCGTGTGACGCTCATCTCCGATCGACACGTAGCCCGTTCCCAATCCATAGGCGAAGCTGTGCGAGCCGCCCCCGTCCTCCACCCGCATCACGTTCATGGGATCGCAGGCCGTGGACGACGAGCACAGCTGCACGTTTTGCGCACGTGCGTAGAACTTGTCCGCGAAGCCGCGCATGCCGATGAAGTTGAACTCATTGGCGAACACCGAGACGCTGTGCGAAAGCCCCATCGCACCGCCGATGCTCAAGGTAGTCAGGCTGTGAGTGACCTGTCCGTTCGCCATGTTCACACCGAACTTGTCGACGAACTGCACGGGTGGCCGCTCGATGTCCACGGCGTGAGCGCTGCATGTCGCGAACAACGCCACCGCCAATGCAATCGAAGGGCGGTGAAGTCCACGCTCCATGTGTTTCTTCTGCGCGCTCATGGAAAATCCACCTGGATGCCGCAGCCCACGGCGTTGCAGGATTTGACCCACTTCGGCTTGTAGAGCTGGGGGTTGTTCGGGTCGTTGCAGAACGAGTAGGTCGTGCTGGTGCCCGTGGGGGAGGACACGAAGTTGCCGCTCTGATCGCGGAAGCTGTAGTACGTTGCGCCGGCCGACGCGTTCCACTGCGCGGTCCAGGCGCACTGCGCGTTCAGGTTGGTGGTCAATCCGGTCGGTCTCGGCGGATACGGATTGTTGACGACGGTGGAGTTGCCCGCCGTTCCATAGGGTCCGCATTCATTCTGGTTGCAGGCCTGCACGCGGTAGTACCAGGTTCCGCTCGGCCGACCGAAGTCCGTGACGTTGCTGGCCGTTCCCGTCAAGACCAGGGTCTGGGTGGAGAACGAGGCGCTGGTCGATATGTAGAGGTCGTACCGCGTCACCACCCCGGTTGGCGCGCTCCAGGTGACGTTCACGTTGCCGGTCGAGTTCGTGGCCGGCGCGGAAATCGTCGGCGCGCCTGGGGCGACGACATTGTTGACGCCGTTTGGACCGTACTTGAAGGCACTGCAGCCGGCGTCGTTGCAGGCACGCACGCGGTAGTAGAACGGGCCGTTTGTGCCATTGATGAGCGTGAAGCCGGTTCCCATGGCGTTGTAGACATCCCAGATGCCGGTGCTGAAGTCGGGCGTGCCGCACTCCTGGACGTGGTAGCGGGTTACCGGCCCACTCACCGAGGCCCAACTGAGTGGATATGAACCATTGCCGTAACTCGGCACAGACATGTTGGCCGGCACAGCTGGAATCACGAGCGGCCCGACGACCGTGGGATTCGATCCCACCCGATAGGGCGTGCAGGCGCTGCCGTTGCACCCGCGTACGCGGTAGTAGTACGTCCCGTTCCCGTGACCCGACAGCGACGCGACGGTGCTCGCTCCGACAAACACGCGCGTCTGCGTGGCGAAGCTTGAGGAGGTGGATTCCCAAAGCTCATACGAGCTGACCGTGCCGCCCGCGGTCCAGCTCACCGAATAGTTGCCCGTGTAGCTGACCGGCGGAACCGTGAGCGACCCGGGCGGAGCCACGGTCGAGATCTCCTCGACCTGCTCGCGATTTCCGGCCGCATCCAGCGTGTACGTGGTGACGTTGCCGTTCGCGTGCGTCACCACGTGAAGCCGGCCCAAGGGGTCGTATTCGTATTGGGTGGTCGCCGCGGAACACAGCGCGACAACAAAAACTCCGGCGTACGGCAACAGTCGCCACCCAACGGCCGACCGCCGCCTCACACAACCTTCAACGCGGGGAATCGGCATGGAATCGTTCCACTTCCTGAATGACGAAAGAAACGCGAAGGGCATTCAGTAGTAGTGTCTCGATCTCGCCGACTCTCTCACCTGCGTCAGATTATTTTTTGATGACGCTCAGTGGCGCGGTCCGCTCGCCGCGCTACGATGTCGCGAATTCAGATGAGCACTGCTGCGCAAACTGCCGCGCCTGCTTCACGACGCACGCTCCGACGGGTAGTCGTGGCCACCTTCATTGCGGCCGCTCACGTCGCGGTCGTTCTGCTCATCTTTCGAAACTCAGTCCAGATCCAGGCCAGCGATGAAGCTGTGCTGCCGATGGTCGCAGAGATCCTCGAATCGCAGCCGGCTTCGTTCCTCTCCCTGCATCCCGAGCTTTCGGCTGCCGAAGTGGCGGTGAAACTGGATATGCCCGAATTGCCGGCCATCGAAACCACTGAGCTCTCGCTGCAGCCGCCGATGATCAACCCCAACATGCGACTGGATGTGTCCTCTTACAACGCGCGCGCAGGACTACCGTCCGGGGTCGTGGCAACGGTCATCCTGCTGCTGGAGATAGGCCCCGACGGCTCAGTCATGTCGGCCGAGGTCACCCGCAGCAACGCCGAGCCGAATGCCAACGAGGCCGCGCTCGACTACGCCAAGGCCACGCAGTGGATGCCGGGAAGAGTTGATGGTGAGCCCAGAGTCATGCAGGCCAGCTTGACCGTGATCCTCGGCGAGCGGACTTAGCGACAATCAATCCGCGAACTGACCACGCCCTTCGGGGTAATGCTTCTCCCAATTCCGCCCATCCACGAAGTTGATCTTCATGCCGGTGATGGTGGGCGAATCGATGCAGCGCGCGTTCACGCTGTACCCATCCGGATGCGAGCGCGGCACGTAGAAGGATTTCACACCGCAGGTGGCGCAGAACATGTGCTTCGCCGTCCCGGTGTTGAAAGTGTAGGTGGTCAACGCGTCCTTGCCCTTGACGAGTCGGAAGCGGCTCGCCGGCACGATGAGATGCTGGAACGCGAACCGGCTGCACATGGAGCAGTTGCATTCATCGACCACGAGCTCGGCGGGCGCATCTACTTCGAAGCGCACGCGACCACAGTGACATCCGCCGTAATGGGTGATCATGCAGTTTTACCGGACCTCCTGTTCCGCAACCTGGCCGCAAGCAGCGGCGCGACCAGCATGAATGCGAGTCCGAACAACATGAACCCGCCTCGCGCCGGATTGTAATCCGAGAGGATGCGATCCCAGTCGAGCCCGAGCGCCCGGCCCAGGATCACCTCGAACAATAGAGTCAGGACGACCCAGAAAATTCCCACCTGCAGTTGTGCGGCGCGGGTGGTGGCGCCGATCCAGCGGGTAGTCAGGCAGGCGATCGCCAGGATAATCAGGCAACCCACGGGAACGCCCCATTGCCGGGCACGCAAGTCCCCTAGTACCGGCGCCAGGAAAATCTCGCGCGTGATGCCGAGCAGGGTCTCCGCCAGGATGATGAACATCCAGGCCAGCAGGGCACGGCGCCAGGGCACCGTGCCTAGGTGGTGGGTTGCCGGTTCACTACCCATTGCAATGCATCGGCGGCGGCGCCGTCGGTGGGCCGTCCGCGCCCGCGAAGCTGGCTGATGAGCTTCTCCAGCTGCTCGCGCTTGCGATTCTGGCCTAACTTCCACTTCACCTTGCGCGTGCGAACGTTGAGCGTGAGCGCGCGGATCTCGCGGAAGGCGCCGCGATACATGGCGTGTTCCGTGGTCACGGCTGCGTGGCCGCCATCCGGCTGGTAGTGCTGCATGAGGCGCTGTTGCTGGGCCGCGAGCACCTCCGGATCGTCGGAGATCACGGCGTCGCATTCGTAGATCACGGTGCGGTGATAGGCCGTGGCGAACATGGCGTTGCTGGCGTGTGTCCAGTGCGAGGGAACGGTGGCGAGGATGTCATCCACCTCGAAGGCGCAGCGCGCATTGGCGGCGAGGTCCGCGAGCTGCTCGTCGGAGCGATGCAGGTGCATCTCGATGGTGCTGCCGAGGAACAGGAAGGGATAGAGGCCGATGTGCGGCTGGCCTTCCGGGGAGACGGTGACCAGGCGGGCGAGTTCCTGCGCCTTGACGAAGCCTTGCAGCGTGTCCTCGGGGATGTCGGCGTAGTAGTCGTAGAAGATCATCGGAGGAATCCCGGCAGTCAGGGCGGAAAGTAAGTTAGCAGACTGCTCGAGCTGGCGGCCGGTACGCCCGGGAAGGGAATCGGGCGAGTGTCCGCAATCAGGTGACGATGATCGGAATGCCCCAACATCGGAATTCCCGGGTCTCCAGGTCGCCTGTCGTGCCGTCGAAGTCGAATTCGATTTCACCGAGGGACACTGTCGTGGTTTCCGCGAATTCGTAGATCGAACCCTCGATGGGAGTTTCGGGCGGCAGCTTTCTGATATCGGCTTCCCAGTCCAGGTAAGCCGCCTCCGGGTTTGGCGCGGCGCCCTCGGGCGCGCCACACACCGGCTGCGCGGCGAGTTTCCGCGCCAGCTCGATGGTCCGGACCAGCATGCGGCGTGCCTCCTCGACGGCGAGCGCCGGCGGCAGGTACAGCTCGAATGGTTGTTGACGTTCGCCAATGAGACTCGTGATCGGCAGCCTGCGGGCCACGCTGACGTCGCACCGCCAACGGCCGGTGCCGCGCGTGCAGATCAGACCGGGCTCGTGCACCGTGCCATCCGATTGGGGCTCGGGATTTCCCTTCAGCCATGTCCGGCCACTGCCCGGGTTCATGCAGGTGTGCAGGCTTTTCCAGTCGATGACATGGGGCGCAAACGCCCGCTTCGCCGCTATTTTCATGGCCGCGCGATCCGAAGACGTCATCGTCTGCCAGTTGCAGATGAACTGCCCGGCGTCGGCCGGCGCAGCCATCATCAGCGCGACCATTATCAGCCCGAGCGAGGCGAGGATTGCCCTACGATGCACGGTTAGCACGATAGGCCCCCAAAGCCAGGCAGGCCCAGCCAGCGAGGAATGCCAGCCCACCCAGCGGGGTAATCATTCCGAACGCGCGGGTATCCGTCAACGCAAGTAGATAGAGACTGCCGGAGAAGATGACGATGCCGGCCACGAAGCAGCCACCGGCGATGCCAAACAGGCGGTGTCGCCAGCGCGCCCAGCCCCAGGCCGCCGCGAACAGTGCCAGCGCGTGATACATCTGGTAACGCGCACCGGTCTCGAAGACCGTGAGCAGTTCCGGTGTCAGCCGCGCCTTCAGCCCATGGGCCGCGAACGCGCCCAGGGCGACGCCCGTGAACCCGGCGATTCCGGCGCATATATATAGGAGTCGATCCAAGCGACGTCAGAAGTCCTTGCCGTTGATGCGCGTGACGGCGACCGCGTCGACGTCGAAATCTTCGAGACAACGGATGTTGATCGCCGCCATCTCGTTGCCGCGCGGATCCTTGCCCCAGGCAAAGGACTGGATGCCGCAATGCTTGCAGAAGCGGTGCTGGATGACATGTTTGTTGAACTGGTAGGTGGTGAGGTCGCCTTCACCCCGCAACAGCGTGAATTCCTTGCGCGGCGCGAACCACAAGAGGCTGCCGCGGCGCGAGCACAGCGAGCAATTGCAGGAGTAGGCCTCCTTGATTTCGCCTTCGACGTCGAAGGCCACCTTGCCGCAATGACAGCTGCCGCGATATTTCATGTTCGCTCCGGTTCAGGTCGGGATGGGCACGAGCAGGTTCGCATCGCGCGCCAGCCGCCATTGTCCATCTTTCTTGCGCAGCACTGACAACGTGTGCCCGGCGCGACGCATGGGCTTGCCACCGGGCGGCGTGACGTCGACGGCGAGCCGGGTCCACAACCAGGCCCAGTCGCCGCTGATGCGGATTTCCTGGATCTCGCTGCGTCCCTCGATGACGAGTCCGCCGGGTGTCGACTTCATGGTCTCGGCGAACTTCTGCTTGCCGAAGGGCGGCTGGCCCGCCACCAGGAACACCACGTCTTCGGTCATGAGCGAGAGCACGGTCGCGACATCACCGGATTTCGTGGCGGACATCCAGGTGGCCACGAGATCGCGGATCTGCTGCTCGTCGTGCATCGGGGTCAGGGCTTGCGCGGGCGTTGTTCGCGGGCCGGCTCGCTGGTGGCGGGCGCGGCGACGGCCACCGCGCCTCCAGCCACGCTGAGGGTGGCGCCGGCGGGCAGCGCCATTCCCACGGCGGGCGCCGAGGTGAAGGTAACGGCCTGGAACTCGGAGCGCATTTCGCGCTGGAATTCCTGCACTTCGTTGAAAGCATTGAGCTGGCTGGAGTCGAGGATGTTTCGAGCTTCGCTGGCTACGCGGTCCGCGTATTCGTTCTGCCAGTTGGTGTACGCCTGGTGATAGGCCGTCGGGTCGCGAGTGGCATTGCCGTCGAACGACGGCATGGGAATGCGATTGCGTTCTTCGATGTACGCCGCCAGCAGCTTCTTGTGCTGTTCTGGAGTGAGAGTGACGTCGTTGCCCTCGAGCTGGTTGACCAGCATTTCGAATTCCTGCCGTGCGGGCAGCGACTGCTGGTATTCCTTCAGCGACTGGGCTTTTTCCGGGCCCAGCAGTTCTTCGATGGCGGCTTCGTTGCCGCGCCGGGTCTCTTCGAGTTTTCGCTGGGCTTCAGCCGGGTCGGTGGACCAGGGCGAGTCGGCGTAGGACCCGAATTGCGCGACCTGCTGTTCGGTCAGCAAGTCGATGAGCTGGGCGGTCTTTTCCTTGCTGAGCCCGAGCGCCGAGCCGACATCGGCGTACATGCGCTTGTGATCGGCGCGCACCTGCCAGCGCATCATCTTGTCCATCGCGGGTCGCCGCTCGGGCGACGGCTGGGGCAACCAGCCACCTTCCACCTGCGCGGTGGCGGTATCAGTCGCGTTGCCCTTGGCCTTCGCGGCGGGCGCCGGACCCACGCCAAAGGCGCCGCTCACAACGCTGCCGTTGCTGCCGCGCACATGCATGAATTGTTGGCGCGTGGTTTCGAGTTCCGCGATGCGGGCGTTGAGCTGTCGCGTGGTTTCGGCCACCTGCGCACTGCGTTCGCGTTCCGACTCCAGCTGTTGCCAGAGGTACAGCGAACTGCCCGCGAAGGCCGCGGCGGCAATGGAGAGCCCGAGTACCGGTGCTTTCATTCTCACTATACTTGCCTCCCGTCGGCTGGCCCGCGCCCGGGTCAACGCGCCAGCAGGCACACCGCCCAGACGAACGCCGCCATTGATAACACGCTGCGAACCGCGTGCAACCTTGCCCATCGACCGAGCAGCTGGCGTGTCTCGTCCGAGGCGAGGTCGCGTGCCGGCTCGAGCAGGCGGCGATTGGTGGGCATGATTACGATCAGCGTGAACGGCACCACCGCACCCAACAAGAGACCGACCGCGAGCCAGCCGGTTCCACCGCCGGCCAGCCAGGCGCCGATGCTGGTCAGAAGTCCGAGGATTGCGAGCGGGGCCTGCATCAGCGTGGCCCGGGCATAACTGGGGGCCCACTGTCGGGCCGCCATCGCCGTGTCGAGTTTCATGCGGGCGGGATGCTCGGCCACGTTGATGTAGAGAGCCGCCCCGGCGAAGGTGCCGGCGGCCAGGGTGGTGATGATCTGCAGAAATTCGGTCATGAATAATGCCGAAATGCCGGCCTGACACCGTCTACCGCTGGCCGAGGATCAGGTCGAGGTAGGCGCCTTCGATCAGTTGTTCGGGCTGGATGCCGAGCCGTTCCATGAGCTCACCTGCTTCACGAATTCCCTGTTCGGGAGGTTCGTCGTCCACCAGCTGGACTTCGAGCTCGAGAAAATGGCCGAGACCTTCGACGCGGTCCAGGTGAACGCGGGTACGTCCAACCAGGTAGAGAGTGCGGTACTTGCGGATGCGTCCGATTTGTCCGTAGGCCAGCGATAACGATTCACGGAGATTCTCAGGTGAAGAAGTAGGAGATCGTAGATAGAACGACTCCTTCGGCCCGCTCTGGTTCACCCGGCGGTAAAAAATAAGTTCTCCGGCATCGTTCGAGAAGGCGCGCAGCTTGAGGCGTCCGTTCTCGCAGCGGAAGAAGGTGTCGTCCTGGGCCAGGTCCAGCGGCCCTTCGGAGGCGAGCTCCGCGACTTTCGGCGCGATCAGGGCGACGTTTTCGATGCGGGCCTTGATCTCCACGTTGCGCGCCATGGTCGGACTCCGGCGACGCTATTTCTTGAGCCGAACGCCGCCACCTGCCGTCCTGGGCATTTCGTTGGCGCGCAGTACGGCATCGATCGACAGGCGGCCCGCTCCATAGGTCGCCAGGTACAGGCCGATCGCGATCAGGCAGCCCGACGGGAAAATGCCCCGCATGCCGCCGAAGCGATCCACCATCGCGATCGCGATGGCAAAGTGAATGGCACAGAAGACGCCCGCCCAGCGTGTGAACAGGCCGAAAATGAAGCCGAGGCCGATGAGGAACTGCAGGTACACCGAGACTGGCGCCAGCACCTCCGGCCGGGTGAAGCCGAATTTCGTCAGGAATCCCGTGAATTCCTGCATGCGCTCGGTGCTGGTGATGTTGTCCCAGACACCCCAGACCAGGAAGAACCCGACGAACAGCCGCATCAGCAGCAAGGCGAAGTCGCCGAAAGGTTGCGCGGCGGGGAGAAAGACGAGTTTGCGCATGACGCGCAAGACTAACTGGCCGCGATGTCAGCCGCCATCCGCCGTCAGGACGGCGCCAGTCGGTGAATGGCGACTTCATGGACCTCGATAGGCACGTTCCACGCGCGCGATCCGCGTTTCGAAGGCCGAGTACCATTTTTGTTTGCCCATGGACTGCGCGATCCGGTGTTCGCCCTGGGCCTTCCAGGCCGCGATGTCCTCGAGCGTGGCCCAGTACGACACGGTGATCCCGAGGCCATCCGCGCCGCGCGCACTCTCCACGCCGAGGAAGCCGGACTGGCGGGCGGCGAGCTCCACCATCCGATCGGCCACGGCACCGTAGCCTTCGTCGACCGTCGTGCGCCGCGAGCTGAAGATCACCGCGTAATACGGCGGCCCCGGGGTCTTCGCCAATCCATCACTCACTTCGGCCTCGCCAGCAAGGGCAGGTAGCCGGGCTGCGCGGCGATCCGCCCTAGCCACTCGCGCACGTTGGGGAAGGCCTCGAGATCGTGCCCGCCGTCTTCGGCCACGTGTGAATAGGCGTACAGCGCGATGTCGGCGATGGAGTAGCGGTCGTTCACGAAGAACTGGCGCGTGGACAGGTGCTGTTCCATGACGGCGAAGGCCGCGCGACCCTTGGCCAGGCGGTCCGGCAGTTCCGCGCGGCGCGGATGGTCAGCGGGAAAGTGCCGGCAGATGTAGCGCGGCGTGGCGACGAAGGGCTCGTGGCTGTACTGCTCGAAGAACATCCACTGCAGCACCTGCGCGCGGCCAATGGGCGTCGCGGGTACGAAGCGCGAGCCCTCCGCGAGGTACCAGAGGATGGCGTTGGATTCGGGCAGGAAGGTGCCGTCGTCGAGCTCGAGCGTCGGGATGCGGCCGTTGGGGTTGCGTCGCAGAAAGTCCGGCTTGCGGGTCTCGCCCTTGTCGATGTCCACCTCGGTCCAGTCGTATTTCTGTCCGAGCTGCGCCAGCAGCAGGCGCACCTTGTAGCCGTTGCCGGAATCGAGGTAGTCGAAGAGATGCATCGCGTGCTCCTGTGGTTCAGGAGAAGTATCCCGGCGCGCCCGCGCGGGCGCGACGAGGAAGGTTTTTCCCTGAGGCTAAGTTATTCTTTGCCTGGATATGGCCAGACGACTTCCTCCCCTGAATGCGCTGCGCGCCTTCGAAGCTTCGGCGCGGCTCGGCAGCTTCGTGGCGGCCGCCACCGAGCTGCGCGTCTCGGCCGCGGCCGTGAGCCAGCAGGTGCGCCGGCTCGAGCAATATCTCGACACGGAGCTCTTCCAGCGCCTGGCGCGTGGCCTGGTGCTCACCGAGCAGGGCCGCGACTATCTACCAGAGCTCTCGGCCGGCTTCGACCTGCTGGGTGAGTCCACCGCGCGCGTGCGCGCCAAGCGCGCCGACGGCGTGCTCACACTCACCGCCCTCGCGGGCTTCGCCAATGGCTGGCTGCTGCCGCGGCTGCACCGCTTCCGCGAACGCGCGCCACGCATCGACGTGGTGCTGCGCACCTCGCGCCGCGTCATGGACTTTCGCCGCGACGCCATCGATCTCGCGATCCGCTTCGCGCCGGGCCCGGGGCGAGGCCTGCATGGCGAGCTGCTCTCCCACGAGGAGTTGTTCCCGGTGGCCAGCCCGCAGCTGTTTCGCGGCGGCCGCATGCCCGACACGCTGGCGGCGCTGGCGGAGTATCCGCTGCTGCACGACACCGACTCCGGGCCCGAGCAGCCCTGGCTGGGCTGGCGTGGCTGGTTCGAGCGCGCGGGCCTGCCCACGGCCGCCGTGGCGCGCGGTCCGCAGTTCAGCGATTCCATCGTGCTGATTGGCGCCGCCATGGCCGGCCTCGGCATCGCCATCGGCCGGGCACCGCATGTCACGGCGCTGCTGGCGCGCGGCCAGCTGGTACGCGTGACCCAGGAAAGCTGGATCTCACCGTGGAACTACTACCTCATGGCGCCGCCGGTGCATTTCAAACGCCCCGTGGTGCGCGCCTTCGTCGACTGGGCACTGGAAGAAGCCCGCTCCGAACCTTCATGAGATGGTGAGACGCGATTTCGCCGCGGCCAGCAGCGCGTGCGAATATCGTCGGTGAAAACCCAGCAGCGCGCGGAAGCGCGCGCGCATCCGGCGCCGCCCGGTCTTGCGATCGGTGCCCGCGATCACGGCGGAGCCGAAATACAGCCGCGTCACGCCACCGCCCTGCACCGGCTCCACCATGAGCCAGGAACGCGTGTTGCCGAGGAAGTCGCACAGCAGCAGCTGGTTCGGCGCGCGCGCTTCGACGGTCCAGGCCGCGAAGGCCTCGCGCTCACCCTGCGCGAGTTGCCGCGCCTGCTCATCGGTCGAAGGTTTTCGCACCAGCTTCAGCAGCAGGCGTTCCAGCCGGAACAGCCAGGTCGTGTAGAACGCCGCCACGTATTCGGCGTGCGAGAAATCGCCCGGGATGTCGGTGACGTAGCAATCGGTGTAGTCGCCGCTCTGCTCGTAGCGCCGCAGCAGCGACCACGCGGGCAACGCCTGGGGCGCAATGTGGCTCGCGGCGCTCATAGCGAAAGCGGCAGCTGCAGGTGCCGCGCATACATCATGTCGCGATGTTCGAGCAGGACGGGATCCAGCGCGGCGGCGGTCGCCGGGTCCAGCCACTCGAACGCGGTGCGTATGCCGGCGTGCATGTCGCATTGCTCCTGCGGCAGCGGCTTGAACAGGCCCATGAAGGCCGCGCTGTACACGTCCACGGCGCTGAGCTCCGCACCCAGGTAGTAAGGCCGCCCCGCGTCGCGTTGCGCGCGCAGCGCCGCGGCGAACTTGCCCAGCAGTTCGATGACGCGGGTATCGGCGCGCGCCACGTCGGCGGGGTTGTAGCCATACTTGTTGCCGAGATATCCGGCAACGCGTTCGGCAAAGCCGCCCGTGCCAGTGAGGCCGGCGTGCACCAGCTGCAGTCGGCGATTCCAGCCGAGGCCGCGCGCTCCGCAGAAATCCTCGGCCAGCAGCAGCGCGTGGCCGCGTGCGTGCGGTTCCGTGGGCAGCAGCGCCGGTTCGGGCGCCAGACGTTCGGCGAGCATGAGGATTTCCGCCCAGCCGGAACGCGGTGGCTCGTCGTCGTAGATGGCCACGGGCCCGCTGAGCTGGCCGGCCCAGGCCTTCAACGCCTCGTTGTCATACACCAGGCGCACGGCGGCGAAATCGATGCGCTTGAGGTGGAAAATGCCCTTGGCCGATTCGCCCCAGGGACTGGGCACCTTCCCCAGCACGACCATGCGCAGCCCGCGCCGTGGCATCGCTTCTTCGGGAGTGAGGTACTGAAAGCCCATGTGCCGACCAGAATCCTCACTTGGGAAGCCGCGATCAAGTCTGGTGCAATGAATTCAGTCGCCGGGATTGATTGACAATCGTTAGCCCCGCTTGCCCGAGCACAAGAACTTCTTGGCCATAGTAGGCCGCGCGCCCGGGACGGGTTCTCTACAATCACCCCATGACAAGACGCGGCTGGATCCTGTTCATCGTGCTCGGCGTGCTCTGGGGCATGCCCTATCTGCTCATTCGCATCGCCGTGGGCAGCATCGATCCGCTGATCGTCGCGGGCTCGCGCACGTTGATCGGCGCGCTGCTGCTGCTGCCCGTCGCCCTGCATCGCAATGCGCTCACCGAGGCGTTTCGCCACTGGAAGTGGCTGCTGGCCTTCACGCTCATCGAGATCAGCATTCCCTGGGTGCTGCTGGGGCATGCCGAGACCCGGCTCAATAGTTCGACCGCCGGATTGCTCATCGCCATCGTCCCGCTGTTCGCCGCCATCATCGTGTCGAAGCTGGGACACGAGCGGCTCGAGCCACGGCGCATCATTGGCCTGGGGCTGGGCTTTGCCGGCGTGGCGCTGCTGGTCGGGCTCGACATCCACTTCACCGACTTGCTGGCGGTGGCGGCCACGATTGTCGTATCTCTGTGTTACGCGGTCGGACCCATCATCATCGATCGCAAGCTCAAGGGCGTGCCCGCCATTGGCGTGATCACCGCCTCGCTGATCCTCGCCACCGTCATCTACCTGCCGTTCGCGCCCTTCCTGTGGCCCACCGAACTGCGCGCCGACGCGGTGGGTTCGGTCATTGGCCTTGGCGTGCTGTGCACGGCCGCGGCCTTCCTCATCTTCTTCTCGCTGATCGCCGAGGTTGGCCCGGCGCGCGCCACCGTGATCACCTACGTGAATCCCGCCGTCGCCATCATCCTGGGCGCGCTGGTGCTCGACGAGCCGCTGACCACCGGCATGATGATCGGCTTCCCGCTGGTAATCCTGGGTTCGTACCTGGGCACCACGCGCTCACCGGCGCCGGAGCCCGGCGCGGCGCGCGAGGCCAGCAGCTAACAATCCCGGCGCCGGCCGCCTATGGCCCCGCCTCGCGGACACATATATAAGTAGCCGCGTGGAGTTCTACACCAAGACTTTCTTCGTGGTGCTGGCGGGAATCGTCGGCTACCTGCTGCTGCTGGTCCTCAAGCCCTTCGCGGGGCCCTTGGCCTGGGCCATCTTCCTGGCCTTCATCCTCTCGCCGCTGCACAACTGGCTGACACGCCGCATGGGCAATCGGCCGGGTTGGGCGGCGGGCACCATCACCGGTCTCACGCCGTTCGCGCTGCTGATACCGCTGACCTTTCTCGGCATCGCGTTCGCCAACCAGGCGCGGGCGCTGGTCGGATTCCTGCAGGAACGCAATCTGCGTCTCGACGGCTCGATCCTGCTGCAACTCGAGCAGTACCCGGTCATCGGGCCGGTCGCGCGGCTCGCCCGCGAGGAACTCTCGGTGAGCGCCGCCGACATCCAGGAGTGGATCATGCGCGCCACCGAAGCCACGCTGCGCAACGTCGCCTCGGTGGGTGGCGGCGTGGCGCTGGCCGCGCTCGGAACGCTGGTGGGCTTTTTCTTCGGACTGTTCCTGCTGTTCTTCATGCTGCGTGATGGCCGCTCGATGTTCGATCAGCTGCAGCGACTGATTCCCGTTCCCGAAGAACATCGCGAGCAGTTGTTCAATCATCTCGCCAGCGTGACGCGGGGCGTGTTCTACGGCATCGGACTCACGGCGCTGGTGCAGGGTGTACTCGTGGGCATCGGGTTTGCGATCGCGAGCCTGCCGTCACCGGTGGTGTTCGGCGTGCTGGCGGGTGTCCTGGCCTTGCTGCCCGCGGGCGGCGCGGCCATCGTGTGGATTCCCGCGTTCCTCTACCTCGCGGCCACCGGTCACTGGAAGATGGCGGTGTTCATGCTGGTGTGGGGCATCATCGTGTCGACCTCGGACAACATCCTGCGGCCCATCCTGGTGTCGCGATATGCGCCGGTGTCCGCGTTCACCGTGTTCGTCGGCGTGGTGGGAGGCATCGGGGCCTTTGGCACCATCGGCATCATCGTCGGGCCCGTGTTCCTCGCGCTGGTCGCCGCCATCCTGCAGTACTTCGACGAGAAGGTGATCGCGCCAAACAAGCGCAAGCTCGACGCGCAGGCCAACCAGTAGCGTCAACCGGGTTGCGGCGTGGACTGGCCCGCGATGCAGGTCCATTGGCCGTTGCGTTTCACGAACACATGCGAGAAGCGCGACACGTACAGTGTCTTGTCTTCGGCGCTACTGGCGGTGAGCCGGCCGAAGAACACCGCGGTGTCGCCTTCGACCACCACGCGAATCTCGTCAGTGTTGAAAACCATCGACGCATCGGCCTGGCCGAAGAGCCGGAACAGTCCTTCGCGATCCACGAACTGGCCATTGCCGCCGATGGCCAGGAATCCCGGCGCGTAGATCTTCTCCAGCGTGCCGAAATCCTTGGCCTTGATGGCCGCGCGGCGTGTTTCCTCGATGGCGCGCAGTTCGGATTCGGTGTCGGCGAATGCCGCGCGCGCGAACGTCGCGATCAACAACACTGCAAGCAGTTGGCGATATTTCACGGATAACTCCCTGAATGACGCAGGTGTGGCGCTGCCCGGAATTGTCGCGCGCGCGCCGCAAATCGCCGCGCGGACGGGCGTGACTTTGCCACCCTTGGGCGCGTGCCAATCGCGGCCGTGACCCGTATGATGCGCGCCCCAATGAGCGACACCTCCGCCATTCTCTCCGGCCTCAACGACGCGCAGGCCGCGGCAGTCACCGCCCCCGTCGGACCCGTGCTGGTGCTGGCCGGTGCCGGCTCCGGAAAAACCCGCGTACTCACGCATCGCATCGCCTGGGTCATCAGCACCGAGGGCGCCTCGCCGCACTCCATCCTCGCGGTGACCTTCACCAACAAGGCCGCGCACGAAATGCGCGGACGCATCGAGAAGTTGTTAGGTGTGCCGGGCAGTGCCATGTGGGTGGGCACTTTTCACGGCATCGCGCACCGGCTGCTGCGCCTGCACTGGCGCGACGCCAACCTGCCGCAGGGTTTCCAGATCCTGGACAGCGAAGACCAGCTGCGGCTCATCAAGAAGATCGTGAAGGCCCTGGAGCTCGACGAGGCGCGCTGGGTGCCGCGCGAGATCCAGTGGTTCATCAATCACAACAAGGACGAAGGACACCGGCCCGCCACGCTCAAGGATGCCGGCGATCCGACGCGCCGCCAGTTGATCAGGCTCTATTCCGAGTACGAAGCGCAGTGCCAGCGCACCGGCGTCGTGGATTTCGCCGAGCTGCTGCTGCGCGCCTACGAGCTGTGGCGCGACAACCCGTCCATCCTCAGCCACTACCGCCGCCGGTTCCGGCACGTGCTCATCGACGAGTTCCAGGACACCAACGCCATCCAGTACGCCTGGGCGCTCATGGTGGCCGGACCCGATGGCGCGCCCTTCATCGTCGGTGACGACGACCAGTCCATCTACCGCTGGCGTGGCGCGCGCGTCGAAAACCTCACGCGCTTCTCCCGCGACTATCCCAACGCCAAGATGTACCGCCTCGAGCAGAACTACCGTTCGACCGGCAACATTCTCAAGGCCGCGAACACGCTGATCGCCAACAACACCGGGCGCCTGGGCAAGAACCTCTGGACCTCGGGCAGCGATGGCGAACGCATCAAGCTCTACGGCGCGTTCAACGAGCGCGACGAGGCGGACTTCGTCATGAACCGCATCCGCGAGTGGATGACGCACGGCGGCGCGCGGCGCGACGTGGCCATTCTCTATCGCTCGAACGCGCAGTCACGCGCCTTCGAAGAAGCCTTCATGTCGGCGCGTATTCCGTACAAGGTGTATGGCGGCCTGCGCTTCTTCGAGCGTGCGGAAATCAAGGATGCGCTGGCCTACCTGCGCCTGGTTTCCAGCCGCGCGGACGATGCCTCGTTCGAACGCGTGGTCAACCTGCCCACGCGCGGCATCGGCGCCACCACGCTGGACAAGATCCGTGAGCAGGCCAAGGCCGCGGGCACGCACCTGTGGACCGCGGCCGCGCATTGCGTCGCCACCGGCGCGCTGGGTCCCAAGGCCGAGGCCGCGCTGAACGGCTTCCTGAAGCTCATCGACCAGCTCGCGTCCGATGTGTCCGGACTGGAACTGCACGAGCAGGTGGATCACGTCATCAACAACTCGGGACTGGTCGAGCACCACAAGAAAGAGAAGGCGGACAACAAGGGTGAGGCGCGGATCGAGAACCTCAACGAACTGGTGTCCGCCGCGCGTGGCTTTGAGCCCGACGTGGCCCAGACCACCGAAGACGGCGTCGACGAGAAGCTGCCGCCGCTCGAGGCCTTCCTTGCGCATGCCGTGCTCGAATCCGGCGAAGGGCAGGCGGCCGAGTGGGAAGACTGCGTGCAGATGATGACGCTGCACACCGCCAAGGGCCTCGAGTTCCCGGTGGTGTTCCTGTGCGGCATGGAAGACGGCCTGTTCCCGCACCAGCGCAGCCTCAACGATCCGGAAGGCATCGAGGAAGAGCGCCGGCTGTGTTACGTGGGTACGACGCGCGCCATGAAGCAGCTGTACCTGACCTACGCCGAGCAACGCCGGCTGCATGGCATGGACAGCTTCGGCATGCGCTCGCGTTTCCTCGATGAATTCCCCGAGGAACTCATCGAAGAAGTTCGGCCGCGTATCCAGATCTCGCGGCCGGTGGCCGCCGGTCGCTTCAAGGCACCGTCGGAAGAACTGGCGCCGGGCGTCAAGCTGGGCGCGCGCGTGCGGCACAAGAAGTTCGGCGAGGGCGTCATCCTCAAGGTGGAAGGCCAGGGACCACAGGCCAACATCGAGGTGAACTTCGAATCGCTGGGGCGCAAGATCATGATGCTCGAATATCTCGAGGTGGTTCGGTGAGCTTTGCAAACAAACTGGCCGCGGCCTGGAAAACCGGCAACTCGCTGGTGTGCGTGGGACTCGATCCGGAGCCGAAGAAATTCCCGGACCGCTTTCGTGACGCGCCCGGCGGCATCTTCGAATTCAACAAGGCCATCGTCGATGCCACGCGGGACCTGGTGTGCGCATACAAGCCGCAGTTCGCGCACTACGCGGCGCACGCGGCCGAGGCGCAGCTCGAACACACCATCGATTACATCAAGGCCACGGCGCCGCATGCCGTGGTGATCCTGGATTCCAAGCGCGGCGACATCGGGTCGACCGCCGAGCAATACGCGCAGGAAGCGTTCGACCGTTACGGCGCGGACGCGGTGACCGTGAATCCCTACCTGGGACGCGATTCGGTGGAGCCCTTCCTGAAGCACAAGGACAAGGGCGTCATCGTCCTCTGCCGCACCAGCAACGCGGGCGCGAAGGATTTCCAGGATCTCAACGTGGGCCCGGGAAAAAAGCTGTTCCAGCACGTGGCCGAAACCGTCGCCAAGGACTGGAACACGGCGGGCAACTGCATGCTGGTGGTCGGCGCCACCTACCCGGAAGAACTGGCCGACATCCGCAAGCGCGTCGGCGATCTGCCCTTTCTCGTGCCCGGCGTCGGCGCACAGGGCGGCGACGTGGCCAAGGTCATGGCCGCGGGCAAGACCAGCGCCGGTACCGGACTCGTCATCAGCTCGTCGCGCGCCATTCTCTACGCGAGCTCGGGCGAGGATTTCGCAGCCGCGGCGCGCAAGGCGACGCTGGAGCTGCGCGATTCGATCAACGCGCATCGTTGACGTTTTGCGGCGCGAAGCGCCCGCAATGCACTGAGCCGCTCAGGGTCCCAGGCGGAACTCGGGCTTGGGCACCACGTCGGGCCGTCCCGCCGCCGGTGCGTTGGGATCCGGAACGAAAATGCGCCAAGCCTGCGTGGGATGGGCCACGGCCCAAAATGGCGCGATGATGCCCGGCGCCACCGGGTCGGTGGATTTCACCGGCAGCACCCGTTGTCCCTCGACCACGATGGTGGATTTCTCGGCGTCCGGGGCACCCAGCGCCGCCTGGTATTCGGTGGGCATCATGTACTTGCGGACGTCACCCACCTGCAGCTTGAGCGGCGCCACCGAGGTGGTGCCTGGCTTGGCCGGGGCTCCAGGCTTCGGCGCCGCGGAATTGCGTTGCGGCGGCTCCGCCTGCACTGCTGTGGTCAGGATGAGAAACGCAATGCCGATGACGTGCCGGGTGTGCATGACGGCCTTCTAGCGCGATTTGTATCCGACTGGAAGTATCAGACTCGAAGTATCAAGTGACAGTTCCGCGGCGGGCATCCGCGCTTTCCACTACCTCCACCAGAGACGCGCCGACAGCAGGGCCAGGATCACGCACACCAGCGCGGCCACCCCGGCGACCTGCCAGGGCCGTGCCACGGCGCGAGCCCCGGCTTCGAAGGGTCGCGCCAGCAGATAGCCCGAGATCGCTCCACCTAACAACCCGCCCACGTGCGCGGCGTTGTCGACGAACACTTGCCCCGCCCTGCCGAAGAAGTTCAGCAGGATCCCCGTGGCCAGCGAATACACGCATAGCAGGACGGCGCCGTAACGGACCGACTTGAGCATGGCCAGGGGAATGGCGCGCGGCCAGCGCGCGAAGTACGCCAGCAATGCGCCATACACGCCAAACACCGCGCCCGATGCGCCGGCACTGAGTCGCGCGCTTCCCCACCAGCTGCTGGCCACGCTGCCGGCCAGCGCAGCCAGCAGGTAGACCACCGCGAATCGCGCGCTGCCGTACAGCTCTTCGGTGAGTTCTCCGCCGTTGTACAGCGCGAACATGTTCAACGCGAGGTGGATCACGCCGAAATGGATGAAGGCCGAGGTCAGCAGCCGCCAGGGCTCGCCCTGCCAGGTCAGCGGACCGAAGTTCGCGCCGAACTCGAGATGCACGGCGGGATTCACCTGCGTGATGCCGGCACCCGCGAGCGCCATGAGGGCGAACACGATCACGTTGATGGTGATGAGCGCGGGGGTCACGCGCACCCTGGGCGCGATGGCCGCGAGGTTCTCGCGGTACTGATCGCGCTGCCGCAGGAATTCGACGAACTCCGGCGTGGTGTCGCGCGGCAGCAGGCTGACCAGTGCCCGCAGGTCGGCGGCGGAGCCCATGAAGAGATAGACCACGCGCTGGTCGCGGCGCGTCCGCAGGGTCACGATGTTCTCCGATTCGGTCACCATGACGTTCGCGATGTCGCCCATCGCGAAGGTGCGCCGCGCCTGCGGTTCCAGGTTGCGCGAGTCCGAGAGGCGCACGAAGTCGGCCGTCACCTCGACGGTTCCCGCGGAGGCGAGCCGCAGGTTGTTAGCCCACTGCTCGTCGTAGCTCGCGAGTTTCTCGGGGCCGAAGCGCACCTGGAACGTGCGGGTGTCTGATGCCCTGGACTCAGGGTTCAAGTCGGTGGGTTCCGGCAGCGGGCGCGGGTTCGGCGGGCCCCGGTACCCGGATTCGGGGGGCTCATGAGAATAACCATTGGGCTTTCGACTCCGCGGCTACAATAGCGCCCCCATGAAGATCGTGATACTCGGCGCCGGACAAGTCGGGCGTACGGCGGCATACCACCTGTCGCGCGAAGAATCGAACGAAGTCACGGTCGTCGATACCAATGAAGAAGTCCTGCGCGACCTGCAGGACCGGCTCGATATCCGCACGGTGGCCGGCAATGCCGCCTATCCCTCGGTGCTCGAAGCCGCTGGCTGCGCATCGGCCGACATTGTCGTCGCCCTGACCTCGAGCGACGAGGTCAACATGATGGCGTGCGAAGTCGCCTACACGCTGTATCGCACCCGGACCAAGATCGCCCGCATCCGCTCCGGCGAATACACGCGGCACCCCAAGCTGTTCGCCGACGAAGCCCTGTCCGTGGACGTGTGGATCAGTCCCGAGCAGCTGGTTACCGAGTACGTCGCCCGCCTGATCGAATTCCCCGGCGCGTTGCAGGTGCTGGACTTCGCCGACGGCCGCGTGCGGCTGGTGGGCATCCGCGCGCGCAAGGGCGGCCTGCTGGTGGGCCAGCAGCTCAAGACGCTCAAGGAGCATCATCCGAACACCGAGGCGCGCGTGGTGGCTATCTACCGCGCCGGGCGTAGCGTCACGCCCGAAGGCGAGACCGTCATCGAGGACAACGACGAGGTGTTCTTCCTCGCGGCGCGCGACGACATCCGCAAGTTCATGGGCGAGATCCGCAAGCAGGAGGCGCCGGCCAAGCGCGTGGTGATCGCCGGCGGCGGCAACATCGGCTGGGCGCTGGCCAAGCGGCTCGAGGAGACCAACCAGGTCAAGGTGATCGAGCGCGATCCGAAGCGCGCGCGCCGCATTTCCGAGGCCCTGCTCAACACCATCGTGCTCAACGGTGACGCGGCTGACGAAGAGCTGCTCATCGAGGAGAACATCGACAGCTGCGACGTGTTCGCCGCGCTGACGAACTCCGAAGAGGCCAACATCCTCTCCGCGATGCTGGCCAAGCGGCTGGGTGCCCGCAAGGTGATGGCGCTGATCAACAAGCCCTCCTATGCCGACCTCATGGAGAGCGGCAGCATCGACATCGCGATCTCGCCGCAGACCATCACCATTGGATCGCTGCTGGCGCATGTGCGTCGCGGCGACGTGGTGCGCGTGCACTCGCTGCGCCGCGGCGCGGCCGAGGCGCTCGAGGCCGTGGTGCACGGCACCGACAAAACCTCGCGCGTGGTGGGACGAAAAGTCGGCGACATCCCCCTGCCGGATGGCGCGACCATTGGCGCCGTGGTGCGCGGCGACCAGGTGCACATCGCTCACCACGACACCATGATCGCCAACGACGACCACGTCATCGTGTTCCTCTCGGACCGGCGCCACGTCGAACAGGTGGAACGACTGTTCTCGGGTCCGGGCGGCCGGTAGTACACGCCTTGCTCGCCGTCGCCCACGTCCTCGGCTTGATGATGGCCTTCTTCGGGCTGCTGTACGTGCTGCCCATCGCCTGGTCGCTGGCGGTGCGCGACGGTGCCGTCATCGACTTCGTCGCGGCGGCGTTGATCAACGCTTTCGTGGGCCTCGCGGTGGCGGCGGCCACGCGCAGGTTCCGGCGCGAGCTCAAGCCCCGCGACGGCTTCCTGCTGGTGACACTTTCCTGGGCACTGATGTCGGCCTCGGCGGCGATTCCGCTGATGATCGCGCTGCCGGACCTGAGCTTCACCGATGCCTATTTCGAAGCGGTTTCCGGCCTCACCACCACCGGTTCGACGGTGCTGAACAACCTCGACGGCCTGCCGCAGTCGATCAACCTCTGGCGCCACCTGCTGCACTGGGTGGGCGGCATCGGCATCATCGTGCTGGCCGTGGCCGTGTTGCCGCTGCTCGGCGTCGGCGGCATGCAGCTCTACAAGGCGGAAACGCCGGGCCCGGTGAAAGACGAGAAACTCACGCCGCGCATCACCGAAACGGCCAAGGCGCTGTGGTTCACCTACCTCGCGATCACCGTGGTCGGCGTGGTGGCGCTGCACATTGCCGGCATGAACTGGTTCGACGCCATCTGCCACGCGTTCTCGGCGATCTCGCTGGGCGGCTTCTCCACGCACGACAAGAGCGTGGGTTTCTTCTCCTCGCACGTCATCGAGTTCATCCTCGCGGTCATCATGATCGTCGGCGCGCTCAACTTCTCGCGCCACTTCCTCGCGTTCCGCAGCCTGTCGCTGCGGCCGTATCGCAAGGACTCCGAGGGCAAGGCCGTGCTCATCGTGCTCGGCTCCTCGATCGTGCTGGTCACCATGGTGTTGTGGCTCAACGGCACGTACCCGGGTTTCGCGGACGCGTTGCGGCACTCGTTCTTCAACGTGATCTCCATCGCGACCACGACCGGGTTCGTCACCGAGAACTACGAGAACTGGCCGGGATTCATCCCGGCGTGGATGTTGCTGCTGAGCTGCATCACCTGCAGCACCGGTTCCACGGGTGGCGGCATCAAGATGTTCCGCACGCTGCTGCTGGTGCGCCAGGCGCGCCGCGAGCTCAAGCTGCTGGTGCATCCGAGCGCGGTCATTCCCATCCGCATCGGCGGCGTCGCGATTCCGGACCGCGTCGCCTACTCGGTGCTGGCCTTCATCTTCCTGTACTTCGGCACCATCCTGGTGTTGACCTTCGCGATGCTGGCCACCGGCCTCGACCTGGTGTCCTCGTTCTCCGCCATCCTGGGATCGGTCAACAACGTGGGCCCGGGCCTCAACGAGGTGGGGCCTTCGACCAACTTCGCGCCCCTGAGCCACACGCAGACCTGGATCTGCACGCTGGCCATGCTGATCGGCCGATTGGAAATCTTCAGCGTGCTGGTGCTGTTCACGGCGACGTTCTGGCGCCGCTAGCGGATTGCCCATGGGCGGGTGCCCGACTTCTGCGGCGCTGCAGCGCCGCGTGAATGGCGGGCCACCTTCGACGTAAGGGAAATTCGTCAGCCGTGGATATAGGTCTCCAGGTCCGCGATGGTGCGTTCCTGTTCCTCGATGACCGCGCGCACCAGGTCGCCGATGGACAACACGCCGACCACCCGCTCTCCCGAAACCACCGGCAGGTGCCGGATGCGTTTGTCGGTCATGATCTGCATGCACTCCGTGGCATCCGTCTTGGGAGTCACGGTGATCACGCGCGCCGTCATGATGTCTTCCACCGGTGTTTCGGTCGACGAGCGACCTAACAACACCACCTTGCGCGCATAGTCGCGTTCGGAAACGATGCCGGCCAGCCGGTCACCGTTCATGACCAACAACGCCCCGATGTGGTGCTCCGCCATCTTCTTGATGGCCGTGAGCACGGGGTCATCGGGTTTGACCGAGTAGATGCCCTTTGGCTTGCGGTCCAAAAGCTGCTGTACGGAAACCATGGTGACCTCCGGCGGCTGCGTTCCGGCGGGCCACGCCCGCCGGGCGGGCTCAAATATACGCCCGAGGTTCGGCATTTGACGCCGATTTCGCACGTAGCCGCAGGGCGACATGGGCTTCTCGGGGGGACTCTGAGATGATTCGGAACCGAATGCCCGCGATGACCCAGACCTCAGAAGTTTGGGCGCGCGCCGGGGATAAACTGCCGCAAGGCTGGATTAACAGGTCACCGTGTCAGAAGCTCCCGTACCCGAAGTCAGGGTTGAGCCCGATCATTTCGACGTCGTCACCAAGGACGTCGTGCTGGTCGCGGAGCTCAATTCCACGTTTGCGTTATGTCTGTACGACGCCGTACTCGAATCCGGCGCCCTGGTACACCTGCGGGTGGGGCCCCCGGGCCGCGTGCAGGATCCCGAGCTCACCGACACCTCGCTGTCCACGGACCTGCTGTTGCTGGATCGCTGCTTCGCGGAACTGCGCAAGAGCGAACCGCGTGCGCAGCATTGGCAGGCGAAAGTGGTCGGGCAGGTCCAGGACTCGCCGGGTGCGCGCGAGCGATTTGATGGAGTGCAGAGCTTCCTTTCCGCGTTTTTGAGCGACACCAATGTGAAGCTGGTGTCCTGCGATACACATGTCGACCATGTGCAGCTGTTGCGGTTCCGTCCCGCCATGGGTCATGTTCGCAGCGAGCCCCTTGCCGCTTCCCGTATGGGTAGCTGAGAATGCGCGGCCATGCGCCGCAACATCCTGATCGCTCTCCTGGCCCCTCTGGGAATCCTCTTCGTCGATGCCGCCCTCGCCGCGCCCAAGGCCGCGAACGGACCGCTGCTGAAGCTCTTCGACACCAGTTGGCAGGAGGACCTGGCGGACAAGCCGCTGGAGGCTACCCAGCTCGGTGACCCGCGCTTCAACGACAAGCTGCCCGACATGTCGAAGGTGGCGATCGACCTGCGCCAGCAACGCAACTACAAGCGGCTGCAGGCGCTCGCGAAGATCAACCGCGAGAAACTCGACAAGGCCGATCAGCTCAACTACGACCTGTTCCAGCGCGAGATCAAGACGCGAATCGAGGAATACCAGTTCAAGCCCTGGATGTTCGCGTTCCGCACCTACGATGGGCCGCAGCTGCTGGCCGAGACGGCCGAGTACGCGCCGTTCAACACCGCGAAGGATTACGACAACTGGATCGCGCGCCTCAACGCCACCGGCGTGTACGTCGACCAGTGGATCCTGCTGCTGACCGAGGGCACCACCGAGCGGCTCACGCAGCCGCGCATCATCGTGCAGAAGGTGCTCGATCAGCTCAAGGGCCCGACCACGGCCGACGTGGAGGCGAATCCCTTCTACGCGCCGTTCAAGAAGATGCCGGCCGGCATTCCCGAGGCCGAGAAGGCGCGGCTCACGGCCGCCGGCAAGGCCGCGGTGCAGACCGTGGCCATCCCCGCGTACCAGCGCCTCGACAAGTTCTTCCGCGACGTCTATCTACCCGCGTCGCGTGACACCATCGGCATCTACGACATCCCCGGCGGTGACCAGTACTACCGCAATCGCATCAAGTACTACACCACCGTCGATGGCATGGACGCCGCGCGCATCCACAACCTGGGCCTCGACGAAGTGAAGCGCATCCGCGCCGAGATGGAGAAGACGCTCGAAGGCATCAACTTCCTCGGCACGCTCGAGCAGTTCCTGGGCTTCATCCGCACCGATCCGCGTTACTTCTACAAGACGCCCGAAGAACTGTTCGCGGCCTACGAGAAGACCGCGCGCGGCATCGAGCCCGAGTTGCCCAAGCTCTTCGGCCGCCTGCCGAAGACGACGTTCGGAATCCGCGCGATTCCGGCTGCCACGGCGCCGACCACCACCACGGCGTATTACCAGCCGCCGTCACTGGATGGCAGCCGTCCCGGCTACTTCTACGTGAATCTCTACAAGCCCGAGACGCGTCCGATCTGGGAGATCGAGGCACTGACGGCGCACGAGGCGGTGCCCGGCCATCACCTGCAGGTTGCGCTGTCGTACGAGCTCACCGGGCTGCCGGCGTTCCGCCGCAATGCCGACCAGACGGCCTTCGTCGAAGGCTGGGCCTTGTACAGCGAAAAGCTGGGCTACGACCTCGGCCTGTACAAGGACGACATCTCCAAGATGGGCCAGCTGAACTACGACATGTGGCGCGCGGTGCGCCTGGTGGTCGACACCGGCATGCACGCGTTCAAGTGGACGCGCGACCAGGCCATCTATTACTTCCGGCAGAACACCGGCAAGAGCGAGCTGGACATCGCCAACGAAGTCGATCGCTACATCTCGTGGCCGGGCCAGGCCCTGGCTTACAAGGTGGGCCAGCTCAGGATCCAGGCGCTGCGCGCGGATGCCGAGAAAGCCCTGGGCGATCGGTTCGACGTGCGCGCCTTCCACGACAAGCTCCTGGGCATGGGACCCTTGCCGCTGGCGGTGCTCGAAGTCGAAATGCGCGCCTGGATCGCGGAGCAAAGCGCGCGCCGATAGTCGTCGATCGAGCGGCGCATCAGTATTCCACCTTCAATTCGAGGCGGTATTCCAGCGCGTCGATGGCCCTGACCAGCGCCTGGCTGCGGATTTCCGCGGCCGCGCGCTGGCGCTTCGCCTGCGCCAGGATGTGCGGGTGGATGTCGTCGCGTTTTTCGAGCAGTTCGACCTCGAACCCGGCGCGTGACGTAGCGCGTTCGGCGGCCGCGTGCTGACGTTGCAGCTGTTCGAGCTGCTCGTCGAGCGCGCACTCGGCCACGTCCGCGGCATCCTGGAACGCCGTGGGGATGAACCTGGACAAGCTGCCTGTCAGCGTAGCGGGATCTCTCACGACTTCTCTCCTTCACGGTGCGCCGGCGCCGCGTGAGAGTGATCGTCGCAAAAGCGTGTGTCGCCTGAATGTCGGTGTGGCGACGGAGGAACTGTCGGCGCTTTGAATGTGGCGCGTGTCAGACGCCGCCGGGCGCAGACGTCGGAGCGAGCTCGAGGTCCCTGGAATACAGGACGTTCATCACGTTGTCGTACCAGCCGCGCACCTCGGGCTTCACCAGGTGCTTGTTGACGTAGAAGTACAACGGCATCAGCGGGTGATCCGCGAGCGCCAGCCGCTCGGCCGCCTCGAGGCGCGCGCGTCGCTGCGCCGGGTCCACCTGCTGCGAGGCCTCGTTGAGCAGCTGGTCGTAGGCCGGATTCCGGTAGCGCGGCAGGTTGATGCCGAAATCGCTCTTGAGGTACTGCAGGAAGGTGTAGGGATCGTTGTAGTCACCCACCCAGGCCAGCCGGAAGACGTCCACGTCGCCGCTGTCCACGTCCTGCATGAGTGACTTGAACTCGACTCCCGCGAGCCGTACCTGCGCGCCGAGGGCATCTTTCCACATCGAGGACACCGCCACCGCGAGCTTGGTGTGCACTTCGCCGTTGTTGTAGCGCAGCTCGAAGCCCAGCGGTTTCGCGGCGGAATAGCCGGCTTCCGCCAGCAGCTTGCGCGCCTCCGCGATCCGGTCCTGCATGGCGGACTTCGCGTAGTCGAAGGTCTGCGACTGGTAGTCGAGGGTGCCGGGCGGCACCCAGCCCCAGGCCGGCAGCTCGCCGACGCGCAGCACCGAGGACGCGAGGCGGTCGCGATCGATGGCCAGCGACAGCGCGCGACGCACGCGCAGGTCCTGGAACATGGGCTTGCGCAGGTTGAAACCGAAGTAATACGTGGAGAGCTGCGGCGCCACGCGCAGTTCCGCCGCGAGGTTTTCGCGGATCCAGTCGAATTGCCCGCGGGGTACCACGGCCGTGCAATGCAGCTCGCCGGCGCGGTAGGCGCGCAACTCGGCGTTCTCGTCGCCGATCTGCACGTATTTCACGCCGTCGAGCTTGTTGGCGGCGTTGTCCCAGTAATGCGGATTGCGAGTGGCGCGGATGTAGCTGCCCTGCAGCCACTCGGTGAGTACCAGCGCGCCGTTGGACACCTGTTCGCCGGGACGCGCGAAGCGTTCACCGAGTTTCGCCAGCGAGGGTCGGTGCAACGGCGAACAGGCCGGGTGCGCCAGCAGCCCGAGTAGATAGGGCGCGGGATCCACCAGCGTGATGACCACGGTGGAATCATCGGGTGCGTTCACGCCCAGGCTGTCCGGCGGCTTGCGTCCCGCGATGATGTCGCCGGCATTCACGATGACGTCCACCAGCTGCGCGTACTGCGAAGCCGTGGCCGGATCGACCAGCCGCCGCAGGCCCGCGACGAAATCGCCGGCGACCAGAGATTCGCCATTGGACCAGCGCAGGTTGCCGCGCAGCTTCAGGGTGTAGACCCGACCGTCCTCGCTCAGCGTCCAGCTCTCGGCTGCGCCCGGGGCCGGCGCCGCTTCACGGTCGAGGCGCGTGAGCCCCTCGAACAGATCGCGCAGCACCACCATGGCTTCCATGGAGCGGGCCTTGTGGGGATCGAGCGAGTCGGGGTCCGGGCCGTTGCCACGCAGCAGCACGCGGGCGCCGTCGGCACCGACTTCAGTTGCGTCGCGCCGGCCGCAGGCCGAAAGCGCCAGCGCCAGCGACGCCGAGATCAGTAGTTGGCGGCGGGTGAAATGGTCTGCCATCAGGCGGCGCGACTGGATTTCTTGAGGTGCACGAGCAGGATGGACACCGCCGCCGGCGTCACGCCGGGCACGCGCGCGGCCTGTCCCACGGTGGCGGGCCGCACCTGCGCGAGCTTCTGGCGGACTTCGCTGGAGAGTCCCGCCACCTGCGCGTAGTCGAGGTCGGCCGGCAGCCGTGTTTCCTCGTTGCGGCGATGCCGGGCGATTTCCTCTTCCTGGCGCTCGATGTAACCCGCGTACTTGGCGGCTACCTCGAGCTGCACGCGAATCTGCGCGGCCAGGCGCTCGTCGCCGGCCTCCGGCGGCGCGCCGATGAGCTCGAGTACATGTTCGTATTCCACTTCGGGGCGGCGCAGCAGGTCGAAGGCGCTGACCACGTCGCGCATCGAGGAGTCGCCGAGCACGCGCGACTGCCATTCCGGGGCGATGCCGGAAGCCTTGATACGCGTGTTCTCGAACCGTTTCCGCTCGGCGTCGCTGCCGGCGCGCTTGGCCTCGAAAAAGGCCCAGCGCTCATCGTCCACGAGGCCGAGTGCACGGCCCGCGGGCGTGAGCCGCAGGTCGGCATTGTCCTCGCGCAGCAGCAGCCGGTGTTCGGCGCGACTGGTGAACATGCGGTAGGGCTCGCGCGTGCCGCGCGTCACCAGGTCGTCGATGAGAACGCCCACGTAGCTCTCGTTGCGCTTCGGCACGAAAGGTTCGCGGCCGGTCGCGGTGCAGGCGGCGTTGATGCCGGCGACCAGGCCCTGCGCGGCCGCCTCTTCGTAGCCGGTGGTGCCGTTGATCTGGCCCGCGAAGAACAGGCCCGGCAGCGCCCGGGTCTGCAGCGAGGACTCGAGATCGCGCGGATCGAAGAAATCGTATTCGATGGCATAGCCCGGACGCGTGATCTGCGCCTGCTCGAAGCCGCGGATGGTGCGCACGAACTCCACCTGCACATCGTAGGGCAGGCTGGTGGAAATGCCGTTGGGATACACCTCGTTGGTGTTGAGGCCCTCGGGCTCGACGAAGATCTGGTGCGAGGCCTTGTCCGCGAATCTAACTACCTTGTCCTCCACGCTCGGGCAATAGCGCGGGCCGACGCCTTCGATCTTGCCGGTGAACATCGGCGAGCGGTCGGTGGCGGCGCGGATGATCTCGTGCGTGCGCTCCGTGGTCGCGGTGATGTGGCAGGGCAGCTGGCGCGGATGATCGCTGGCGCGGCCCAGGTAGCTGAACACCGGGTGCGGCTCGTCCGAGAACTGCGCGCTGAGCTGCGTGTAATCGATGGTGCGGCCGTCGATGCGCGGCGGCGTGCCGGTCTTGAGCCGGCCGGTGCGGAACGGCAGCGCACGCAGGCGTTCGGCCAGCTTGTTCGAGGGCGGATCGCCCGCGCGCCCGCCGGCGTAGTTATCGAGGCCCACGTGGATACGGCCGGCGAGGAAAGTGCCGACGGTGAGCACCACGGCGCGGGATCTGAATGCGATGCCCGTCACCGTGACCACACCGCGAACCCTCTGGTCTTCGACGATGAGGTCGCCGCATTCCTGCTGGAACAGCGTGAGGTTCGGCTGGTTCTCGAGCGCATGGCGCACGAAGGCCTTGTAGAGCTGGCGGTCGGCCTGCACGCGCGTGGCACGCACCGCGGGGCCCTTGCTGGCATTCAGCGTGCGCGCCTGGATGGCGGCGGCATCGGCCGCGCGCGCCATGACGCCACCGAGCGCATCGATCTCCTTGACCAGGTGCCCCTTGCCGATGCCACCGATGGCCGGGTTGCAGGACATCTGGCCCAGCGTCTCGATGGACTGGGTCAGCAGCAGCGTGCGCGCACCCATGCGGGCAGCCGCAAGCGCGGCCTCGGTGCCGGCATGCCCGCCACCCACCACGATTACGTCAAAGGCACCTGCCGTACCCACGAAATTGCCGCCAGTTCAAAGAGTTAGGGCGCGCATTGTAGGCCCGCCAGGGCGGTCAACGCCACCGCGTGCGGGCCGTTGTTTGAGGGAAAGGCCGAATGTGCGGCCCTGTTACGGGAGAGAGTCATGAAGAAGTCGATCCTGGTTACCGCCCTGGTCCTGATTGCCGCCGCCCCAGCCTTCGCGGGCACCCCGCGCATGGACGCGCGCGAACAGCACCAGCGGTCCCGCATCTACAACGGCGTGGCCAGCGGTGAGCTGACCCGTCCGGAAACCCGCCGACTCGCGGCCGGGCAGGTGCATCTGAATCGCGTGGAAGCGCGCGCCAAGTCGGATGGCGAGGTCACCCACCGCGAGCGCGCGTGGATGCAGCACGAAGCCAACCAGCAGTCGCGCCGCATCTATCGCCAGAAGCACGATGCCCAGGATCGGTAGTCCGAATCGAAGATAGGCATGGGCGCCGGCGGACGACCGCCGGCGCTCGTGTATCCTGCGCGCCGCATGATGCGACTTGGCGTTTTGGCAGGACTCCTCCTTCTCGGGCTACCGTTTGGGCTTCCACTCGTAGCTCATTCCGCCAGTGCGAAGCTCACACTCCAACCCTGTCGCCTCGAACACCCCGCGCGCATGCTCGCCTTGCCCGCGGAGTGCGGCAATTTCGAAGTCGCGGAAAATCCCGATGCCCCGGACGGCCGCAAGATCGAGCTCTTCGTGGCGCGCGTGCCCGCGATCAGTCTCAACAAGGCGCCCGACCCGCTGTTCCTGATCGCCGGCGGGCCCGGCACCTCGGCCGTGGATCTCTACACCTCGTCGGCCGGGCCGTTCGATCGCGTGCGCCGCGATCGGGACATCGTGCTCGTGGACCAGCGCGGCACCGGCAAGTCGCACCGTCTCGATTGCGACTACGGCAACGACAATCCCTTCGAACGCATCGACGAAATCGAAGTCGGTCCTGAAAACATCAAGTGCCGTGACGAACTGCTGAAGACGTCGGACCTGCGCCAGTACACCACCAGCATCGCGGTCAAGGATCTCGACGCCGTGCGCCAGGCGCTGGGTTATGCGCGCATCAATCTGTACGGCGGCTCGTACGGCACGCGCGTGGCGCAGCACTATGCGCGTCGTTATCCGCAGTCCACGCGCACGCTGATTCTCGACGGGGTCGTGGATCCGGCGGAGATTCTCGGTCCGGCCATCGCCATCGACGCCGAGCGCGCGCTCGAACGCATTCTCAAGCGCTGCCAGGCGGACCAGGCCTGCGTGAAAGCCTTCCCCGATCCCTTCGCGGACTACCACGCGCTGCGTCAGCGGCTCGAAAAGACGCCCGAGCCGGCCACCGTGGCAGATGCGGCCACCGGCCGGCCTATCCACTTCGATTTCACGCACCGGCACCTGTCGGCGGTGCTGCGGCTCGCGAGCTACAACGACGACCAGGCGGCGCTGCTGCCGCTGTCTTTGCATCTGGCCCAGCACGAAGGCAACTTCATGCCATTGGCCAACCAGTTCCGGGTGTTCGCGCGATCGCTCGACAGCGCCTTCGCCTACGGCATGCACAACAGCGTGGTGTGCAGTGAAGATGCGCCGCTGATCGACGAGGCGAAACTGAACCTGGCCGCGCTCAACGCCACGCACATGGGAGCCGAGCAGATCCAGCATCTCATCGCGGCCTGCCGTGACTGGCCCAAGGGCGTGGTGGATCCGGACATCCATGCCGCGTTCACCAGCGAGGCGGCCGCCTTGCTGTTGTCGGGAACGGAAGACCCGGTGACCCCGCCCGAATACGCGCGCGCCGCGCAGCGCGCCTTCGCCGACAGCCAGCACGTGGTCATCGCGGGCCACGGCCATGGCCAATTGACCGCGCCCTGCGTCGATCGCGTGATTGCCAGTTTCATTCGCGCCGGCACCGCCAAAGGGCTGGACAGCTCCTGCACGCAGAAGCTCACGCCCATGCCGTTTTTCACCACGCTCGCCGGTCCCGCGCCCTGAGGCCCTGATGCTCGAAGCACGCGAACTCTGCAAGTCGTTCGGCAAGGTGAGCGCGGTGCGTGGCGTCAGCTTCTCCGCGCGCGACGGCCAGATCACCGGGTTGCTGGGCCCGAATGGCGCCGGCAAGTCGACCACGCTGCGCATGTTGTACACCGTGCTGCGGCCCGACGACGGCGACGCGCTCATCGACGGCCGCAGCGTGCTCGCGGATCCGCTGGCCGCGCGGCGCGCCATCGGCGTGCTGTCGCATGGCGCCGGTGTCTACAACCATCTGACCGCGCGCGAGAACATCTGCTACTTCGGCGAGTTGCACGGGCTGTCGCGTACCGAGCGCGACACGCGCGCTGCCGAGCTCATCGAGCAGCTGGAGATGCAGGCCTTCGCGGACCGCCAGGCCAAGGGGTTTTCGCAGGGCCAGAAGCTCAAGACCGCGTTGGCACGTGCGCTGGTGCATCGCCCGAAGAACATCCTGCTCGATGAACCCACCAACGGGCTCGACGTCATGGCCGTGCGCGGCCTGCGCAAATTGCTGGTGCAGCTCAAGGAAGCCGGCCATTGCGTGCTGTTCTCGAGCCACGTGATGCAGGAGGTCGAGCAGCTCTGCGACGAGGTGGTGGTGATCTCCGGTGGGCAGGTGGTGGCCGCGGGCACGCTCGCCGACATCCGCGCGCATGGCGGTGACCGGCTCGAAGACGCCTTCGTCGCGCTGATGTCCGGCGGTGACGAAGGCAAGTCCGGAGCGGGCAAATGAACCTGCGCGGCGTCTGGGCGGTGTTCCGCAAGGAGTTCCGCGAAAACCTGCGCGACCGGCGCACACTGCTTTCGGCACTGGTGTTCGGTCCCGTGCTCGGTCCCATCCTGGTGGCCGGGCTGGTGCAGTTCAGCATCAACCAGTCCGAGGAACAGTCGGATGAGAACATCACCGTCGCCGTCACGCATGCCGATCGTGCGCCCAACCTGCTGTCGTATCTCACGGCGCGCGGCGTGGACGTGGTGCGCGTGAATCTCGACGAAGCCGGCGCACGGCACGCCGTGGTCACGCAGACCCACAAGATCATCCTCGATATTCCCGAGGATTTCGGCGCACGCCTGCAAGAGGGGCAACCCGCGCCGGTGATTCTCTACTCGGACAGCTCGCGCGGCTTCGAGCGCCGCGGCGTCGGGCGCGTGCACATGCTGATCTCGCAGTACGGACTCGACATCGCGCAGCTGCGTTTCCTGGCGCGCGGCATCGACCCGATCTCCGTGCTGCCGATCTCGGTGCAGGAAATCGACGTATCGACGCCGAGCAGCCGCTCGGTGCTCATCCTCAACGCGCTGACCTACATCGTGCTGCTGTCGATGCTGGCCGGGGGCCTGTACCTGGCCGTGGACGCCACCGCGGGCGAACGTGAACGCGGCTCGCTCGAAGTGCTGCTGACCACGCCCGTGCCGCGCGAACATCTCATCTACGGCAAGATTTCCGCGGCCGCGGCCTACATGCTGATCTCGCTGGTGCTCACCGTGACCATGTTCGCGGTGGCCATGAGTTTCGTTGGCCTGGAACGCCTCGGCGTCACGGCCAATCTCGGGCCGCGCGCCGCGGCCACGCTGATCGCCTGTTGCGCGCCGCTGATCGTGTTCGGCGCGGCCTACCTCAGCATCGTGGCCAGCTTCGCCAAGAGTTACCGCGAGGCGCAGACCTACCTCGGTCTCATCATCACCATTCCGACGCTGCCGCTGATGTTCGCCGGATTGCTGGGCCTGCAGGCCAAGCTGCCGCTGATGTTCGTGCCCTTCCTCTCGCAGCACCTGCTCATGACCACGGTGGTGCGCGCCGAGCCCATCGCGCCGGCATTCGTGACGGTGTCCGTGGTGAGCACGCTGGTGTATGGCGCGCTGCTGATGTATCTCGCGGGCCGGCTCTACCGCCGGGAAGGGCTGCTAGGCTGATTTCACGGCGCGGATCGCGCGCACGCCCGGCGGCAGGTCCTTGCTGCGGTTCTGGGCCAGCAGCGCGCGATAGCGAAAGATCTCGTTGGCGGTGAATTCGCGCGCTTCCACTTCGAAGTGGTTGTCCCAGTAGCCGCGTCGCCAGCATTCCATGAGATAGCGCGGAATGGTGAGGTCGCCCGTGGCCCACTGTCGCAACACGTGGAAGTACTCGTGCAGCACCAGCGGTCCGTCGGCGAAGAATTCCTTGCCGCTGCCGCGCAGGTAGATGCGGTTGGGGCGGGTCGTGGCGATGGCGCGCCAGTGGAAGCGCACGTAGATGGAATACTGGATCACCTTGACCTGGCGGACGGATTCGCCGAACAGGCTTTCCAGTGCCAGTTCGACGTCCTTCGGCGGATAACAGTGATTACCGACCCACATGTCACTTGCCTATGCAGAACGAGCTGAAAATCCGTCCGAGCAGATCATCGGCCGTGAAGACGCCGGTGATTTCCTCCAGCGCGCGCTGCGCGAGGCGCAGTTCTTCGGCGATGAGTTCGCCAGCGCGCCGGTTTTGCAGTTCACGCGCCGCAGTTTCGACGCAATCGCGCGCGCGCGCCAGTGCCTCGAGATGACGACGTCGCGCCGAAATACTTCCGTTACCGGCGCTCTGGAAGCTGACGCAGGCCTTGAGGTGCGAGCGCAGCATGTCGAGTCCCTGGCCGGTGACCGCGGACACGTGGACGCGCGGCGGGCCCGAGACGGTGTCGTCGATGGCGAGCCCGGTGGCCAGGTCTAACTTGTTGAAAACCAACGTCACGGGCACGTCGGCCGGCAGGCGTCCGCGTTCTTCCTCGAAGGCGCGGCCGCCCGGATCGCTGGCGGCGTCGACCACGAACAGCACGCGGTCGGCGCGGGTCATTTCCGCTGCGGCGCGGCGCACGCCTTCACGCTCGACGGCGTCGTCGGAGTCACGCAGTCCGGCCGTGTCGAGCACGTGCAATGGCAGTCCGTCGATGTCGATGCGTTCGCGCAGCACGTCACGCGTGGTCCCCGGGATGGCCGTGACGATCGCGGCGTCGTAGCCCGCCAGGCGGTTCAGCAGGCTGGACTTGCCCGAGTTGGGGCGCCCCGCCAGCACCACGGTGAGGCCGTCGCGCAGCAGCCGGCCCTGTCCGGCCGCGGTCTCCACCGCGTCGAAGTGCGCCCGCACGGTAGTTAGGCGGTCGGCCAGCTCGGCGTTGCCGAGGAAATCGACTTCCTCTTCCGGGAAGTCGATGGCGGCTTCGACGTAGCTGCGCAGGTCGATCAGCGCATCGGTGAGGCCCTGCACCATGCCGGAGAATTCACCTTGCAGAGAGCGCATGGCGGCGCGCGCGGCTTCGCGCGATCCGGCGTCGATGAGATCCGCGACGGCTTCGGCCTGCGCGAGATCGATCTTGTCGTTGTGGAAGGCGCGTTCCGTGAATTCGCCGGGCCGGGCCCGCCGCGCGCCCAGCTCCTGGCAGCGCGCGACCAGCGTCTCGAGGATGACCGGGCCGCCATGACCCTGCAGTTCGAGCACATGCTCGCCGGTATACGAATGCGGCGCGGGGAAGAACAGCGCGAGTCCGATGTCGATGGGTTCGCCGGCCGAATCCAGGAAGCGGGACAGCGTGGCATGACGCGCGGCAGGCAGTTCTCCCACCAGCGTGGCCGCGATCTCCGGCGTCTTCGGTCCCGAGACGCGCACGACACCCACGCCGCCTCGCCCGGGCGGTGATGCCGCTGCCACTATGGTGTCCTGGTGACTCATGCGTGAGCGGCTTCATGCCGCGGCGGCCAGTCTAGCCGGTTGCGGCGGGTCTTCGAATTACGCGGTTGCCGCGATATGCCCACTACGCGCTCGCCGCGATTGCCCACTACGCGCTCGCCGCGCGATAGCGTCGCGCCGACGGGGCGCGACGCACCGCGACATCACTTGCGCCTGGCCTTGTCCTCGGCCTCGATGGTCCGGTTGATGTTCCACTGCTGGAGAATCGACAGGCCCGTGTTCGTGACCCAGTAAAGCACCAGGCCCGCCGGGAACAGCGCGAACATGACCGAGAACACGATGGGCATGAACTGGAACACCTTGGCCTGCATCGGGTCCGGCGGCGGCGGGTTCAGCTTGTACTGGAACCACATCGCGAGGCCGTTGAGCGCGGGCAGGATGAAAAATGGATCGCGCGAAGACAGGTCGTTGATCCAGCCGAAGAACGGCGCCTGGCGCATTTCCACGCTTTCGAGCAGCACCCAGTAGAACGCCAGGAACACCGGCATCTGGATGAGCATGGGCAGACAGCCCGAGAGCGGGTTCGCTTTCTCGGTGCGGTACAGATCCATCATGGCGCGGCCGAGTTTTTCGCGGTCGTCCTTGTAGGTCTCCTGCAGCTGCTTCATGCGCGGCGTGAGCTGCCGCATGCGTGCCATCTGGCGGCCCGAGTATTGCGCCAGCGGGTAGAACAGCACCTTGAGCAGCAGGGTGATCAGGATGATTGACAGGCCCCAGTTCTTCACCAGCGAGTGCGCGTTTTCGAGCAGCCAGAACAGCGGGCGCGCGAGGAAGGCGAGCACGCCGTAGTCGGCGACGCGATCGAGCTCCGGATTCAGCTCGGTGAGCTGCTTCTGCAGCTTGGGTCCGACGAACAGGGTTTCCTTGATGGTGGCGGTGGCGCCGGGCGCGACCGTGACGGTGGGCGCCATGGCGCCGAGGATGTACTGGCGGCCCTGGGCCCGCAGTGTGTACGTATAGGGCTGACCCGCGTTCGGCACGATGGCGCTCACGAAGTGATGCTGCATGCCAGCCAGCCAGCCGTCGGTCACCTGGACCGAGTAGTTCTGGAACTCGGTCTTCTCGATGTCGAGGCGCTTATATTTGTCGCCATTCGGATCGAAGATCACCGGTCCGCGATAGGCAAACGACTCCGGGTTGAACATCGAGCGTTCGACGCCGGGATCCACGCGCGAGATGCGCGCATACGAAGCAGCCGACCACGGCGCGGCCGTGGCGTTCTGCACGGAATACTCGACACCCACGGAGAACATGCCGCGCTTGAAGACGAAGGTCTTCATGACCGTGACACCCTGGCCATCGGTCCAGGTGAGCGGCACGCGTAGTTCCTGCTGCCCATCGGACAGCGAGAACTTCTCGCCGGTGCTGGTGAACGTGGCCATGTGCGTGGGGCGGGAGTCTTCCGCCTTCGGGCTCACGAGGCCGGTCTGCAGCACGTAGTTAGTGTTGGCATCCCCCTGGTTGAACAACACCATGGGTTGGGGCTGACCCTTGACCACCGGGTAGCCGGACAACTCGGCGTGGACCAGGGTGCCGCCGCGAAGATCTATGTCGAGGACCAGGACGTCGGTGGTGACGCGCACGCGGCCAGCGGAGGCCGCTTCCGGACCGGTCGATTCCACGGCCGGAACGCCGACCGTCGGCACGGCATCGACCGCAGCCGGCGCTGGCGTGGCAGCGTTCGGTTGAGTCGCCTGCGGGACAGTCTCGTCCAGAGTCTGGGGTTTTGGCGCGCCGGGTTCGCTAGTGGCCAGCGCCGCGGCAGCCTTGGGACCGAAATCGATCTGCCACTGCGTGTAGTTGACCCAGAGGGCGAGCGCCAGGCCCAGCCACAGAAAGACGCGAATGTTGTTAGTCATGCGAATGGTGCGGACACGGCGGAACCGGATCGAATCCGCCTTCATTGAGAGGGTGACAACGCGCGATGCGTTTGAGGGTGAGCCACACGCCGCGCACGGCGCCGTGCTTGTCGATCGCCTCCATGCCGTAGCTCGAGCACGTCGGATAGAAACGGCAGCAGGGTCCGATCAACGGACTCAGCGTGAGCTGGTACCCACGAATCAGCAGTTTCAGGACGAAGCGCATGTGGCTGCGACACGTTGCCAAAGGGTGGCGAGGCTAGCACGCAAGCTGGCCGGCGGTGCTCCGGCCGCGGGAAATTTTGCCGCGACCACGATGTCCACGAACGGCAAGTCGCGTTGCGCCTGGCGGAACGATTCACGCACCAGGCGCCGCAGGCGATTACGCCGCACGGCATTTCCCGCGGTTTTCACCGCGACGGCCAGACCGACGCGCGGAAATTCGAGACCGTTGGATTTGACGCGGAGGGCGAAGAACCTGTCGTCGATACGCCGTCCGGAAGCGTAGACCGCGTCGAATTGCGGCTTGCTGCGCAGGCGCTTCTCAGGACCCAGTCGAAGGCGGCTTTCGGTGGCCTGCATGGCGGCCCGCAAAATCCGGCGCGCGAGTGCGCGCGCCGCGATCCGTTACGGAACGATCTTCTTGCGGCCCTTGGAACGACGACGCGACAGAACCTTCTGACCGCCATTCGTCTTCATGCGTGCGCGGAATCCGGTGGCGCGTTTGCGCTTGATCTTGCTCGGCTGATAAGTGCGTTTCATGATGATCGGCCTTTCCGCCTGATCTCTCGCAAAAAAGGGCGGGAAGGGTACGCAGCAGGCCCCGCGGGTGTCAATACAATCCCTCTCGGGGGTCGATGGGAAAGGCTAGACTTCGCACCCCCTTTTTCTGGCCAGGCTTTCCAGCGGACCACCCGACCTGTGAATTCAGCAACGCGCGAAACCACGCCGGTGGGCAGCTCACTCTGGACTCGTTGCGTACGTGCCCTCGAGGATGAGCTCCCGGGCGAGCACTTCAACACCTGGGTACGGCCTCTCCAGGCGGTCGAGAGCAATGGGGCGCTGAAGCTGCTGGCTCCCAACCGCTTCGCCGTGGACTGGGTCAACGCGCACTTATTGTCACGTCTCGGGGAAATGCTGGGGCGATTCGTCGAGGGCGATGCCCCTATCGTCACGGTGGAAGTCGGCTCCCGCAGCATCGAGAGCGTTCGGGCACCAGAGCCGGAGTCCAACGTTCCGGTGCGTCCGAAGCGCAGCGAAGGCATCGTGGTCGGCGTCCGGCTCAATCCGGATTTCACGTTCAACGGTTTCGTCGAAGGCAAGAGCAACCAGCTTGCGAAGGCCGCGGCCGTGCAGGTGGCCGAGAATCCGGGTCGTGCCTACAACCCGCTGTTCATCTACGGTGGCGTCGGCCTGGGCAAGACACACCTCATGCAGGCGGTCGGTCATGCCATCAAGGCGCGCGACCCGGATGCGCGTGTTGCGTACATTCACTCCGAGCGTTTCGTGAGTGACATGGTCATCGCGCTTCAGCACAACAAGATGAACGAGTTCAAGACGGCGTACCGTTCACTCGATGCGCTGTTGATCGACGACATCCAGTTTTTCGCAAACAAGGATCGCTCGCAGGAAGAGTTCTTCCACACGTTCAACGCGTTGCTCGAAGGGCAGCAGCAGGTGATCGTCACCTGCGATCGTTATCCGAAAGAAGTGTCGGGGCTCGAAGAACGCTTGAAATCCCGCTTCGGATGGGGCCTCACCGTGGCCATCGAACCGCCGGAGCTCGAGACCTGCGTGGCGATTCTCATCGGCAAGGCACAGGCCGCGAACGTGCAGCTGCCCGAGGAAGTTGCGTTCTTCATCGCAAAGCGCATTCGTTCGAATGTTCGCGAACTCGAAGGCGCGTTGAAGCGCGTGGTCGCGAACTCGCGATTCACGGGCCGCCCGATCACGCTGGAATTCACCAAGGATGCGTTGAAAGACCTGCTGACATTGCAGGCGAAATTGATCACTATCGAAAACATTCAGAAGACGGTGGCCGACTACTACAAAGTGCGCGTGGCAGATCTGCTTTCAAAACGCCGCAGTCGTTCCATCGCGCGTCCGCGCCAGGTTGCGATGGCGCTGGCGAAAGAATTGACCACGCACAGTCTTCCGGAAATCGGCGACGCGTTTGGCGGCCGCGATCACACCACCGTTCTGCACGCCTGCGGGCGCATCCGGGAATTGCGCGTGGCGGAGCAGCGGGTCGGCGAGGATTATCAAAACCTGTTGAGAACCCTGACGGGATGACTGTGGAATGGCTGTGGATTGTTTTGGGGATAAGTTTATCCACAGACACCACACAGGGGACCCGCAGGCTGTGAGTAAGTTGATTCAGTGAGGATGTAGGATTCAAGGGACTGATCGTGATGAGTATTCCGACACGGTCCACATGTCCACAGGCTCTATAGCTGCTACTGCTAGCTTTAAATCTTTAAGAACAGAAGGCAAACGCGCATGAAGCTCTCCGCGACCCGCGAGCAAATCCTGGCTCCGCTCCAAAGTGTCATTGGCGTTGTGGAACGACGGCAGACCATGCCCGTGTTGTCGAACGTGCTGCTGGCGGCGCGGAACAACCGGATCAGCGTGACCGGTACGGATCTCGAAGTGGAGCTGGTGGCATCCGGCGAAGCCAACGTGCAACAGCCAGGAGATGTCACGGTTCCGGGGCGCAAGTTGCTGGATATTTTCCGCGCACTGCCGGAGAAAACCCAGGTAACGGTCGCAACCGACGGCGAACGTGTGACCATCAAGGCGGGAAAATCGCGCTTCACGCTTTCAACCTTGCCGGCGACCGAATTTCCGGTGGTCGAAGACATCAACAGCCAGCAGACGCTGACGCTCTCCCAGGGAGATTTCAGACGTTTGATCGACAAGACACACTTTTCGATGGCGCAGCAAGACGTTCGCTACTATTTGAACGGACTTCTGCTCGAAACCGACGGAAAGACCCTGCGCGCGGTGGCCACGGACGGGCATCGCCTGGCGCTGTGCGAAGCCGAGCTCGAGACCAAGGCCAAGAACAACCAGCAGGTCATCCTGCCGCGCAAGGGAGTCCTCGAACTTCAGCGCATTTTGGGCGGAGATGGGAACGTGGACCTCGCCATCGGGACGACGCATGTTCGCGCCCAGATTGGCGACATTCGATTTACATCGAAGCTGATTGATGGCCGATTCCCGGAATATGGTCGAGTAATTCCCGCGAATCCGACCAAGCAGGTGGAAGCAGATCGCGAAGGTCTGCGCCAGGCCCTGCAGCGGACCGCGATTCTCTCGAACGAGAAGTACCGCGGAGTTCGCATCAATCTCAAGTCAGATCTCGTCACGATCCAGGCACATAACCCCGAACAGGAAGAAGCCGAGGATCAGGTTGAGGTCGCGTACAAGGGCGATGAGGTCGAGATCGGCTTCAATGTCACCTATTTGCTCGATGCGCTGGGTGCGGTCGATTCGGAGAAAGTCGTCCTCGGGCTGACCGATGGCAACAGCAGCTGCCTGGTTCGAGCGGCTGGCACCGCCAGTTCCAAGTACGTCGTGATGCCGATGCGGCTGTAAGCCCGCAAGGCCCTGTCGGCGACCATGCCCCTCGCCGAGCTGCGTATATCGAATTTCCGCTGCGTTGAGACCGCGGCCCTGGAACTGTCTCCGGAGCTCTCTCTGATCTCAGGTGAGAACGGCGCCGGCAAGACTTCCATCCTCGAGTCTATTTTTCTGCTTGGCCGCGGACGTTCCTTTCGCACCCGGACCAATGAGCGACTGATTCGGCACGGCCAGGCCTCCCTGACCGTCTTCGGGCGGACCCAAGGTGAGCCAGCCTCATCGGCTGGCGTCGAGGTCAGCGCAGACGGGACGCGCGCCCGTATCAACGGTCGGAACGCAGATTCACTGCTCGAGCTGTCCGGCGTCTTGCCGGTTCAGGTGATCGATCCCGAGATTCACAAGCTCATCGAGCAGGGTCCGGAACGTCGCCGACGTTGGCTGGACTGGCTGGTGTTCCACGTGGAACCAAGCTTTGCCGGACACTGGTCCAGGTACCAGCGCGCACTCAAGCAGCGGAACGCGGGCCTCAGGATCGGCGCAAAGGACTTCACGGTATGGGATCCCCAGCTGATCGAAGCGGGTGAAGCGATGTCCGTCGCGCGCCAGAACGCGATTGCCCAGCTCGAGCCTTACCTTCAGCGACTGTTCGACGCATTCTCCGGCCTCGGGGTGCAGGTCGGCTTCCATGCGGGTTGGGGCCAGGAACGGAGCCTGGCGGATTCATTGCGTGGCAATCAGGAGCGGGACCGGGAGAGGGGACTGACCCATAGCGGACCCCACCGGGCTGATGTGGTCTTGCGCACCAAAGGCCGCACCGCCCGCGAGACGTTGTCGCGCGGCCAGCAGAAGCTGGCCGGCATTGCCATGATCGTTTCGCAGATGCAGCTGGTGCACGCCTCGCTTGGAGTGCGGGCCACTTTGCTCCTGGACGATCCAGCAGCCGAGCTGGATGCGAAGAATCTCGGAAAATTATTCGAAGAGTTGGCCTCTCTCCGGTGCCAGATGATTGCCACGTCATTGAGTCCAGAAACCGCGCTATTTCAAGCACCTAAAGCCACGTTTCACGTGGAACAAGGACGCATTCTGCGGGTATAATTCGGGCCCGTTTTTTCGAGTCAGTCATGGCCAACGACGACGTCTACGACTCAAGCAAAATCAAGGTCTTAAAGGGTCTTGACGCGGTGCGCAAACGGCCCGGCATGTACATCGGTGACACCGATGACGGAACGGGCCTCCACCACATGGTTTTCGAGGTTGTGGATAACGCCATCGACGAGGCGTTGGCGGGCCATTGCGACCGCATTGTCGTGACCATCCACGCCGATGAGTCCGTGACCGTCACAGACAACGGCCGCGGCATTCCCACGGACATCCACCCCGACGAGGGGCGTTCGGCAGCCGAGGTCATCATGACCGTGCTGCATGCCGGCGGTAAGTTCGACGACAGCTCGTACAAGGTTTCCGGTGGTCTCCACGGCGTCGGCGTCTCCGTGGTGAACGCGCTTTCCGACAACCTCTGGCTGACCATCCATCGCGACGGCAAGACCCACAAGATGGAATTCCGCCTGGGCGATCCCGTGGCTCCGCTGGCCCTCGCGGGCGATACCACGGAGCGCGGAACGTCGGTGCGCTTCAAGGCCAGCCCGACCATCTTCACCAACATCACTTTCGACTACGAGATCCTGGCGAAGCGGCTGCGCGAGCTGTCCTTCCTGAACTCCGGCGTGCGCATCGAACTCGTCGACGAGCGTGAAGCGAAGAGCGACGTCTTCCAGCACGAGGGCGGCCTCCAGGAATTCGTGAAGCATCTGAACCGCACGAAGACCGCCGCTCATCCGAACGTTTTCTGGTTTCGTTCCCAGGAAGGAACAATAGGCGTCGAAGTAGCCATGCAATGGAACGATTCGTACACCGAATCGATGTTCTGCTACACGAACAACATCCCTCAGAAGGACGGCGGCACCCATCTCGCCGGCTTCCGCGCGGCGCTCACGCGCACGCTGAACGATTACATCGAAAAGGAAATGGCGACCAAGAAGGAGAAGATCCCGACCACGGGTGACGACTCCCGCGAAGGTCTCACGGCCATCCTTTCGGTGAAGCTGCCCGATCCCAAGTTCTCTTCGCAGACCAAGGACAAGCTGGTCTCGTCGGAAGTGAAAGGCATCGTCGAGACCGCGGTGGGCGCCAAGCTCGCCGAATTCCTGCTCGAGCATCCGGCCGAAGCCAAGGCCATCGTCGGCAAGATCATCGAAGCCGCGCGCGCCCGCGAGGCCGCGCGCAAGGCGCGCGAGATGACCCGCCGCAAGGGCGCGCTCGACATCGCCGGCCTCCCCGGAAAACTCGCGGACTGCCAGGAGAAGGATCCCTCGCTCTGCGAAATCTTCATCGTCGAGGGTGACTCGGCCGGTGGCTCCGCGAAGCAGGGCCGTGATCGCCGTACCCAGGCGATCCTGCCACTCAAGGGCAAGATCCTGAACGTCGAGAAAGCGCGCTTCGACAAGATGCTGGGATCCGTCGAAGTGGGCACCCTGATCACCGCGCTCGGCTGCGGCATCGGCAAGGACGACTTCGATCTCAAGAAGCTGCGCTACCACCGCGTCATTCTCATGACCGACGCCGACGTCGACGGCTCGCATATCCGCACGCTGCTGCTGACGTTCTTCTACCGCCACGTGCCCGAACTCATCACCAACGGGCACATCTACATCGCGCAGCCGCCGCTGTACAAGGTCAAACGTGGCAAGCAAGAGGTCTACGTCAAGGACGACGCCGAGCTCAACAGCATGCTGCTGGCTTCGGCGCTCGATGACGCCGGCCTGCACGTGAACAACAAGGCGCCGGCGCTGACCGGTACCGGCCTCGAGACCCTCGCGCGCCAGTACATGGAAGTGCAGGCCATCATTCGTCGCTGGGCCAGGCGCTACGACGAACGCCTGCTCGACCAGCTCATCTACATGCCAGAGGTCACCGCGGCCGAATTCGAGCGCGCCGACTGGATGGGCAAGTGGACTCGCGATCTCACCGAACACCTGAACTCGCTGTCCGACAGCCCCCGCAGCTACCGCGTGGAGCTCAAGCAGGTGGACGGCCATCCGTCACGCGTGCTGGTCAGCAAGACCGAGCATGGCTCGGTCACCGAAAAGGCGCTGCCCAAGGAATTCTTCGAGTCGGCCGAATATCGCCGCATCGTGGAGCTCGGCAAGACACTGGCCGGACTGATCGGCGAAGGCGCCTTCATCACGCGCGGCGACGCACGTGAAGACGTGGGTTCGTTCAAGCAGGCCATGACCTGGCTGATCGACCAGGCCCGCAAGGGCCAGTCCATCCAGCGTTACAAGGGTCTCGGCGAGATGAATCCCGAACAGCTCTGGGACACCACGATCAACCCCGCCACGCGCCGGCTCATGCAGGTGCGCATCGAAGACATTCTCGCCTCGGACGAAATCTTCACCACGCTCATGGGCGACCAGGTGGAACCGCGGCGCGAGTTCATCGAGAAGAACGCGCTGGCCGTGGCGAATCTCGACGTCTAACTACTTGCAGGTTATCAATCAGTGGCCCGCCGTCCCGGACTGGCTGCCTGGCTGATCTCGAGAATAAAAAGGGGCACGCGTGACCGCACTCGCCTGGATGCGTTTGGGAGCTTTGTTCTGCCTGCTGACGGCAATACCTGCGGCCGCTGCGGAAGGATTTGACGAGCGGATCCAGGAATACGGCAGTCGTCTCACCATTCCCGGCATCGCCTACGTCGTCATCCAGGATGGCCGCACCGTGGCGACGAACGCAAAGGGCCTGGATACACACACGCCCCTGCGCTTCGCCTCGGTGACGAAGGCATTTACCGCGGTGCTCCTGATGCGTGCCGTGGAGTCCGGCCGGATTTCCCTCGACGACAGCGTCTCGAAGTGGCTGCCTGACTTCGCCGACCGACCGCAGATCAAGGTGCGGCACCTGGCCGCGCATGTCTCCGAGGGAGCTCCCGGAACCGAGTTCGTCTACGCGACGAGTCGCTACGCGCGCCTCGGCGAAATTCTGGCAAAGGTCTGGGGCACGCCTGACTACGAGACCGCATTGCGCCGCGAAGTCATCGAGCCTGCAGGCCTGTCCTGGCATGACAGCCCGGACCTAGGCGCACATGCCGCCCTGGTCTCGACCGTCGACGACGTGGCGAAATTCGCCGTCGCGCTGCAGACCACCCGTCTCATCTCGAAGAAATCCTTCGACACCATGACCACGCCATTCGTGTCCATCACGGGAAAAAAGCTGCCCGTGGGTGTGGGGTTCTTCAGCCAGCAGATCGGCGGCGAACGCGTGGTGTGGAGTTTTGGGCAGGATGATCCTGACTACAGCAGTGCACTCCTGCTCATCGTGCCGAAGCGCAAACTGGCGCTCGTGATGCTCGCGAGCAGCGACGAGCTCTCGAATCCATTCCGCCTGCTGATGGGCAACATCCGCACCTCGCCGTTCGCGACTGCGTTCCTCGACAGCTACGCCCCGGACCTCGCGGCCGACATCGGTCAGCGCGATCGGGATATCACTAACATGCTGACGTCGGCCGCTTCGGACCAGGTGCCCGACGCCATCAAGGGATTCACCGCGCTCGCGGCGCGCGATGCTTCCGTGACACCGGATGACTTCGCGCTGCACTTCCTCGCCGGCATGATGGCCAGTGAGCTGCCGCGCGAGTTTTGCATGAAGCTCGATGACGCCGTGGTGGGCGCGCATCCGCGCAATCGCTGGGCCCTGCTCATGTCGGGTGGCATCAACACGCAACTCGGCAGACGCGAGGAAGCCCTGAGCCGATATGACACGCTGCTGGCGCTGCCCAACCAGGAGCCCGACGGCCTCTGGAGGCTGTTCCGCGCCTGGACGTACACCGGAATGGCGGCCGTCGTCAAAGACAAGGATCCAGCGCGCGCGCTCAAGTACATCGAGGACGGTCTCTCCACGGGAGTGACCGGGCAAACGCGCAACGGCCTGCTCCAGATGCAGACGGCCATCACGTCGTCGCACGCCACGAAAGTAGCGGACTGAACGCACCGCTGTTTCTTCGCGAACGCTCAGGCACGACTTGGCCTAACTACCAGAAGGCGACTTCCAGCCTACCTGCCAAGGCTCGCCATCCCGGCTTCGGGATAACGCGTGCCGACCACCACGTGCGAAGCCAGGATCGACTCGAGCTGCTCGAGTTCCCGATCGAGTTTCAGTCGGGTCGCAGCCGCGTTCTCGTCCAGCCGTGACACGCGCCGCGTGCCCGGAATCGGCACGATGTCCTTGCCCTGGTGCAGCAGCCAGGCCAGTGCCAGCTGCGCCGGCGTGCATCCGCGTTGCCGGGCCAGCTCCGTGACGGCTTCGACCAGCTTCTGGTTGAGCGTGAAGTTTCCGCCCTGGAAACGCGGATTGCCGCGCCGCCAGTCATCGGCCGACAGGTCGTCGATCCGCCGGATCTCACCCGTGAGGAAACCCCGGCCCAGCGGCGAGTAGGCTACGAAGCCCGTGCCGCAGGCGCGCGCGACACCCAGCACTTCCGCCGCCACGTCACGCGTCCACAGCGAGAACTCCGACTGCAGCGCCGCGATGGGATGCACCCGCGCCGCGCGGCGGAGCGTCTCGGCCGAAGCCTCGCTCAAGCCAAGGTGACGCACCTTGCCCTTCTCCACCAGTCGCGACATCGCGCCAATGGTCTCCTCGATCGGCACCTTCGGATCGACGCGATGCTGGTAGTACAGGTCGATGTAGTCCACGCCAAGGCGCTTCAGGCTGGCGTCGCAGGCCAGCGCCACATACGTCGGACTGCCGTCGATGCCGAGATAGTCGCCGTTGGCCGCGCGCGCATTGCCGAACTTGGTGGCCAGGACGACTTCATGGCGACGGGTGCGCAACACTTTCGCCAGCAGTTCCTCGTTGCGGCCCACGCCGTACATGTCGGCGGTGTCGAGGAAATTCACGCCGATGTCGAGCGCATGGTTCAGCACCGACAGACTGGCGTCGTCATCCGCGGGCCCATAAAACTCCGACATGCCCATGCATCCCAGGCCAATGGCCGAAACCGAGAGGCCATCCCGGCCAAGGGTTCGGCGCGCGACGGGTGTGTTCATGGGTCCTTCCTCCTTGAATCGTGTGGGATCAAGGTAGGTCGATCGCCAGGCGCGGCGTTAGCCCATAGCTCGTGGATGCTTGCCTGATCCTGCAAAGGTTGACGGTGGCTTCGCGAATGATTGGCAGCTTGTTGCACAATCCGGCGCCATGCCACGGAAGGGATTCAACTCGCTGGATGCGGAGCTCGCGGACGTCATCTCGCGTCACGCGCGCCAGGACGGATTGCAGCCGACCCCTATCGATGCGCTCTGGCTCATGCGGGCCTCCTCGCCTTCGCAGCCGCTGCCTGCGGTCTACGAACCTGCCATCTGCATCGTGGTCCAGGGTCGCAAGCACTGCCTGCTGGCCGACGAGGTCTACGAGTACGACGCGCTCAACTACCTGGTGATCTCGGTCACCCTGCCCATGGCCGGCCAGATCATCGAAGCCAGCGAACGGCGGCCGTACCTGTGCATGAGCATAGACATCGACACCCGAATCATCGGCGACCTGCTGATCCAGCTCGGTCCCGGCGGCAACCACAAGGCCAGGGACAGCCGCGGGCTCTACGTCGCTCGCACCCACAACATCCTGGCCGATGCGGTGCTGCGGCTGGCGAAACTGCTCGATCAGCCCCGCGATGCCCAGGTGCTCGCGCCCCTCATCCTGCGCGAGATTCACTACCGGGTTCTCGAGGGCGAACTCGGGAACCGGCTGCGCGAATTGTGTGTGACCGACAGCCAGACTCAACGTATCGCGCGTGCCATCGATCTGCTTCGTTCGCGCTTTGCGGAGCCGCTGACCATCGAAGACCTGGCTTCGGCGGCGCACATGAGCACGTCTTCCCTGCATCACCGCTTCAAGGAAGTGACGACGATGTCGCCACTGCAATTCCAGAAGCAACTGCGCCTGCACGAGGCTCGCCGCCTCATGCTCACCGAGGGCATCGAGGCGTCCACGGCGGCGCATCGCGTGGGCTATGGAAGCCCGTCGCAGTTCAGTCGGGAATATCGCCGGCTGTTCGGCGCGCCGCCGCGCCGGGAAGTCGACACGATACGCGACGGGTCCGCCGCCTGAGATATCGTTCCGGGTGTGAACGACAGTTCTTCGATCAATGAACAAGACTGGCGAGCCGGCGGCCAATATCTGCGTCTCAGCGACGGGCTGACGCATTGGCGGCGAGAAGGCCCGCCGGACGGCGTGCCTCTCGTGCTCGTACACGGCGCCACGGTGCCCAGCTGGGAGTTCGACTTCCTGGTACCGCCGCTATTGCGCGCGGGGTTCCAGATCCTGCGCTTCGACCTCTACGGTCACGGAGCCTCCGATCGTCCGCCGTTCGACTATTCGTTCGAACGCTTCGTGCGACAGGTCACCGAGATCATCGAATCGAGCGACTTTCCCCGGCCAACGATGCTGTTGGGCCATTCATTCGGGGCGGCGCTGGTTTCCGCGGTCGCCGCTACGCGGCCCGAGTGGGTCTCCCGCCTGGTCCTGGTGGCACCGATGCTCGACTTCAATTCGACTTCCGGCTGGACGCCGCTGCTGCGGTATCCCGGCATCGGTGAATTCACCATGCACTTCTTCGGCATGCCCGCGCTGATCCGGCGCCGACGCCGGCGATATGCACTCATTGGACAATCGCATCTCACGGACCGATTCATCGAGCAGGTCGCGTATCGCGGATTCTCTCGCGGCCTGCTGTCCATGATCCGGACCGGTGCGCTCGGCGATCAAAGCGCACGCTACGCGGCATTGGGCGCCCTGAACCACGAGGTGCTCGTGGTCACCGGCGATCGGGATGGCATCATTCCCGCCGATCACGTCGCGAAGGTTCGTTCCCTGCTGCCACGCCATCGGCATTTTTCGCTGGAAGCGGAACACAACCTCCTGTTGACCCATCCGGAGCAGGTCGTGAAAGCCCTGGTTGAATGGTGCCAATGAATCAGGACCCCGAGCTGCTGCGCCGCCTACTGCGCGCCAAGGACCGCATGGACGCGGCCTCCGAAGAAGAGTGGCCGGTGAGCCGGCTCGCAAAAGTCAGCCGCGTTTCCGAAGCCCACTTCGCGCGCTCCTTCAAGGATGCCTTTGGAGTTCCGCCCCATCGCTACCTGCTGACCCGCCGCATCGAACGCGCGAAAGCACTGCTGCGGGACACCGACATCCCCATTACCGACATCGCCTTCCAGACCGGCTGGAAAAGTCTCGGCACCTTCGGTCGTATTTTCCGCGACATCACCGGCGCCAGCCCGGGCGAGATCCGGGCCGCGGGAACCGGCGGGCCCTTCGAGCCGCGCAATGTGCCCGAGTGTTACCTGCGCGCATCCAATCGCCCCGATCTCAAAACCGCAGTTTCGGAGAAGCGTCGCCAGGAGGCCGACGTTAAAAAGGATTCCAACGAATAAGGAGGTCTCATGTCCCAAGGTGTCGAAGTCGTTGGACTGTATGTGCGCGACCAGGATGAAGCCCTGGCGTTCTACACGGAAAAAGTCGGGTTCCGGAAACACACGGACGTGCGCAACGGCGACTACCGCTGGCTCACCGTGCAGCATCCCGAACAGCCGTCCTTCCAGCTGGGTCTGTTCAAACCCGGTCCGCCCGTGCTGGATGAGGCAACCGCCCAGGCGGTGCGTTCCATCGTCGCCAAGGGCGCGATGCCGCCACTGGTGCTCATCGTCGGCAACTGCCGCACGGCCCATGACCAGATGCGCGCCAGGGGCGTGGAGTTCACGCAGGAACCCATCGAACGCTACGGCACCGTGGACGCGGGCTTTCGCGATCCCTCCGGTAACGGATGGAAGATGATCCAGGAGCGCGGCAAATGAACCTCGGCCGGTGGATTCGTCAGTCCCATCGCTGGTTGTCGATGGCGTTCACGATCGCGGTGGTCATCAACTTCTTCGCCTGGCGACAGGGCACGCCGCCCGCGGCGTGGGTGACCTCACTCGCGTTGCTTCCCTTGGGCCTGCTGCTGCTCTCGGGGCTGTACCTGTTCGCGCAACCCTACCTTCGGGGTTCAAAATGACACTCGCACTCGAGTAAGGCGCAGAACACATGGCCAAGGCAAAAGCGAAGGCAAAGGCAAAGGCAAAAAAGAAGGCGGGCGTGGTGCTGCTGTCCGGCGGCAATCCGCAGATCGCCAAGGGCGATGGCAATGCGCCGGTGAAGGCATACATCGCGGCCATTCCAGGATGGAAAAAGCAGATCGGCCGTCGCATCGATGCCATCGTCGAGCGCACCGTGCCCGGCGTGCGCAAGGCGGTCAAATGGAACTCACCTTTCTATGGCGTCGAAGCAGGCCGATGGTTTCTCTCGTTCCACTGCTTCACTAACTACATGAAGGTCACGTTCTTTCGCGGCACTTCATTGCGACCGATACCGGAAGGTGCATCGAAACACCCGGAAGTGCGTTACCTGGACATCCGTGAAGGTGAGCTCGACGAAGAGCAGCTCGCCGCGTGGGTGGAGCAGGCCAGCAAGCTGCCGGGCGAAGCGCTCTAGGGAATTCTCAAGCCACCTGGTTACGGCCCGCGCGCTTGGCGCGGTACAGCTGCGTATCGGCCAGGAGCACGAGCTCGTCGATCTCGGAAGTTCCGTCCCACTGCGCGACGCCGACGCTTACCGTGATCGCCAGTCCCGCGTCGATCTCCCGCCAGTCATGGTTTGCCACGCCCGCGCGCAGCGACTCGCAGAACTGCGCCGCATCCGCGCGATCCAGACCGGGCAATATCAGCGCGAATTCTTCACCGCCGATGCGCGCCACCAGGTCGCTGGGACGGGAAATGCGCCGCATCACGGCGGCGGTCTGGCGCAGGGCGTGATCGCCTACCGGATGCCCGAGCTCGTCGTTCACCACCTTGAAGTGATCGAGATCGACGATGGCTATGCTGAGCGGCGCTCCCACCGCCAGTGACACCTCGATTTCCGCCGCCAGCCGCTGCACGAAGCAGCGCCGGTTGGCGATGCCCGTGAGCGCGTCCTCCTGCGATTCGCGCTCGAGCAGCAGACTGCGTTCGCGTAGCGCGGCAATCAGCCGTTCCTTCTCCTGGCTGGCCCTCTCGAGCTCGGTGGTGCGCTCGATGACGCGTTCTTCCAGGCTACGGCGATACGTTTCCAGGTCTTCGAAGGCGCGCGCGTCCGCCAGGGCACCCGCGACCTGCTCGCCCAGTTGCCGGATCAGGTTGAGGTCCGCATCGCCGTAGATGCCCGGCTGCGTGTGCCGCACGCTCAACAAACCGAGAACGATGCCGTCATTGACCAGCGGCACGGCGAGCATCGAGCCCGCCGGTATTTCGTCGGCATCCAGGCGCTGCACGAGTTCCGGTGGCGCGTCACGCCAGTCCTTGACCACCAGCGGCTCGGCGCGCGCGGCCAGCCAGCCGAAGAGGCCGGCGTCGATGGGTCGCAGCCGTGGCGCCATCCGCGCGCGGCTTCGTTCGTGCAGCCGGAAATCCAGCACGCGACGGTCGCGATCGACCAGCACCAGGTAGATCTCGTCGAAACGAAACAACGTGCGGGTCTCGACCAGCAGTCTTTCCGCCAGGTCGTCGATGCGCCGAGCGCCCTGCAACGCGAGGCTGGCCGCGAACAGTCGCGTGAGCGGAGTGCGCGCCGCGCGCGCCGCCTCCCGGCTCACGCCAATGCTGTTGAAGCTGAGCACGAAGACCACCATGAGACCCGCGAACAGCATGAAGGTCGCCATGTTTCCGGCGTTGAACAGCACGGCCGCCAGCACGCCGGCCGGAATGAAAATCAGGTCGGACAGCGCGTAGCTGGGCGTGACCACGCGCTGCACGTCGCGGCCATCGAAATGGAAGAACAGGATCATCAGCGCGATGTTGACCACCTGGGCGGTCAACGCCATGGCGGCCAGCGGCAGCAACTGGTTCAAGTGAAGTTCGACCAGGGGATGCGGTCCGCCAAACGCCCGGTACACGAGGCCGGCGAGCAGCAGCATCAGCGCCGTCATGGAGGCGTTGTGAATGCCGCGCAGCGCGGCCACCTGCAGCGAGCCCTGGCTGTATCGGCGGCTGACCAGCGGCCAGATCATCGACGCCGCCGCGCAGATGCACGCGGCAACCGCCGGCTCCAGTACCAGCAGCAGTCCGATCTGCGGCACGCGCTCCATCGAAATGAGACCGAGGCGCGGGGCACGCAGCCCGAACTGCCAGACGAACAGGTTGGCGCCTATGCCGGCGACCACCACCCACCACGCGGGAAAGTCGACCCCCCGCAGCATGGCCGCCGCGAGCGCGCCCACCGCCACGGCGGCGAGCAGCGATGAATAGGCGGCCAGTGTCCCGTAGCGGGAGCGCATTGAGGGACTTTGGCACGTCCCTGGAGGGGCAGGTGCCCGCCCGCCCATGCTGTCGATCAAAGGTGTGAATTAGTTGCGGCCGGCGTTACCTGCCGGCCCATCAGGCGCGAGGGGCGGCCGACGGACCCGGGCGATTCGTTGCTGCCGCTCGCCGTATGCAATGCCATCCGCGCGTTGCCGATCCGCCACGCGGACCTGGCCTGGTCGTGAACAACATCTAACTACCGGCGGCGCAAGCATCGGGTCGCCGCCGCCGGGCGAAATGATAATCTTGCCGGCATGCACTACCAGGACATGCCATCACCCGTCGGCCGGCTGCGTCTCATCCTCTCGGACGCGGCGCTGGTGGGCATCTGGTTCGAACACGGGCGCGATGCGGCGCGCGGCGATCCCTCGCTGGTGGCAGGTCGCTCCGGGCTGCTGGATCGCGCGCGGTCCCAGCTCGAGGAATATTTCGCGGGCTCGCGGCGGCAATTCGAATTGCCACTCGAGCCGCGCGGCACGGAGTTTCAGCGCCGCGTCTGGAAGCAACTGCTGACCATCGGCTACGGCGAAACCACCACCTATGGAGCGTTGGCGCGCGATCTCGGCGACGCCCAGGCCTCACGCGCCGTGGGCCTGGCCAACGGCAGCAACCCGATTCCCATCGTGATTCCCTGCCACCGCGTCATCGGCGCAGACGGCTCGCTCACCGGTTTCGGCGGCGGCCTGCCCATCAAGCGCGCGCTGCTGGACCTGGAGAATGCCGCCGCGCAGCCGCGGCTGCTGTAATCACTCGGCGACGATGGTGGCGCTCATGCGCACCTGCACCCAGGCCGTGCCGGCAACGCCGCGTTCTTCGAGCACCGAGGTACAGCGCCAGGACTTCCGGTCGATGGTCACCATCGCGCCCAGCGAGTTCTTCATGCCGTCGAGATAACAGAGATGACGGGCCTCGGCATTTGCCGCCGCCGTCGCCGGCGTGTCCGCGGCCGTGGCGAAGCCGCCAATCAACACGAGCAGCAAGGTCATTCCTTTGAGAGATGTCATGTCCCGTCTCCGGTGGCGTAGGTTTGCGCTGCGCAGGACTGTACGCTAACCACCCTGAATGTCGCTCGAACTCAAGATCCCACCACTGCTCGTCGCGCTCATCCTGGGCGCGCTGATGTGGCTGGCCGCCTTGATGACGCCCGGTCTCACCGCACTGCTGCCGTACCGCGGTGCCGTGGCCGGCGTTCTGCTGCTGGCCGGCGCGGGCGCGGCCTTGGCCGGGGTCATCGAATTCCGTCGGGCGCGGACCACGGTCGACCCGACCCGGCCGGATAACGCCAGCGCCATCGTCACCGGCGGGATCTACTCCCTGACTCGAAATCCGATGTACGTCGGCTTCCTGCTGTTATTGATCGCCTGGGCGGCCTGGTTGGGCAATTTGGCCGCCTGCATGGCCCTTCCGGCCTTCGTGAAATATATGAATCGTTTTCAGATCGCACCCGAGGAGCGCTTCCTGGGCAGCAAATTCGGGGCTCCCTACGACGCGTACCGGCTCCGCGTGCGGCGCTGGCTCTGACAGTTCCCGATCAGACATAAAAAACTCCGGCAATTTGTCATCAACGCCGTTCGCCGCGCCCCCTAAGGATGTGTACCATCAGCGCGCAATGAGCCGCACCGAAGACCGTTACCTGGTTGCCTCCCTCGAATTCGAAGGGGTGCTCCGGGCCTGTCTTCACCGCTATGCGCGCAATGCGGCCGACGTCGACGAGCTGCTGCAGGAAACCTATACGCACCTGCTCGCCGCCGGCGCCGCGAAGAACCGCGAAGAGATCCGCTCCATCCGCGCCTTCGCGCTCACCGTGGCGCGCAACGTGGCGTTGTCGTGGCTGCGGCATCGACAGGTGGTACCCATCGAACTCGTCGCCGACCTCGAGCAACTCGAGCTGCTCGACGAGCGCGGCCAGGTGGAAGAAATTGTGAACAGCCACCAGGAACTCGCACTGCTCACCGCGGCGGTCGCCCAACTACCCGCGCGTTGCCGCCAGGTGTTCACCCTGCGCAAGGTCTATGGCATGTCGCAGAAGGAAATCGCGGCGCAGCTCAAGATCTCCGAGAACACGGTCGAGCAGCATCTCGCGAAGGGCGTACGCCTGTGCAGCGCGGCGCTGGCGACATCGCCGGTGGCCGAGCGCCGTTCGCCCTGGTTCGAACGCGCCCGCCGGCGCGCCCTGAGGACCTCGTCGTGAAACGCCGCGAAGCCATCGAGCAGGAAGCCAGCACCTGGCTCGCCGCGCGCGACGCGGCCACGCCCGGCGTGGAAGAAGAAACCGCCTTCCAGGACTGGATTTCCGCCGACATCCGTCATCGCGTCGCCTATCTACGCCTGGAAGAGACCTGGCGCCGCAGCGATCGCTTGCGCGAAACGCGGCCGCTGGAGCGGGACGTGGATGCGGACCTGCTGCGCGGACAAACCGTCCGCAGCCGCTGGTCGCTCGCCATGGCGGCGAGCCTGATCGTCGGCCTGCTGTTCGGTGGCTATGTCTTCGTGCAGTCGCAGCTCGGCTGGCATCATTACGAAACCCCGGTGGGCGGCTTCTCGCGCATTGTGCTCGAAGACGGCAGCGTCATCGACCTGAACACCAACAGCGACATCAAGGTGCGCATCGGCTCGAAGCATCGCGACGTGCGGTTGCTGCGCGGCGAAGGGCGATTCCAGGTGGCGCACGACAAGGCGCGACCGTTCGTGGTTTCGGCGGCGGATGCGGATGTGCGCGCCGTGGGCACGGCCTTCAGCGTGCGCCTGCACGAGGCGCGGCGCGTCGACGTGCTGGTGTCCGAAGGCAGCGTGGCCATCGCTTCCTCCCGCGTGCCGCAATCACCGCCGGTGCAGGCGGGCGAAGTGGCCGTGCTGATGCCGGATCGACTGTCGGTGAGCCGCATCGAACCGCAGCAGCTCGAAAGCCGGCTCGCCTGGACCGCGGGCAAACTGCAGTTCCGCGGCGAGA
>Ga0315912_10000227_pt1 | contig 120582 bp, 89 predicted proteins | sample VfabasoilMG_FD_204469 | JGI IMG/M metagenome (GOLD analysis project Ga0315912, IMG submission 204469) | Garden soil microbial communities collected in Santa Monica, California, United States - V. faba soil | ecosystem: Environmental > Terrestrial > Soil > Garden | place: USA: California... | reverse complement strand
GTACGGCCTAAAACAAAACGTAAAAAAACACCAGACGACAGCACTCCCCCACCGCAGTAGTCGCGGTCAGGGAAGGAGTATTTTCGAGGCAAACGTAAAAAAACACCAGACGACAGCACTCCCCCACCGCAGTAGTCGCGGTCAGGGAAGGAGTATTTTCGAGGCAAGGTCGCCATCAAACTTGCCAGTGGGGCAATTGCGAATACAGGCGCTTCCCGAGCCCGTTTCCTGCGCGAGGCACAGTCCGCGGCTGCTCTCGCTCACCCGAACATTGCGATCGTGCATGACTTCGGTGAAACCGAAGGAAGGCCGTGGCTCGTAATGGAGTATGTCGATGGAACCTCGCTTCGCTCCAAGATCGGAGTGGGAACTGTGAGCGAGAAGTTATGGATGGACTATGCGACGCAGATCGCCTCGGCTCTGGAACACGCCCACGCGCGCCGTATAGTTCACCGTGATATCAAGCCCGAAAACATCATGGTAACCGAGGATGACGTCGTCAAGCTCGTCGACTTCGGGATCGCGAGAGTGCTCAGTGACGATACGCGAGTTGAGCAGATTACTGACGCCGGCATGTTCGTCGGCACGCTCGCCTACGCTGCTCCGGAGCTGTACTGCGGGGAACAGGCTTCCACCCGGTCCGATGTGTATAGCTGTGGCATTGTGCTTTGGGAGTTGGCTTGCGGCCGACACCCATTCGCCACACTCAGCGGTCCGGCGCTGGTAGGAGCGATTGTAGCAGGACAACCTACCGGCAGCGTTCCGGATGCAGATATCTCTCCCTATATTAAGGAACTCATTCAGCGCTGCATTTCGCGAGTGCCTTCTGACCGTTTTCCCGATGGCGCATCCCTATCCACTGCGCTGCGCACGATTAGAACGGGAGGCCTTATCGCTCCCGTCGCACCGGGAAACCCGTCTGTTGCCGTCCTGGATTTCGCCAACATTGCAGGCTCCAGCGAAGTGGATTGGCTTGGAACCGGGGTCGCTGAAACAGTATCCGTAGATCTTGCGAAGATGAAGTCCGTAACGGTGGCGCCGAGAGGGCGCATCCAACAGGCTGTACTTCGCGCGGGTGATCCGCAACGCGACTCGGCGGCAGCCGCGGTACTCGGACGTGAGCTTGCCGTCGATTGGATCATAGCGGGCGCCTTTCAGCTAATCGGAAACAGAATCCGGCTCACCGCGAAGATCATTGAGGCGGCAACCGGCGATGTGATCGCCTTTGAAAAGACCGACGGTGTACGCGACGATCTGTTCGATCTTCAAGATCGTATTTCCACGGCAATAATCAACAGCCTGTCAATGCGCCTTGGAAGGGATTCCACTGGAACCACGCCCACGCCGAAGCCGCCCAGCCTTGCCGCATATGAACATTACGTGCGCGGCCGTCAGCACATGTATCAAATGCAAGGCTACACGTTGAATGAAGCCATTAATCACCTCAGAAAAGCAGTCGAACTCGATCCCGGGTATGCTCTCGCTTATTCGGCGCTTGGCACAGCTCACATCCTCCGCTTCCCAATAACCACCAATCCTGAGGATGTAGCTCGCGCTTCCGAATGTCTGGAGCGCGCCATCAAGCTCGATCCCGAGTTGGGCGAGCCTTACCCCTGGCTATGCAACATCCGATTCCGACAAGCTAATCCGGCAGGGGCGTTCGCCGCCGGCCTCAAGGGTATTCAGCTCCAGCCCAATCTCCCTGAGGCCCATTATTTTTATGGAGGCGGGCAATACATGTACGCCGAATACCCGATTGCCGACGCCCACAAGGGATTAGCGAACCTCACCGAAGTGTTGCGGTTGCAGCCCAAGTTTCATGCCGCTTGGATTGTTTCGGGTGCGGCTTCAATTTTCCTCGGTAAATATGAGGACGCCATCCAATTCCTCGATGAGGCCATTCGTCTTGAACCCGAACCTGATCTTCTCTACCGCTTTGTCGGTGCCCACAGCCTTTGTGGGATTGCGCACATGCGCATGGGCCAATGGCAAACCGCAATTCGATACCACACTGAGGCTTTGCAAAGACTAAGCAATTCCGACCATGTTTATAGTGATGCCTTTCGCATCCTGAGTTCATCCGGACTTGGCGATGTCGAACTTCGCGTCGGTAACGCAACGGCAGCAGCCGGGAACTATCGACGGGCATGGCAGATCGCGAAGGAGAAGCCTCGTATTGTTGGAAGCCTGCGGTTGCAGGTTCGAGCTGGTGCCGGGCTCGTCTCCGCCTACGCGAGCGCCGGAGAACACGAACGTGCCCGTGAGTTGATGACTGAGATTCAACCCTGGCTTGAGACCGTAGCCAAGCAACCCGGGACGGTCACGCTAGAATGCGGGCTCGCTCAACTGTGCCTCGACCTTGGTGTTGCCGAGATTCAACTGGGACGATTGGAGGAGGCATCGAGGCTTCTGGTCCGTGCTCGCGAGGTTGGTTGGCGGGACATAGCCTGGCTGCGGAGCGATCCTCTCTGGAAGCCGCTTCACTCCGATCCGGTCTTTTTGTCATGGGTTGGTCCCCCCGCCTCCGAAGCGGCCTCATAGCCAAGTTCGCGAGCAAGCCAAGCTTTGGCGAACTCCCATTCACGGACAACGGTCCGGCTCGATGTCCCGATCGCTTCGGCCACCTCTTCATTCGTCAGGCCGCCAAACAGACGCAACTCAACCACGCGGCCCTTGCGCACATCCATTTTCTCCAGTTGGCGGATGGCGTCATGAATGGCCAGCAACCCTTCCGGCGCGCTTGAGCCGACAGATAGACCGGGCTCTAGCGAGATCACCTGAGCGCCTCCGCCATGCCGCGCCGCCATCTGAGAACGTGCATGATCGACCAGGATGTTCCGCATGATCTGTGCCGATAAGGCGTAGAACTGTATGCGAGTTTCAAAATTGCCGGGCTGCACCCTTACCAATCGGAGATACGCCTCATGTACCAGTGACGTAGTCTGCAGTGTCGAGGCGTGGGCTTCTTGCGCAAGATAGGCGCCGGCGATGCGTTTCAATTCTTCCATTACGATGGGCATCATCGCATCCAGAGCTCCACGATTGCCACCGCGCCAAGCGGCCAACAACTCCGTGACATCGAGGCTTTCAGGCATCGAAATAATTTTAGCTAGTCGTGTCAGTCTGCGCCGCAGTAGCTCGCTCGTATCTTTAGGAGCTTCAAAAATGAACGAACGAAGAAGATTACTCAAGATCGCCGCGGTAGCGGCCCTGCCTGTTGTAGCCAGCGCACAGGAGAGCGAAGGTAACCAGATAACCGGCGCATGGCGAACTGTTCACAGTTTGCCGTTTCCCCCCGGATCTTTCCGCGAATTCCTGACCTTTTCTACTGGGGGCGCGGTGCATGAAACCAACTCATTCCTCCACACTGCGAGCAATCTCGATTTTTCGGCTTTCGGTATTCCGGGCGTTCTGAACGCGAGCGATGGGGTGGGTAATTGGGAACGAGCGGCGCAGGGACAGGTCAAAGTTGTATTCCACAAAATGCTGTTTGATGCAAACCGACAGAATCCCGGCGACCTGAGGGTAACCGGCAGCGTGACCATTCGTGATGGAAAGCTCCATGCGAACTGGTTGGTTAACATCGTTGATCCCGAGGGCAGGTTGATTCTAGCTCTGGGTCCGGCAACGAGCGAGGGTTCACGAATCGAGTAGAGCCGCAACTGAGTCAACCGAGTAGCTCCTCCGCCATCGACCTTTAGCTCAAGGGATCGCGCGCGGAACTCGTTGGTTCCTACTGGGCGACCGTACGGGTATTTGCGGACGGTCCGTCTTCTGGCACAATGTCCCTGTGCCGCATACACCTTTACTTTCAGCCATAGTAGACATCACCCGGCGCATTGCCGCCGAAGAAAGCCCTATCCCCAACCGTCGGAGGTTCCTTGCCGCATCCACAGCAGCGGCTGTCGCCCCATTGAGCGCCCAGTCCGGGCATCGAGTGGTCGTCGTCGGCGCTGGACTTGCCGGACTCACCTGCGCCTATCGCTTGGCGCAGAGCGGCATCAACTCCGACATATACGATGCGAATAGCCGTCTGGGCGGACGCTGCTGGTCGCTCAACGGTGCCTTCGATGACGGCCAGACTGTAGAGCGCGGGGGCGAGTTGATCGATCAGGGGCATACTGCGATCCGCCAGCTCTGCCAGGAGCTCCGGCTCGATCTCGACAACCTGCTCGCCGCTGAGCCGAATGGATCCGAGCCCTTCTACTACTTCAACGGTGCGCCGTATACGTACGCCGATGCCGTAGGCGACCTTAAGTCGATATGGAAGAAAATGAAGGCCGACGTACAGGCCGCGAGCTATCCGACCACGTACTACCAGTCCACCGAACGCGGACGGCAGCTCGACAGGATGTCGATCATCGACTGGCTCAACGAATCCGTCCCAGGCGGGGCCACTTCGCGGCTCGGCAGGCTGCTTGATGTCGCTTACAACATCGAGTACGGGGAAGAGTGCTCGCTACAGAGTTCTCTGAATCTCCTCTACTTGCTTGGCTACAGCGGCCCCGGACAACTGCGGCTCTTCGGCCCGTCGAATGAGAAGTACCATGTTCGCGGAGGCAACGACCAGATCGTTGCGCGCCTAGCCGCACCTATCGCCGGCCGTATTCGGATCGGCTATAGCCTCACTGCGATCGCCCGCGATATTACCGGAGTCTATTCGCTGACATTCCGCGTCGGTTCGCGGACGGAACGCGTTACGGCGGATCGTGTCGTGCTCGCAATCCCTTTTTCGATCCTTCGCGTGCTCGACTTCAGCGGCGCCGGCTTCAGCCCGCGGAAAGTCACCGCGATTCGCGAACAGGGAATGGGTGCCAACGCCAAGCTGCATCTTCAGTTCCGCAGCCGACTCTGGAACGCGCTCGGCAACAACGGCGACACGTATTCAGAAACCGGCTACCAGATCACCTGGGAAGTGACGCGCGGCCAGGCCGGCGCATCAGGCATCCTCGTCAATTACACCGGAGGTGACGTTGCGCGCGCCGCTGGAAAAACGTCTCCGGGCACGGTCTTGTCGCGGATGGAACCCGTCCTGCCCGGCATTACCGGGCATTGGAACGGGAAGTGGCAGTTGCAGGATTGGCCGTCCTATCCTCTTACGCGTGGATCCTACTCGTACTGGAAGCCCGGCCAGTATCAGAAGTTTGTTGGCGTCGAACGCGAGATGGAAGGAGCCTGCCACTTCTGCGGCGAACACACTTCGCTCGACTTCCAGGGCTATCTCAACGGGGCCGTCGAGACGGGGGAGCACGCCGCTGGCGAGGTGGTCGCCGCGTTAAGCAAGTAGCTGTTTTCGTAGCATGCCCGAATTCTTAGTAATGTCGTTCTGGCGGCACCGAATGGAAGGAGGGGATGCCGCTGCTTCGGATGGGCGGCGAGAAGGTGATTCGCAAGGACCTCGGCCTGGACTACACCGTCCCGGAAATGTTCGCCGGAAGCATTCTCGATCTCAACCCGGACACTGAGTACGAAGCCCGGTTCACGATACGCGATCCGGACGGCGTGAAGGGCGATGAGACGCGCACGGTGAAGGTCCGAACGCGCGCCGAGCCGCAGGCAGCGAAGAATGGGCGAGTACTACATGTATACCCTCCGGGCTGGACTGGCCCGAAGCAAGAGCCCTCCTTCATTGGGCTAAAGAAGGCATACTTTGGCTCGGGGAACGGAGACTGGTCGGTGTTGAGCGAGCGCAAGGTGCGGTCGGGCGACATCATCCTGGTACATGCGGGCCTGTACAAGGGCGACCGCCTCAAATACTCTGAGCCGACCGGTCTCGACTTTGACGGCACTTATCATCTGACGGCCAAGGGTACACCGCAACGTCCGATTGTCATTCGCGCGGCCGGCGACGGAGAAGCGATCTTCGATGGGGATGGCGCGCATACGCTCTTCAACGTGATGGCGGCCGATTATCACATCTTCGAAGGGCTCACTATTCGCAACGCCGACATCGCGCTCCAAGCGGGACTCAAGGACGTGATCGGCGCGAAGGGTCTCACCGTGCGCAACTGCCGGATCGAGGACGTAGGCATCGCGGTTAACGCGCAGTTTGCGGGTTCGCAGGATTTCCTGATCAGCGATAACGTGATGCTCGGGCGCGACGATCGCTACCGGCTCCTCGGCTGGTACAATCCCGGAATCTACGGCGGAAACCGTCTCAAAAGCTATCACGCGGTGAAGGTATATGGCGCCGGACACGTGGTGCGACACAATTACATCGCCTACTTTCACGATGGCATCTCGGTGTGTACCCACGGCTCCCCCGATCCGGAAGAAGACCACCGCGCGTCCTCGATCGATTTCTACAACAACGACATTCACCTGATGGCCGATGATTTCATCGAGACCGACGGTGGCGTACACAACATACGCGTGATGCGAAATCGCGGCGTGAACGCGGCACAGTGCGGGTTAAGTGCACAGCCGGTGTACGGCGGACCGGCCTACTTCATACGCAACGTGGTGTACCATGTGCCAACGGGTTGCGGGCTGAAATTCAATGTGAAGCCGACCGGCATGGTGCTTTATCACAACACGATGATTTCGGAAGCCTTGCCGGGCGACATTTTCTCGAACACGCACACGCGGAATAACCTGTTCCTCGGCATCGACGCGCCCGGCCGCCCCGTGTTCCGCTTTTCGAACGCTACCGCGTACTCGACATTCGATTACAACGGGTACCGCTTGAATCCAAAATCGAAGGATCAGTTCCAATGGACTGCGCCGAAGGCCGGAGCGCTACGGGACTACGAAGCCGATCGCGCCAACGCGCAACGTTTTGGCTCACTGGCGGATCTCCGCGCGGCGACAGGGCAGGAGGCGCATGGCTTAGAGGTGGACTACGAGGTGTTCCAAAATCTGCGCGCGCCCGATGCGTCCAAACCGCACGCGATCTACGAGGCGCGCGAGTTGGATTTCCGGCTTGCGCCCTCCGGCAAGGCGGTGAACGCCGGTGTACGGGTGCCAAACGTGAACGATGACTTCACGGGGACTGCGCCGGATCTCGGCGCATACGAGGCCGGGCTCCCGCTGCCTTTGTATGGTCCCAGGAACTAGTGGCCGCTTTGGGGAACGGCGCCAAGACCAACTGGTTGTGGCAGCGGGCCCAAATGGAGGGAAAGGGGCCGTGTTAGCAATCGCATTGAGCGAGTGATGTAATCTGTGGTAGCTGGAGCAATCGCAATGGGCAACTTCAAGATTATCGGCCTCGAAGGCGCCTCGGCTCGCATGGTTGTGGAGGCGCAGTTCAACCCGAAGGAGATCCACATCCAGAAGTCGATTCCATGGCAGCACCAGGCGACAATGGGGCCGAGCGATCTCGCCTACACGGTTAGCAGCGGTCGAACGATGTCGTGCGAGCTGCTATTCGATGGCTTTCCGACGGCAACTTCCATCCAGGGGGACATCGACAAACTTCAGACGTTGAGCGACGTCGATGCCGTCCTAAAACGCCCACCGAAGGTCAAGGTTGTGTGGGGAACGGAGGACGAAAGCGGGCTGATTCCGGCGTTCGAGGCGGTGATTGAGTTACTTGTCGTCAAGTACCTGATGTTCGACCCCGAGGCGAAACCTGTGCGCGCCATGGTTGAGCTGAAGTTCAGGGAAGCTAAGAACATAAAGGTAAGTAAGCCTGGCTAAGCCAATCGTTGCAGTCCGGAGACAGACAAAACAAACCGGGCACACCTTCCCGTAGCTTCTACTCTTCCATCCGCCGCGCGCCCCGGAATCTTTAGATCATCGATATTCGTCCTGATCCAGGGATAGCCGGATCACTTCGCGGTCGTTGCGGACGACGATATGGCGGTTGGCGAAGGCGGGATGGGACCAGACCACAGCGCCGAGTTCGCGACGGCCGCCAGGTGACGAAGTTGGTTCAATCACCTTGGTACGTCCGATTTCGGTGTAGCCGGCGGGGGAGAGTTTGGCGAGAATCAGTTCGCCGCGGTCGTTGAAGAGAAATACACGATCCCGGTGACGGATCATCCACGCCGTGACGTTGCGGGTTTTCTCCACCGTTGGCGCCTGGGATTCCCATACTCGCTCCCCGGTTGAGCGACGCAGGCAGCGCAGTTGGCCGTAGCTGCAGATGCCGTAGATGTAGTCGCCGTCGATGATGGGCTGGCTCATTAGCGCGTGGAGTTTGTCGCTTTTGATTTCGTTCGTTCCGTGGCTGGTCCAGGCCAAACGGGCCTTGCCTTCGATGGAGAGTTCCATCATCCGCGCGCCGTCGAAAAAACCGGAAACCAGCAGGTGCGGTGCGTTCCAGGCTGGCGTGGCGATCGGCGTGTTCATCGTTATTCGGAAGGGCTGCGACCAGAAGACGGCTCCCGTTTCGGGGTCGAGTGATTCCAGGGCGCCCGCGTGCCAGACGATTAGTTGAGGGCGGCCGTGTTGTATGAGTATGGGCTGGGAATAGCCGCTTTCGGAATCGTCGCCGGACAGGGCACGCCAGGAGACTCTGCCGGTGAGTTTGTCAAACGCGACTACCTTGGCGCTTCCTTTCCCTCCAGCGATGGCGATCAGTTTTGAGCCGGCTATTAGAGGCGCGCCGGAGGCTCCCCAGCCTGGGATGGCGGCGGCGAAATCCATAACGTAGTCGGCCGACCAGAGTTCTGTGCCGTCGCTTACTTTGAGGGCTCGCAGCGAGCCTTTGGCGCCCAGGACATAGACGCGGTCGCCGTCGACGGTGGGCGTGGCACGGGGGCCGTTGGCGTAGTCGAGACCGCGATAGTCGGCATTCCATTCGCGAGTCCATATGATTTTGCCTGTTTTTTCATCGAGACAGATGGCTCGTTCGACGACGCTGGTACCGGTTGCGGGCGTGTGGTCGAGCAGGAAAACGCGTCCGTTGGCTACGGCGGGTCCCGTGTAGCCGGCGTTGATGGGCGCCCGCCATTTTACTTTCAGTGACGTGGCGGGGAACCGCTCGATGATGCCGCTCTCGGTCCAGATTCCCTGGCGGCCGGAGCCGCGCCATTCGGGCCAGTCGGCGGCGTGGAGCAGCGTTGCCAGGAGTGTTACCGGAAATATTACGGACCGCGTCAACTGGCTCTCCGAAAGGTCAGATTGATGCTGCAGGCGCCGAGTTCCGGATGAACGCCGTCGTTCAAGGGCATGACGCCATGGTAAGCCAGATGGGGCACCTGCCAGCCGCGCTGAGCGACCAGTTGGCGCAAGGGTGCCTCTTGAACTGTCGGGTCCCGGTCGAACGCCACCGTTTCCACTTTCCGCGATTTGCCGGCGGTCCTCACGCGGACGTAGAGGGCGACGCGCTTCATACGGTCCTCCGATCATCCGCGCGTGTGGAGTCGGCGACGAGTTTGGCCAAGGAGGGCCGAAGTTCGATCAGTTCCTTAGTCGGGACCCCAGACAGGACGAGTACCCCAATCAATCGCGCAACCCTCTGAGTCCATTGCCCGATCATGGGTTCGCCCAAACCGCATTCTGTGCAGCAAAAGTTCTATACACGTCCAGTATGGGGAGTCAATTTTCAAAACGGTCGTCTTAGCAACGATATTTTCTCCCTCGTAAAGCACTTGGTGACGCAATACCAATTCCCTCGGCCGGTGATAGCCGTTATTGAAACACGCGTGGATTGGCAGAAGGGAGGCGACTAGAGGTTCTATGGTTAATTTGATTGACACCGGAATTCGAGAAGCGGTGGAATCGGTACGATCGCCCGGTTGGCCCTTCCGGCGGATGGACGAGACCCAAGGCAAGGTGCGCTGCCACTGGGTTTACCTCTGCACGGGCCGTCCGTCCGGTTTCTTTTTGATCCGACGACCGTATATCAACGCGGCCGAATCATTTCTTCGCAGGGCGATGTATGGGCAGCAGGTTCGACCAGCTAAAATGGCGCTGGATGCATAGGTGGTGGCACATCAGGCGGTGGCTGACTTGAAGGACTACGGGGAATTGCCTAAATACGTAGTATTGACGCAGTAAGTAGTTGAATACCTTGATCGAGCAAGATAAAGGCAGGATCAAGCAGCGGCTGCTGCAAATGCCGGGCCTAAAACGCGAGTAGAGGTGGGAAGCAGGTGAGCTAGCTAACCGCGACGCCACCGTTCCGGTGAGAGCTTAGTGAACGAGAAGGCGCAGTTACCTGGATCGATGCCATCGAAGCGAACGCGGCCTTGTGCGTCGGTTTCTCCCTCGCGGAGGGTGCCGTCGGGGAGCATGCATAAGTAAGCCTGGTTGGGGAAAGGCCGGCCCCGCTCGTCGACGACTTCCATTTCGACCCAGGTTTTTATGACTTTGGCGGTGCGGATCTGTTCGGCGACGGGCTCGTTTTTGGGGAAGTCCGCGGCGGAGGCAATGCGGGGGCGGAAAATGAGGGACCAGTTGCCGGATAGAAAGGCGTGCTGGAGGAGACGGCAATCAATAAATCCAGCGGAGCTCCCATACGAGGGCCGGATTGCCTGGGCAAGCGCGGTGAGTTCCTGAAGCCGGAGAGGGCGAACGATGAGACGTTCGATGATCTTCCAGGCGGCAAGGGGCGAGAGCGGGGATTCGCCGGCGGGGAGTGAGGCGGATCGAACAGCGCAGAACTGGCCCGAGGGAGTGGTAAGAGGAACAGGAAAGGATTTGTGTATATACATTGGCTAGGTCCATTTACTTCCGGATTTTGGGGATCGGAATGAGTACGTACCGTACTTCAGTTCCATGAAAATTGCGACCTCGGAGAACTGTTTCGCTACTTCGCTGAGTCTGGCGTATTCACCGGCCTCCGCTCTCCGGGCGGGGACGTTCGGGCGGGTGATGACGTATTCTCCGTCGCTGGTTCGTTTGACATTGAGGGCTTTCGCGGCGGCCACCACGCCATGGGGAGTCACGATGATCTCGTCGGTGACGATCGTGCTGGAGGCGGTGTCGCGCGGGTAGTAGGTGACCGACAGGCGGGTTCCCGCAGGGAACCAATCGGCCTTGACAACGGCGGCTTTGAGGTCGTCCCCGGTGCGGTAGACCTTGATGGAGCAAAGGAGATTGAGGCAGGCGATGGTTTGCGCTTCGTAGTCGCCCTTGAGGCTCTTCATTGGTACGGGACTCCAATCCGGCTGGTGGGGATCGTTGCCGGCATCAATGCCCCATTCACAGTGACCGACCAACTTGTGATAGTCCGACTCGCTTCCAAACATCAGGCGGATGGCGTAGCCAAGGGCGATGATGGCGAGAGCCAGCAGGCCCCAAGGCCCCGTGGAGAGGCTGCCGGTGATGAGGGCCTTTAACGCAACCCCGGCGGCGATCGCAGAGCCGATCGTGACGAAGGCCGATCCGACCATTCCACCCATATTTCCGGCGCGATACTCCTTGACGGTAGCGACGACGCCAGCAAAAGTGTCGATAATCGCGGAAACGAGGCCGATGACGGCGAGGGCGCGAACGGCGGCTTTCGCGACGGTGTTGACGCTCAAGACTTCAACCACAAAGCCGCTGAAATCGATCAGCGCGCCGAATGTATTGACCCAGGCGAGCGCTTTGTCCGTGGTTGAACCCTTTTTGTAGGCCTCTTGCAGGCCCTGGAACGCCAGGTAGAGATTGATACCTTCGACACCGAACCCGAAGGTAAGCACACGGGCATTCGCCTTCTGGCGAAAGCGCATGGAAACGTCGAAGTTTTTGTCGACCTTAATCTTGATGTGATCGTGATCGAGTGGCGGCGCACCGGCCGGCAGGGGCAGGTTATAACGGACTTTCAGAGCTTGGGCGACCGCAGCCTTCTGGTCGTTCAGAATCTTGCCGCCCAGATCGTTCACGGCCTTTTCCACAGCTTGGAGTCCGTAACGCAGATAGTAGGCGGGAAGGAACTCGCGGAGGACCGATATGGCGGCGGCACTGCTTTTCCGAACCGCCTGAAAGGCATCGGCGGGGTCGCGCTGGCGGCTGAAGATGAGGGAGTTCGTCCAATGCTTCGCATTGTCGAGGAGAGACTTAATAAGGGCGCGGCCATCGACCGACTCGGAGATCCTGCTAAAAATGACATCGGAGAAGTCGAGCCAGACGTTGAACTCGGAGATCTTTTCCACGAGGTAGATTTCCTCGATGAGTTTGAGAAGCGGGCCGTTGTAGAAGTGGCGAAGGAGGCTGGCCCAGCGGTCGCGCCACTGCGTGCGGTATTCGAGCTGTTCGTTGTATTGCTTCAGGAAATCGGCTAAGTGGGGGGCGCCCGCGGCAAACTTCCCCGCGTCGTTGAGCTTGTGATAGAGCTGATTGGAAGGATCGGCCTCCGGCGAAGTCAGCGCCTTGATTGTCTGCGCCAGCATGATCTTCTTGGCCCGGCGCACCGTTTGTTTCTGAACGCCGGCGGCCTGGCCGTCGTGGTCAGAGGCATAGCCGATGGCGTCGTCGAGAGCGACGGTGTAGCAGTCGTGAAGCTGGAGGGCGACGGTCATGGGATCGAGGACCGGGACGAGGCAAATGCCTGTGGACAGATAGTCGGCGACGTTCAGGTCGGAGTCTTCGAAGTTGACCGGCGGGAGGGTTTTGTCGACGAGGGGGCCGAGCTGATCGATGGCTCGGGCGGGGAGGCGGAAGCGGGACGCGAAGAAGAAGTACTCATAGCCCACGCCCTGGATGCGGCGGGCAAAGCTGATGGTCTTGCCAATGGGAGTTGGGGCGGGCCGCTCGGCGCGGACCGCTTTGAGCGTTGAGCGATCGATGAGGCCGTCCATTGGCGTCATGAGGAGGTCCCCATCGGCGGTTAGTTTGAGTTCGTCGGCCCACACGGGCGCGGCACCGGTGCGGTAGTCGCGGCGATAGACGTAGATCCAGCGTTCGCCGGTGATTTCCTGCCAGGAGCCGGAGCGATCGGGGATAAGACCGAAGGGTGACCATTTGGAGGCGTCCTCGCCGCCGCCATAGAATTTCCATTCGACGAAACGGCATTTGCGGCTCATGACGGCGATGGCTGAGTCGTAGGCGATTCGGAGCGCATTGCTCTCCTGGGCGAAGACGCGATTGCGTCCGGATTCCTGGGAGCCGGATTTACCCAGGAAAGAGTAGTCCGCCGGTGGGGCGAAAAGGTCGGGGTCCTCCGGTTTTGGGGTATCGAAGACGAGTGTGTAGTACTGCCTTTTCTTAGGAGGATTCGGCCGCATTTTCATCTTGTCGAGCAAGAGAAAGCCGGCCGGCACGCGGGTAAAAATGGTGTGTTTGCCGCCGCTGGAGCCGTTACGGGATTGGACAAGCGAATAGGTGAGGTTTGCCGATTTGTTCTGTTTGATATTGAACTTGAGCACCGAGTGAGTGGTATCGATGGCGGTGACGTTGGAGGCGGAGAGGGTTACGGAATCGCCATCCGTGGAGGCGAGGGTGAAGGTGTCCTTATCGTTGATGGCGTGATCGAGTATGACGGTGACGACCGGGGGCACGAGAGTGATCTCAGTGTTGCGCGGCACCTGGCGTTTGTTGCCACCTGGAATCGGCCTGACAGGGTCACCCATTTGCGGACCTCTCGTGGCGGTTGGCTAGTTCGCTGTGGAGGCTGGGATCGTTGAGACCGGCATTGTCCGGGAGCCCGTGGGCTTGCTGGTAGCGGGAGAGGGCTCGTTGGGTGGCTTCGTCGTCGTCGCCGGTAGTGGGGCAGCGAAAGCCAAGATTGTTCAGGCGCGACTGAATGCCGGAGATCGTGTCCTGGGGATCGAGATGGCCGATTTCGAGGTCGTATTCGATGTCGGGATAGGCGGGGTCTTTGCCGTCATAGATCCAGGCGGACAGCGTGGCGGATTCGAGATTCGCGGGGACCGAGGCGACAATGAGGCCGGCGGCGGTTGTTTTGCCGGAGACGTGGACGCCTTCGCCCTGGAGGAGGAATTTCTTGTTTGCGAATGGATTGCCCTGTTGGTCGGCGAGGACAATGCGGAGTTCAACCGTGATCACTTTTACGACGAAGCGATGCGTTTTGGTGGTGACGCAGAGCTCCTCTTTTTTGCCGGGGTCGGGGATATATACTTCGTCGCCAGGGTAGAGGACGTGGGGGTCCGGGCGGAGTCCGCGAAGCCTGGCGTTCGCTGGATGGTCATAGATCTCTTTCCAGAGCAGCCCAAATCGATCGGCGAGCGAGCAGATGCACTCGCCTTGGATGACATTGTGTATGGGCATCGTAAACCTTTCGTTGGCGATGGAGAGTTAATTGGAACTCTCGGGCCGTGGTGCCGGCGAGTTCACCCAGTAAGGCGAGAAATGGTTCAGATATTGGCATTCAAAAATCTCGCGCCTCAGGGCGTAGCATTTCTTCGCTAATTTCCATTGCAGATCCCGCCTTCTGGAATGTGTACCCGCCGACATCCAGGCTTGGAGCCTGAAGGCGAGTGCAACCAAGAAAGGTGCAATTCAGTGAAAAAATTGACTATCTTTATCTACGGCGCTGGAAGCTATGTCGTCTTCCTCGCCACGTTTCTCTATGCCATCGGTTTCGTCGGCAATTTTGCGGTTCCGAAGTCACTCGATGGGCCGGAGTCCAGTTCTTTTCTAGCGGCGCTGCTCATCGACCTGTGCCTGTTGGCGATATTCGCAGCGCAGCACAGTGTAATGGCCCGGCCGGCCTTCAAGCGCCTGATCACACAAATTATTCCCTCCCCGGCGGAGCGTAGCACTTACGTTCTTGCAAGCAGCCTGGCGCTTGGCCTGGTTTTCTGGCAATGGCGACCGCTTGGGGGAGTTGTGTGGAGCGTCGACTCCTTATCAGGGCAAGTACTTCTGTATGCCGGATTCGCTTTTGGCTGGTCGCTGGTACTTATCACGACTTTCGTGATCAACCACTTCGATCTCTTCGGCCTTCGGCAAGTCTGGAGGCACCTTGGCGGACGGGCTGAAAGCAAGGTTCCGTTTGTCGCGCCATGGCTGTACCGGATCGTCCGGCATCCCCTCTATGTAGGCTGGCTTTTCGCCTTTTGGAGTACGCCGTTCATGACGGTTTCCCACCTGGTGTTCGCGGTAATGACTACGGCGTACATTCTGGTCGCCATACGCTTTGAAGAGGCAGATCTCATCAAAGAGCACCCTCAGTACTCGGCTTACCGGAAGCAGGTACCGATGCTCATCCCGCGGCTTACCCGGGAAGTCGCATTCCGGCCCGCGGATCTCGCCGCAGATTCGCTCGACCCACGTCAAAAACAGATCGTTACGTAATCAACAAGGACAATTCTATGTTTACCTATATACCTCGCTTACTCACCGCAAGTTTTATCCTCCTGACCTCGCACCTGGTGGCGGCGGCACAGCCCAATGCCGCCACGACACAACGCATTCCGGATAATCTCCGCGTGCCGGAGGGGAATGTCCTTTATCTGAAGGCCTTCGCTACAGGAACACAGAATTACGTGTGCGTGCCTGGCGCGAATGGACCGACTTGGAAGTTCCTGGGTCCGCAGGCGACATTGTTCGTCACGCTTCCCTGGTTCCAGGGTGAGGTTCGGCAGCAGCTTGCCACTCATTTTCTGAGCGCCAACCCGGCGGAAGGCGGCACGGCTCGCCCGACGTGGCAACACTCGTTCGACACGAGTTCCGTGTGGGGCAAGGCCCTTGCCACGTCGACGGATCCGGCCTTCGTTGCAGAAGGCGCCATTCCGTGGCTGCTACTTGAAGCCGCCGGCACGCAGCGGGGCCCGACCGGCGGGATCCAACTCGCAGGGACAACCTTCATCCAAAGGCTGAATACCGCCGGAGGGGTTGCACCATCCAGCGGCTGCGAAAGTTCGACTTACGGCACTTTCGCGATGGTGCCGTACACGACCGACTATTACTTCTACATGGCCGATAACCGCCGCTGAAATTTGGCCGGCGCCATTCGAAGGGCTTTCTCCGCTTCCGCTATTTGCGAGTGCGAGAAAGCCCTTTTCCATTTTTCGTCACCTTGCTCGCGCCAACTGCGTAGTTTGCCCAGCCGCCGCCGGTATGCATCCGATTGCCTTCATTTTCTGTGCGCGTTCCAATTGTCCTCGCACGAATGATGAATTGGGGTGTGTGGACCGCAGGTCCTGCCATATGCGTACAAGCCGGGCCGTGGCTGAAGCGCAGGCGCCGTCGTCGAGTCCCACGGCGTATGTTCGAATTCTCTCGAGCAGTTCCACGGCCTCGAAATTGTCGCCTAGAAATGGATGTGTGCCTGCCGGTATCAACAAGAGGTGATTCTGCGACTCCGAAAGAGCTTCGGCCGCGTGGCCGTCCGCATATAACTGAATGGCGCTTGCCCGCAGCAGTTCCCGGTTGTCAACGTTCACTCCGGAGCCTCGCACTTGCTCGGCCAGTTTGCGTGCTTCGGCAACATGGAGGCGGGCACGGCCGAGGTCACCGAGGCGAATCAACGGAACGACTGAACTGGTCATATAGTCCAGGCGGGATCGGACCCCCGAATGATTATTGGAGGATGTCCGCTCGATGAGAACATGCGAGCGTTCGAGTAGCTCCAGGGCGTGAGATGGCTGCGTTGCGGAGAGAATTGAACCCTCTCTATTAAATGCCCGGGCCAGATCGAGCTTGACCACCTCGTTCGCCGGATCGGCGCTAACAAGGCGTTCCGCAATCGCACGAGCCTTTCTGTAATGGTGAGCCGCTTCGTTTGGACGCGAGAGATTGAAACGCCCCGGGCCACCGAAGACGTCACCGAGAGTGAGGTGACTCCAGTAGAGCTGACGAGCGTTCTTGGCCGATGACGGATCCGAAGCGGTGCTGCTCGTTGCACGTTGGATCGCTTCTTCGAGACTCGTAACGGCACCGGAGAAGTCACCCGCCAAGGCTTGCGACCGGCCGAACCCAACGAGCGTGCTAATGAGATTCTCATCCGTGCCCGCCGGCCTGTCCGCACTTTGCGAGAGAGTTCGCAGAATATCGAGGGCATGCGCGTACGCCTCGGCGGCCTCCTGAGCCGATTTTTTCGTTTCACTGTAGCGGGCGAGTTCCTTGTAAGCCTGCGCTTGACGGAGCAGTCCAAGCTTCGGCGCGAGCCGCAACAATCTTTCAATGGCTATCCGCTGGATATCGGGCCGGCTCGCCTGCTGCAGCACCGGAACGAGACTGGCGTATATACCGAAGAGCTTGTCAAGACGTTCCGAATCCTGCGAGGCGTTTTCCGCTATCACGGCGAGTTCCAAGGTCTTCTGTGCAAAATGCAGACCACTGCTTGTCTCACCGACGCTGGCGGCGCCACCGCCACGACTCTGCGCCAGCCGGGAGTAAGCATTTACGAGTTCCCAAGCCAGTTCGGGATCGCGCGCGTAATCGCGACCCAGCCCTTCGAGGTACTGCACGGCAATCTCTCCGAGCTTTTCGCGGGCTTTCGTGGCGCCGAGAAGTCCACCGATTTCGTCATGGACCTCAAATAGCAGCTTATCGGCCATTCGACGAGTCTCGGCAGCGCGTTGCAGCGCATGCTGTCTCTCCTGCAAAGCGACAACCGTTGCGGCGGCCAAAGCGGCGACGATCGAAGCCGTTGCGGCCAGCGGAACCCAATGCCGGGCGGCGAAGCGGCGCGCGCGGTAAAGAGCAGAATCCGGAGTGGCACGAACCGGACGGCGCAACAGGAAACGGTTGAGATCGTCAGCGAGCTCAGGGACCGATCCGTAGCGACGGTGCGGATCCCGTTGCAACGCTTTGAGAAGAATGTTTTCGATATCGCCCTTCACCTCAGGCTTGATCTCCGACGGCCGAATCACGTCCTCGCCGGAGATGCGCTGGATCATCTCCGCCAGCGACGCGCCGTTCAATTCACGCGGCTTCCCACCAGTCAAGAGGCGATAGAGCACGGCGCCGAGGCCGTAAACGTCCGACGCGACGGTCGCGGACTGTCCGTTCGACTGTTCGGGGCTGGCATAGCTGGGCGTAAAGGCGCGCATGGCGGTGATTGTCATGTCATCACCGAGATCACTGGCAAGGCCGAAGTCAATCAGCTTTGGGATTCCGTCAGGCGTTACGAGTATGTTCTCCGGCTTGATGTCCCGGTGGACGATCAAGTTCCGGTGCGCGAATTGAACGGCGTCACAGACCTTCAGAAAGAGCCGGATCCGATCCGCCTGATCGGGCAGGCTTTCATCGCAGTAGGCGTCGATCGGAATCCCATCGATCTGTTCGATGACCGCGTATGGCATGCCGTCGGCAGTAGCGCCCGCGTCGATGAGGCCCGCAATGTAGGGATGGCGCAGGGACGCGAGCAATTGCCTCTCCCGATGAAACCTGCGGTATGCGCGGTCGCGAAAGACCTCATTTTCCGATTCCGGCACCTGCGCGAACTTTACAGCTACGCGCTGCCGGACCTGGCCGTCCACACGATGCGCTTCGTAGACGAACCCCATACCGCCAGAGCCGAGGATCCGTCCTATTTCATAGGGTCCGACACGATGCACAGAAACGGCCGGTTTAGGATCCGCAAGAACGGCTCCGATCGCTTCCTTAATGGCGCCCATTAGAGTTGAATCACTCGTGGAATCTGTGTCCCCGACGTGGAAATTGAGAAGCGACAAGACCTCCGAGCGCAGATCGACATCCGGGCAGTTCGCCTGAAGGTACGCGGATCTATCGGCAGACGGAACGCTGAGCGCGCGATCAAACCAACGCCGGACCTCTTTCTCGTCCATGTCCATCCTCAGTCTGTAAGCCAAACGCAGGGGTAGCGGTATACACCCGCACTTTTTATGAGCCGAGCTTCCGCCGCAGCCAAGCCTGGGCGTAGCGCACATGGTGCCGGACGACATGAACGGATAAGCCAAGCGCTTCGGCGGATTCTTCCGCAGTCATGCCACCGAAGTAACGCATCTCGATGATGAGCGCCAGCGTTTCGTCCTGGGCGGCGAGCGCCCTCAGCGCATCGTCCAATTGCAGAATCTCGACTAGCTCCGGTATGCCTTCATCCTTGATGTCGAGGACCGTATTCCAATTAGCCTCGCGAACGGCTCCGCCAAAGCGCTTCCGAGTGGACCGGGACCGCGCGTGGTCGACCAGGACCTGCCGCATCGCCCGGGATGCAACCGAGAGAAAATGAATCTCATCCGCATATGCCCTTTCGGCAAAGCCGTTGAGTTTCAGGTAGGCTTCATGGACCAGAGCGGTGGGCTGTAAGGTGTGATTTTTCCGCTCGTTTCCAAGCTGCCGATTGGCAATCCGGCGCAACTGGCTATATAACGCGGGTGTGAGTTCGGCCGCCGCGCCATGATCATCGCAGCGCGGTTCCAATTCCAGATTCGTAATACAGGTGCTCATCGGCTTTCCCAGTCCCTTCCTTCCGTTCTGAGCCTGCCCAGGTAAACCCGGGGCAGTGATGGGTCTAGGTATACAGGCGCTAACGGATCTGAAAACAGCTCACGGCCCGAAGAAAATGTTGATCGGGACGGAGGAAGGAAGGTTCGGGGCGCCTGATGTTGAACAACGCCCCTTATTGGGCGTTGTTCAACATCGCGCACGATCCATTGGTGTTAATGTTGCCTCCTGCATTCTGATAGGCCGTATTTCCGGTTAACGCTCCCGGACACACCGCCTCGATTCCGTAGGACCCGTTGTAGGAGGCCGTATTCCCAAACGCCGAGGCATTGTTCACCGAAATTCCACCCAAAGCGTTATTGGCGGCCATATTTCCCGTCGCCACTCCTCCCGGCCGGACGAAGATCCCGAAGATGTTGTTCGTCGAGACGGTTCCGCGAACAATCGATCCAACCACCGCGGCACCGGAAGCGTTAAGCTTAGCCACTGAGTCGATCACGCTACCTTCTCCGACCACAATGCCCGGTCCTCCGTTCATAAGTGAGTGAACCCGTTCGACGACTGTTCCATCGCCCATCATGCGGATGCCGTGTCCGCCCATCCCGCGAACCACGCCGTTCATCACGCGGACATTCGCCGGGCTGGGAACATTGACTGGCCCCACCGCCATTACCCCGATACCTCCACCCCCGGAGTAAGTGCATTGTACCGGCTTCCCCGAACACGTGTTTGGCCCAATTATCGCAAAGCCGTTCAGATCCAGCACCACGTCGTCGGCTGTAATCTGAATCCCGGTCGTCGCCACGTCCGGGACCGTCAGGTTCCCAGTTAGTTTGTAGCTTCCCGGTTGGGAAATAGTAACCGGATACCCGGCCGTATCCCCGGGCGTCACCTTGCCGGACATTGCGGCCCGGTGGTCGATAAGGATGACGCCGTCGACGGCGAATACGCTAGCGGCACACACGGCCGCGAAGCAAAATTGTTGCAAGAGTTTCATTTTGATTTTTCCTTTGTTGGAGATTGGATTCGAGGCGACCCAATACTGGCGCCTTCGACATGGAAAGCGGCGACGGCGGGAATAATTCGCAAGGAACTTCATCCTCATGCCACAAGCCGCGGAACTCCGCCAGCGCGTTTGCCCAAATAACCGATCCATTACTTCGACGTCGCCGGTATCGCTAAACTACAACCAATGAAAAAAGCAGTTGGCGCTTTTGCCGCACTCTTTACACTTGCGGGAATCGTGTGGTGGAACTGGGGTGGGCTGAGGGAGAAGCGGGGACTGGAAACTATTACGGTGCCCGAGGGGTTCGCGGTGGAGATGGCATCAAAGCCGGGGCTGGTGAAGTACCCGATGCTGGGGACGATCGCCCCCGACGGAATCATCTACATGTGCGAGTCGTCGGGCCGGACCTACGGCAAGACGCCGGAGATGACGGCCGACCCGACGTACGTGGTGACCAGGATCGAGGACACCGACGGCGACGGCATCTACGACAGGAGTACGGTGTTCGCCGATAAGCTGACGCTGCCGGCGGGCGCGGTCTGGTACAAAGACAGCCTGTACGTGGCTGCGCCGCCAAATCTCTATCGCTTGCAGGACACCAACGGCGATGGCGTGGCGGACTTGAAGGAAGCCGTCGTCCAGGGCTGGAACCTGTCGGCAAACGCGGCCAGCCTGCACGGGCCGATCATGGGCCCCGACGGCTGGCTGTACCTGACCGACGGGAGGCACGGGTTCAAGATTGACACCAAGGATGGGAAACACTATGAGGGCAAGGCGTCACGCATCTGGCGCGTGCGGCCCGACGGCACGGGACTCGAATGGTACGCGGGCGGCGGCTTCGACAATCCGGTAGAGGTCGTCTTCACCGAAGGCGGCGATATGTTCGGCACGATGACCTATTTCAAGGACCCGGCCGATGGGCAGCGCGACGCCCTTTTGCACTTTGTCGAGGGCGGGTGCTATCCAAAGCCATACCCGGTGACGGAGGAGTTCAAGCGGACCGGCGACCTGATGCCGGTGATGACGAAGTTCGCGCGCATCGCTCCGTCCGGCTTGCTACGGTACAAGGGACCGGCGTTTGGCGAGGAGTATCAGGGAAACCTCTTCAGCGCGCACTTCAACGCGCACCGCGTGCAGCGGCATAAAGTGAGCCGCCTGGGCGCGAGCTACCAGACTGAGGACCAGGATTTCTTCGTTTCCTCCGATCCCGACGTGCACCCAACGGATGTGATGCAGGAGCCGGACGGAAACGTCATCGTGGTGGACACGGGGGCCTGGTTCATTCATGGGTGCCCGCTATCGCGGGTCGCCAAGCCGGATATTTTAGGGATGCTTTACCGCGTGAAGAAGAAAGCCGGTAAGACTGAAAAGCCGGACCTGAATAAAATATTCGCCGGGGCGGATGTCAAGAAGTTGGCGGCGCTGCTCGATGATCCCCGTCCGGTAGTGGCCGAGGAAGCGGCAAACCGGCTAGTCTGGACGGGCGAGAAAGGGATTTCGGCGGCCGATGCGAAGACGGTCTCGGGGGCGAGCGCGGCGGTTTTCGTTCTGTACCGGCTGGGCGCGGCGGCCGGGGTGAGAGAGGCGTTGAAAGATCCACGGATGGAGGTGCGGCAGGCGGCCGCGCGGTCGGCGGGGATGCTGAAAGACAAGGAGGCGGTCGACTTATTGATGGAGATGGCGAAGAAGGAAGATCCATCGGTGAGACGGCAGGCAGCGGCGGCACTGGGGCAGATAGGCGATGCCAAGGCGGTCCCGGCATTGCTCGCGGCGGCGGCGAATCCAGAAGACCGGTTCGTGGAGCACTCCATCATCTACTCGCTGATTCAACTGAAAGATGGTGCGGCGATGGCGAAGCTTCTGAATGACCCTTCGCCCAAGGTGCGCAAGGCGGTGTTGATCGCGCTCGACCAGATGGACGGGAGTTCGCTAAGGGATGGGCAGGTGTTACCTTTTTTGAGCGATGGCGACGCCGAACTCAGGCGGGCGAGCCTGTGGGTGGTGTCGCGGCACAAGGAATGGAGCGCGAGGTTGACGCAGGCGCTGGACGCACGGCTGCGCTCGCCGCAGTTTGATGAGCGCGAGTCGGAGATGATCGGCGAGGCGATGGCGGCTTACTGCGGCAACGCCGACATGAAGAAGTCGTTGGCGAAGGCCTTGGGCGACCCAAGCCTGGACGCCAAGCGTCAGCTCTTTCTGCTGGAGACGGCGGAGCGTTGTCCCGCCAAAGACTTCCCCCCGGAGTGGACGGCAGGCATGCAGCGTCTACTGGCGCATCAAGATGTGGCGGTGCGGGTGAAGACAATCGGGCTCGCGCGGGCGCGCGGCGTGACGACGCTCGACGCGGAGATTCGGAAGCTGGCGGATTCGGCGCCGGAGCCGGACGATGTCCGGGTGGCGGCGCTTAGCGCACTGGGAAGCCGGAACCCGAAACTATCGGAGCGCGATTTCGCCTACTTGATAGGCCGCACGGCGCCGAAGGTCGACGCGTCGGCGAAACTCGCCGCGGGCCAGGTATTGGGGCGGGCGGAGTTTTCCGGCCCGCAGTTGACGGCTATCGCGACCAAACATATGAAGGAGGCCGATCCCCTGGTGCTGCCTAATCTTCTAGACGCTTTCCGGAACAATACCGACGAGCAGATCGGGCTGGCGATGGTGAAGGCGCTGGGCGAGGTGGAGGGAGCGCTGGGCACGGTGGGCAGCCAGCGTGTCGCCGACATGGTGAAGAAGTATCCGGCGGCCGTGCAGGCCGCCGCGCAACCGTTGATCGCGCGCATTCAAAAAGACAAGGATGCCCGGATGGAGAAGCTGAGAAAGCTCGATTCGACGCTGGCGGCAAGCGGCAACATCGATAAAGGGCGAGAGATTTTCTTCGGAGCGAAGTCGGGCTGTTCGAGCTGCCATACAATCGGCGACAAGGGCGGCCATGTGGGTCCGGATCTGACCTCGATCGGGGCGATTCGATCGCCTCACGACCTGCTGGAGGCGATCGTGCTGCCGAGCGAGAGCTTCGTTCCGGGGCACGAGGTCTACCGGGTGGAAACAGCGCGGGAGGTGTATTCGGGAGTGCTCGGGCGCGGGACGCCGGACGCGGTGCGGCTGATTACCGGACCCGGAGACGAGGTTCGGATTCCGCGCAGCGAGATCAAGAAAATGGGTTTTGCGCCGATTTCCATGATGCCCGAGGGTTTCGACGAATTGCTCTCACGAGAGGAAATGACGGATTTGATCTCCTATCTGCGAACGCAGACGTCGCGCGGCGCGGCGGGAGCGAACCGAACGGACTGAGGAGGCACGCATTGGTCATCGAAAACGTCATCAGGCGCGAGCGGTCGAATCCAGCGTTGGGCCTGTAGTTTGGGTGCAAGCTTTCGCTCGTGCCGAACCGAACCATGATTCCGGGCGCTGTGGCGGGTAGGGGTATGAGGGAGCCGCGGCTCCCGTCAACGTAAATAGAATTGCAGGGAAGAGCCCACCACGTTCACAAACTGAGGAACCGACCGCCAGTCGTTTTCCCGGAGGTAATAGGCTTCCACTACCAGCCGCTTGGTGATGGTCCATTCGCAGCCAGCGGCGTACCGGAAGCGAGTCCAGCCCCTTTTCTCCCCTTCGCGGAAAATCTCCGCATGCGAATAGGGCGTCAACTCGAATCTGCCCACAGGGAACGAACGCTCCAGTTTCAGCCGGTTCCGGTATCGAGCCCGAAAATCGCCGTTGATCCAGCGCAGGTCGATGCGGTTGCGATCGCTCAAGAGTAAATGCCCATGCAGGTGGGCCCGGCCCGTCGCTTCACTGGTCCACATATGCTCGGTCGCCGATCCGGAATTGTTCCGCGGTTTTGAGTAGAGATAGCCAGACCGGAGCAGCAGCAGTTTGGAACGGGAGGCATCCACGCTCTTTCGCAGGTCCCGGCGCAACGCGGGCAGCCCCCAAAAATCAAAATACACTCCGGTCTGTCCGTCGGCGAATTTGTTCAGAGATTCCTGCCTTGTCGCCGTATACATCAGGAGCAGGCGCGACCGCTCGTTCAACTTCAAGAACACGTCAAACTCGGGCCAGCCTTGGGTGACGCTATCGGAGGTCTGGGCGGAAGCGGTGAGGCCCAGGAGGGCGGCCAGAACTCCGGCCCTCCGAAGGCGCCTTCCCCCTCTTGAGATTGGGATTTCGGTAAATCCAAGGGGTTTCCCGCCCGCAACGCTATCCATGAACACCGACGGATTGAATCATTGGATCTTGCGGCCTGAATTTCGCGCCTGCCTTGGCTAATGCCTCCCGCCGGGCACCGATCTCTATTTTTTTAAAAAGGGGGGTTCGGCGGTTCCCGGCTAGTCGTCCCTGAGCGCGACGTTGGGGTCCAGGCGGGAGGCGCGCCAGGCGGGGAGCCAACTGGCGATCGCGGCGACCGCGGTAATTGTTGCCAGTACGAAACCGATGGTCGCGGGGTCGGTTGGCTGGACGCCGAAAAGGAGAGCAGCCATCATGCGGTTCAGTGCAAGCGCACCGCCAAGGCCGATGGCCAATCCAAGCCCTGTTACCTGCATTCCCTGCTTGAGGAATTGGGCCAGGACCTGGGAGCGGGCCGCACCCAGGGCGACGCGGATTCCGATTTCACGGCGGCGCTCGGCGACCATGTAAGAGAGTACTCCGTAGGTACCGATGGCTGCGAGCAGAAGCGCCAGCAACGCGAACGCGGTCAATAGCTGCGCCAGGAGTCTTGGCCGGCGAATCGATTCGGCGAAGACCTCGTCCATGCCGCGGAGACGCACGATGGGAACGGCGGCGTCCACTTCCTTCACCGCCCGTTCGATGGAGGCGGTCAATGCCGCGGGTGGGAGCGTGGTTCGCATTACGATGTTCATGCTGGGCGGGGAGACACCGTGCTGGTCCAAGGAAAGATAGAGCTCGGTCCCAGCGGGGTGCTCGATGCCGCGCTGGCGAACGTCCCTGGCTACTCCGATAACGGTGTGCCAACTATCCTCATTCCCCCCGAATGTGCCGGCGGGCGGACGCAGGCGCTGGCCGAGGGGGTTCTGTCCGTTCCAGAGCCGCTTTGCCAGCGCTTCATTAACGACAGCGACCTTGCCTTGCGAAGCGTTGTCTGTTGGTTCGAAGCCGCGTCCGGCGACGATGGGGATGCCAATGGTCCGGAAATAGCCGCCCATGACGAATTGATAGTAGTCGATGACTTCGGATTGCTTTCCGTCTTCGGAGACGTAGTTGCCAATGGGCGTGGCGATTGCGTCGGGTTTCCGATCGGGCGGGAGGCCTGACATGGCCGCCGCGCCCAAAATTCCGGGCAATTCGCGAAGCCTGTCGAGGATGCGCTGATAAGCCTGGGCGCGTGTGTCGGGATCGGAGTTGGCCATTGGGAGCGTCATCGAAAACGTCACCAGGCGGGAGCGGTCGAATCCAGCGTCCGTTTGGGTGAGATTGTAGACCGTCCGGACGAGAAGGGCTGCGCCGATGACCAGGATCACGGCGAAGGCGACCTGGGCTATTACCAAAACGCGGCGAGCCTGCTGGCGAAGGGCTGTACCGGTACCCCTTGTCGTCAGGCTGCCCGCTTTCTTGCGCCCTAATGCGATGAATCCGAAGAGCAGCGCCGTGCCGACGGAGAGGCCCAGGGCAAGGATCAGCACGGAAGGGCCCATGGCGAGGCCGCGCGTTCGGGGGATGCTTGCAGGGTAAGCATGGATCAATGCTTGAAGGCCCGCGGCGGCGAGCCAGAGACCGAGAATGCCGCCAGCTCCGGCGAGCAGTGACCCTTCCGTAATTGCCTGGCGGAGCAGGCGGCCGCGGCTGGCACCGAGGGCGGCGCGTACGGCATACTCGCGGCGGCGTGCGCCGGAGCGGGCCATCACGAGGTTGACAAGGTTTGCACAGACGATGAGCAGAACGAATGTAACGGCGCCTTGGAGCACCCAGATGGAGCGGCCGGCGCCTCCCACGACCGCGTCTTGCAGGCTTCGCAGTTGGAGGGCGTGGTCGATGGTGCGTACGGGACTGCTGGCAGGGACGTGGTCCTTCGTGCCCGCGCGTTCCGCCCAGTTCTGGAGGAGTGCGTGGAGTTCGGCATGCGCGGCCTCCGTGCTGACCCCGTCCTTGCGCCGGGCGATGACGTTGAGGACGTGAGCCGCCCGATGGCTGGCCAGGTTCGGATGAAGCCAGAGAGGCAGCCAAACCTGCGTGTGATTGTCCATTACATCCGCGGCGTACGGGAGGATGCCAATGATTTCGTGGAAACGGCCTTCGATCTGTACCTTCTCTCCGATGATAGGCCGGCCGCCAAACGCGGTCTGCCATAGTTCGTGCGAGAGCATTGCTATCGGAGGTGGCAGCGACCCGGTCCAACGGGAGGTTTCTTCTTCATTGAACAGGCGCCCCAGTTCGGGCTGGATACTTAGCGTTTTGAGCAGGTGGGCGTCGACGGAGATGGAACGGACACGCATTGGGCGGTCGACGGCTGTCAGGTTGACTTCGCCGGTGGAGTACCCGGCGTTACCGGCGGAGTAGGCGCCGACGGAGGCGAATGACCGGTTCATTTGGCGGAAGTCTAGGTACTCGGGCGCGGAGAGGGGACTTCGAGTGGCTCCGATGGCGGGCGCCTCGGCGGTCAGTTCCATCAGTTGATCGGGATTGGGATGGTCGAGCGGACGAAGGAGGACGCCATGGACGATGGTGAAGATGGCGGTATTGGCGCCGATTCCCAGTGCCAGCGTGGCGATGACTACTATCGTGAAGGCCGGTGATTTGGCTAACGAACGGATGCTGTACCGAAGGTCTGCGACGAGGTCGTCGATGAGATTGACACGGCGCATGTCGCGGCACTCCTCCTTGAACTGGGCGAGCCCGCCGACCGTGCGCTGTGCGGCGGAGCGGGCCTCGTCATGCGGCATACCGGCGGCGATGTTCTCTTCGGTGAGTTGGTCGAGGTGGAAACGGAGTTCGGCGTTGAGTTCTGAGTCGAGACGCGGGCGGCTGAGTAGCGACCGGAGCCGCAAGAATAGTTTGTTGAAGGTCCGCATGTTTAAGCCTCCGGGATACACCTAGATTATCAACAATTGTAGATGTTCATAGTATGGAGCGGAGGATTTTTTACACAACGGCGCGGTGCAAACTTTTATAGACTAAGCGAGCGGAATCTCTGTGGAACTCAAGCGGGAAGCAATCAGCGCGCGGAAACCGGATGAAGGCGGCGAGACGGCTCCGAGCATCCCCGCGATACGAGCGCACCTGGAAGAGCTCACCAATAGCCCGCAGTTCCGGCAGAGCAAGCGATGCCAGGCGCTGCTGCGCTTCGTTGTGGACGAGACTCTGGAGGGGCGCGGCGACCTGTTGAAGGAACGTATAGTGGGAACGCAGGCTTTCGGGCGGGAGCCGGATTATGAGACCACGCAGGACCCTATCGTTCGCAATGCGGCGATCGAAGTAAGGAAGCGGCTGGCGCAGTACTACCAGGAACATGGCGGCGCTCATGGCGTGAGGATTCAGTTGCCCGCCGGGTCCTACCTGCCGGAGTTCACGATGGAATTGGCGGCGGAAGAGGCTCCGGCAGGCGCGCCGGAGGTTGCGAAGGCCCATGCCGTGGCCGCTGGGAACTGGCCTCGCTGGCTGGTTCCGGCCGGTTTGGCGTGTCTGCTTGTTGTAGCGGCGGGATGGCGGATGACGTCGCGGCAGAGCGCGTTTGAAAAGCTATGGGCGCCGTTCCTCCAAGGCCCGCTTGTTCAGGTCTGTGTTGGAGAGCCGAGGCGGATTATTCGAATTGACGGACCGTCGGCGCCCGCGATCTATGAATCGCTGCGAAAGCTGAAGTCCGAGCCGGTGTCTGGCGGTACCTTGGCGCTTGGTCCGCAGGACTATAACGCGACGGAGAACCGCTACATCCACCGGCGGGACGCGCTGGCGGCGGCGCGCATTGCGGCAATGCTTACGTCGAAGGGGATTCCGTACCGGCTGCGAACCGATTCCGATGCGCCCTATTCGGAGTTGAAGGGGAGCCCACTGGTGGCGGTTGGCGGGTTCGACCCGCAGCACAAAATGAAGCTCCGGCAGGGATTTCGTTTTGATTTCCGGGGGGAGTTTGTGGACTCGGTCCGCTATTCTTACGTCCTGGACCGGGAGAACCCGAACCGGAAGGATTGGCGCTTTCCGGTATCCGATATGAAGTCGCTGGGCCCAACCGATTACGCGATTATCACGCTGACGCAGATCTCTGCGACGGAGAAGGCGGCGATTGCCGTGGTGGGGCTGACGGATTTTTCGACGCAAGCGGCGGGCGAGTTTGTGACCGATGCGGAAGCCGTGAACGCCGCTTTTCTCAGCTTTCCGGACGGATGGGAGCACAAGAACCTCCAGATTGTGGTGGAGACCAAGGTAATTCAAGATGTACCCGGACAGACGCGGGCCGTGGCGATTCATGCCTGGTAACGGGCGAAAAATCCTGAATTTGGGGGGTAGCGTACCGTCCCGTACATGTCTGATTCGCGGCTTTGCAGAGTACTATTTATCGTGCTCCGGATCGCTAAGATGACCCAATCGTTTCGAATCGTTGTTTTCACCTTATCCGCCGCGGGTGTGAGCTTTGGCCAGAACCCCGATCCGAACGAGTTCTTCGAAAAGTCGATTCGCCCGATCTTCGCCAGCCAGTGCGCGGGCTGCCACAATGCGAAATTGAAGCTGGGCGGGCTGGACCTGAGCACAACGGACGGGATAGCGGCAGCGGACCTGGTGTCCAGGCAGAACCCGGCGCACAGCCGGCTGCTGAGCGTGACCGGTTACGAGGAGAAGGTGCGGATGCCACCGGCGGGAAAACTGCCGCCGGGGATGCTGGCGGATCTGCGGCGGTGGGTAAACCTGGGCGGCCCGATACCGGAGCAGAAAACAGCCGCAACGCCGGCGCAGGTTTTCAGCGAAGCGAAGCGGAATCACTGGTCGTTCCAACCGGTGAGGCAGTATGATCCGCCGGTGGTCACGAGAACTTCATGGGTAATGTCGCCGATTGACCGATTCATTCTGGCGAAGCTCGAGGAGAGGGGCATTCAACCGCCCAAGCCCGCCGGCAAGCTGGAACTGTTGCGGCGCGCGAAATACGACCTTCACGGGCTGCCGCCGTCGCCGGAGGAGGTTCGCGAGTTTCTGGCCGACGAATCGCCGGGGGCCTTTGCGAAGCTGGTGGATCGCCTGTTAGCGTCGCCGCGCTATGGCGAAAAGTGGGGACGGCACTGGCTGGACGTGGCGCGGTACGCGGAAACGTCGGGCGTGGATGAGAACAGGGCGTACTCAGAAGCGTGGCGGTACCGGGAGTATGTGATCGACGCCTTCAACAGAGACCTGCCGTTCGATCGCTTCGTGATGGAGCAGATTGCCGGCGATCAACTCCCGCCAGAGCCGGGATCGGAGTTCAATGCGCGGGGCGTGGTGGCGACGAGTTTTCTGGGGCTTGGGCCGCGGGCGATTGTGGAGGTGGACAAGGTTAAGACAGTTTACGACGTGATCGACGAACAGATCGATACGACGAGTAAGGCGTTTCTGGGGCTCACGGTGGCGTGTGCCCGGTGTCACGATCATAAGTTCGATCCGATTTATACGAAAGACTACTACTCGCTGGCGGCAATCTTTGCCAATACGAAGAACTACGAAGGGCACGACGGACGCGATTCGTTCCTTCATTTCGAACCGCTGGTGCCGTCGAGCGTTTTTGCGCGGTACAGCGCCCATAAGGCTAAAATCACGGCGAAGAATATGCAGATTGCCGCGTTTATCGAAAATGCGGACTTCGCGTATGCGGCGCGGACGATGCATCCGCGCGTTTCGGATTATCTGCTGGCGGTTTGGGACGCGGAAAAGAACGGCGCGGATCCGGCGGCGGCGGCGCGCGACAGGAATGTGGATGCGGGTATTCTTCGACGGCTGATCAAGTACCTGAAGCCGAACGGCGCATTTCGTACGCATTTAATGCGCTGGGAAGAGGCGCAGGCGGGCACTGTCGCGGCCATCGCGAAGGAGTATCAGGAGAGGTTCTATATTCCGGCCCGGCGTTGGGCGGCGGCGATCGCCGATTGGAAAAGCAAAACGGAGGCGCATATTCGGGGAGAAGGGCCGCTGCCTCCGCGGGGCGTGCAGTTTGTTCGCATGTCGTTCGACGATCCAATGGAGCGCTTCTTCATCGAGCTTTGTATTCCGGCCGCCGACCGGGAGGCGCCGGGGGATGAAGACGGGCCATTCGTGATTGCCAGGGCGGATAAGGAAAAGGTGCTGGCTCCGGAGTTGCAGGCGAACATAGCGGCGATGCGGGCCGAGTTGGCGGCGCTGGAAAAGGCGGCTCCTCCAACCCCGCCGATGTCGCATGGAGTCTCCGACGGCCCGCCGGTGGTGCAGCGGGTGTTCGTGCGGGGGAGCTATCAGAACCCGGGCGAAACGGTGGGAAAGGCGTTTCCGGAGATTATCCGGAACGGGCATGCGCCGAAGAACGCGGAAGGCAGCGGGCGCAGGGAACTGGCGGAATGGCTTGCGGACCCGGCGAATCCATTGACAGCGCGGGTGATTGTGAATCGCGTTTGGGGATGGCACTTTGGGGATGGGCTGGTGCGGACGCCGAACAACTTCGGACTGATGGGAGAGTCGCCGACACATCCGGAACTGCTGGATTATCTGGCCAGCGAATTCGTCCGGAACGGGTGGTCGATTAAGGGCCTGCACCGGACGATGATGCTGTCGAATTTGTACCAGAGTTCGAGCCAAATCACGGACGAGGCATGGCGTGCCGACGCGCCGAACCGGTTGTGGAGCCGGTTCAAACGGCGCCGCATGGACATCGAAGAGGTGCGCGATTCGTGGCTGCAGTTCAGCGGCGGACTTCAGTTGAGGATGGGCGGGATCTTCGACCAGGTGGAGGCGCCGGATATGGATCGCCGCCGGTCGCGCGGCGGCGGTCCGGGTCCGTTCGATATGAGCAAGCGACGGAGCGTTTATTTGCCGGTGAATCGGAACGCGATCTTTACGCCGATGGTGCTGAATGATTTTGTGGATTCGACGACGAGTGCCGGCGACCGGCCCGAGACGATTGTGGCTCCGCAGGCGCTGTATCTGATGAACAATGAGTACGTGGCGGCGCAGGCTGGGGCGATCGCCAAGCGGCTGCTGGCCGCGCCGGCCGCGTCGGAGCGTGAGCGCATTGGCGAAGCTTACCGCCAGATTTGGATCCGTGAGCCGGAGGCCGCAGAGGTGGATGCGGCGGTCCGGTATTTGAGTAAATTTCCAGAGGACCAGAACGGCCGCGGGCAAGGGTGGCAGCGGTTCATACAGGTCCTGATCTCGGCCAATCCGTTTCACTACATCGATTGAAGGAAAACAGCATGTCTAGTGACAGACTTCCCATCTCCCGCCGCTCGATACTTCGCAACACCAGCATGGGGTTTGGCATGATCGGCCTCCATAGCCTCCTTGCCGCCGAGAAGCCGGGCGGACCGCTGGCTCCGAAAGCGCCGCATCTTGCGCCGCGGGCCAAGCGCGTCATCGTGCTGTTCATGGACGGCGGCCCTTCCCATATCGACAGTTTCGACCGAAAGCCACTACTGGACAGGGACCATTTGAAGCCGCCGCCGTTCAAGCTGGGAATGGTGTTCAACAAGGATTTCGGGTTGGGGAACCTGATGAAGTCGCCGTATGAGTTCCAGCGCTATGGGCAGATGGGAATGGAGGTAAGCAGCCTGTTCCCGCATATCGCGCAGCATGTGGACAAGATGTGCTTCGTGCGCTCGATGGTCGCCGACGGGCTGGACCATGGCGGCGCACTGCTGCAGATGCATACGGGAACGGTGACGTTGACGCGGCCGTCGTTTGGCTCGTGGATTCTGTACGGGCTGGGCACGGAGAATCAGGACCTGCCGGGTTACATTACGATCAATCCACACCGGGGGCATAGCGGCGTGCGCAACTGGAGCGCCGCGTTCTTGCCGGGCGCTTATCAAGGAACCCCGATCACGGTGGGGGCCGGGCGGCGAATGCCCGGCCAGGACCAGTCGGCGGAGGCGCCGAAAGACCCGATCGAGAACCTGACGAGCAAGCGGCTGTCGACCGATGAGCAGCGTTACGACCTGGAGTTGCTGCGCAACATCAACGCCCGCCAGATTGAGGCCAATCCGTACGATCAACGGCTGGAGACGCGGATACAGTCCTTCGAGCTGGCGTTCCGGATGCAGACCGCTGGGCCGGAGATTTTCGGCCTGGAGAAGGAAAGCGACGCGACGAAGAAACTGTACGGGCTGGACGATCCGCTGACGGCCGAATATGGGTCGCAATTGCTGATTGCGCGACGGATGGTGGAGCGGGGAGTTCGCGTGGTGCAGTGCAATTCCGCCGGCTGGGATCAACATTCGGACCTGGCACGGAAGCATGCCGAACAAGCGCGGAAGACGGATAAGCCGATTGCCGGGCTGCTGGCGGACCTGCAGGCACGCGGTTTGTTGAAAGACACGCTGGTGGTGTGGGGCGGAGAGTTCGGCCGAACGCCGTTCATGGAACGCGATGGCCGCGACCATAACCCGTACGGGTTTACGTTCTGGATGGCCGGAGGAGGCGTGAAGCAGGGCTTTATTTACGGGGCGACGGATGATTACGGGTATCACGCAGTGGAAGACCGGATGCACGTTCACGATTTCCACGCGACCCTGCTGCACTTGATGGGGCTGAACCACGAGAAGTTAACTTACCGCTATAGCGGGAGGGATTTCCGGCTGACGGACGTGGCCGGAACCGTGGCTACGAAGCTATTGGCTTGAGAGGTTTCGAATATGAAGATCAGAATGCTGGCACCGTTGGTTGTGCTGCTGGCCATGGCTGGCGTGGCGGCTGCGCAGAAGCAGGACAAGGTGAAGTCGGGGGAGTTGTTGATTGAAAACCCGACGCTGATCAATCTTGGCTTCGAGTGGTTTATCGAGGGGGATGACAACCGGAATGCGAAGGTGGAGGTTTCCTACCGCAAACAGGGCGAGGCGGCGTGGAAGCAGGCGCTGCCGCTGCTGCGTCTGCAGGGGGAACGGATTTATCAGCCGCAGGGCGTTTTTGACGTGATTTCGCCCAACATGTTCGCGGGCAGCATTCTGGATCTGGAGCCCGGCACGGCGTATGAGGCGCGATTCGTGATGTCGGATCCGGACGGGCTGTTGGGTCCGGCGACAAAGACTGTGACGGTGAAGACGCGTCCGGAACCGATGCCTTTCGCCGGGGGACGGGTTTTTCATGTTTACCCGAAGGGGTATCAGGGCACGAAGATCGAGCCCGCCTTCGATGCGCTGATGTGCGCGTATAACTATTACTGCGGCGGCGGGGATACCGTGACCGCGGGGCGGCCTCGCGTGAAACCGGGCGATACGATTCTCGTGCACGGCGGGTTGTATAAATACAACCCGGAATACTATACCGGCGACATCTCGATCAACGCGACGACGCCGTTCGAGGGAACCTACTACCTGACGGCGAGCGGGACGCCCGAGAAGCCGATTGTCATTAAAGGCGCCGGGGATGGGGAAGTGATCTTCGACGGAAATGGCAACTTTAACCTGTTTAACGTTAAGGCGGCCAACTACAACTACTTCGAGGGCGTGACGATCCGGAACACGGATATTGGGATCTGGGCGGGTACGCAGTTCATCGCGGGTTCCAAGGGGTTGACGGTGAAGAAGTGCCGATTCTCGAACGTGAATACGGCGATCTTCACGAACTATGCGGGCTCGAGCGACTTTTATATTGCCGACAGCTATTTCTATGGGCGGGACGATGCTAAGCATCTGACTGGGTGGAATGGGGCTTACTGGGCGCAGTTCAATGGCGTGGACGGGCAGAAGTTTCCGCCGACGCTGGACTCGTATACGGCGGTGCGGCTTTACGGCCCAGGGCATGTTGTGGCCTATAACTACATTGCCGATTTCCATGACGGAATCGATGTGGAGACGTACGGCAATCCCGACGGGTCGCACGCAATTGACGGCCCGAACTACCCGCCCAAGGAGTATTGGGACAAGCGGCCGGTGGCCATCGATTTCTATAACAACTACCTGACCAATTTCCATGACAATGCGTTTGAGATCGATGGAAGCATGCATAACGTCCGCGTGATGCGGAACATGATGGTGAACTCGGCGTCCCATCCGTTTTGTAATCAGCCTGCGATTGGCGGGCCGATTTACTGGATTCGCAATGTGGCGTATCACGCTCCCGGCGGCTCGACCCGGATGACGAACGGCGCGGCGGGGGTGCTTTTCTACAACAACACGATTCTGACGGAGACCTCGGCGGGCTCTTCGGCGAATACGCACTGGCGCAACAATCTGATGCTCGGCGAGAACTCGTCGCCGGCTATTTTCAGCGTGAACACGAATACGAACTACAGTTCGTCGGACTACAACGGGTTCCGTTTGAATCCGGGTGCGGCGTTTTCGTTTCAGTGGAACTCGCCGCCGGCGAACGTGGTCGCCGACTACAGCGGTTTATTGGCGACCCGTCCGCGCGTGCCGGGAGGCCCAGGCGGGCGCGGCGGTGGCGGATTTGGGGCAACTCCGAATTTGGAGTCGCGCCGATTCAAAACCCTGGCGGAGTACAGCGGCGCGACAAAGCAGGATCGGAACAGTGTTGAACTGGACTACGACATTTTCGAGAAGGTAAAGAGGTTGGATGCGCAGGATTTGAAGCAGGTCCAGAACGTCTATAAGGCGGAGGATTTCGACTTCCGGTTGAAGGCCGGTTCGGCGGCGATCGATCGCGGTGTGGTCCTTCCGAATATTACGGACGGGTTTACCGGTAAGGGGCCCGATCTTGGCGCATTGGAAGCGGGCAAACCGCTGCCGCATTACGGACCGCGGCCGTAGATCTACTCGGGCGCGGTTTGGAGCCGCTGCTGGGCTTTCCGGTAGCGTTCCACCTTCGGATTGGAAAGCAGCCACTGCGGCGGCTCGGCGGCATCCGCCAGGCGGCTTACCGTTAACGCCGCGGTGCGGACGACGCGCTGCATGTTGGCGTAGTCGATCTTATCGGCGTGGTCACCGGGGCGATGGTAGTCGGGGAAGAGGAAGGCGACGGAGACCGTGACGGACGGCACGCCGGCGTTGGCCAACGAGACGTTGTCGCTCGCGCCGAAAAAGGCGTCGCTGTTCTTTTCGTGCCGCCACGTCTCGACATTGGTGTCCTTCGCGGCGCCGGTCAATGCCTCGCCGATAGTGGTGAAGTCGAAACCGGTCGTTGTCAGGCGCCCGGTGCGGGAACCTTCGAGGTCGTCGGTGCGCCCCATGTGTTCAAAGTTAACGTTGGCTACCGTTTGCTTTAAGGGAAAAAGGGGGTGGGAGGCGTAGTAGCGTGAGCCCAACATTCCAAGTTCCTCCCCGAAATAAGTCATGAAAACCAAGGTGCGACGCGGGCGCTCCTTTCGCGTGGCGAAGGCCTCGGCGAGGGCCAGTACAGAGGCGACGCCGCTGGCGTCGTCATTGGCGCCGTTGTGGATGCGATCGCCGTCGCCGCGGGTGGAGATTCCGACGTGGTCGTGGTGAGCCGTTACCAGGATGTATTGGTTTTTCAGCGCGAAGTCGCTACCTGGAAGGACGGCGAGGACGTTTCGCAATGTGACGGGTTCGGTGACGGGGGCGTCGATCTGAAAACTTAGACGGGCAGCGGATGGGCCTTCCGGAAGATCCGCGATGAGCTTGCTTAAGCCGGGATCCGTGGATATGACAACCGGCGTGGAAGAGGCCCTGGGTTGATCGAGGCTCCGAAGCCTATACGGCTGGCGATCGAGGGGTCCCAGGGTCAGCAAGATTGCCGGTTCCAGGGCGAGTAGTGCGGCACGGCGTGCCTGGAAATCGGGAGTTTGCCTTGAAATGTAGAGCAGAACCGCTTTGCCGGTGACGCTTTCCCGGGCGGGTAGGGGAGTATTTTCGGCGGCGAAGGAAACTTTCACAACCTCCAGATCCGACGCCTGCGCGGCGGAGGCGGCGACGATGGATACTCTCGCCGCGGCCGGTTCCCAGGACGAGGCGCCCGGAACATCGAGTTTTAGGCGGAAACGGTCCATGGGCTGGGTGATCTTTAGAAAGGGCGCGTTCTGAAAGTAACTTCCATCGGGACTGGGCGATTCGAGTCCGAGACGGCGAAACTGGGCGGCGATGTACTCTTCGGTAATTTCCAATCCGCGGGATGGCGTGTTTCGTCCTTCCAGCAAGTCGGAAGCGAGAAAGGAGACATGCGCCTTCATCGTCCTGTCGTTGACGATGTCGATTAGGTTGCTCTCGGAGAGTGTAAGTTCCGCCCGGAGAGAAAATAGAGAGAGCGAGAGAAGGAGCAGAGACCGCCGGAGCATACGTCTCGTATTGTTGCAGATCGGAAAGTGGGCGGCGCTTATTTCGTTTCCGGCGGGACTATTTTACTTCCGGAGGATCCTGGGCGCAGCGGAAGCCGATGGTTGGCATGGCGAGGCGACCGGGGACGCTGGACCACTCGTAGGTGACGCCTTCGGCGAGCGTACGATCGAAGGCTCCACCCTTGATGTAGTGCCAGGGCTCGCTGGCGGTGGGCGGGGGCTTCAGCATGCGCCCGAAGCTCTTGATGGCTTCGCCGCTGGGCGTGTGGGGATGATCGATCCATTCCCATACGTTGCCCGTCATATGCAAAAGCTTGTAGGGGCTGGCGCCGGCCTCAAAGCTGGTGACCGGCGCGGCGGCCTTACCGCCTACGTTTGCGTTGGCCGTCGTTTCGCTGTTGCCCCAAGGGTAGTTGCGGCCGTCGGCGCCGCGGGCGCCCTTTTCCCACTCCCGCTCGGTTGGCAGGCGCTTGCCGGCCCACATACAGAAGTCGCGAGCGTCGGAGAAGGTGACGTTCGTCACCGGGAGTTCGGGGGCATCGACCGCAAAACCGTCGGGGAGTGCCCGGGCGGACCCGGTGGCGAATTCGCGGTAGGCGCGGTTGCTGACTTCGGTGTTATCGAGATAGAACGCCGGGAGCTTAACGGGAGAGCGGGCAGAGCCGAACAGGAATTCGCCGGCGGGAATCAATGTCATGGGACCGCCCTTGCCGTTCAGGGTGGGAGCGAGGCCTGAGGGAGGCTTGGGGGGGCCATCGCCGCCGGAATTGTTTTTGCTCAGGACGTACCAAAGGCCTACGCCGCCGATAAGCAGCACGCCGAGCGCGCCGGCGATGATGGCTCCGACGTTCGTGCCTGATTTAGCGGGAGCGGCGGCGGGTTTGGGAGCCGCGGCGGGCGCTTTGACATCCGGCGCCCTACCGTGGCCTCTCACTTCGGCGTCGATTGCCTCAAGGGCCTTGCGAATGGCGGTGAAGCCCTGGATGCGATCCTCGGGCTTCTTGGCGCAGCAGCTCAGGATGAGATTCGTAAGGCTTTGGGGGAGGCCGGAGGAGAGGAGCTTGGCCGGGTTCGGGGTCTCATGGAGGATGAGGTAGAAGAGCCGTTCCATGCTATCGCCGGTGACGAGGCGCTCGCCGGTGAAGAGTTCGTAGAGAACGTTGCCGTAGGAGTAGACGTCGACGAGCGGCGTGATATTGGTACCCATCACCTGTTCGGGAGACATGTAGAACGGCGTTCCCATGGTGTTCCCGGCTTTGGTGAGGCTGAACCCGGCGGCCTTCGAGATACCGAAGTCCATGATCTTGGAGCGGCCGGAGACTTCGATGAAGATGTTTTCGGGCTTTATGTCGCGGTGAATAATGCCGCGGGCGTGGACGAACTCCATGGCCTCGGCGCACTCTCTGGAGATGCGGATTTTGTTGAGAAGGTCACCGGCTTCGGAGCTGCGTATGGCGTCGCGGAGGTCCCGGCCGTGCAGGAACTCCATGACGATGTAAGGACGGCCCATCTCCTCGCCGTAGTCGTGGATGGTGACGATGTGGTTGTGCTGGATGGTACCGGACATGCGCGCTTCGTGGAGAAAGCGCTCCTTGGCTTCGGCGTCGCGGCATGCCTCATCGGTGAGGATCTTTACTGCCACCTGACGGCCAATTACAGTGTCCAGGGCGCGGAAGACATGCGACATGCCGCCGCCCAGGAACTCCTGCAGCTCGTATTTTCCGAACCGCACCGGTAGTTGCATGAGGAGTTAGGCGAATAGGGTAATTACAAAGTATATACCGGCCATAAAGAGCAGGACGGCGATGGCCACCAGGATCATCACGCCGGTCTGATTTTGCAGGGCAGCGGGCAGAATTTTAACAAATCCGGGGAGCCCGTCGGGAATCTGCTGGGTACCGCTAACGTTAGCGCGGACGCCGGTCTGCTGCGTGGGCGCCCAACCGCCCTGACCGGTAATGGGGGCGTTGGCCGTGGGGCGTGTTTGGGGCTGGGGCTGCTGCGTATAGCCGGTAACGGGCTGGACGGGGGGACGCTGGGACGCGGTGACTGGATTCTGGGTGGAGATTTGGGGCTGCGGTTGTTGAGGCTGCGGCTGGGGGGGGTGGGGCTGGGGCGCCTTGTTCTGCTGCTGCATGGCTCCCATGGTCGGCATGGCGGTGGTGACCATCCGCTGGGAACTTTCGACGCCCAGGAATCGTTCTATGTCGACAGCGGCGTCAAAGAGTTTCTGATAGCGATCCTGCGGCTGCTTGGCGGTGGCCTTAGCAACGATGCGGAGGACTTCGCGATCGACGCCGACCGCCTGGAGCGGGGCCATGTCGAGAGGCTCGTAGAGAATTTTGTTGAAGATTTTCTCGATAGTGTCGCCCATGATGGGCTTGGCGCCGCAGAGCATTTCAAAAAGCAGAATGCCGAAGGAATAGACGTCCACCAAGTGCGTCACCTGTTGTCCGAGCACCTGCTCGGGCGCCATGTAGTAGGGCGTTCCGAGGGTGAAGCCGGCGCGGGTAAGCTGCATGCCTTCGGCCTTGGCGATACCGAAATCCATGAGCTTGATGCGCCCGGTGGAATCGACTTGCAGGTTTTCGGGCTTGATGTCGCGGTGGATGATCTTCTTCTGGTGGATATAGTCGATGGCTTTGGCGATCTGAACGGCGAGGCGGAGACGGTTGCGGAGATCGCCGGCGCGGTTGTTGCGCATGGCGTCGCGAAGGTTTTCGCCGCGGAGGAACTCCATGACGATGTAAGGCTTGCCGCCCTCTTCGCCGAAATCGAAGACGTTCATGATGTTTTCATGAACGATACTGGAGGCGACGCGGGCCTCCTGCAGGAAGCGGGCCTTCGCTTCGGCGTCCGAGCAGCCCTGTTCCGTGAGGATTTTCACGGCCACAGTGCGCCCTAGTACCGTATCCTGCGAACGATAGACATGTGACATGCCACCGCCGAGGAATTCCTGCAATTCGTATTTTCCAATCCGAGCCGGAAGCTGCATCAGTGAGTCCGAAGTCTCATATTATCATCGCATTATTCAAATCACCGCTTGGCATCACTTCGCCACCACGGGCACGCATTGGAGGGCCAGGTTGAACTCGCGGGAGAAAACCGGCACGTTCACTTCGAATTTGTAGCTGGCGGTTTTGCCGTCGATGATCATGGGTGTGGCGGCCTTACCCTGGCGGACGATCCACTCGATGCTCTGGCCGCCACCGGTGGGAATCACGTGGTCGGCGGCGTAGATGAAGCGGTAGATGCCCCAGAGTCCGGGCTGCTGTTCGACGCTGAAGGCGGTGCCGCCGACCAACTTTACGTTTCCGGTGACGCCTTGCTGGGTGGTGCCGGGCCAGAAGAACTGTTTCCCTCCGCCGGAAGCTCCAAAGGTCTGAGACTGGCCGTCGATGTTGAGCTGGCTGCCGGTCACGACATCGGATTTTAGAGGCGTCAGGGTGTAGGCCATGCGAGGCTGCTGGGTGCCGCTGGGGAACACCATATCGGAGAAGCGCTGCGCCTGGTTGACGAATGCGATGTACGCGGGGTTGACCTGGATGTTATCGGCGTTGACACCGACCCACTTGCCGCCCTCCTTCTTCATGTACTTTTTCAGGTCGGCCTCAAGGAATGCCCAGATTGCGCCGTCAGCCGGACGGAAGACTTTGACTACGTCGTCGAGAGTGGCGTCGACTTTGGCGGCGGGGGTGAAGGGGAATTTGCCGCGCAGGCCGGCAAATTTCTGGTTACAGAAGCCGGCGCCTTTGGCGTTGAGCTCATCCTTGCCCATGCCGCGGAGGAAGCGATCGACCTGGACGATGGGGTCTTCGAGAATATTAAAGGACATCTTATCGACTTGGCCTTCGGGATCGGGATTGAAGCTGCGGGCGACGGCCTTGACTTGCATATGGGAGTCGCCGGCGGCGTCGATGGGCTTGTTTGCGGCGTTGGGATCGGTCTTCAGATTGGGAACGGCGTCGGCAAGTGCCTTTTGGAGCTTGGCGAGCGAGTCCACGTAGACGCCGTTCTTCTCGGCGTAGATATATTTCTGGACGGTTGCCGGCGGGGGAACGACCTCCATGATGGGCTGGAAGGCGTTGCGGATCTTTTCGTTGTCCACCGAAACGTTTCGAGTGGCAAGCCAGAAGAGGGCCATGAGCGGCGTGTCGTTGGAGACGATCTGATCGAGTTTGGCGGTGGCGTCCTCGAGATCCTTGTACTTGACGAACGTGGAGTTGCGCATGTAGCCGCGCCAGGAACGGATGTAATCAGCAACGTATCGGTCAGTGAGGTTCTTGGCGAGGTTGGAGCGGTCAATAGAACCAGCGCCGGTGTCGCAACTGGTGCGGGCGGTGTCTTTGGAGTTTGACGTCTCGCCGCAGAGTACCCATTTGTCGCCGCCGAAGAAGGGATCCGGATTCTTGATGTAGCCTGACATCGTGGCGAAGCCATCTTTGGTGAAGGCGCCGGCGACGTCCTTGTTGTTAACGATGATAGTTTCCGAGCCTTTGATATCGCGGTTGTAGTTGACTGGCTTGACGGCCTTGTTGGCGGCGGCGAGCATGGACTGATAGATGCTGTCGACGCCGGAGAACTGCGCGAGGAAGCGGCGTCCGCGAGTGGCGGCGTCGGCATCGAAAGCGAGGGGGCAGCCGCCGGAGTTGCGAAGGTAGTCGGCGTAGAAGTCGAACTGCGCGCGGGCGAGCTGGGAGCGGTCGGCGACATCACGATTGGCGGACCAGGCGTTAAAGAGGGCGGCGGCGGTGATGTCGCGAGTGGACTTGTCGGGATAGACGGTGACGGTGAGATACGTACGGAGGGCGCCGAAATAGGTCCCGTAGTCGTCGGTGGGCTGCGGGGAGTTAGGGAGGTTCTTCAACATCCTTTGAATGCCGCTGTGCGTGGGGCCGAGGAGCGTCTGGTTAAACTTCTGGCACCAGATTTCCTTGACGTGAGGATACATTTCGTTGCCCGAATAGAGACCCATGCGGAGCTTATAGGGAGCGCCTTCGACTTTGTAGCCGTCGAGGGTTTGGAGGGTTTGGCGCAGGGCTTCGAGCTTTTCGAGAGAGGCTTTGTCAGGGAGCGCGTTGGCGTCGGTGATGTTGACGCTAGCGATGCCGCGGGCGTTATCGAGGGCGTCGTTTTCCAGCGTGCGATTGCCGAAGTAGCTGATGGTGAAGCCGATGAGCGCGAAGAGAGATAGCAGAGCGGCGACGCCGAGCAGAATGCGCTGCAGCATGGAAGTCTTGGTGCTGGAGCTGGATGCGACTTGCGCTTCGTGGTCGGCGAGAATGACGTCGTTGAATAGGCGGCCGAGGAAGGTCCACTGGGGGACTTTGCGCGTGGCGCCGATTTGCGGGGTGAAGCTCGGTCCACCCTGGCCGCCCATCGAGCCGCCGGGGCCGAGCTTGAAGATCTTAGTTGCGCCGGCGGAGGCGCCTTCGAGAGAGGACTGGTGCTGTTGACGCGCCGCCTGGAGTCCGGCGGAATCGTCAACGACTACGGGGCGGACGCCGGAAAAGTAGAAGCCGCGCAGGAAGGGCGAAGTGCGAAGCTGGCTGGGCTTGCAGAGATCGACGAGGAATTGTACGAGGGGGCGGCGGAGTTTGGTGAACTCGCGGGCAAATTCGTAGGCGCCGGGGAGTTTGGCGGGATCGTTTTCGCGGGGCAGAAGGAGAAGGCGTTTGTCGCAGAGAGAGTGGGTGAGGAGGTTGTAGTGTTCGGTGAGGATGCGGGTCTGATCCTCTGAGTAGATGCCGCCGGCATCGACGGGGACGAGGGGAAGCGTGGCGCCGAAGATTTGAAGGGCTTCCTCGCTGCCAATATTGCGGACGAAATCGAGGAAGAACTGCATGCGGTCCATGCGCGTGAAGAGCACGTAGACGGGGACGCGAATGCCAAGCTGCGCGGAGATTTCGACGAGGCGTTCGTTGATTTTTCGGGCGATGACAGTGGCGGCTTCGTTGCCGCCCTGGCGGAAGAAAGTTTCGCCATCGAAGGTGACGACGGCGGCGCGGGGCGCCTGGGACTTAGCGCCTACGACGCTCTTCAAGTGCCCGGGGGCGAGGCGGCGGACGAAGCGCTGCCAGCGGGTACCGTCGTTCATGAAGCCGCCGGCGGCGTCCATGAAGATGGTCTGGCGGGCGAGGAAGAAGTTCGCCAGGCGGGTGGGAACGATGTCACTGCCCTGGTAGACCTGTCCCGTGACGAGTTCGGGTTCGAGGCCGCTATTCACGATAGTCGTGGTTTTGACGCTGCCGTTTTCGCCGATGACGAATACCAATGGGAGATTGTTTATCTTGGCGCCCTGGGAGGTTTTGGAGACGGCGAGTTTACCGTCGACATCTTTGCAGAGGGCGTCGATCTCGGGGTCGCCGCTATTTTCGCCGGGCCGGGCGGGCTGCTTGGAACGGAGCCAGAAATAGATGCCGGCACCGATAATGCCGAGGAGGCTCATGACGCCGATGAAGACCCAGAACATCGTGCCCGCTAGCGGGATAAGATAGGCGATTCCGACGGCGATTCCGATCCAGACCAGGACGCAGAGAATGACGATGATGATTGGCCACATGGTGGGAGCTCCTTAACGGCCACGCGCCAAGCTGGCGAGGCTGCTGATGCCGTTGGAAAGAAGGTAATAGTAGGTCACGTAGAGACCGGCGGTAAGCAGGACGGTGGCACCGGCGATGATGGCGAAGCGCTTCACCCAAGGGTCATTGCCGCGTGGTGAGGAAGCGCCGGCGGGCGGGAGCATGCCGAAGGGGGAGATGGCGATGGAGGTGCGGCGGATGCGGTGGATCTTTTCCGAAGTCGCGTGGAGGATGGGTTGCAGATCGCCGCGGTTACCGAGACTGTAGCGGCCCATGAAGCCGAGCAGGAGGCAGAGCTGGAAGACTTCGAGGAGATCGGCTAACGACTGGGAGTCGTTCATGCCGAGGAGCTTCTGGAGATGCTGGAAGAAGATTTCGCCGGCGACGTGGTGGCCGAAGTACTCTTCCTGCATGGGCTGCCGGGGCCAGTCGGCGAAGACGGGGAGGCGCAGATTGAGGATGGATTCGTCGAGGAAGGCGATGACGGCGAAGATGGCGAGCTTGATTTCTTCGGGGTCGTAGCCGCGTTTTTTGGCCTCCTGATCGGCCATTTTGATCGCTTCACGAACCTGGTGGCGGAAGGCATTGGCATCCGTGACGGGCTGCCGGTTGGAGCGCATTCGCTCAATGACGGTGAAGACCTCCTGAAAGACCCAGGCGAGATTTTCGGCGCGGCGCTCAGTCCCGAAGGCGGCGGGGGCGGCGGTGTTGGCAGCGATGGGTTGCATGCTTTCCTCGAATCAAATTTTGCTGCAAAAAAATTAAGACTCCAAGATAACGTAGAGTTCCGGCTTGGGGTCCGGAATGTCACCCGGGATATACAGGCCGATCTGCCTGGTTTGGGAAATGCTTTCGAAGCAGGGGCCTTTACAGGTGATGGTGAAGTACTGGGCGTCGACGCGGGACCGGATGGCGGACGGAGCTACCGGCAAGTGGATCAGGGGCAAACCGGGGAGGGCTCGTTCGACCAGTTTGGGCACGAAGGCAACAGAGCAGAATTTGGCCAGTTGGGGCGTCTTGCGGATGACGTCCGGTTCCATGGCTGGGGAGCGGATGCTGAGAATCCATTTGGAAGGATTGAGAACGCGCTGGTCGGTGACCATCCCGCGGTAGAAGTAGTCCGCGGTTTTTTCCAGGGGAATCTGAATGAACTGGGTGGGGACCATCGTCTCCAGAAGGAAGCGAACGAGGGAATCGAGGTCTTCGAAGGTCTTGTCGAGCTCGCGGTGGTTATAGAGCGGAATCTTGTTGGGATGGTGATCGACGGAAAAGGTACAAAGAGCGCCGGCGAGACGGGCGAGCTCGCTGTAGAGTTCTTCGGGATGGCCGCGCTTGACCTTAAGTTGATGCCGGAGGGGCGCGATGGCGGAGTTGACGCTGTGCAGCATCCAGAAAGTAGCGATTTCGGAGGTAGAATACTCCGACCAGAGGCTGGCGCTGCCGCTCTTGCCGCGGCCCAGGGAGCGGCTCTTGTCGTCGAGAATGTCGACGAGGCGCTGGAGGATGCCGAGGATCCGTTCGCTGGCGGCGACTTGCACGCAAGGGGGGACGAAGCTGGGATCGAAGACGAAGTTGCCGGAGCCGTCGCGCATAACGCGAGCGATGGCGACGCTGGCGTTGGGATCCGGGTTTTCGAGATCGAGGGCGAGTTTGATATTTTTGCGGCCGAGGCGGACGGCCTTTTCGTCGCGGCCGGTGGTTTCGTCGAAAAGAAGCTGGTTTTCTGCGACGAAGCGGACGGTTTGCGTGCCGGCGTCCTCGGAGGCGAGACAGTTGAGGCCATTCTCACGGCGAGACGGAATGGTGAGATAGACTGTGACGCGGTCTCGCGTCATGGGAAACTGGTCGGCGATGTTGCGAGTGGGCGGCAGCGAGTCATGCTGCGGCATGTGAAAGGCCAGGCCGTCGGGAAAGATTCCCCGGGCGTGGAGGACCGACAAGGTTCCGTTGATCAGGGCTTCGGAATCGAGTTCGCAACCCGCGAGCCCCCATGGTTCGAACCATAGAGACGAGGTCGCGAACCGGATGGAATCCTCGAAGTATCGGCCTTGTACCTGAAAATGATGAGGGCCGAGGTACATCCCCTCCGACCAAACTACGCGCGAAAGTTGTTTCATGCGCTCAATCCCTAACGCGGTTTCGGCGAATAAAGACCTGCCCTTTTCCGCTTCTTGGCACGATTTACTCTACCACAGCGTCTCCAACTTGCTAACGTAGGAAAATAGCGTAGCGGTGGCGGGATTTCTGATGGGAATCCCGGCGCCGCCTCAGTGGTTTTCGGAATGCGGCTTTTGGAGCCGCCATGATAATCTACTTGCACGGAAAGTGGATAGACGGCTATGAGCTTCGAAGACAAATACGAAATTCTCGCAGAGCTGCGAAACGACGGCATCAAGACGTTTGTCGGCCGGGAGAGGCTTACCGGCCATGCGGTGGAAGCGCACCTCTTTCTTGAGGGTGGCGGCGGGGCGAACTGGGCCATTCTCGATAAGATCCAAAGGCTGCCGCCGGAGCACGCACAGTTCATTCTGGAGACCGGAGACAACGGGGGAACGCCGTTCGTCGTAACGCACCTGCTGCCGGACCGCCGCGGGCTACGGGAGTGGCTGGACGGGATTGCGATGGGCGCGCCGGCGTTCGGCGGACCAACGATCACGGATGTTGAAAAGGGCTCAACGCTACCGGCGTTCCAGGCCTACGATCCGTCGAAGGGAGCGACGCTGCCGGGGTTCCAAGCATACGACCCGACGAAAGGAGCGACACTGCCCGCGTTCCAGGCTCCTAAGATCGACCATGGCGGTACGCTGCCGCCGTTCCAGGCATACGATCCGGGCCGGGGCGCGACGTTACCGCCATTTCAAGCGGATGCGCCGGAGCCCCCGCCATCGTCGCGCGGAGAGACGCTGCCTCCGTTTAAGGCGATGACGACCCCGCCGCCAAAGCTTGGCGGGAGTTTCGACGAGACGCTTGGGGCCGCGGGCGGAAAGAAGGGCGCGGACGAGGATTTCCTGCGGCTGTTCCAGGTTCCGGAACGGGGTAAAGGCGGGTTGTCGATGTCGAGCGCGCCGGCGACGCCGCCGATTGCGGGGAAGACTCGCGAGGCGGGTGAGTTTACGAGGCTATTCCAATCAGCACCGCCAGCGGCGAAGACGCCGGCACCCGCTACGCCTCCGCCGGCGAAGCCGGTTACGGAAGCGCCAACGGAAGAGGTGAAGGCAATTGATACGCCGGGCGGTCCGCCGCCAGGCGAGTTTACGCGGATGTTTAGCGCCCAATCGGCGGGTGCTGCGTCGGCTGAGCCTCCGGCTCCCGCACCGGCGGCGGCGCCGGAAGGTGGCGACTTTACGCGGATGTTCAATGCGCAGTCGGCGGGCGTGGCTCCGCCTGAGCCGCCGAAGGCTCCGGAGCCGCCTAAAGCTTCAGCTCCGGTTGCTCCCCCGGCAGCGCCGGAAGGCGGCGACTTCACGCGGATGTTCAACGCGCAGTCGGCGGGCGCGGCTCCGCCTGAACCACCGAAGGCCCCCGAGCCGCCTAAAGCGCCAGCTCCGGTTGCTCCACCACCCGCAGCGCCTGAAGGTGGCGAGTTTACGCGGATGTTCAATGCGCAGTCGGCGGGTGCGGCTCCGCCTGAGCCGCCAAAGGCCCCCGAACCGCCTAAAGCGCCAGCTCCGGTTGCTCCACCACCCGCAACGCCGGAAGGCGGCGAGTTTACGCGGATGTTCAACGCGCAGTCGGCAGGTGCAGCTCCGCCTGAGCCGCCCAAGGCTCCGGAACCGCCTAAAGCGCCGGCTCCGGTTGCTCCACCGGCACCGACGGAAGGCGGCGAATTTACGCGGATGTTCAATGCGCAATCGGCGGGTGCGGCTCCGCCTGAACCACCGAAGGCTCCGGAACCGCCGAAAGCGCCGGCCCCTGCTGCTGCGGCACCTCCTCCCGCGCCTCCGGCTGGCGGCGGCGAGTTTACGCGGATGTTTAATGCGCAGTCGGCGGGTGCGGCTCCGCCCGAACCGCCGAAGGCCCCGGAACCGCCCAAAGCGCCGGCCCCGGTTGCTGCGGCACCTCCTCCCGCGCCTCCGGCTGGCGGCGGCGAATTTACGCGGATGTTCAGTGCGCAGTCTGCAGGCGCGGCTCCGCCCGAACCGCCGAAGGCCCCGGAACCGCCTAAAGCGCCGGCCCCAGTTCCTGCGACACCACCTCCGGCGGCCCCTGCCGGTGGCGGCGAGTTCACGCGGATGTTTAGTGCGCAATCGGTGGGTGCAGCTCCGCCCGAACCGCCGAAGGCTCCGGAACCACCCAAAGCGCCGGCCCCAGCTCCCGCGACACCTCCTCCGGCTGCTCCTGCTGGTGGCGGCGAGTTCACACGGATGTTCAGCGCGCAGCCTCCGACGCAAGCGGCACCACCCGTACCCAAACCTCCGGAACCTCCGAAGGCCCCGCCTGCCGCGGCTCCGTCGGCAGCAGCCGGTGGCGGTGAGTTTACGCGCATGTTCAGTGCGCAGCCTCCGGCTGCAGCGGCCCCTCCGGCCGCGCCAAAGGCTCCGGAACCTCCGGCAATGTCCCCGCCGGCGGCACCGGCCGGCGGCGGTGAATTCACCCGAATGTTCACGGCGCCAGGACCTGGCGGTACCATTCCGCCAGCGGCACCGAAGGCACCCGTTCCTCCCCCGGGACCGGGGGCTCCGCCCTCCAAGGCCGGCGACTTTACGATGCTTTTCAACTCGCCGCCCACCAAGACGCCTTCGGCGCCGATGGGGTCCAGCATTCCCCCCGGCGAGAACTCAGACTTCGCGAGCCTTTTCAATTCGCCGGCCGGCAGCAACCCCACTCCGAGCTTGCCGACGACACCCCAACTGAGCGGCGGGGGCGGGCAGCCCGGCGAGTTTACGCGAATGTTCAATTCGGGCGGTCCTTCGCCGTCGGCGCCTGGCGCTCCGGCTTCGACTCCTTTCTCACTGCCGGCGAACCCGACGCCTTCTAAACCGCTGGGTGCGCCCGGAGAGTTCACACAGATGTTCGGCTCTCCCGGTGGTCCGCCAAAACCCACGGCGCCGCTGGTGAGCAATACCCCGATGGCGCCTCCTCCGCAAGCCGGGTTCGGCGGTCCTCCGCCGGCTAGCGCGACTCAGGTCTTTTCAATGCCGAAAGCGGGGAACGCGGGCACGCCAGGCGGACCGGTGAACACCGGCCCGAGCGAGTACACGCGTGTCTTCATGGCGCCTGGTAGCGGCGGGGGCGTTCCAGGCGCGGGCGGTGATGCGGCGGGCGGCAGCGGCGGTGGTGGCGGTGGCGGCATGATGGGCGCATTAGGCGGAATGGCCAACGTCTCCGGCCCGCAGTTCAGCGCTCCCCAGATGACGGGCCCGCAGATGAGCGGCCCGCAGATGAGCATGCCGCAGGTCTACATGGGGTCCGACGGGCTGCACTTCCAAGAGGGTAGCGTTTACGCGCCGCAAGTATATGGGCCAACCGTTTCCGACCCTTACATGAGCGGACCGCAGATGAACGTAAACTCGCCGTCGTGGCAGCCGGGGATGCCCAGCATGCCCGGAAGCGCGCCGCAGATGCCGCAGGGAATGCCGGGCGGGCTGCCGCCGGTTCCCGCTGCGCCTCCCAGCAATAAAGGACTTTTCATTGCATTGGGCGTGCTGGTGCTGATCGCGATTATCGTCGTGATTATCTTCGTGTTGAAGAAGTAAGCGCCGGAGCGGGATTATCCCGCTTCCGGCAACAAGATGACCAATTCGAGGTTCGGCTTGGGCAAGTCGCCGGGGACGTAGGCGGCGAGGTTGCGCGCGCGCACGATGGCTTCCCAGGCGCCGCCCTGCATCGCAACGCTGAAGTACTGGCAGTTGAGCTTGACGGGCACGGCGCTGGGCGGCTTGGGTACGTGCGTGAGGGTCACGCCGGGGAGGGCCTGGCGGACGAGATGCTCGATGTGGTTAGCCGAGCAGACTTTGACCAGGTAGGGCGTCTTGGCGATCAGGTCGCCTTCGTTCATGTCGGCGGAGATAGCCAGGTACATGCGGGTGTTGCGGAGGAAGCGATCCTCGGCGAGCGGCGTACCGTAGATGCTGGGTTGCATGAGCTTCAGCGGCAGCGAGACGAAGTTGCTGGGGACTACCGTTTCAAGGAGAGTCCGGATCTGTTCATCAAGATCCGTGAAGCAGCCGCCGAGGTTGTCGTGATCGTACTTGGGCAGATCGCGCGGGTGGAGGTTGATGGAAAACGTGGTCAACGATCCGGCCAGAGACGCCATGGCTTCGTAAAGGAATTCCGGATGGCCGCGGCGCACTTCGAGGATGTGCTGAAACTGCGGGAAGTGGGAGTTGATGGTGTAGAGGAGCCAGAAGTTGGCGATGTCGGCGGTACCGAAGTCGGCGAGGCTCAGGTTCTTTTGTCGGCGCTGGTTGGAGAGGAGAGAGCTCTTGGCGCTGAGGATTTCGATGAGACGGCGCGTCAAAGCGAGCAGGTACTCCGTGCCGCTGATGTCCAGGGTGGGCGGGACGAATTTTTGGTCCACGTCGAGCGTTCCGGTGGGGTTGCGGCGGATGCGGGCGAAGCGGATCGTCGAGTAGCCATCAAGCGATTCGTTGCTGGTGAGAATACGGAAGTTCTTCCGCGCCACCTGCACCGGTTTCTCGTTCATTCCGTTGTTTTCATCGCGCAGCATAGCCACTTCGGAGAAGTAGCGGGTGCCGGAGTCCTTGCGCGTGGCGAGGGAAATGTTCAGCCCGGGAATCCGCTGTTCGGGAATGCAAAGAAAGACGTCGAGTTCGTTCTGATCGACGTCGAAGGCTTCGGCGAGCGGTTTGGGGGGCGGGGGGGAATCCGGAGCCGGAATATCGAACGGCATGCCGTCGGGGAAGATACCGGCCGCCGATGCGACGGCAATGTTCCCCGCGGCGAGTTGTTCGTGGTCAATCCTCACATGACCAAAACCCCAGGGGCGAAAACTGAGCGCTTCGGTGTGGAAGCGGAGCGTACTTTCAATGAATCTATCCTGCGTCTGCAAGTGTTGGGGACTGAGGAAGGTCCCCTTCATCCAGATCACCGGTTGCAGTTGCCTCATAGCGACTCCAAAGGTAACACGCGCGAACGCCGCACTTAGAGCGGAAGAATTTCTTCGCGGTCGGGATTATAGTTTAAGCGGCGTTTTTGCACGTAAGCGATGTTGCCCAAATGCGAAGCGGCGGCCGACCGGTGTCCGATCTGGACGTCAGCATTGGGCAGCTTTCGCGAGCGGCAGCAGTCGAGGAAGTTCTGTACGTGGTCGATGGTCTGATCCTTGGTATAGGGGACTTTGATGGGCGTGGCGCCGCGTTCGGCCGGAGTGAATTCGTAGCCCTGGCGGGTGATGAAAAGCTTACCCTGAGTGCCACACATTTCGACGGCGGCGCCGCGGATACCGGGGGCTAGCGTGGCTTCAAAGGTCGCTACCCACTCCTTTGGATATTCGAGCAGTACGTTGATGGTGTCGGGCGCGGTGCGGCCATCCTTGTAGTTATAGACGCCGCCGGCGGCGCTGGCCGAGATGGGGTTGTCCTGGCCCATGAACATGTGGACGACGTCGATCCAGTGGGTGAACAGGTCCGTGACCTGGCCGCCGCCGAAGTCGAGATAGGCGCGGAAGTTGAAGTACTGCTGCGGATCGTAGTCGCGCCATTTGACGGGACCAAGGAAGCGGGCCCAATCGAGATTGGAGGGCAGGGATTGTAGCGATGCCGGGGCCTTGCGGAGATGGTACGTGTTTCCGTGCCACCAGGTGCGGGCCATGGTGATTTTGCCCAGCTTGCCGGAGTCGATGTACAGGCGCTTGGCTTCCAGGTAGTTCTCGCCGGAGCGCTGCTGCATCCCGACCTGGCAGATGCGGTTGTTGACGCGGGCGGCTTTAACGATGGGCGGGCCTTCCTCGATAGTCAGCGTGAGCGGTTTCTCGACGTAGACATCTTTGCCGGCATTGAGCGCGTCAATGGCGCAGGTGGAGTGCCAGTGATCGGGTGTGGCGATGAGAACGGCGTCGACGTTCTTGGCTTCCAGGAGCTTGCGGTGGTCGTTGAAGCCTTTGGCGGTGGTGGCCTTTTGCTGGACTTTGTCGATCTTGGCGCCATAGACGTCGCAGACAGCGTTGACGTCCACCTGCTTGCTGTTCTGGAAGACGGTCATGACGTATTCGCCGCGGTCGCCGCAGCCGATGAGGCCGAGTTGAACGCGGTCATTGGCGCCGAGGACGCGCATGTAGCTGGCGGCGGACATGGCGGCGGCGCCGCGGATAAGGGAACGGCGGTTCATAAGGGCAGGATCTCCTCGCGGTCGGGATTGTATCGAAGGCGGCGGCGCTGCAGATAAGCGATGTTACCCAGATGGGACGCGGCGGCCGAGCGGTGGCCGATGTAGACGTCGCCGTTGGGCAGTTTGCGGGAACGGCAGCAATCGAGAAAGTTTTCGACGTGGTCGATGGTTTGGTCGCGCGGGGATTTGACGACGACGGGCGGGGCGCCGCGTTCGATGGATTGGAATTCGAAGTGGCCTCGCGTGATGAGCAGTTTGCCTAAGGTACCGCACATTTCGACGGCGGCTCCGGTGATGCCGGGCGCGAGGGTGGCTTCAAACGTTGCGGTCCAATCGTTGGGATATTCGAGCAGGACGTTGATGGTGTCGGGCGCGGTGCGGCCGTCCTTGTAATGCAGAATGCCGCCGGCGGCGCTGGCGGAGATGGGATTGTCCTGGCCCATGAACATGTGGACGACGTCGATCCAATGGGTGAAGAGGTCCGTGACCTGCCCGCCGCCGAATTCCAGATACGCGCGGAAGTTCCAGAAGCGCTGGGGATCCCAGTCGCGCCATTTTACGGGGCCGAGGAAGCGAGCCCAGTCGAGGTTCGAGGGTTGTTGGGCGAGACGCTCAGGCGCCTTTTGGAGATGGGCGCCGTTGCCATGCCACCACGTGCGGGCCAACGTGATCTTTCCGAGTTTGCCGGTGTCGAAGTATTCGCGCTTGGCCTGCAGATAGATCTGGCCGGAGCGCTGCTGCATGCCGACCTGGCAGATGCGGTTGTTGACGCGGGCGGCTTTGACGATCAGCGGACCTTCTTCGATGGTGAGCGTGAGCGGCTTTTCGACGTATACGTCCTTGCCGGCGTTGAGGGCGTCGATCGCGCAGCCGGAGTGCCAGTGGTCGGGCGTAGCGATGAGGACGGCGTCAATATTCTTGGCGGCGAGGAGCTTGCGGTGATCGTTGAAGCCCTGGGCCTTGGTGGCGGTTTGCTGGGCGCGGTCGATACGATCGCCGTAGATGTCGCAGACGGCGGTTACGTCCACCTGCGTGGTTTTGATGAATGTGTTCATCACCCCGGTGCCGCGGCCGCCGCAGCCTATGAGGCCAAGCTGGATTCGCTCATTCGCGCCGAGTACACGGGAATAACTCGCCGCGGTCATGGCTGCGCCGAGATGCAGGGCACGCCGTCGCGACAGGGCAGGGGATGGCATGGGTCAGATTATATCAACGGGCTTGCATACAATAGAACATGGGGCAGAGCGCAGGACGCTGGTGGCACATAATCCGTGACGCCTTCGACAGCGCCACCGTGGACTACACGGCAGGCAACATGGACCGCGCCCTGCTGCTGCTGGCGATTCCGATGATTTTGGAGACGGCGATGGAGTCGCTGTTCGCTGTCGTCGATATATTCTTCGTCTCAAAGCTGGGCGAGGACGCGATGGCCACGGTGGCGCTGACGGAATCGCTTGTGGTGTTGGTGATTGCGGTGGCGCTGGGTTTGAGTTTTTCGACGACCGCGTTTGTGGCGCGGCGCATTGGAGAAAAGAAGCCGGAGGAAGCGGCAAAAGGCGCTGCGCAGTCGGTGTTAATTGGATTGGTTTCGTCGGCGGTGATCGGATTGATCGGGCTGGTGTTCGCTCCGGAACTGCTGCAGTTGATGGGCGCCACGCCGGGGATCTTGAAGAACGTCACGTTCGCGCGCATCGTGCTGGGCGGGTGCGGGACGTTGATGATGTTGTTCCTGTTGAACGCGATCTTCCGCGGCGCGGGCGATGCGGTAATTGCGATGAAGGTGCTGTGGCTGGCCAATATCATCAATATCGTTCTGAACCCATGCCTGATTTTCGGGCTGGGCCCGTTTCCGGAGATGGGGATAGCGGGGTCAGCGGTGGGGACGGTGATCGGACGCGGATCCGGCGTGCTCTATCAACTCTGGCTGCTGGGAAGCGGGGCGGGGCGCATTCATATCCGCGCGGCGGATTGGGCTCCGAATTTGGAACTGCTGCGACACATTCTGCGGCCGGCGCTGAATGGCATGTTCCAGATCTTCGTGGCGACGGCGAGCTGGACGGCGCTGGTGCGGATCGCGGCGACTTTTGGACCGACGGTGCTGGCCGGATACACCATCGGCATTCGAGTGATCATGTTCAGCATCATGCCGTCGTGGGGGCTCTCCAACGCCGCCGCGACGCTGGTTGGGCAGAATCTTGGCGCGGGCAAACCGGAGCGCGCCGAAGCGGCCGTGTGGCGCGCCGGGCTGTTCAATGCGATATTTTTGGGCGGGCTGTCTTTGGTATTCATGTTTTTTCCGGAATGGATCCTCAGTATCTTCACCGGCAGCCCGGCGGTACTGGAAGCGGGAGCAATGTGCTTGCGCTACATCAGCTCCTGCTACGTGCTCTATGCCTACGGCATGATGATGCTGCAGGCGTTTAACGGCGCCGGCGATACGGCGACGCCGACACGCGTCAACCTGATCGGCTACTGGGTAGTTCAGATACCGCTAGCCTGGGCGCTGGCGCACACCTTCGGCTTCGGCCCGCGGGGAATGTACGGGGCCGTCGCGCTAGCCGAAATCGTAACCTCCCTGCTCGCGATTCTTTATTTCCGGCGAGGCCTCTGGAAACAAGCCGTGATCTAATACCATGGGCTGGTGACGTCCACCCTCTCCCGGCGCCAATGGCTAACGGCCGCGGTTGCTTTGCAGGCATCGCGCCGGCCGAACATTCTTTGGATCATGGCGGACGATATGGGCTGGGGCGACCTGGGGTGTTACGGGCAGAAGTTGATCAAGACGCCGAACATCGACCGCCTGGCGTCGCAGGGTATCCGGTTCACGTCGGTCTACGCCGGTGCGCCGGTCTGTGCGCCTTCGCGGAGCGCGCTGATGACGGGACAGCATGGCGGGCACACGCGTGTCCGCTGGAATCATTCGGTGCAGACGGGACAACGCGTGCCGCTGCTACCGGAGGATGTCACCGTCGCCAAGGTGCTGCGCGATGCGGGGTATACGACCGGTATCGTTGGAAAGTGGGGGCTGGGTGAACCGGGAACCACCGGTGTACCAAACCGGCAGGGGTTCGATGACTGGTACGGATTTCTGAATCAGGATCATGCGGTCGACTACTACACCGATCATTTGTGGCGGAACGACAAGAAGGAACCGATCCCGGGCAACCAGAACGGGGCCAAGGGCGAATACACGACCGATCTGTTCACCCGCGAGGCGCTGCGATTCATTCGCGTGAACCGGTGGAATCCGTTTTTCTTGTACCTCACCTATACATCGCCGCACGCCGATCTGCAGGTGCCTTCGCAGGGCGAATACAAGGACATGCCGTGGTCCGAGGCCGACAAGAACTATGCGGCAATGGTTACGCATATGGACCGCGGGATCGGGGAGGTGCTGGGTCTATTGAACCGTTTGCGGCTGGCGATGTATACGCTAGTGATCTTTACCAGCGATAACGGCGCGGGACATGTGGCGGGGCTGCCGCAGTTCCGGAGCACGGGTTCGTTTCGAGGAGTGAAGGGGGAGGTTTATGAGGGCGGGCTCCGGGTGCCGATGATTGCGCGCTGGCCGGAGAGGATTGCGCCGGGCACGGTGAGCGACTTTCCGTGGGCGTTCTGGGATCTGCTGCCAACGGCGGCGGAGTTGGCCGGGGCGAAGGCGCCGAAGGGCGACGGCATTTCAGTGGCGCCGGTGCTGACGGGGAAAGCGGAAGCGCCGGGACGGGACTACTTCTATTGGGAGTCGCACCAGAAGGGGTTCCATCAGGCAGTTCGTCAGGGGCAATGGAAGGGCGTTCGCCATGGATTGACGGGGGCGCTGGAGCTCTACGATCTGGCCGCGGATACTGGAGAGAGCAAAGATGTGGCCGGGGCGCATCCCGATGTTGCGGCGCGGCTGACGGCGCTGTTGAACTCGGCGCGCACGGATAACGCGGACTATCCGCCGGGAGGTAAGAAAAAATGAAAATCCTATTGCTGTTGGCCGCGGCAGTGGCGGCGCTTTCACAGCCTGTGGCGCTGAAAGTGGCCGCGGTGCAGTTCCGCTCTTCGTTCGATATTGCCGATAATACGCGGCGTATTGTGGCGATGTTGGAGAAGCTCGCCGCTGCGAATGTACAGGTGGCGGTGTTTCCGGAATGCGCGGTAACCGGGTATCATACCGGTCCTCGGATCGAGGCGACGGCGGAGCAACTGGAGGCGGCTGCCGATGCGATTGGAAAGGCTTGCGCGCGGCGACGGATTGGCGCGGTTGTGGGGTCGGTGTTCAGGTCGGGCGAGCGCGCCTACAACGTGGCATTGGTTTTTAACGAGAAAGGCGAGATGGTTGAGCGGTTCGGCAAGCTGCAGTTGGCTGGGGAGAAGTGGGCGACGCCGGGGAACCACATGGCGCTGTTCGAACTGGCGGGCGTGCCGTCCACGGTGATCATTTGCCACGACGAACGGTACCCGGAGTTTGTTCGGCTGCCGGCGATCGCCGGGGCGAGGGTGGTCTATTACATCAGCCACGAATCCGGGATGAATCAAGAGCAGAAGTTGCCGGGTTACCGCGCGCAAATGATGGCGCGGGCGGTAGAGAATCAGGTCTTCGCCGTGGCGGCGAACGCGCCGGGCAATATCGCCGATAATACCGGGTCGCACGGGCAGAGCCGGATTATCAAAGAAGACGGCAATATACTCGAGGAGGCCACTATTTACGGAGAAGATGTACTGATCTCTACGCTGCAGATCAAGCCCGCGAAGCTCACGCGGCCGCTCGAGGGCGTAACGGGCGCCTGGTGGAAACAGGGGTTGGAGCTGCTGCTTCGCGACCGGGGGAAGAAGCTGGATTGATCAGGCGTGCGGTTCGAACTTCCAAGTGGGAGGAACGATTTCGTTCACGCGAAGATAGGTAATGATCTGTCCTCGGTGGTGCGCGGTGTGCATGTAGGCGCGGAGGAAAATATCGACGGCCGAGTGCGGCGGAAGTCGGGGGCTGAACTTGATGTCTGCGCGGAGGAGATCCTTTTCGGACATCTTGGCGAGGACAGCGTCGGTGAAGTCGAAGCCGGCGACGACGAAGGCGCGGACGGCGGCTTTGTCAGCGGGGTTAGGAGCTTTCATTTCGGGGGGCGGCACGAGCTCAAAGCCGCGGAAGTAGGCGGCGTTGGCGGACACGAGGTGGAGGAACTGCTCGCCGAAGGTGCGCTGGGCGGGGTTGGCTTTGGAAGTGAATTTATCGGCGGGCATCGCGTCGAGCACGGCGAGGGTGTACTCGCGGGTGTCGGTCCAATGCGCGACGAAACTTTTCAAGAAAGCCTGCGCGAACGGGTTGGAGAAGGCGGCTCCCTGGGCGCCGGCGGCAGCGGCGAGAGCGGCAAAGACGGAACGTCGTTCCATAAGGTCCTCCTGAGCAGCTTGCGGTCGCGGTGCCGCGTAGCTTACCCTAAGTATGTCGGATCAACGCCCGGTGCGGTAGCCAAGTGGTAAGGCAAGGGTCTGCAAAACCCTCATACGTCGGTTCGACCCCGACCCGCACCTCCACTACTCGCGGCGGAATGCCGCCAGCGTGGGCTTGGATCTAATGAAGAACGCCCGCACCGGGCGTGAACGCAGGCCTCGATAGGCCCAGTAGTAGATGTTGCCACGCAGGAAGTAGTGGCGCGACTCGAGGACCGTTTGCCGCACGATACTTTTGCCGGGCGCTGTCCGCTTTCGGCCGGCGGTAGGATTTACGTGCGGAGTAGGTTCGAGACAGGATTGTACGCCGATAAACTGGAGCGCTCCATCGGTGGCGAGCCGCTGACTATAGGTCGCCAGGCGAGGGCGTGGCAGGCTTTCGGCGGACGACACGCAGCCCGCGAATTTGAGATCGGCCAGGATCTTGTCGCGCTCGCGGTCAATGGATACATCGATGCGATGGGTGAGAGCGAGGCGCTTCCAATCGAAGGCAAGACTGATGTCATGGGTAGCGGCGCCGAGCCAAAGCGGTCCGTCGGGAGAATCCACTTCCCAGAGCCGTATATGGTGGCGCTTAGCCATGGTGTTGAACGATTTCTGGAAGACGAGATCCGCAACCTGCCCCTGGTAGCGCAAGGGAGAGACCGGGGCGGTGGGGTAAGGGCTGAAGGATGTGTAGGAGGTATAGCTGCGTACGAACGATCGGCGTGTCAGCGGATCGGCGGTGACCCAACCGGCTCCGATAAAGGCTTCCGAGATTTCGGCCTTTGTCCCGCGGAAGGCGAAGTTGATGATGTCAGTGGCGGGTTTGCCGTCGGGAAGGGTAATGCTTACGTAGACGTGTTTCAGCCAATCCGCCAAATCCAGCGGAATCGCGGACGGGTCGGACCCGGATGGAGGTTCGGGCGCATCCCCAAAGACACGCAAGATCATTTCGGTACCGGCCGGAAGGTGGATTTCGGGATCGGGGAGGCGGAAAATGGTGATCCGCGAAACAATAATCGCGCCGGCGAGTATGGGGTGAGGCGCGGTGCCCGTGTAGAACATTCGACCGGATACGCCCGAAAGGGACCGGGAGATAATGGCGGAGGTCGGCCGCCCCCAAAGGCTGCCGAGCAGGGAATGGGGATGGGCGGCGGCGAGAATTCCTTCGACGCGGTTGCCGGAGAGCACCGTTTCCTGCGCGTTGTCAAAAGAGATCAACTGGGGCCGGCAGGGCTGAGCGGTGCCATCTGTAAGAGTGCAGGAGTCGAACTTGAGCTGCAACCCGGCTCGTTCATGGCGTACGCCAATTCCCACCGGTTGCACTTGGACGGCGCGCCCGTGGAGGGTGCTGCCGATGGGGAGGAGAGGCACGCAGTCGGCGCGGACGCAGCCCGTGACAACGGCGTCGAACGGCGTACCTTCCTTGGCGTTGGTGGTGATGGTCGTTCGCAGCCGGAAGAGAAGATCCTGGGCCACTCGCTCGGCTGCGAGAGGGAACAGAGTGGCCGTGATTGTCAGGAAGAGGATACAGCTACGCAATGCCGCCTCCCCGCCCGCTGGCGATGATGTTCGCGGGGCGGAGGGTCGGGAATTTGGGCGAGCTCTCTCCGGGGCGCAGGCACGGGCAATGTGCTTGCGCCAGGGTGAAGACCGAAAATGCGGCGGCCAGAGCGGTAGCCATCTTCCCCTACCAGTGACGGCTAAGCGTATCAGGTGTTTGAGAACCGAGCAACTGGCAAATAGTGCAGGTGCTTTTGCGCACAGGACTTTTGGCGTAAATGGTCGGGGCGAGAGGATTCGAACCTCCGGCCTCCTGGTCCCGAACCGCCGGGCACCCGATTTTGCAAGCCTTTGCACAGGTTTGTGGCTGCTATTTTTCCACGCAAATCGCGATTGTTGTCGATGTCGGTTCCAGAGTTTCGGTTTGCACCGACTTGCATCGCGTCGCGGGATTTCGTTGCAAGAAAAGGGCAGCCTGCAGATCGGCCGGCGCACGCAGCCTAAATTTTGTTCTTTCCGCTACGCATTTCCATCCTCAGCCAGGCTTTGGCGGATGCCCAGTCGCGACTGACGGTATGGGCCGAGATCTTCAACACTGCAGCCGTCTCCTCCACATTGAGCCCTCCGAAGAACCGCATCTCGACCACCTCCACCTGGCGGGGGTTCAGCTTCCCCAAACTGTTGAGCGCGTCGTTGATCGCCAGCATTTCGGCGGCCCGTTGCGATCCAAGGTCTGGAATCTGATCGAGGTCCGAGCTTCGATCGGAGTCCAGGCGGCGGGCAGGGCCGCCCCTCTTTTGCGATTGCCTGGCGCGCGCCGCGTCCACCAGGATGCCGCGCATGATGCGAGCTGAGACGGCGAAGAAATGCACGCGATCGTTCCACTCGGCGCCACCCAGGTCTACGAGCCTGAGGTAGGCCTCGTTGACCAGGGCCGTGGTCTGGATCGTCCCGGGATCGGAGCGGCGCATGTGCCGCCTTGCCATGCGTTTCAGTTCCCGGTATACGAGGGGGATCAGGCGATCCAAAGCAGCAGACTCACCGGCGGTCCAAGCCCTCAACAGATTCGTTATGTCGTGGGAAGTGGCGAGGTTCACTGACTTCAGAACATTGTAGTTCCCCAGAGGAAACGAGCGCTGGAACGGGATATAATCGCTGCCAGACTCGCTGGGCTATGACACCAGAGCGCTGGAACGAAGTGACGGATCTCTATCACGCCGTCCGGGATACGGAGCCTTCCCGGCGTGTCGCGCTGCTGAAGACCGCAGATTCAGAAATTCGCCTTAAAGTCGAGCTACTCCTCGCGGGAGACGACTCAGGCCCGGACCCCTTGGATCGCAACGTGCTTTCCGACGCCGTTGCCCTGCTGGAACACGGGAGGGGGACAGAGACTCTGCTCGCCGAAGGCGCGAGCCTGGGCACGCACCAGATTCAAGCCCTTCTCGGCAAGGGGGGAATGGGCGAGGTTTACCGGGCCCACGATTCGAGCCTCGCGCGCGACGTCGCGATCAAGACACTGCCGAGGGAATTTGGAGACGACACGGAACGGGTGGCGCGATTTCGCCGTGAGGCGCGCATCCTGGCGTCGCTAAATCATCCGAACATTGCGTCGATCTACGGCGTGGAGGAATCGGGCGGCATCAACTTCATGATTCTCGAACTGGTGGAAGGCGAGACGCTCGCCGAACGCCTGAAGCGAACCGGCCCTCCGCCGATGAGCGAAGCCTTGGGGATCATGTCCGAGGTTGCCGCCGCTTTGGAAACTGCGCATCGCAAGAACATAGCGCACCGCGACATCAAGCCCGCCAATATCAAAATCACTCCGGAAGGACGGGTGAAGGTACTCGACGTCGGGCTAGCCAAGGTGTTACGCTCGCCTGGTACGCTGCCGCGCACGGGGTCCAGCGGGGGTGTGGACACCGAACTGGGCCGGATTCTGGGCACTCCGCGTTATATGAGCCCTGAACAAGCCCGAGGCCAAGAGATAGATTGGCGCACCGATATCTGGGCATTCGGCTGCGTGTTGTATTAACTTCTGACGGGTAGGTTCGCGCTCACCGGCGAAACGGTTTCCGACATCCTTGTTTCGATTCTGGAGCGCGAGCCGGACTATGGTGCGCTACCCGCCGATACCCCAGTCCAGGTCCGGCGTCTGATTCAGCAATGCCTGAAGAAAGACCGGGACGCTCGTCTGGGAGATATCACTGAGGCCCAGCGTCTGCTGGAGGAGGCCCAGGAAAGTCCGCACCGTCCGGTTATCACGCGTCGGGGGCTGGCGATTGCCGGCGCGATCGGCATAGTAGCGGCTGTTCCGGTGGCGTTCAACGCTGGCGGCCTTCGAGATCGTTGGTTCACAGGCGGACCCAGAATCCGCTCGATCGCCGTGCTCCCGTTGGCTAATCTCTCCGGCAGTGAGGATCAAGAGTATTTTTCGGACGGGATGACGGAGAGTCTGATTACGGATCTAGCCAGGATCGGTGCGCTGAAAGTAATCTCGCGCACTTCCGTGATGCGGTACAAAGGCACGAACAAAAGAGTCCGGGAAATTGGAAAAGAACTTGGCGTCGATGCGCTGCTGGAAGGTTCTGCGCTGCGTTCAGGCAACCGCATTCGGATTACGGCGAAGCTCATCGAGGCGCAATCAGAACAGCCCCTGTGGGCGGATTCCTACAACCGCGAATTTGCCGATGTGCTTTTGGTGCTGGGCGAGATGGCGCGGACGGTGGCGCAGCAGGTGCGGGTACGGCTCAATCCGGAGGAAAGGGCGCGACTGGCTGTCCCGCAACCCGTGCATCCCGAGGCTCACCAAGCTTACCTCCAGGGAATGTACCAATGGTATCGACAGGAGTACGATGACGCCCAGAGGTTGTTCGAACTGTCGCTCGCGAAAGCCCCGAAAAACGCGCGGTCATACGCGGGGATCGCGAGGGTATGGACGGCGCGCACCCGGCAGGGCATGAGCCCGCCCAGGGAGGGCACACCCAAAGCGATGGTCGCGCTCCAGAAAGCGCTCGCACTCGACAACACGCTGGCGGAAGTCCATACGGCACTGGCGACCAGTCAAATGCTCTCGGAGTGGGATTGGAACGGAGCCGAGGCCGAGTTCCAGCGAGCGATCGATCTCGACCCGAACGACGCGGAAGCGCGGACCATGTATGCGGGCCTGCTCAACGTCCTGAATCGTCCGGCCGAGGCAACCATGCAGATGGAGAGAGCGTTGGAGCTCGACCCCTACAATCCGATGATTCGTGGCAACTATGCTTTCAATCTGAGCTTCAGTTTCCGGTACGCCGAAGCCGAGGCAGAAGCACGCCGCGCGCTTGCCTCGAACCCCCGGCTGCGGCCGGCCATGGCCGCGCTCAGGACCGCCCTCCTCAGGCAAGGGAAGATCAAGGAAGTTCTCGAGGTTCATCGTGATAACCTGGCGAAGCGAGGCTTACGCGACCTCGCCGCTGTCCTTCAGCACGGGTACGAAAAGGGACGATACCGCGAGGCGTTTGCGGAAGCGGCGCAACTCTTAGAGTCTCGCTTCGACAAGGGAGCCTTTGTTCAAGTTGGTGACATCGCCGCGCTCTGGGACGAAGCTGGGCGGCCCGACAAGTGCCTAGATTGGTGGGAAAAGGCGGTTGAGCGACGCGAAGCGCCCATAGGAGGCATTCTTTTGATGCTTCCCCAGGGAAGCGTGCGGCCTAACAATCCGCGGTTGCAGGCCATTTTTCGGCGGGCCGGGCTTCCGAACGGCCCGAATACCCCTCCGTCCCGGTGAACCGATCAAATTTTCTGCATCGGATGGCAGCTTCCGCACTCCGTTTCCGGTTATACCATTGAAGCCTCCAATACGGGTTGGCTTGAGAGGAGGGGCGCACATGAGGAGTTCAACGGTTTCCGTCTTGTATCTCGCCGTCATTGTCTCCGCCCCGCTACTACCGCAAACCGCCGCTCAAGAACTGCCCGTCATCCTAGTGGTGCAAACGGAGAATCAGGTGATCTACGTCGATGACAATCCAGGTCCCGCTCTTGTGGCCAGGAGTCAGGGTCCGGTCCCAGTGAACGTCGCCACCACTCCGGTCAATCACTTCACAAACGTCACCGTGGGCGATATCGTTGCGGTTAATGGAAATCCAGTGAGGGGGGTGGTCACCGGGCGCGGTTACGGTCTCGGCTTTAATCCCACACCCGCTGGTGGCCAAGCGATCGCCGACGTCGTTCGGTCGGGACTCTGGCAAGTGGCTTTTGAATTCTTGACACCCGACGGAGGACAGATCGGAAGCATCTTTGTCATGGGCCTCCAGGCAGGCACACCAACTCCGGGATCTGCTCCGGGTTCGGCTATCGGAAACCTGGCGGTCGTCGGCGGGACTGGCGCCTTCATAGGGGCGAGGGGAACATTTAACCCGGCCGCGGTTACCAACCCGCCCAACCAGAGGCCAGCGTCCGTGGCGGAGGATCCTTCCCGGCGCCGGATCAATGGCGGCGGCGGGCGAAACCGTGTATTGTTTCAGCTATTCCCGATGTTCCGGCCCGAAGTTGTCACTGACTCTAACGGCCCGGTACTCTTTCATTCCGACTACAGCCGGGTCACGCCCGCGAATCCCGTCCGAGCAGGGGAAACTCTTATCGTCCACGCCAAGCGGCTGGGGCCGACGACCCCGAACGTCAATCCCGGCGATCCTTTCCCGGGCGAACCACTCGCTATCGTGACGTCGCCAGTCGAGGTGCTGGTAAATGGAAAATCCTCGGCGGCGATCAATCAGATCGGAGTCCCCGGCACCACGGAAACCTACCGGGTTGACTTTCGCGTGCCGGACGATACGTCGGCCGGAACAGCGCAGGTACAGATCAGTGCCGCCTGGGTGAAAGGGGCCACAGTGCCAATTCCGGTCCGTTAGTGGTTCAGCGAGATCGAGAGATCACGGAAAGTCACCAGCCGTTGTTTGAAGAAAGCTAGCGAGGTCTTCGACCTCAAACCGACAAAGTCATTTCGCAACGTGACCATAAGTCCCTCGCCAAGCCGCCGAGGCGCAAAGAACTGAAGGGCGAGCCGGGAGTAACATAGAGAAATACAAAACCGTGGATCGGCGTCCGAGGTTAGTCCTATTTACGCCGACAGGCGAGATCCGCACGGCGGGAGAGATCCCGATTTTAGCGACTCGGCCCAAGTGGCCGGGAGCACCCTTTTGGAGTTCGGTGCGATCACTTCGATTGACCCGATTCGCGGTCATTGCCGACCGGCGCGACTCCCACTCTCACGCCAGAGGTGTGGTGTTGCCCGTTTCCACAACTCGCGCCTTTTGTTCAGATCTTGTTCCGAAGAGACACCTAGAAAAGGGCTAACTCGCCAGCCTCCGCCGATATACGCTCAAAAATAAAATCCCAGAAAATAATGGGCTCCTTGTGAGCGACCTCCTGGTGCCCAAAGGTGACTTCCAGTGCGAATCCTAATGTTTTGATTTTAAATTGGTTTGAGAAGGAGAGAAAAGATTGGTCGGGGCGAGAGGATTCGAACCTCCGGCCTCCTGGTCCCGAACCAGGCGCGATACCAGGCTTCGCTACGCCCCGACGGGCTCAGTCAACCCTTTCATTCTAGCCCCCATCGCGCTCCCCCCGCAACTTGCGATACGATGTTCGGCAGAATGAACCGCCGTACCGCTCTCCAAATCCTGCCGGCCGCAATGGCTGCCCCGCTCGCCGCCTCTCCTAAGATCGACTCCTCCGCCGGCTTCCGGCTGGGCGTCGCGACGTACTCTCTGCGCGGATTCCCACGCCCTCAGACCATCGAGATGTTGAAGGTGCTCGATGTGGACACGGTATCGCTGAAGGAGATGCACGCCAAGATCAAGGGAGACCCCGCCGAATGGACGCAGGCGCGCAAAGAATTGGAGGACGCCGGCATTCGGATCGTCTCCTGTGGAAACATTACGATGGTCAACGATGACGACGCGGAGATCGAGCACAATTTCAAGTATGCGCAGGCATTGGGCGCGACGGGCATCGTAATGGCGCCGACGGTGCAGACGCTGCCGCGGATCGAGAAATTCGTCAAGCAGTACAACATCAAGGCGATGATTCACAATCATGGGCCCGAGGACAAGAATTTCCCCTCGCCGAAATCGGTCTATGACGCCGTGAAAAAGATGGACCCCCGTATGGGCCTCTGCATTGACATCGGCCACACCGTGCGGACCGGCGCGAGCGTACTTGAGTCCATTGAGATGGCTGGGCCGCGGCTGCTGGACTTCCACATCAAGGATTTGAAAGACTTGAGCGCCCGGGACTCGCAGTGCGAAGTGGGCGACGGCGCTATTCCCATCGCCGCTATTTTCAGACTCTTGAAAAAGGTGAAGTACACCGGCAACGCGAATCTGGAGTATGAAATCAATCTGAAGAATCCGCTTCCCGGAATGGTGAAAAGTTTCGCCTACATGCGCGGCGTCCTGGCGGGTATGCAATCCTAGTCTTCTGAATGCGCCCGTTCTGGGACGATCTCCGCTTTGGCGCCCGGCTACTCTGGAGACACCCAACCTACTCAGTTCTTGCGCTCCTGACGCTCGCTCTCGGCATCGGGGCCAACACCGCGGCTTTTTCGATTGTTCGCGGCGTGCTGCTCAAGCCTCTGCCGTATCGCCAACCGGAGCAGCTTCTGTGGATCGGCGGTAAGGAGGCGCGTTTCAGCTCGGAGAATGTCGGCGTTTCGATTCCCGATCTGGATGACGTCCGGCAGCGATCGCGAACGATCGCCAGCTCCGCCGCCTACTACTATTTCGCGACCAAAATGATCATCAGCGGCGAAGGCGAGCCGGAACAGGTTGACGGCCTGCAGGTGACGGCCGGCTTTTTCGACGTGTTGGGAGTGCCTCCGGCGGCCGGGCGAACTTTTCAGCAGGGAGAGGACCGGCGCGGGGCTTCGCGGGTAGCCGTGTTGAGCTACGACCTGTGGCTCAACAACTATGCTGCCGATCCCAGTGCAATTGGGCGCACCATAACGCTGAACTCGGTTCCTTATCAGATCATTGGCGTGATGCCGGTTCATTTCCGATTCCCGGCGAGGATTGCTATCTGGATTCCAATCAACATCGGCATACGGGAAACGACGTCGCGGGAGTTTCATTCCTTCAAGGCTATTGCCCGGCTGGCTCCCAACGCGACGCCGGAATTGGCTGCGAAGGAACTCGGCTTCCTTGCTTCCGAGTTGGAGAAAACTTATCCCGCCACAAACGACGGGTATCGCTTCGATGCCCGGCCGCTTTCGGAACATGTCAGCGGATCTGTCCGCGATACTCTCTACCTGCTCTTTGGCGTAACTTGTTTTCTTTTGCTGATCGGTTCGGCGAATGTTGCGAATCTGCAGCTTTCCCGCGCCACAACGCGCCGGCGTGAGATCGCCGTTCGCCATGCCTTGGGGGCGCCGCGATTGGCGATTGTTCGACAACTGCTGGCGGAGAGCCTGATGCTCGCTTTGGCCGGTGGAGCGATTGGCAGCGCCTTAGCCTGGTGGGGCGTGCGAGCGATACGATTGTGGAACCCGGCGGCGCTGCCGCGCGCGTATGAACTGACGGTTGACGTGGGCGTGCTGGCGTTCGCGCTGCTGGTCTCCGTGTTCATTGCCGTCCTGTTCGGACTCGCTCCGGCGCTGCAAGCGACACATTCCAATCAGCATGGAGCGCTGCGCGATGCGGGGGTTCGAGGCGGCGGGGAAGGCGCCGGACGGGCGCGGCTTCGAAACGTTCTGGTTATCGGCGAGATCGCACTGGCGATTCTGCTGCTCGCCGGCGCGGGGCTCCTGCTGGAGTCGCTTCGCCAGTTGTTAAGCGTCGATCCCGGCTTTCGCGCTGCCGGCGTTACCACCACTGAAATGACGCTTCCGATGCGGAAGTTTGGGTCACTGGACGCCACGGCGGCGTTCCTGGATCGCTATTTGGAACGGATTCGCACGCTGCCTGGGGTTCAATCGGCAGGGGCGGCCCTGGCGCTGCCAATGGGCTCCATTTATTCATTTTTCGAATTCAAGATTGGCGGCGACCCGCCGCTCACAATTCCTCCGGTTGCCGGCTACACTTCCGTCACCCCGGGGTACTTCGAAGCGATGGGAATTCCACTGAAGCAGGGACGCTACCTTGATTTCCGCGACGGGAGGGACGCTCCGAAGGCGATTGTCATCAGCGAACCGTTGGCGCGGCAATACTTCGCGGGACGGAATGCGATCGGGGCGCGGATACAGGTTCTTTCCGGCGGCCCCCAGCCGTTTGACGGCGAGGTGGTGGGCGTTGTGGGTGGCGTGCGGCACGAGAACCTGACGCAGGAACCGCGAGTGGAGCTTTACGTGCCGTTGTCCCAACGCCCCTATCCGATCGCGTATATCGTTGTCCGGTCTAGTGCGCCCCGCGACACATTGGGAGCGACGATGAAGCAGGCGTTGAAAGAGTTTGACCGCGACCTGCCGCTGTACAGGATCCGGAGCATGGAAGATGTAGTTTTAGAATCGGCGGCGGCACCGCGGGCGCGGGGATTTCTGACAGCGCTTTTTGCGGCCGCTGCGCTCCTGTTGGCGAGCATAGGAATTTATAGCGTAATGTCGTATGCCGTGAGCCGGCGGACGCAGGAGATCGGGGTCCGCATGGCGGTGGGGGCTTCCCCGGGGAGCATCATAGGGATGGTGCTGAACCATGGCGGGAAGCTGGTTTTATTGGGTCTGGGTTTCGGGCTGGTGCTTACGCTGGCGATGGGGCGTTTGTTGACCAGCCTGCTGTTTGGAATCAGCGCGTTCCATCCGGTGGTGCTGGCAGGGGTCTGCGTGCTGCTGCTGATCGTGGCGGTGGCGGCGACCAGCATTCCCGCTTGGCGGGCGGCGCGGATCGATCCGCTACGAGCGCTCCGGCAGGACTAAAGATTCAGTGCTTTTTCGAGCGATTCGAGCGCGCGTTCGGCGTAGTCCAAGTGTTGTTTTGCATCGGCGACGCTGTCGTTCTTCAACGCCGCTTCGGCCTGGTCCATTTCGAATTGCATTCGCTGCGCCGAGCCGCTCAATTCGGCCCTGGGGCGCAGCCCTTGCTGGGCCATGCTCTCGCGCAGGGACTCGAGGGCCGCCTTCGCGGTGACGATTCGCTGCGCCATTTGGATCAGGCGGCGGCGCTGCTCGTTGAGCCCGGCGCGATCGATGGCGGGCGCTTGCGGAGCCTGCGGCGCGGGAACTTGCGCGGCAGGTTCATCCACGGGGCGGCGGGTAGCCGGCTGCGGGTTGTCGGGCGGCTGGTAGGCTGGCGTCGAAGGCGTCGCCGCTCGCGTCCCGCCGCCACCGCCGGCCTGCTGCGCCGGCTGCTGACGCGCTGCCGGTTCGTGCGGTTGCTGCTGCGGCTGTTGCGGTTGGGGCTCCGGAGTGGCTGTTGCCGGTTCCGGCGGTTGCCCCCCAGGGGGCTGCGCCTGCTGCGTGACGGCAGCCGGCTCGGTGGGGGGCTGCTGCGCATTCGTGCGGAAGAAGCGGGGTGCCTGCGTCGCCAATACGGCAATTACCGCGACGGTGGCCAGAGAACCGGCTAGCATGTAAAAAGTCCGCGGCGAACTGTCCTGCTTCATGGGGGCAGACGCGGCAGCGTAAGCGGGGGCCTGTTGGCCGTACATGGGCGCAGGCGCGGCTTGCGCCCCTTCCAAAACCTGTCCCAGTGCGGCGCGAAAATCGGAGGCGTTCTGGAAGCGGGAACCGGGGTCCTTGCCCATTCCGATCAGAATCACATCGCTCAAGGGTTGGGGGACGCGGGGATCGTGCTGAACCGGAGGCACGGGCGCCTGCTGCATGTGGGCAGCCATGATGGCGAAAGTGTTCTCGCCCTCGAAAGGACGGCGGCCCGTTACCATTTCGTAAAGAGAGATGGCCAGGGAGTAGAGGTCGGAACGGCCGTCGAGCGGGGCGCCGTTAATCTGCTCCGGTGACATGTAATAGAGCGAACCCGTGGTCTGGTGGGTTTGGGTAAGGCTGGGATCGTTCATCACCCGCGCTATGCCGAAGTCCATCAGCTTGACCTGGCCGCCGGGGGTGATCATCATGTTCGCGGGCTTGATGTCGCGATGGACGATACCGCGGGCGTGAGCATAATCGAGCGCCGAAAGCACTTCCATGCAGATTCCGATGGCATTCTGAACCGGGATCGGGCCCTGCTGCAGGTACTCGCCTACGGTTCGGCCTTCGACGAACTCCATAATCATCAGAAGCTGGTTGCCGTCGCGCATGGCGGTGCGGAGGCCGGCAATATTGGGGTGTTCAAGGGCGGCCTGGACTTTGATTTCGCGCAGGAAGCGGTCGGCGAGGCCGGGGTCGCCGACCAGGTCGGGGAGCAGCACTTTCATGGCTTCGATGCGGTCCGAAATGACGTTTCGGACTTGAAACACCTGGCCCATGCCGCCGGCCCCTAATTCGCGGACGATCTGATAGTCGCCCACTTGCATGCCTGGCTGGAGACCCATAATTCCCTTTCTTACTTCGGCTGCGACTTAACCTGGTCGCCGATCTTGGGCTTGGACGGTCCGTTGTAGCTGCCGACGCTGGATGTGTCGTCGGCTTCCGTGACGGTTACGGTGCCGATCGGAGTGCCGATTCGCCGCAAAACCTTGCCGGTGGCTGGATCGCGAATTTCGCGGCCGCCCTGTATTACTTGTAAATTCTGGCCGATCTTAACGCCTGCCCGCGTACCGACGTTCATGATCAACGTGTTGCCGCTGACGTCGGCGATGAGTCCTTCAACCAGAACGAACTTCTCGGGCAGTTTGCTGGCGCCGGCGATCAGTTCGTTTTGCAGCGCGGCGACCGCGGCGGAAGTAGCCTCACCGATAATGGAGTTCGCGAAATTGCTGGAGCTCATGTCGACGCCGCCGCCGGCTGCGGTTTTCGTGCCGGAACCGGCGCCGAATAGCGTGGTACCGCTACGTTGGGATTCGCCCTTGCCGCTGGCAACGGAAAGGATTTCGCCGGTTTCGACGAGGACGGTGCGCGCGGAAATGCCGACGACCGCCTTAGCGTTCTTCACTCCGACATTGCCGAGGCCGTATTTGGAGCCGATGTTTTTCATGACTCCACCGCCGACGCCTACGTTCTTGTCGTCACGGCCAAACTGGGTAATGCTGCCGATGATGATGGCATCGACGCCCAGCATTTTGCCGATCTTGGCCGCCGAGGTGCTATCGGCCCGGTCACTATTCGAAAAGTTCTGTTCCGCCAGCAGCTTTTGGAGCGCCTTTCGCTCAATAACGGAGTACGTGCCGTCACGCACCAGGCGGTCGACGAGGAGATCGGCGATGCCCTTGCCGATATCGATGTTCATGCCGAAAACGGCCGAAACGCCAGCCTGAACAGTTCCGTACTCGAAATCCATAATGGCAACGCGCTTTTTCTGCGCCCAAGCTGCCGGAACCGCCATCACGGTTAGAAACAATACGATCGCTAGCTGCTTCATGGTTCACCTGTTGCCGGGCCACGGGAGCCTGACACTCATAACTCTAACGCGAAAAATTCCCGCGCGGGGCCTCACAGTTTGTAACCGTTACAAAGCGTTGGACTTGTGTTGCAACTAGGACTACAATGGAGGTACGACTAGATGTTTCCAAACAGAACCTTTGCTCCCCGCACACCGCGTCGCGTTAGAGAGAATGTGAATGAAACGATTCGCGCCCGGGAAGTAAGGGCCGTGTTTCCCGACGGTTCCGTCGAAGTGATGAAGACGGAACTGGCGATTCGAAAAGCCAAAGAATTGGGTCTTGACTTGATCTGTATCGCACCGACGGCGGAGCCGCCGGTGGCGAAGGCCATGGATTATGGCCAATGGCAGTACGAAGTTAAGAAAAAGCAGCACGATGCCCGGAAGAAGCAGCACGTCATTCTGGTGAAGGAGCTGAAGTTCCGCCCCAACACCGACGATCACGACTACGATTTCAAGAAGAACCATGCGATCCGCTTCCTGCAGGAAGGCAATCGCGTGAAGGCCGTGGTTCAGTTTCGCGGGCGCGAGATTGCGCACACGGATTTGGGACAGAAGCTGTTGCAGCGTTTCGCGGCCGATATCGCGGCGTACGGGCAAGTAGACGGCCAGCCTCGTATGGAAGGCCGGAACGCGCACGTCATTATCAGCCCGATCAAGAAGCACTAACTTCGGCTAATAGAACAGGTACTTCCTCCAGCGCGCATCGGTGTTACCGAGCATGCGCATAAGATGGCGCGAAGTATGCAGGCTGAAGGGCCGGGGAGCCTTGGCCAGTTTCATGCCGGCCTCTTCGGGAGTGCGGCTTCCTTTGCGATTGTTGCAGGGGTGGCAGCAGGCCACAAGGTTCTCCCACGACGAACCGCCGGCGCGGGAGCGGGGCTGTACGTGGTCGAGAGTGAGCTCGATGGATGGCAGTGTCCGGTAGCAATATTGACAGGTGTAGCGGTCCCGGAGGAGGATGTTTTTCCGCGAAAGCGCGCGCGATTGCTGCGGAATCCGCCGGTATTCGAGCAGGCGAATGACACTGGGCAGCGCGACCAGGCGGTTGTAGGAATGGACGTGAGAGGGCGCATGCTCCTCGGCCGCGGCGACGCCTTTCAGGATGAGGATCAACGCGCGCCGTGCGGCACAGACGTTGATGGGCTCGTAGCTGGCATTCAGGACCAGCACGGGCTGATGTAGTCGGTCATAACTCGGCATCGTTACCTCGCTCCTTCAATGGCTCGCAGGGCACGGATCGACATAAGCCCCTCGGAGGGGCGGCGGTCGACGCGCGCGAGCGTCAGCACTGTCACACTCTTGGCTCCGCCCCGGCGGAGCAGGGCACTACATGTGGTTACCGTTGCGCCGGTAGTGAGGACGTCATCCACCAGCAGAACTCGCTTTCCTTCGACAATTTTGGGATCCGCTAAAACGAATGCGCCGGTCAAGTTTGACCGGCGCTCGGCGGGAGTTGAACTGGCTTGCGTCTCCGTGTGGCGGCTCTTTTGTAAAGCCTGCACCACCGGGACGCGCAACCTACTCTCCAGCGGCCTGGCGAGCAGCTCGGTTTGATTGAATCCGCGCCACAGCCGCCGGCGCCAGTGGAGCGGCACCGGGATGATCATGTCCACCTGCAAATCCAATGGGAGCGCCTGAACCATCCGTTCTCCCAATGGCCCGGCGAGCACGTCGATGCCGGTGTACTTGAAGTGGTGAATCATTTTGCGAAGCGTTCCTTCGTAGTAGCCGAAGGAGTAAGCGTAGTCGTACCCGGTGAGGCCGGACCGGCAGCGGCGGCAGATGCCCTGATGGTCGAGGGGCTTGTCGCTAAGGAACGGAGTTCGGCAGCGGGCGCAGAAATGATCGGCCGCCATGGCTTGCGGCTGCTCCAGGCAGGGTTCGCAGTAGGGGATTCGGTTGCCGTGCCTAAGAATCGTGTTGCACAGCAGACATTCGCCTGGTACTACCAAGTTCAAAAAAGACGCGCCTAGGTGTCCGGCGGCGCCGCGGAGGGAGCTTGTGAGCGTTGGGGATTGCCCGGTCGGGAAGATCCACCTCCAATGAGAAAAGTGTACACTACCTGTGGCCCCGTTTGGGAAGAGGGATACAATAGCGGTCTATGTTGTCGCGCCGCGCTTTTCTGGGGACTGCCGCCGGTGCCGCTATTGGCGCGGAGTCCAAGCCTCTCAACGTTAAAAGGTGGTAGTGGTAGAGGAGCAGGCCACCCTGGAGACATTGACCCCGCGTTACAGGGAGCGGGCGGTAAAGTACATCGGAGAAAACAAGGCCGATCCGTCTTTCTCTATTTTCCGCATACCTAACCACATATTCCGTTGGCGGCCAGTAAAGCTTCCGCGGGAAGAGTCCGTATGGGGTCTACGGCGATGTGGTGAGTGAACTCGATTGGTCCGTGGGGCAGATCGTGGCCACGCTGAAGAAGCACGGGCTGGACAAGAACCCCCTGTTTCTGTTTCGAGCGACAACGGACCGTGGTATCAGGGGGTTTCCCGGCAAGCTGCGCGGACGGAAGGGCATGACGTGGGAGGGCGGGGTGCGTGTGCCGTTGATCGCGTAGCGGCCCGGTGTGGTGGCCAAGGGACGCGTCTGCCATTCGCTCGTGTCAACGATGCATCTTGTGCCGACGGTTTGCGCCATGACCGATGCGGCCAACCCCGCCCGGGTGACGGACGGGATTGATATTACACCGTTACTGACGGAAGCCAGGACGGAAATCGAACGGGAAGTCATCCTGTATGTGGAAGCAAGGTGATTTGGAAAATGCCAGCGAACAGGCCATCAACATCAATATGCGATTCGAGTCCTTCGCGGGCTACTTGGATCCCTTTCTCCTTGGACAGGGTCCGGCTGGCGCGTATCTTCGCCGTCTCGGGCCCGAAAGCGTGAAATGCCTGCGCCAAGACGTTTGACTGCGCCTTTCGCTGCCAGAGGAGAACACGCCTTTCGATCGTCCGGCTCGTGTGTGGGCCGTGCGCGGTACGGTGGTGAGTCTCGCCTGATGCCGTGGCCGGAGATTCTCTGCCAGATATGTAGAATCGATGCCCTCTTCCCGACACCGGATAGCGGAATGACGCAGGGAATCGGGGCTCTTTCCTTCAACTGGAGTAATTCCCGGAACACACGATCCTTTGCCGATATTGGTGCTGGTGCTGTGGTTGTTGCACGGCGATGCGCACGGTTGGTTCGGTTCAGGCCAATATTTCAGCAGGGCCCTGCCCTGCGGGGCGCAACGGTGCGGGCCCGCGCAAAGCGTTCCATTTATTTACACGGCTGATCGGCGAAATCTGCGAGATTCAGCCGATGCTTGTTTATGAAGCAATATTTGTGCCTGGCGTTATTGGCGGGTTTTGCGTTACGGAGTTTTGGACAGGGTCCCACGGTGGGCGGCTGTCCGGTATTCCCCCCGGATAACATTTGGAACACGCGGATCGATCATTTACCGGTTCACCCCAGCTCAGCGGCGTGGATCAATACAATCGGAGCGACACTGCCCCTGAGACCCGACTTTGGTTCCGGATTGTGGGCCGGAGGGCTCTTCGGGATGCCGGTTGTTCTCGTGCCGGGTACGCAGACGAAGTACCCGGCGACGTTTTTGTACGCTGAAGAGAGCGATCCGGGCCTTTACGCGATTCCATTGAATGCGCCGATTGAGGGCGGTAGCGGCAGCACTGGCGACCGGCACGCAATCTCAATTGATACGACAAATTGCATACTATACGAGTTTTTTGCTGCCTACCCCCAGGCAGCCAGTTGGTGGGCCGGGTCCGGCGCCATTTACAACCTACGATCGCACGCATTGCGGCCGGATTCGTGGACATCGGCCGACGCGGCGGGACTTCCCATTTTCGCGGGGCTCGTGCGTTATGACGAAATAGTGGCTGGAGAGATTCGGCATGCGTTGCGTTTCTCGGCATCACAGACGGAGAAGGCGTATGTCTGGCCGGCACGGCACTACGCTTCGCAACTTACTGGCGGACAATATCCCCCTATGGGTGCGCGCCTCCGGTTGCGCGCGGATTTTGATATTTCGGGCTATTCTCCGGTCAACAAAATTATCCTGACGGCGCTGAAAAGATATGGCCTGATTATCGCTGACAACGGAGCATCGTGGTTCTTCGGCGGGGTACCGGACGAACGCTGGGACAACGACGAGTTGCGTCAGATGCTTGCCGTTAAGGGATCGGACTTTGAGACTGTGGACGCAACGGTCCTGATGATAGACCCAAACTCCGGACAGGCCCGGCAAACGGCGGTATCTGTCGTGGTGACCCCCGGGACGGTGACGATGGAGGTGAATCGGCAGAAGGCCTTTACTGCGGTCGTGAATGGCAATTCCGACCAGCAGGTTATCTGGGATGTGAACGGGATTGTGGGCGGAAATGGGGGCACGGGCTTTATCGATTCGATCACCGGCCTGTACACGGCTCCTCCGACGCCAGTCACGGCAACGGTACGGGCAGTGGCCAAAGCCGTTCCGGCGGCGTCCGGGAGTGCCGCGGTGTCAGTAGTAAACCCTGCGCCGGTAGTGAGCGTCACTGTTTCGCCCGCATCGGCGGTAGTTGAGGTGAACCGGCAGCGGAGTTTCACGGCCACCGTAAGCGGCACGGCAGATCAGCGGGTGACCTGGACTGTGAATGGCATTCCCGGTGGCAACGCCAGTTTCGGATTCATCCATTTGACCACGGGGCTCTACACAGCACCGGCAACGCCAGTTACTGTAACGATTAGGGCGATTAGCACAGCATCTCCGTTGATATCGGGCAGCGCGACCGCGACCGTCGTGAGCATAATCCGGCGCCGCTGAATATCAAGATTTCACCGTCTAAGCACAACGGCATAGGTAAATGCGCATGTTGTTAAGACGTGATCGGATGGCTGCATGAAGGCATTTCGCATCGCCGGCTCCGCATCTATTTTTCTCGGACTGCAGGATGAGATTTGCCGTTCCGAGGAATCGCGCTACGCCCCCGTCTCCTTGGGGTGTTACTGGTGGCACAAGGTATGTGTTGTCCAGAGGTGGCCAGACTATTGGGGAATTCTCCGCGTGCAGTTGAGTATTCGGTGAGGGGAGCGCTCCGGACGGCGTCGGAGGCTGGAGGAGCAGCAGTTGAAGGAGATCGACGCGGTGTTACGGCGGATGCCGCGCGACATTGGGTTGGGCGGCAGTCTCTGGGATGGCCTGACGCTGGCCGCATGGATCGAACAAGAGGATGGGATCGGATTGGGTGTGCGGCAGTGTCAGCGTTTGTTCCGCCAACTTGGCTTCGGGTTTGCGTAAGCCCCGTCCAGCGATCGCCTCGGCCGACCCGAAAAAACAAAGAGCGCACAAAAACACTTCAAACTCCTTGTACTTCGCAAAGCTGATCGTTTAGCCTGACTTTCGCAGTTGGGGCAAAATGGCCGATCTAAGCCCTTTCTTTTCAGTAACGGCACGGCAAAGGTCTGCACTACATTTTGAGCAGGTCTTTGGAAAAAGCAGCGGCCTTGGCTTTGATACGAGGAGCCGGTTGCGGCGGCAGCGACAGCTTCAGCTTGTGAAGCAAGATCGCCTGATCCGGCTCCGGCTCGGTATAGCGGGGCATCACCAAATGCCGTCCGTCGGTCGTGGGAAACCAAACATCGATCATCTGAATCTTCGCCAGCTTTTCCAACACCGCCTTCGGCGTCAGTCCCGGCGCATATGCCGCCAATCGATTCTTCAACGTGACCAGCAAACAATATCCCAGAAACGCCACGAAAATATGGGCCTCGACCCGATTCTGCAACTGATGAAAGATCGGCCGGATCCCCAGTTCGCCCTTCATGCTCTTAAAGGCCGCCTCAATCTGCGTCAACTGGATATAGCGTTCCCACAACACCGCCGGATCCTCTCCCACGAGATTCGATCGCAGCAAGTAATGCCCGTCCACCAACTCCGCCTCGCGCAGCTTCTCCTTGCGCACCCGAAACGTGAAGCTCTCCCGCGTTACCGCTTGGTTTGCCGCCGGCAACTGGATCTCGACGAAGCCAAACGCCCTTCCCGCGGCGGCCTTGGCCGCCCCGATCCGCAGCAACAACTGATCGCGCTTCGGACCGCTCTGCCGCATCGCCCGCAACTTCCACAGCAGCCGCGCCAGCTTTTTACGCCGCATCGCCATCTCTTTGGCTTGCCGGCCTTCGCTCTTGGCCAGCACATACATCTCGCCGTCCTCGGCCGCCAGTTTCACTGCCACCGAATCCCGCACTTTCCGCCAAGGCAACTCCAGCCACTGTTGCTCCATCTTGCGCATCTTGGCGCGCGGCGTCCCCACCAGGTAGTGCACGGGCTGGTCTGCCTCGCGCATCTCTTTCAACACCGCCTCGGTGGGGATGCCACGGTCCATCACCCACACCCGCTGGGCCTTGCCGTACATCGATTCGATCTTGTCGAGAAACCCCCGCAGCGTCGTCTTGTCCGAGGTGTTGCCATCCATCACCTCATAGGCCAACGGGAAGCCATCGGTGGTCACCACCAATGCAATCACTAATTGCAGACAGTCGGGCCGCCCGTCGCGGCTATACCCCCGTTTCGCGCTCGGGATCTGTTCGGCTTCTCCTTCCAGATACGTGCTGGTCAGGTCGTACAGCAGCACGTCGAAGCGGGCTTGAAACAGCTCGTGCCAGCGCTGCCGCAGGAACACAAACAGGTCTTGTTTATGTTCCAGCAAGCGGTCCAGACAGCGATAGAGCCGGTCCTTGGCGGCGACGGCGTAATCGACCCCCAGCAGATCGCCCATGGCCGTTTGATCGAACCAGTGCCGGTGGAGCCGGAATTCGCTGCCGGGATCGATCAACCGATTGACGACCAGCAATTGCAGGACCTGGCTCCAGGGAACGGCTTCGCGGCCCGAGCCGAGCCGCTGACTCCAGAATTCGTCGAGCCGCAATTGCCGCCACAACTCGCAGCCCAACCAGCAGTCGCCGAAGGCACGAGCATTGCGCAGCTCCATCTCACTGAGTTTTACCTGCACGCTGTCGAGGGCTTGGAGAGGGATTTCGCGGTCTTCGGGAAACAGGCTCAGGGAGCGGAACTGCTGCGCTGACTCGTCGAACACTTCCAGCGTCTTGCGCCAGGCCTCCTGCTGACTGTCATTGATCTCGCCCAAATAGAGAACCCGGCGCTGAGCCGTCTTGCCCGACGACAACCGCCGTGTTTCCACGACTGTGAAGTAGCGGTGCTGCTTGCCGTCCTTGTTCCGCCAGTGGCTGCGCAAATACATCGTCGATGGCAGCAGAATGCCAGAAAACGGGCCCTTTGGATAGAGGGTAGGGCTGCACTACACGCGCCACAAAAACCCAGCGTTGCAGGCAAATGGGGTTAGACCAATTTCAAGACCGGCTTTCGCCATTTCTGCGCTTTAACTGCGAAGACGAGGTTAGGGACAAAACATCACACTGGCTTGTTCGTTGTTTTTTACAAACCCAGCTCTCTCCGATTGCGTTGACTGCAAAGGTCGGATTCAACAACTCTGAACCGGCTTCGCATTCCGGCGGGAAGTCGAGCACCGATTCCGATCTGATGCCGAACACTTTTGGGTCCGAACCCGGAATCGTGTTCGGCGTGAGCCCGGAATGACGCGACTCTCTCACGCCAACGTGGAATCTTGCTTCCCGGTTTCATACCCTGGCTTGCCATGTCCCATATTGGAGCCCACTTTCGCTTTGATTCGACACCGTAGACGTGCAATGCGCGCGGTCCGGCAAATGGAAGGTCCATTTCAGTTGGTACAATAACCTCACTTATTGTCCGGCGCCGGCGGGTGGACGAAAGAACATCCGGCTCAAGAATCCCGAACTTTATGATCTGGTTGCGGATCCCGACGAATCGTTCGACGTTTCGGCCGAGAATCCCGAGGTTCTGAAGCGAATCATCGCCCGTGTGGATGAGTTAATCAAAGGCTTTCCGGAAGCGATTCAGCATCAATACGAAGCGCAGAAGTCCAGGCCGTTAAGCCCGAGCCCCGCCGGCGCCGTTTCCCGATAATTTTAGGAGGTTGAAGGAATGAGAATCCTAGCAGGACTTACGCTCGCCGCGGGTATGGCCGTTACCGCGGAATCCGGGTTTACAACATTGTTCGACGGCAAGACGACCAGCGGCTGGCAGTTGGTGAAAGGCCATGGGCCCGGCTACGTGGTGAAGGAGGGCGTGCTGGTCTGCCCGAAGGAAGGCGGCGGGAATCTCTTCACCGCTAAGGAATACAAAGACTTCGTGTTCCGCTTCGAATTCAAGATGGAGCCGGGCGGGAATAACGGCGTGGGGATCCGCGCGCCACTGGAAGGCGATGCGGCCTATGCGGGGATGGAAATTCAGATCCTGGATCATGACCACGCGACTTACAAAGGCCGCCTGAAACCGACGCAGCACCATGGCAGCGTCTACGACGTACTTCCCGCAAAGGCCGACGCGTTAAAGCCGGCCGGAGAATGGAATAGCGAGGAGATCCGGATTAAGGGCGGGAAGATCAAAGTGACGCTGAATGGGAAAGTGATCACCGAAGGCGACATCAACAAGGTGACCGACCCGGAGGTGTTGAAGAAGCATCCGGGCCTGAAGCGGACGCAGGGGCACATTGGCTTTCTGGGCCATGGATCCCATGTAGAGTTCCGGAATATTCGGGTGAAGGAACTCTAGGGGGCGCTGCCCCTCGCGCGGGACAACGGCCCGCGCGAGGGGTTTGGCTCCCCACCTGGGTGATCCTTGAATTCCGTGACAGCTTCCCACATATCCGGTAATGTGGAAAGAGAAGGAGGCCCACACCATGAACCTGAATATTGAAATTCCAGATGAGTTTGCCCCGGCACTTAAAGCCAAGGCGGAGGCGCATGGTGTTTCGCCTGACCGTTTTGCCAGCAGCGTCCTGCAAGGTATCTTAACCGCCGAGGTTGAACAGCAGCCCACGGGACAGCCGTTTGAAACTGGATACGGCATGTGGGCAAAGTATGGCCCAGGCCCTTCCGCTGAAGAGATCGACGAGAACCGCCGCGAGATGTTTCGCAACTTCGCCCAGGACTTTTAATGTTTGCGGGCGTTGCAGACACACACGCCGCTCTATGGTTTTTGTTCGGCGATCCGAGATTATCGACAGCGGCGAAGGGCTTTTTAGAAGCCGCCGCCAGGCAGCGGCGAAAAATTGCCCTTGCTCCAATCAGCTTGGCTGAGGTCGTTTATCTCGTCGAGAAGAACCGCCTGCCGGCCACGGCGTTCAACGATCTGACAGCCGTTCTTCGCAATCCCAATCACGTTCTCGAAGAAGCCCCGTTTACGAGCGACGTTGTCGCTGCCATGCGGCAGGTTCCACGGGACTCCGTGCCGGATATGCCCGACCGCATCGTCGCGGCGACGGCCGTTTATTTTGCCGTTCCGGTTATCAGCCGGGATGGAAAAATACGAGCATCTTCTGTGCAAACGATTTGGTAAAGGAATCACTCCCGTAATTCCAAGTTACGGCGAGAGTTTACCCCTTTTTCAGAAGTTGACCCGAGATTTTCGGAGACACTGATTGCGGAGTTAACGCGTCGCCGATCCCGGACGCGTGGTGCCGCCGAGCGTCACCACCTCCGGATCGTCTCCGGCGGGGAACACCACTTCCATAAAGCCGATGTTCATCTCCTCCCAGCTCTGATCACCCCAATGAACCGTTTGGGTGGGGTCGGGGTTAAAGCGGTTGTTGGGGGAGTTATCGAAGTGGGCCAGGCACTCGAGGACGGTGCCTTTGGGCAGGAGTTTGGGCTGCGCGAGGAAATAGGTGGTCTGCCAGTTGAAGTCATACCGCGGCACGTCGATCAGATCCTCCGTGCGCCCATCCGGATAGCGGGCCCAAATGCGATACGACTTCCCGCGCAGGTGCATATGCGGCTGCATGGAGAGCAGCGTCAAATCGCGATTAAGCGTCGCCGAGGTAGACGATGGAAAATTCCCGTCGCCGGGCGGAATGGCAAACGTACTGTTGGCCGGGATGATGGTCAGTACGCGTTCGCGCGGCGTTTCCTTGGCGAAGTAGATTCCGAGTTCGGTCTCATCGACGGCGGCCTTCCCGTTGGCGGTGTAATGAATTTCGAAAACGATATCGGCGGATTTCGGCAGGAGCTTCGCGCGGCCGTCGCCCCATGGCAGAGGCCGGTAGCCGGGTTCATAGCCGAGCAGCAGTTCGCGGCGGTCGGCTTCGCGTTCGTCGGGCCGGCGTGCCGCGCGGGAGGCTTTCGAGGCGACGAAGAACTCACCGGGCGGGGCGTCGCCGACATAACTGGAGCCCTTCGGCCGGATGAAGGCGTTGATGTGATGGACCACCGATTTCTTGTCGACCTTCCATTCGGCGGCGGCGATCCATTTCGCGTCGGGGAGTGTCGTGGGAGTAACCAGGAACGTGTATTGAATGGTGCCGCTGGCCGGAACCTGGTAGCGGGGCACACGAACGATGAGATCCGGCTTGCCTAATTGCCAACCGTTGTCCAGCCCCGTTTTGGGCGGTACTGGGATAGCTTTGCCCTCGGGAGCGCCAGCATCGGCCCAGGTCACGATAGTCTGTCGTTCGGTCGCGGTGAGCGAACGCTCATTGTGGAATGGGACGCTGCGGGACGGATCGGCATGCCAGGGCGGCATGGTCCCCTTACTGACGGCTTGGCGGATAGCTTTCGCCCACGGGCGCGTTTCCGTGTAACTGGTCAACGGCATCGGGCCGATGTCGCCTTTTTGATGGCAACCGACGCAGCGTTTTTCGAGAATCGGCCGGATATCGGCGTGATATTCCGGGGCGGCCCAAAGGCCGGCGCCCATCGCGACGGAGAGAAGGCAGGATCGCAACATATTTCAACGCACCAGTCCGGGCTGTGGAACAGCCACATCCATTCGAATTTCCTTCATTCGGCGAGTACGCATCTCGCCGAGCCACTGCCAGCGATAGTGCTTCGCCAGATCGATCGTGGCCACCGCGACAGAACCGTTCTCGCGGGCTTGGGAGAGCCGCTCGCCGAATGGATCCATGATGTACGTGGGATGGTCGTAACCGCTGGTGACCAGGAATACGCCGTTCTCAATGGCGCGGGCCTTGGCCAGGGTCTCATCGCCGCCCCAAATGGGCATCAGGATCACGTCGGCCCCTTGATTGGCGAGTGCGCGCGCGGGGTCGGCGAAGAACACGTCGTAACAGATCATCAGGCCGACCTTTCCGAAATCCGTTTGGAAGACGGGGAAATGGGTCCCCGGCGTTAAGCCGCGCTCAACCTCTTCGCGAGGCAGGTAGACCTTCCGGTATTTGCCCGCGACATCGCCGTGACGATCGATGAGAACGGCGGTGTTATAAACGGTGGCGCCTTCGCGTTCGTAAATGCCGGCAATGATGTAAGAGTTGCGCGACTTGGCCACTTCGCCAAGGGCTTTGGTGGTGGGTCCGGGAATAGGTTCGGAGATTTCTACGTAAGTCTTGGTAGTTCCCACGACGCTAATGCCTTCCGGAAGGAGGATCACGTCTGTACCGGCCGGAACGGATTTGCCGATCGTTTGGATGAACTGCGAGACGCTGTCTTCGCGCCCGGCGGAGTTGCGGGGGCGAAGGTTCACGGTAGCCACATTTACTTTCCGGGCGGCGGGGGCGGGGATTCGTTCAACGGAAACGTCGTCCCACCAAACTGTGCCCTGCGGCGCGTTCGCCAGATATAGCTCGAGAAAGAAAGAGGAAGCGCCGGCGGGAACCTGGGCTTCGCCGGTGAGTTCGCTCCACTCGCCGGTGCGGCGCGTCCACGGCATATAGTCCGGATCGCCGGCGCGCTTTCCGCCCGCCGTCTGCCAATCGAGGCGCGCGACAACCTGCCAGTTTTCCGCGGTCACGCTCTCCGCTTTATAGAAGGCTTTGAAACGGAGCCACTCGCCAGGCTTTACGTTTTGAATCTGCTTCCGCCAGCCGCCATAGGCGGCCGCATTCGAGACGCCGTTGATGGCAAGCGAGCCCGGTTCACCGCGGCTGACGTGAGAGTCGACAAAGACGCGGGGCATGGACTCGGACCGGTGGCTCCAGGAGGACCAGCCGTCAGGAGAGCCTGTAAAGGCCGACTGCTGGAGCAGAAATTCGGCGTGGGCGGGAAGAGCGAGGAGTAGAAGCGCGAAGTACCGCATGCCAACAACGTAGCAGGTTTGCTGTAGGGCCCGCCGAAGCGGGGCGGACGGCGCCCCGCTTCCAGGTCCGGATGCCATTGGAAACGAGTGGTGGATTATCTCCCTGATGCTGCTCAGACCCTCCACAACTCGCTAAGTACCAATAGTCCTAGAACTAAAGTATAGCTGCGAAGTAAAATTTTAGCAATCGCCTATCGTGCTAAAAAGGTCGGATGCATTCCTACACGGCAGAACCGTTCTATACCCCTGATACTGCGGGGCTTCGATTCTTGCCGGAAGGGCCGCGGGTATTGCAGAATTTTCCTTCCGCCGACCCGATCTTGGGGTGGGTGGCGATTCAGGAGTCGGTCGAGGCCCTGCATGGGAGCGTGAATCTGTTGAATTTGCGAACGCGGATCAACGACGTTCACCCGCTGCCGGAGCGCCCGGGGTTCTTTGCGGAGACAACTCAGCCAGGAGTGGTGGTGGTTGGGTTGGAACGCGCGCTGGTGCTCTATGACTTGCAGGCCCGCCGTATCTTCGGCGCACCGTTTTCTGTGACAGCCGATGAGCGGGTGATCATCAATGACGGCGTGGCGGTGGAGGGCGGGTTGCTTTTCGGGACCAAGCACCTCACATTCAAAGATCGAATCGCTTGCGTGTACTTCTTCGATTCGGCGACCGGAAAACTGCATACGCTGCATTCGGAGCAGATCTGTTCGAACGGAAAATTCCTTTATTCCGGCGGATTAGTGGACATCGACTCGCCAAACAAGACCCTGGATCATTACGACTACGACGCGAGCGGCCCCAGGCTGGGCGAACGGCGGATCATTGCGGATTTCCGGGGTACGACTCTGTTTCCCGACGGGATGCGGCCCTCGCCCGATGGGAAATCCGTAGTAGTAGCTTTTTTCAACCCGGAGCCCGCCGAGGAAGGGCTGGCGAGGGAGGTCCGCATTGCCGATGGCGAATTACTGGCGGAGTGGAGGATTCCCGGGTCGCCACGGGTTACCTGTCCGGAGATTCTGGAGCTAAGCGGCAGTGTGAAAGTAGTGTTCACAACGGCGGACGAGGGGATGAAGCCCCTGGTTCCCCTTGCGGGCTCAATGTTCGTGGGTGATACTCACTTCGATCGCGTACCTGCGCCCCCGCCGCTGTTCGATGCGTCCAAACTGCTTTAGAGCAGGAAAGTCTCGATTCGAAGCGCCTGGACCATGTCCAGGGTTGGAGACCAGGAAAAGACGGTGAAGCGGCCGTCCTGAGAGGCGACCAGAGCGACAGAGTCGCACTGGTCCTGCACAAATTGTGCGGCTGAAAGGTGGCGCGTGCCGCCAAGCTGGCTCGGATGCATGATTTGCACTTCGCCGGCCTCGATCAGTTCGGAGGCGGCGACCTGATCGATTCGAGGCGCGTCCTCGCGTCGAGTGATCTTGGCGCCGAAGGCGAGGAGTTCCTGACCGGCCGTCATGATGGTGGCGCCATCGACGGCGGTGAGACCGGCGATTACTTCGATGTCACGAACGCCGTGAACCGATATCTGATACGACATGGGCTGCACGATAGATGCGCACCATCCCCCTTGACGAGCCGGTACGACCAGAAGAGCGCCGCCGCGGCGGTGCCTGCGCATGGAGACAGCGAGTTCGATGAGCTCGGCGGCATGCTCATCGAGACCGAGGAGTGTTTTGATGATTGGGGGGCTATCGGGAGGAGGGGCGGCGGCGCTGAGAAACTTGGCTTGATCGCCCTCCAGGACGACGACATTGGCGAATTTGGCGGCCTCGTCGTCGCCTGGCTGTTTGATGACCAGCAAACCGGGAGTGACGACTTCGAGAACGAAGCAGCCGGGAGGAAGGGCACGGACAGCACCCCAAACGGAGAGTTGGCCATCATCGCCGGGAGAAACCCCAAGATGTATGCCGGGGCGTTCGACCGCAGGGGAGAGGCGGGTGAGGAATGCGGGGTCGAGTGGAATGCGGCGATCGAAGAGAATCGGGGTACGGGCGTCGCCCGGCGCCAGATAGGCAAGGGAGATCGTGGGCGTCAACCCTTCCTCGCGGCGGAGGCTGGCCCAGAACGCGGCATCGATCATGTGTTCGATCGCCGCGGCGGAGGTCCCGGGAAACTGGGCATCGATCCGGGCGGCTACGGTACGGGCGAACGGAAGTTCACTGGGCATGGACGATGGGCACGGTTCTCCTATTGACATTCTACCCAAGCGAGCGTACGCTCAGGTAGAATGTCGACCCGACCCATCCCCGACGAACGCATCGCGATCCTACAGGGTACGCTCGATTTGCTGATCCTGCGCATCCTGCTCTTCGGGCAGGAGCATGGCCAGGGAATCGCGCGATCGATCCAGGCGATGAGCGGCGACGAACTGCTGGTGGACCACGGCTCGCTGTATCCGGCGCTGCAGCGGCTGGAGACTAAGGGACTGATATCGGGCGAGTGGGGCACGAGCGGGAATAACCGGAAGGCGCGTTTTTACAGGCTGACGCCGGCGGGGAAGAAGCAGTTTTCCAGTGAGACGAAGCAATGGGAGCGGATCGCCGCTGCGATGGCGCGCGTGTTGGCGGGAGAGAAGCCGGTATGCGATTGAAGCGCCGGACAGATCAGGATTTCGGCGCCGAGGTAGAGTCGCATATCCGTCTGGAAGCCGACCGTTTGATGGCCGAGGGGATGGCGCCGGCGGAGGCTGAGCGGACGGCGCGACGGGCATTCGGAAACGCGGCGATAGCGCGGGAGCGGTTTTATGAATCGCAGCGATGGCTGTGGTGGGATCAGTTGCGCCAGGACATCCGATACGGGTTACGGTCGCTGTGGAAAGCGCCGGCGTTTACGCTGACGGCGGCATTGACCGTGGCGCTGGGGGTAGGCGCCAACACGGCCATTTTCAGCCTGGTGGACGCGGTCCTGTTGCAATCGATGCCGGTGCGGAATCCCAAGGAACTGGTGTTTTTGGAGGCGGCCGGAAGCAAAGGAAACTCCGGAGCCCCGCCCTATCCGTGCTTTGAACGGCTGCGGGCGGAGACTTCCTCGTTCAGCGGAATGGCGGTATTCGCCACCGACGAATTGCGAATCGAGGTGGATGGCAAAGCAGAACAAGTGATGGGTCAGGTAGCCTCGGGGAACTATTTCGAAGTCCTTGGAGTGCAACCTGCGCTGGGCCGGCTAATGCGGGCGGACGACGAAAACCTTAACCCTCCGATTGCAGTGATCAGCGACCGCTATTGGCGGCGCAGATTCGGCGCCGATCCAGCGGTGATCGGCAAGACAATCTTGGTCCGCCGGCAGGCATTTACGATCGCCGGCGTAATGCCCGCCGAGTTCTGGGGACTCGAGCCCGGCAAGGCGATCGACTTGACTCTTCCGATCACCGTGGAGCGCGGGGCGATGGGCAACCCCGGGGCCTGGTGGCTTCACGGCGCGGTCGCGCGACTGAAACCGGGCGTCCCGATGGAGAAGGCGGAGGCGGAGGCCAATATCGTCTTCCAGTCATTCCTGTTGAATTTCCCTTCCCCCAAGGACTTGGCGCAGCAGCATTTCCATCAATTGAAGGCCAGTTCGGCCGCGCATGGAATGGACGGGCTCCGCCGCAAGTTTTCCGAACCGCTCTTTCTGCTGATGGGCATTGTGGGTCTGGTCCTGCTGATGGCGATCGCCAACGTCGCGAACCTGCTCCTGGCCCGGGGCATCGGACGGCAGCGGGAGTTCGCCATCCGGCTGGCGGCGGGGGCCGGACGGTTGCGGCTGGTCCGGCAGATGGTGACGGAGACGTTGCTGCTGTTTGTTCTGGGCGTACTGCCCGGCGTCTTCCTGGCGCGATGGGGGGTGCACGCGATCGAGAGCATGTTCACGCAAGGGCGGCGGCCGATCTTGCTGCCGACGGAGTTGAACTGGCGCGTGCTGGCTTTCTCCATTCTGCTGACGATCCTCGCGGGCCTGTTTGCGGCGCTGTTGCCGGTGTGGCGCGTTCTCCGAGCCGATCTGGAGCGGTCGATTCGCGACGGCCAAGCCCGCACAGGCGGCTCTCATGGTTCCGCAACCTTAACGAGAGGCTTGGTCGTCTTTCAAGTTGCCTTGTCGCTGGTGCTGTTGGCTGGCGCGCTGACCTTCTTGCGGAGCCTCGCAAACTTGCGAAACGTCGATCCCGGGTTCAGCAACGATGAAGCCCTGACCATGTCGCTCAATGTATTGGAAGGCTCAATCCCACCTCGGTCTTGGAGCCGGATGTTGGACGAAGTACGCACCATCCCAGGCGTGCGCGCAGCGGCGATTTCAACGTATACGCCGCTGTCGGGCCGGAACCGCGGCGCCCTTGTTCGCATATCCGGCTATACGCCGGCCACCTTCGACGACAGCATAGTTCACTTGAATCAGGTGTCGGAAGGGTATTTTGAGGCGCTGGGAATTCCGTTGTTGCGGGGGCGGCTTTTGACGGATCGGGACACGGAAGGCGCTCCGAGAGTGGCATTGATCAACGAATCGGCGGCGCGCGCGTTTTTTGGGGACAGAGAGGCTATTGGGCAGGTGGTCGAGTTTGAGCGGCAGGGAGGGATGTATACCAGCCATCGAATAGTTGGGGTTGTTAAGGACACTAAGCACATGAACCTCCGCGAGGCGGCGCCGCGGTTTCTATTTGTGCCGGCGCGCCAGCCAAAAGATATGGACGGACGGGTTACGTTGATCGCGGCCGCGACGGCCGTGGATGGGCACTCGGCGTTGCTCCAGCCAATCCAGACAAGGATTGCGGCGACGGAACCGGGAATACTCATCACCGACGTGATCACGATCCGGACGCAAATGGACAGCACGCTGCTTAGCGAGCGGCTATTGTCGGGGCTTTCGGCCGCGTTTGGTGTTCTGGCTTTGGTTCTGGCGGCGATTGGATTGTATGGCGTACTTAGCTACCGGATCGGACAACAGCGGCGGTCGTTCGGCATCCGCATGGCCCTGGGCGCATCCCCTTCGTCGATAGCGGCGGACGTCTTGGGGCAAAGCGGCCTGATTGTCGCCACCGGACTGCTCATCGGGCTGCCATTCTCCTTCGCCGCGGCGCGGATGGCGGAGTCGTTGTTGTGGGGCGTTACGTCGCGCGATCCGATGATTTATGTTGTCAGCGTGGCCGTATTGCTGGCGGTGGCCCTTGCGAGCGCCTTCGTGCCCGCGCGCCGGGCGGCCAGTATCGATCCGGCTGAGGCGCTGCGATCCGATTGAGCCTAGCGCAGGTCCAAGGACCAGATCTCCTGCGATTCGCGGCCGGCGGTGATGGCGATCGTCCTGCCATCGGGGCTGATCGAGGCGCCGGGTTGACGATTTCCCGGAAGTGGAAATTCCTTGATTCCTTCGGCTGTGAACCGGAGAAGAGTATTGCCCTTTATGGCGTGACCTAGATCAACCCATTCCGTCGCGCCGGCTACGCCGTGCGGCAGGGCGAATGGCTCGCCCTTCTCGTTGCGGAATTGATCGCCATCGCGATAGACAAACGCACTGCCGTTCGGGAAGAACTCGTAGCCTTTGGGCGGGCCGCCGATTTCGGCGATGAGCGGTCGTGTGCGCTGCGTGGCCAGATCGAACTCGAAGATGCCGCCGCGGCCTCTGCCGTCGCTTCCGCTCAGGTAGACCGCCTGGGCGTCGGGCCGCCAATGCACCCGCTCAATGTGCGCCATTTTGACGGGCAATTCGGTCTCCTTCTCCGCGTCGCGGATAACGACGGTGCGGGATTCCTGGCCGAAATTCTCAGTTCCTCGCCGCGAGAGATAGGCCAGACGCTTGCCGTCCGGTGAGAAACTGGGCGCCAGGTTCCGATTGGGGAATTGGACCGAAGCACGGCGGGCGGTCTTGGCGATATTGTCGATGTCGGCAAGGAACACGTCGCTCGCACCGGTGCGAAGGCCGTAGTAGAGCACTCTTTCGCGGGTTATGCCAAGAGGAAGCGCCCGGCCGATTCCCTTTTGCACGACGCGGGGCGGGCCGCCGGCAACGGGGCGCTCCATCAGGTCGTCATCCGACAGGTAAAAGATGGACTTGCCATCGGGTGCGTACAACGGAAACAGGTGGTTGCCGGGTTCGTTGACGACTCTCTTTTCCGTGGCGCCATCGAGGGTGAGCGAGTAAATGGTCCGCAGCGTCGTGCTGCCGGGAGCGAAGGAGTCGTAGATAAGAGTCTGCCCGTCGGGCGAGATATCCATGCGTTTGGGGTAGACCCAATTGAGGGAACGAAGGACCTTGGTGTCGCCCCCTTCCGCGGGGACGAGGGCGATCTGGCTGACGTTGTCCTTGCGGAAGAGCAGCGTGAGGACGAATTTGCTGTCAGGGGTCCAGGCGGTGGGTTGGACGAAGCCGGCTTCGGGGTTCTTGTAGAGTGTTCGAGGTTGGCCGCCGGTGATGGGGATCACACGCAATTCGTAGAAGCCTTCGGCGTTGAACCACGCATACGCGACAGTTTTGGAGTCGCGGGAGATCGCGGAGAAATAGGCGAACTCCTGGCCCGCCGCCTTGGTGAGCTTGGTGGAACGGCCGGTAGCGAGATCGCGAATGGCAAGGTCGCCTTGTTCAACGAGGCTGAGGAACCGGCCATCGAGGGAAGGCGCGCCGAGGAGCGTGACGGCTGCATCCGTGAAGACAGGCTTCGGCCCGGCGGCGAGAACGGCGGACGCAAACAGAGCCAGACGAAGCACGATATCAGGTTATCTGTTTATTCGGCCAGGGTCGCCGCGATGATTTGCGCGTGTGCCTCAATCTTCTCTAGAATGTCGAGGGCGACGGCAAGCGCCTTGCGGGCATCCTCACCGTTAACTCTCGGGCGCTCGCGCTTCGCCACGCAGTCGACGAAGTGAGCCACTTCACGCAGCAGAGGCTCCTCTTTGCGGATCAGGAACGGATCGAAGCCGATTTGTTTCTCCGGCGAGACGCGGAAGGCGATTCCCTTCTGGTCGGCGTAGTCGATGGAGATGTATTCGTGCGGCTGGAATAGACGAACCTTACGCACACGCTCCGTGGAGACGCGGCTTGCCGTGAGGTTAGCCACGCACCCGCCGGGAAACTGCAATCGGACATTGGCGATGTCGACCTTCTTCGAAAGGATCGAAATACCGGCGGCGCGCACTTCTTCCGGAAGCTTTCCTGTTAATGCGAGTACAACGTCGATATCGTGGATCATCAAATCCAGCACGACATCGACGTCCAGGCTGCGCGGCGTGAACAGGCTGAGGCGGTGGATTTCGAAAAACAGAGGTTTGCTGATGCGGGCGGCGAGGGCTTCCACCGCGGGGTTGAACCGCTCCAGATGACCTACTTGGATAATCCGGTCTTTTTCCTGCGCGGCGGCCAGCAGTAGGTCCGCCTCCTCCAGGGAGGGCGCGATCGGCTTTTCGATCAGCACATCCAGTCCGGCGCGGAGGAGTTGGCAGCCAACCTCGGCGTGAGCCGTCGTCGGGACCGCGACAACGGCTGCCTGGGAATTCGCTGCCAGCGCTTCCAACGATTCAAACACCGGTACGCCGTACTCGGCGGCCGCCGCATTGGCGCGGCCGGCATCGACATCGTAGACACCGACCAATTCGGCGCTTTCCAGCGCATGCAGCACGCGCATGTGATGGCGGCCGAAGACGCCAGCCCCGGCAACGCCAACACGGAGTTTCATGATGCGGCCTCCTGCAACGGCGGATGGCCGATGATACAGAGGCCGTATTCATTGGCCTTGGCGATTAGCTCGTCTTTGTCCAGGAACAGCGTTCGCCCCGCATCGCAGGCCAGGATGGTCGTATTCGTTTCCCGCATGACTTCGATCGTTTGCAGTCCGGCGACGGGCACATCCCACAGCATATGCTGACGGCGGCGGGAAGATTTCACCAGCCGCATCGGGCGCCCGTTCACCAAGGAAGCGGCGCGGCGCAGCATGGCGTCGGTGCCTTCCATGGCCTCCACCGCGACACAGGCCCGGTCACAAATGACGACGCTCTGGCCGACATCGAAACCGGCGAGGGCATTAGCGATGTTCCGGCCGTAGCGGATCTCCTTCTCCTCGTCGCTGTTGGGCTTGCGGCGCGTCTGCACGCCTTCGCCGCACAACAGGGGTTTCAGGAGCAGAGTGGAATCGATGAGCCGGATGCCTTCCTCAGCCAGGATCTTCGCGACGCCGCCAATTAGCGCCTCCGTGTTCTTTTCCTTCAGCGAGAACAGCAGTTTGGCCAACCGCCAGTCGGGCGTTATGGAGGAAAAGATCGAAACATGCTTCACTTGGCCGGCCATCATCAGTTCCGTGATGCCTTCGCTTTTGCAGATGTCGATCAGCTTGCCCAGCGCGCCGAGCGAGACCCAGTAGGATTTTTCCGCCAGTGCGTCGATTTCCCGGCTGGCTTCCTCCTGAATGCCGATCGCGACCACTTCGACGCCAAGCTGCCGCGCGGTCTGCAGCGCCAGCACCGGAAAGCGGCCGTTACCGGCGATGAGTCCGTAGGGCACGGCTACTTGATTACTCCTCGCTCGGAGGTTTGGATGAAGTCGATCAACTCCTCGACCTCAGCGCACGCGGGAATCTCCCGGCGAATCTTTTCGATGGCTTGCGAAGTATTGAGCTTAGCGCGCGTCAGCAATCGCAGCGCGTTTTGCAGGTTTTCGATGATGGCCGTATCGAAGCCGCGGCGCTCCAACCCGGTCGCGTTCGCGCCGAAGGACTTGGAGGATCGGGGCGTGACAATGGTGGCGAACGGCATTACATCCTGCGTAATGACGCTGTAGCCGCCGATCATCGAATGGCGCCCCACGCGGCAAAACTGGTGCACACCAGTGAAGGCGCCGATCACCGCCCAGTCGCCGATCAATACGTGGCCGGCGAGCGTCACGCCATTCGCCAGAACGCAGTGGGAACCTAGCTGAATATCGTGCGCCACATGCGTGTAGGCCATCAGCAGGTTGTCGGAACCGATCGACGTAACCAGGCCCCCGCCCTGCGTACCGCGGTGAATGGTGACGAACTCACGGATCCGGTTGCGGCCGCCGATCCGGGTTTCCGCGCGTTCGCCTTTGTACTTCAAGTCCTGGGAAGCCACGCCGATGCTGGCGTACGGGTAGACGATGTTGTCTTCGCCGATCCATGTCGGCCCTTCGCAATAGACGTGCGCCTTCAGTTCGGTGCGCGGCCCTATTTCGACTTCGGCGCCAATGACGCAGTACGGGCCAACCTGGGCGGTCTCGTCGATCCTTGCGGCCGGATCGACGATTGCGGTCGGGTGGATGGGCATGCGGATTTAGCCGGCGTTGCGACTGCGAATCACGCACATCAGCGTAGCTTCGGCCACCACGGCGCCGTCAACAGTGACGATGCCGCTCATTTTGCAGATCGTCGCCTTTTTGCTGATCATTGTCATTTCGATGCGAAGCTGGTCGCCGGGACGGACCGGACGGCGGAACTTGGCCCCGTCAACCGAGGCTAACAGCACCAGTTTTTGATGCCGGTCGGGAATTTCCTTCAGCACGAGAATGCCCGCCACTTGCGCCATGCTCTCGGTTATCAGAACGCCCGGCATCACGGGGAAGTCGGGAAAGTGACCCATGAAAAACGGTTCGTTCGCCGTCACGTTTTTGATGCCGACAATCCTTTCCGATTCCATTTCGATGATTCGATCTACCAACAAAAACGGGTAGCGGTGGGGCAGGATGTCGCGAATCGCGTCTATGTCCAAACAGGCCATGTAAACTAACGATTGTAACATCCCATGGATCCCTTTCTAGCCATTACGAGCCGGCAACAGAGCGCCATTATTGACACAATTCGGCGGTTTGTGGAGTGCGAATCGCCCAGCGACGATCGCGCGGCGGTGAACCGGCATGTCGACCAGATTTGCGACTTGTTGGGCGGCGAAGCGAAGTTGACGAGGAAGAAAGGCGGGTCCTACGGCGACCACTTGTTGGTGGAATTTAAGCTGCCCGGACGGAAGAAGGACGGGCAAATTTTGGCGTTGGGCCATACGGACACCGTGTATCCGCTGGGGATCCTGAAAACGATGCCGTGGCGACAGGCCGATGGGCGGCTGTGGGGGCCGGGGGTCCTGGACATGAAGGGCGGCGTGGTGTTTTTCATCTACGCGATGCGGGCTTTACGGGAAATGGATGTTCCGGTTTCCCGGCGCGTCATCCTGCAATTGAACTCCGACGAGGAAGTGGGGAGCCATTCGTCGCGGGCGCTGACGGAAGCGATGGCGAAGCAGTCGCAATGCGTCTTGGTGCTGGAGCCGGGAACGGGGTTGACGGGGAAATTGAAGACGGCGCGCAAGGGCGTGGGCGGCTACAAAGTCACGGTTCACGGCAAGGCTGCGCACGCGGGAGTGGATTTTTCCAATGGCGTGAATGCGATAAACGAATTGGCTAGGCAAATTGGCGTGATTGAGGGATTCACGGATTTGTCGAAAGGTTTGACCGTGAACCCAGGCGTGATTCATGGCGGGACCCGGACGAATGTCGTTCCGGCGCTGGCGACCGTCAGGGTCGATGTGCGAGTTGCCAGGTTGCGGGATGCGGCGGGCCTGGAGAAAAAGTTCCGAAATTTGAACGTGTTCAAAAAAGGCGGGAGGATCGAAGTGAGCGGAGGCCTGAATCGGCCGCCGATGGAGCGGACGAAGGCCATCGGGAAATTGTTCGAAACGGCGCGGCGGCTGGCGGCGGAATTGGGCGTCGATTTGGAGGAATCGTCGACGGGCGGCGGGTCGGATGGGAATTTCTCGGCGGCGCTGGGCGTGCCGACGCTGGACGGGCTGGGCACCGTGGGGGAAGGAGCGCACGCCGTAAACGAGAGTATTTTGATTGACCGGATCGCGGACCGGACGGCGTTGTTAGCGAAACTGGTAGCGGCTTTGTGAGGGCTTTGTGGGTGGCCCCGGCCGTCCATGTGCTGGCGTCCGCGATTTCCGGGTTTTACTACGGACGCCATATATTCGTGCTGGCGCGGCAGCAGACGATTCCCGATCCGCCGGTGTCTCAAATGGTTCATTGGCTCTTCAACATGCCGTGTTTGGCGGTAGTGAATCTGGTGGACGGAAGTATCCCGTTGACCTGGCAGCCGCAGGAGTACACGCGCGTGTGGATGACGCAGCCTGTGACGCTGCTGGTCTGTTCGGTCGTGAACACGGGAGTCTGGCTGTGGCTTGGCGCACAGTGGGAGGATCCGGGGGAGGGCGTTGCGTGGTGGCGATGGGGGCTATCCGCGGTGGCCGCGGGTCTGGCGGCAGGCGTTCTGTTTCACACGCGTTCCTTAGACGTACAGGCGGTTCCGTTCGTCGTGTGGCCGCTGTTGTTGGCGGCGTGGGCGGTTTTGCCTTGGTTACGCGGGGGATTTACGCGATCATCCAAATAGAAGGGCCCCACGAGGCGAATTATTAGCGCCGGTCATGCCAATGGAACCCGCGTGCTCGCCAGCGTGATGTGGGAGTCTCGATGCTAAACTGAAGGAAAGTGAAATTTGGCGTAGTTGTCTTTCCTGGTTCCAACTGTGATCACGATGCGCAGTTCAGCGTAACGGCCAATCTTGGAGAGAAAGCGGAGATGTTGTGGCATCGCGATTCGGCGATTCCCAACGATATCGACGCCGTCATTCTTCCGGGCGGTTTTTCCTACGGCGACTACCTGCGCTGCGGCGCCATTGCGAAGTTTTCTCCGCTCATCGGCGCGGTAAAAGCTTTTGCGGCCAAGGGCGGTCTGGTGATCGGGATTTGCAACGGTTTCCAGATCCTTACCGAATCCGGCCTGCTGCCCGGTGCGCTGGTTCGCAACTCGAATCTGAAGTACATCTGCCGGCCGGTTGAACTGCGGGTGGAGACGACGGACACACCGTTCACAAATCAGGCTACAAAGGGCCAGATCCTCACGTTTCCCATCGCTCACGGCGAGGGCCGCTACACCGCCGACGAAGCGACGCTCGACGAGTTGGAAGCCGAGGACCGTGTCGTTTTCCGTTATGTCGACAACCCGAACGGCTCCCTTCGGGACATCGCCGGTATCTGCAACAAAGAACGCAATGTACTTGGCATGATGCCCCACCCGGAGCGCGCCTCCGATCCGTTGATGGGCTGCACCGACGGCTTGACCGTCTTCCGCTCGATTGTTTCCGCATTCGCGGCGAAATAAATCATGGCCACTATCACCCCGGACATTCTCACCGCGCACAATGTAACCGCGGACGAGTATAAGAAAATTCTCTCCATCCTCGGCCGCGAGCCGAACCTGACCGAGTTGGGCATTTTCAGCGTGATGTGGAGCGAGCACTGCTCCTACAAAAGCTCCCGCGTACACTTGAAAAAACTGCCGACGCGCAGCAAACACGTCCTGCTAGGCCCCGGCGAGAACGCCGGCATTATCGATATCGGGGATGGGCTCGGCGTGGCTTTCAAGATTGAAAGCCACAATCATCCCAGCTTCATCGAACCGTTCCAGGGAGCGGCGACGGGCGTTGGCGGTATTCTGCGCGACATTTTCACCATGGGCGCCCGGCCGATTGCAGTGCTCGATTCGCTCCGCTTCGGGCCGCTTGACGACCCGCAGACTGGCGCGCGCAACCGGCGCATCGTGGAAGGCGTGGTCAGCGGCATTTCTCATTACGGCAACTGCTTTGGGGTACCCACGATTGGCGGCGAGTGCGTGTTCGACAAGTCCTACGCCGGCAACCCGCTGGTCAACGTTTTTGCATTAGGCGTTATCGAGAAGGAGAAGATCTTCCTCGGCCAGGCGCATGGCGTGGGCAACCCTGTTATTTACGTCGGGGCAAAGACCGGGCGTGACGGTATTCACGGCGCCACCATGGCCTCCGATGAGTTCACCGAAGAGAGCAAGCAGAAGCGGCCCAACGTTCAAATGGGCGATCCGTTCCTGGAAAAACTGCTGCTGGAAGCCTGCCTAGAAGTGATGGAAACGGGCGCCGTTGTCGGCATTCAGGATATGGGCGCCGCGGGGCTTACCTGTTCCACATGCGAAATGGGCAGCCGTGCCGGAACCGGCATCGAGATTGACCTGGCCAGGGTTCCGCAGCGCGAAACCGGCATGACGCCGTACGAGATCATGCTGTCGGAATCTCAGGAACGCATGCTGCTGGTCGCCATCAAAGGCCGCGAGCACGAAGTGTTCCGCGTGTTCGAGAAATGGGGCCTGGATGCAGCCGAGATCGGCGTCGTGACCGATACCGGCTTGCTGCGCGTCTACAACCACGGGGAACTCGTCGCTGAAATCCCCAACCGGGAACTGGCCGACGAAGCGCCGCTCTACTCCCGGCCGTACACCAAGCCCGCCCGCAAGGCGCCGATGGAAGCCCCCGACTACACGCCAGGCGATCCAAAGGAAGAACTGATTCGGTTGTTGAGCTCTGGCGACCTCTGCAGCAAGAAGTGGATCTATGAGCAGTACGACTACATGGTCCGCACCAACACGCTTTACGGGCCGGGCGGTGACGCGGCGGTTGTGCGCATTAAGGGAACCGACACCGCGGTTGCGATTTCGCTCGACGGGAACGGACGGTACTGTTCGCTCGATCCGCGAGAAGGCGCAAAACTCGGCGTGGCCGAAGCCTGCCGCAATATCTCCACCGTCGGCGCCGTTCCGATGGCAGCCACCAACAACTTGAATTTCGGCAACCCGCAGAAACCCGAGATCATGGCCCAGCTCGTTGAAGCCATTGAGGGCATGGCCGAGGCTTGCGTTCACTTTGAAACGCCGATCACGGGCGGCAATGTCAGTCTTTACAACGAGACCTTGAGCGAGGGAATCCATCCCACGCCGGTCATGGGTATTGTTGGCGTGTTGAAGAGCGGTAAGCCGACGCCGATCGAATTCCAAAGCGCGGGCAAGGCTGTTCTTCTTCTGGGCGGATTCCGCGAATCGACGCTGACGCATTTCGGCAGCACGCAGTACGCGAACGTGATTGCGGGCGGCGCATGGGGGCTGCCTCCGGCGCTTGACATGGATTACGAAAAACGGGTCCACGGCGCCATTCGTAAGATTGTGAACAGCGGCCTCGCCGAATCGGCGCATGACCTTTCCGACGGCGGGCTGGCGGTCGCATTGGCCGAATCGAGCTTTGGCGGAATTGGCGCGATCGTTAAGCTTCCCGCCGCTGAACGGCCGGAAGTTCAACTATTTCATGAGTCGCCTTCCCGCATTTTGGTGTCTACCTCAAGTGTGGAGAAAGTGCGCGCGATTGCCGATGAGTTTGGTGTGGAATTAGTGGAGATTGGCACCACACATGCTGGAAAACTGGTGATCGATGACCGCATCGACGCCGGGATAGAAGAACTTCGCCAACCCTGGGCTACAAGCTTGGAGAAGATGTTACATGCATGAGGAAGCGGACGACTTGCAATTGGACAAACTGCATGAAGAATGCGGTGTGTTCGCCATCTACGGCCACCCTGAAGCGTCGAACCTAACCTACCTCGGCCTGTATGCCCTGCAGCATCGTGGCCAGGAATCCGCCGGTATTGCCTGCGGAAACGGCCGAACCGTCGCCTGCCGCAAGGAGATGGGCCACGTCGCCGACATTTTCCAGCCGGAGGTGCTGGCAGAGCTGCCAGGGCACATGGCGATCGGGCATACACGCTACTCCACGACCGGCGACTCGAAGATGCTGAATGCGCAGCCGTTTAGCGTGGCTTGCAACAAGGGCCCCATCGCTGTCGCGCACAATGGAAATATTACGAACGCTGGCGAACTGCGGCGGGAACTTGAAGCCGACGGCTCGATTTTCCAGGCAACCAGCGATACGGAAGTCATTTTGCATCTGGTCGCCCGTTCGCGGGAGCGAACGATGGCGGGCGCTTTGCGCGAAGCGCTTTTGCAGTTGGAAGGGGCGTTTTCGCTCGTCTTCCTGGCTGCCGACCAAATTATCGTCGCGCGCGATCCGCATGGATTCCGCCCGCTGGCCATGGGCCAGATGGAGTTGAGCGAACATCGTACAGGTTACGTTTTTGCGAGCGAAACTTGCGCATTCGATCTGATTGACGCCGTCTACTTGAATGACGTCGAGCCCGGCGAGATGGTGATTGTCGGCCCCAACGGCGTCACGCGGGAGCATTTTGCCCCGAAGCGGCCCTTGGCGCATTGCGCTTTCGAGCACGTCTATTTTTCCCGCCCGGATTCCATCGTTTTCGGCCGTCCGGTGCAACAGACGCGCGAATGGATGGGCCGCTTGCTGGCGCGCGAACAACCCGTGGATGCCGACGTTATTGTGCCAGTCCCCGATTCCGGGGTGGCCGCCGCGCTTGGATACTCATCGGAGAGCGGTATCCCGTTCCGCCAGGCGTTAATTCGCAACCATTACGTCGGACGAACTTTTATTGAACCCTCGCAGGCGATCCGGGACTTCGGCGTAAAACTGAAGTTGAATCCCGTCCGGCATCTTTTGGAAGGGAAACGCGTCGTACTCGTCGATGACTCCATCGTCCGCGGCACCACGTCGCGCAAAATCGTTCGCATGGTGCGCAAGGCCGGCGCCAAGGAGGTGCACATGCGCATCTCCTGCCCGCCCACCATCTCCCCCTGTTTCTACGGCGTTGACACCCCCACCAAACAGCATCTGATTGCCGCGAATTCCAACTTGGAAGGGATCCGGAAATTCGTGGAGGCCGACTCGCTCGGGTACCTCTCCCTCGCGGGACTCAACCGCGCCATCTCGGACGAAAATCGCGACTTTTGCTATGCCTGTTACACCGGCGATTACCCCACTCCGCTCGTGCAAATCGATGAGCTAATGCGTGAGAAACCCGATTTGGGATAATAGAACTTGGTGTCCATCGCAGTAGCCGACTCCGCGCGCGCCGTGCCGTACTCCCGTATTCGGGAGCTAGCGGAAATTGCCATGACCATGGACAACGTGCTGAAGCTCTACTTCGGCGAGTCGAATCTGCCGACGCCCGAGTTTCTGAAGCAGGCGGCCAACAAGGCCATGGGCGAAGGGTATACCTACTACACGCCGAACTCGGGACTGCTCTCCACGCGCGAGGCTACCGCCCGCTATTACCAGCGCCACCAGGGCGTGTCGCTCGATCCGGTGAACGAAGTCGTTGTCACCAATTCGGGCGTACAGGCGCTCCATGTGGGAGTTCGCTGCACCATCAATCCCGGTGACGACGCCCTGGTTTTGACGCCGGCCTGGCCGAACGCTTGTTCCATCCTGCAAATGTACGGTGCGCGGCCCATCGAGTTAGCGCAGCCTATACGGAACAACCGCTACACCATCGATATCGCTCAACTTGAAGCCGCCCTCACACCGCGGACACGGCTGCTGATCTACACATCGCCGTCAAATCCACTGGGCTGGGTAGCAACGGTGGAAGAGCAGCAGCAGTTGCTCGATTTTGCCCGGCGGCACAACCTTTGGCTTCTGGCTGACGAAGTCTACGAACGGCTGGTGTACGACGGCCGGCCTATCGTTCCGAGCATTTTGAAACTGGCCACTCGCGACGACGCGGTACTTGTCGCTCAGAGCTTTTCCAAGGCCTGGTGCATGACCGGTTGGAGGCTGGGGTGGCTGATCGCGCGCCGCGACCTTGCCCAACGCGCCGGCCAGCTCAATGAATTTATCATCAGTTGCGCACCATCCTTCGTTCAACGCGCCGGGGAAACGGCGCTGGATGAAGGCGACGGCGCCGTCGGGGAACTTGTCGGAATGTTGCGGGGAAACCGCGACTTCTGCCTGTCCGCGCTCCGCGCGATGAAGGGCGTCACCGTGCCCGAACCGGAAGGCGCGTTCTATCTGTTCCCGCGGATTGACGGCCTCACCGACTCCTTCGGTTTCTGCAAGCGCCTGCTGCTTGAAACCGGCGTTGGCTTGGCCCCGGGCGTGGCGTTCGGCGCCGGGGGCGAAGGGAATGTCCGCATCTGTTACGCACTCGAAAAACCAATTCTGGAGCAAGCCATGGAGCGCCTTGAGCGCTTCCTATCCGCATCATGAGGCCGCGTCCCGACCAGGTAATGCGTGAATACGGGCGGCTATTCCCTCCTCACATCAAGGACCGCGGCCGGGAGATTCTCTCCAGAGGCCGCCTGGACCCGGTCGTGGAGGAGGAACATGGCTGGGCCTCCATCGCGCACGGATCGGAAGACTACGAAGTGGCTATCTTCCAGAATGAAATGTTCTGCGAGTGCCCCTACTTTGAGGACACCGGCGCCTGCAAGCACCTCTACGCGCTATTACTGGCGCTGGATGAGATGGGGCGCAGGAGCCCGCAGGACAATCCCGCGCCGCGGCCGCAGGCTAAGCTCCGCGCTACCTGGCAACCCGTAATTGAAAACGCCATCAGTGAAGAGGAGCCGGAACCGCTCTTCATGGATAATTCGAAGTTCGGCGAGCACCTGATCTACCGTCTTAGCCAGCCGCCTTCATCTGTCCATCACGCGATGGAGATCGAAATCTTCTACCGCGACCGGAAGAAGAACGGCGACCTCAGCGTACCCAAGCCCGCGCGAATCCGGCGCGCCGACATAGAACATCTGCCCGACCCGGCGGACCGCGACATTCTCGCCGAATTTCTCCTGGTTCTTCCGGACCACGCCGCCTGGAGCACGTACTATCTCAACGACCTGCTGAAGTCAACGCTCTTTCTCACGGGCCCCCGCCTTCCCGAACTCGCGCGCAAACTGGCCCAGACCGGCCGCTTATTTTCCGGTCCGTCTTTCGCCAAGGAACATTGGCGGCCCGTCGAATGGAGCGCCAACAAGTGGCGGCTCCGGCTGCGCCCGGAAATAAAAGACGCGGATTGGATCGAAGCTTCCGTCGATCTTATGAACGGCGACGAAGTCGTGCCCATTAAGAAGGCGGCGTTTCTGGATTTCCGGGTGGTGCTGTATGACAACATACTGGCCGAACTGGAGACGCGCTCCAGCAATGCGTGGGTCCGCCAGGGAATGCACGGGCATCCGCTCCTCATCCCTCGCTCGGATTGGCCACATTTCTTCGGCCTTGTCACCAGCCTCCGCCGGGGCCCTTCGTGGGAGCTACCCGACGAGCTGAAGCCAAAAGAGGTGCGAGGCACGCCAACACCGCGGCTGCGTATTAAGTTCGACTCCCATCGCGCTATCGCCGAAGCAACTCTCACCTTCCTTTACAACGACGGCGACCGGCAGACCGAAGCGGCCGACTCCGATATCCATTTCAAGATGTCCGAAGACGCGGCCGAAATCGTACTCTTCGACCAGCCCTTCCACGAATCCTGCCGCACCCTGCTCCGCGGGCTAGGCATGCAAGCCGGCCAGGACCCAACCACGTCCAAGCGCATCTGGAATCTCTCCCTGCCGCGCTTCGCCAACACCGTTCGTGCGCTCCTCGAGGACAAATGGGATGTTCTCGCCGAGGGCAAACCCGTCCGAACTTCGAATTTCACCAAGGTCAAAGTCACCACCAGCATCAACTGGTTCGAAGTCGACGCCACGGCGAACTTCGACGGGCTGGAGGCGAATCTGCCGGCGCTGATCGCCGCGATGCAAAATAGGTCACGCTATGTCCGGCTCGGCGACGGAAGCATCGGGCTGCTGCCAGAGGAATGGATTCAACGGTACGCGCCTTTGGCGGCATTCGGCAAGGAAGTGGATGGCGTTTTCCGCATGAAGTTGCCGCAGGCGCCGCTGCTCGATGCGTTGTTGGAAGAGAAGAAAGACGTCCAGATCGACGACGCATTCCAGAAGGTGCGAGGCAGGCTGCGCGGATTCGCCGGACTCAGCCCCGCGCCGCAGCCGGCGGGCTTCGTGGGGACCATGCGGCCGTATCAGTTGGAGGGGCTGGCGTGGCTCCTTTTCCTGGAATCCATCGGACTTGGCGGATGTCTCGCCGACGATATGGGCGTGGGCAAGACCATTCAGATGCTGGCCTTGTTGGAACTCCACCGCGAACGCCGCGCCGCCGGTGAACAACTGCCGCCGGATCTTGTCATCGTACCCAAGTCCCTGCTTTTCAATTGGGAAGCCGAAGCTCGCCGCTTCACTCCCAGATTGAAGATTCTGAACTACACCGGCATCAACCGCCTTCGCGCTGAAATCAGCGAGCACGACGTGGCGATTACCACCTATGGGACGCTGCGGCGCGATGTTGTCGACCTTAAGGATTTCGAGTTCGCCACGATCGTTCTCGACGAAGCGCAGGCGATTAAAAACTCCACCAGCGATTCGGCAAAGGCCACGCGCATCCTCAATTCGCGTCACCGCGTGGTGATGACCGGCACCCCGGTGGAAAACCATTTGGCCGAGCTTTGGAGCCTCTTCGAGTTCCTGAACCCCGGCTTGCTGGGCGCCTCCAGCTTCTTCAAGGCCGGTACTACGATCGAGCCGGAATCCCGTGAATGGTTGCGCAAATCGCTGCGTCCGCTCATACTTCGGCGCACCAAGCAGCAGGTGGCCAGCGACTTGCCCGCCCGTTCCGAACAGGTTCTTTACTGCGAACTCGAGGCGGATCAACGCAAGCTCTACAACACCATCCTGTTGAAGGTGAAGACCGATCTCAACAAACGTATCCAGCAGGACGGCCTGGCCAAATCGAAGCTGCATGTGCTGGAGGCACTGCTCCGGCTGCGGCAGATCGCCTGCCATCCGCATCTCGTACAGGAGTCGGCCAAGCCCGTCAGCGCCAAGTTCGACGTCCTGCTTGACCAGCTAACCGAGATCGCTGAGGAGGGCCACAAGGCGCTGGTGTTTTCGCAGTTCACCAGCCTTCTCGCCCTGCTGCGGCCGAAGCTGGACGAAGCCAAACTCAAGTACGAATATCTGGACGGGTCCACAACCGATCGCCAGAAGCGCGTGGAGCATTTTCAGGCCGATCCGGAGTGCCCCATTTTCCTGCTCAGCTTGAAGGCCGGCGGCACCGGTCTCAACCTGACCGCCGCGGACTATGTCTATCTGCTCGACCCCTGGTGGAACCCCGCGGTCGAAGCGCAGGCCATTGACCGGACTCACCGCATCGGCCAGACGCGCCCTGTCTTCGCCTACCGCATCGTGGCGAAAAACACGATTGAGGAGCGAATTCTCGAGCTCCAGCAAACCAAGCGAGACCTGGCCGAGGCGATCCTAAGCGAGGACAACGCCACGCTAGCCAACCTTCGCAAAGAAGACCTCGAATATCTGCTTTCTTAAGAGGGTTGGGTACACTGGGGCATGCCCGACCAGGAGCGCATCGCCTTTATGGATGTCCTGCGCGGGATCGCCGTTTTCGGCATTTTTCTGATCAACATGCCGCTGTACGTGGCGCCGTCGGATGCGTTCTTCCATTGGGAGAACAATGTCTACTGGACGGGTTCGGCGGACCGGCTTACCAACGCTTTCCTCTACGTCTTTGCGCAGGGAAAGTTCTACACTATGTTCTCCTTCCTGTTCGGGTTGGGGTTCGGCGTGCAGTTGTTGCGGGCCGCTGAGCGGCAATCTGTTGACTTCCCCTCCGTCTATCGCCGCCGCCTGGCGATACTGCTCCTCATCGGCGTCCTTCACTTAACACTGGTTTGGTGGGGCGACGTTCTTCACATTTACGCAGCGCTTGGGTTCCTGCTTCTCACTTTCCGGGATCGGCCGGACCGGACGCTCGTATTCTGGATTGCGTATTTGCTCGTGATGCCTTTCGTTCTGGCCGTTTGCGGTACAACCATTCAACATTTCTCCGACAAAACACCCGAGGCCGAAAAACAGAAGGAGCGTAAAGCCGAACGGCAGGAGGTGGCCGATAGGATTGCCAAGAACGTAAGCGTCAAGTCCTCGGGCACATTTCTCGAGATACTTGCGGCGCGACTCGGACGGGACTTACGCAGGATAGGCGGCAGCATCGGCTGGTACGCGGAATTATTCGCGTCCTTCTTGATAGGACTGTGGGTATCCCGGCGGCGCATCGTTCAGGAGCCCCAGCTCTACCAGCCGTTGCTCATGCGCCTGGCCTTCGTCGCGCTGCCGGCGGGACTCCTCGTCGCTGTCGCCGATGTCGCCTATGGCTATCGACACCCCGATCCGCCTTCGCCGCTTTGGCGCGAATATCTCAGCTTTTCCCGCGAATTTCTAGCCCGCCCGGCTATGGCCTTCGGCTACGCCGCTCTACTATTACTCACCGGTGTCAGGAACTGGATGAGCCCGTTCGCCGCCGCCGGACGAATGGCATTGTCCAACTACCTGCTCCATTCCCTGGTCTTCACCACGGTAGCCAACAGCTATGGCCTTGGGCTGTTTGGCAAAATCCCTCCGCTGCAGGGCGTTGGGCTCTGCGCCGGATTCTTCGCCATCCAGCTTCCCTTCAGCGTCTGGTGGCTGCGCCATCATTATTACGGCCCGGCGGAGTGGCTCTGGCGCAGTCTGACTTATGGTGAACGGCAGCCGTGGCGCAAACCGCCCGCCGGCCATGCATTAAGCTGAACCCATGCGACGCCGTGAACTTCTGCAAGCTGCCGCCACACTTCCGTTGCCCCAGCTCATCGCAACCGAGAACCGCAAGCCGGGCGCGACAAACTGGCAGCTTACCAAGGTCTGGCCCAACCAGGGGAAGGGCTTTCGCACCGCACTCATCGAGGGCTATTGCGGGCAGCAAAGCGTTCAGGCCGGGGATACGCTAACCATCCATGTCTCTACCAGCCCGGCTCGCCGGTTCACCATCGACATTTTCCGCATGGGCTACTACGGCGGCGCAGGCGCACGCCACATCACTCAGCTTGGGCCGTTCCAGGGCAAGCCGCAGGATGATCCACCCATCGGGCCCAACCGGCTCCGTGAGTGCCGATGGGAACCGGCCGCGTCGGTGAAAATTCCCGCTGATTGGCCCTCCGGCGTCTACCTCGGCAAGATGTCCTGCCTGCCCGAAGCCAAGTTCGAACACGCCTGGCAAAGCTACGTCGTCTTTATCGTCAAGGACCGCCGCCGCGCCGCCCTCACCTTTCAATGCAGTGACAACACCTGGGCGGCGTACAATCGCTGGCCGGACGACTATTCGCTCTACACCGATCCCCGCCACTCCTGGGCGCCCTCGGTAGCCACAAGCTTCGATAAACCCTACGCCAAGTACGCGCAGATTTATGACCACCCTTTATCCATCGGCTCCGGCGAGTTCCTGTTATGGGAATTCCCGCTCGCCTATTGGCTCGAAAGCCAGGGCTACGACGTCACGTATACGTCCAATTCGGACATGATCGATCCCGCGCAGTTCCAGCGCAGCCAGGTTTTTCTCAGCGTGGGTCATGACGAGTATTGGGACTTGCGGCAGTACAACGGCGCCATGGAATCCATCCGCCAGGGCGTAACGCATCTTTATCTCAGCGGCAATTCGGTTATGGGACTCACGCCGTTCCAGCCGAGCGAAGACGGCCGTCCCAACCGCGTCATCAGCCGTGAAGGCGTCTATGGCGGAGTCTACGGCGGCCTGGACCAGTTCTTCAAATATCCGTTCCCGAAAGAAGGGCCGAAAGCGAATCTGCTGATGGGTGCGCACTCGGTTTATCCGTTTAACGGCGGTGGCGACTGGATCTGCAAGAAGCCCAGCCACTGGATGTTCCAGGGCACCGGAATGAAACAGGGCGACCGCATTGAGGGCTTGGTGGGATGGGAATTTCATGGCGATCCCGCGCCCATTCCCGGTTTAGAAATCGTGGCCGAGGGCGATGCTCTATCCGGCGGAAAGACGCCCAGTCATTGGACCGCGACCATCTACCCCGGGCCGAGAAAAAACTTCGTGTTCAATGCAGCCACCATCTGGTGGGCCCAGGCGTTAAGCAGCCCGCCGGGCCACATCTTGCCATGGTCTCATTGGGTTCGTCCGATGGGCCCGGACCCGCGCGTACAGCGGATTACAACGAACTTGCTCGACCGCGCGCTAGGCAAGTAGTTTTCGCATCGCGGTCAGTAGAATATCCTCCACCGCTGGGGCCACTCGCGAGACGGCCGTCGTCTCATAGCCGCCTTCCTCGTAGGCGCGAGCCGTGCCAATATACATGGGTCCGTAGTCGCCGTAAGCGGCTGTCGCCACGAGTTCGCCGGCGCGTTCCTTGGCCGCGGCCAATTGATACTCGACGAACAGCTCGCCCGGCATATGAACCAGTGAGACTCCACCGATGCGGACGGCCGTCAGGTCTATGCCTCGTCCCGCTCGAACAAGCCTGTAGTAAGCCAGGTAGCGGGCGTTATTGGCCCGCTGCTTGGCGTCCAGTTTCGAATCGGCAATTGCAGCCATCATCTCCGGTTCGCTAAAGCCCTTGCCTTCGCGGAGCGGCAGCTTGACCGGCTGGGAGACCCATCGAACCGGCTCCATCGGGACCGGCTTTTCCGCAGCTTTCGCACGCGCCATTCCGGCCGCAATTCGATCGGCAAGCACCGCGCGCATGGCGGGCGCGCCGTCGTTGTACTTGCCGGCGCCGATGTTGCCGGCGGCACCGGTGAAGTGCACTTGGAATGTGTCGGACTGCCGGTCGCGCGCCATGCCGACAAAGTCCGACGAGATCGCGCCTTTGCCGTAATGACTCATCGGGTGAGTGGCGTAGTAGCTCAGAGTCGCGGCGCGTTTGCCGCCGCTCCAGAAGCTGACTGAGCGCAGCAGCGGGTCGATGACGCCTTCGGGCTCGGCGCAAAAGGGCGAGTTCCGACACGCGGTCATCCGGCCGAAAGCTACTTTGCCATCCGGTCCCAGGATGCGGCGGTTCGACGCCACATTTTCGACCGGCGCCGCGCCCGCGGTTATTCCCGTCACCGGCACAGGTTGCGCCTTCTTCACGGCTTCTGCAACACGTAGAACCGCGCCTTGTGCAAAATCGTTGTCGCAAAGCGCCACGCCGGCCGGCAGCAGCGCATGGGCGCTCAGATCATCGCCGGGCGCGTCGTGTTGATGGACCGTGTGCAGCGCCACGCGGCCGGGAACGGTCCCAGCGGCCTTCGCCAACGCCGCCAGCCATCGGTCCCGGCTGCCATTGCCGATACCTAGCCAGTCCATCGCGCATAGGACGATCGGCCGCTGACCCGCTGGCAGCAGCACGACGCCGCGCGCCCATAATTTATCGGTCACAGACTCTCCCGGCGGCACCAGCGCATAACAGAGCGGCGCCCCTAGCGGCGGCGTCACATCCGCTACAAACGTCCCAATCCGTAACCCGGGCCCCGCCAGCGCCGCCGCCAGGAGGCCTCGTCTACTTACCGGCATAGCAGTACACCGCTCCTTTCGTTCGAATCAGTACGCGCCCGTCAACAAGCGCCGGTGTCGCCAACACTTCTTCCTCGACGTCGTTCACCGCAAGCAACTCCTGCTCTGCTCCGGCCTTCAGCACGCTCACCTTTCCCGTGTGGCTCGCAATGTACACTTTCCCGTCGGCAGCCACTGGGGAGGAGTAATACTTGTCCGCCTCGCCGCGCAGCCGCGCCTGTTTATGCAACTTCCCCGTAGCGGCGTCCAGCGTCGTCAACACGCCGCCCTCGTTAATCATGTACAGAACGCCGCGATAGACGAGCGGTGAAGGCAACTGCGGAATCGATCGCAGGAACTTCCAAACCAGCCCGCCGCCGATCTTGTACGCCAGCAGCGCGTTCTCCGCCCGCATTGTCCGGACGTACTGTTCCCACTCGCCCTGATCCAACGTTCCATTGGCGTCCAGGTCGAGATAGATCCAAATCGGCACGGCATGCGGCAGAGGCGATTCGGACTTGCTCAACTTGCCGTCCCCATTGGCATCGAATCCCTTCAACGCCTCCGCGAACGCCGGAATCGTCAGCAGCCTGCCCGCGTCGTTCTCCGGTGTGTTGAACCCATGCACCAGGACCATGTCGCCATGGATCACCGGCACGGACTTCATCTCCGAGGGCAGCCCGTCAACGCCCCACGCCACCTTGCCCGTGGCGATTTCATAAGCCTCCATCCGGATCGATCCCGGCGCGATCAGCCACTTGCCATGGACCACCGGAGTCGAATGCCCGCTCAGCGCTTCCTTTCGCGGCACTTTCCAAACCTGCTCACCGCTCTTGAGATCGAATGCCGCGGCGTAGGAGCCCTGGCTCTGATCGACAATCAGCACGACTCGGCCTTCGGCGATAACGGGTGATACGCCCATCCCATAGGCGTTATTGAACGGCCCCATCGGTGTACGCCAACGTTCTTCGCCCGAAACCGTATAACTCACCAAGCCATAATCCGGATAAAACGCGACCACGGAAACGCCGTCCGAAGCCACCGAGGGCGACGCCGAATGATTCAATTTGTGCAGCTTCTCGGCCCGGTTTCGCTCGATGGTCTTCCGCCACAACGGCGCGCCCGAGGCCCGGTCCAATGCCACCAGTACGAACCGGTCGCCTTCCAATCCGGTCACGAAAATCCGCGGCCCAACAACGACCGGCGACGATAGGCCTTCGGGCACAACGGTCTTCCAGACGGTCCGAAACGTGGCGGGATACGCCGTGCCCTCCTCCGCCACGCCTGCGCCGTTCGGCCCGCGGAACTGCGGCCAGTCGGCACCCGCCACGAGCATCGAAATTACGCTGAGACCGAGGAATCGCATTCCCGTTTATACCTTGCCGCCACCCATGCCAACAATACCGCCGACCCCATCGCAATTCCCATCAGCCACAGAATCACCGCGGCGAACCCAACCGTCTGCCGCCATATTCCGGCCATGTAAATCATCCCGGCGCTCGACAAGCCGCCCATCATGTTCAACACGCCGCCGCCCAAGCCGCGGTTCTCGTTCCCGATCACGTCATAGGCGGCCGCGAAGGCATTGGCGGCTAATAATCCCGAAAACAATCCAAACCCCACCGAGCCCACCCGCGCCTCCCCTAATGTCTCCGCCGCAAACGCCCAATAAGCGAACGGAGCGCTGCCAAAAACACCAATCGCCGCCACATAGAGCCGCGCCGGCCGCCACCGTTTTCGCAGCCGGTCGGCTAACGTGCTGCCGCCAAAAATCCCCAATACCTGGCTCCCCTGAACGAACACCGAGGAGTTCCAGCCGCTATCGGTCATCGACAGTTTGAAGCGGTCCTGCAGAAAAGTGGGATACCAGGCGAGCACGATCCATTGAATCGCGCAAAATGCAGCGAACGCGAACGAAAGAGCGATATAACAACGCGAACGGAACAATTCGGCTATCGAACCGCTGGAGCGCACCGCAGCCGGTTTCGATTCTCCCCCCGCGCCGCGCACGCCCCACCACAGAATGGCGCTGTAGGCGATTCCCAGACCGGCCGCGGCCAGGAAGCCCGTCCGCCAGCCCCAATTGTCCGCGGCCCAGCCACCGTACCATCCGCCCACCAACACACCCACGTACATCCCGGATTGATGAAAGCCAAGCGCCTTGCTTCGCATGCCTTCGGAATAATGGCTTGCCAGAATCGCCAGCGCCGTCGGGTAATAGAGCGACTCCGTAATCCCCATCACGCCGCGCCAAACCAGAAACGAGTTCTCTGAACCCGCTAATCCGCATCCCAGAGTCGCCGCGCTCCACAGCAGCAGGCTGGCAATCAACAGCAAATCCCGCCGCCAAATATCGGCCAGCCGCCCTGCCACCGGCATCGCCAACGTATAAACCCACATGAATACGCTGCCGATCAGCCCGAGCTTCGCCCCCTCAAAGCCCAGGTCCGCCATCAGCGCGGGAAACATGCTGTAGACCATCTGGCGATCCACGTAGTTCAGCGCGAAGGCGAACCAGAGAAAGAGGACCAGGCGCATTATTTACCGCAGATCCGAAACGTCTGTGCGAGCGAACTCGGCCAGCGCGTCCAAGTTCAAATCGATTCCCAGTCCGGGACCGTCCGGAATCGCCAGCATGCCGTCCTCATCGAGCTTCCAGCCTCCCGCGCAAAGCCCGTCGATAAAGGGCGAGCCCGTCAGATACTCCACCATATCCGTTCCCGCGAACGCCGAGGCGATCTGCAGGTCGGAGGCCAAGCCAACCGTCGTATTCCACCCGTGCGGAATAAATCGAACGCCATTGTCGATGGCCATCTGCGCAATCCGCCGCTGCTCGCTTAAGCCGCCGCACTTGGTGACGTCCGGCTGCACAATGTCGAAGGCGCCCGCGGTCAGCCAGGGGGCGAACGACTGTCTCCGCGTCAATACTTCCCCGCCGGCGATCGTTACCCCGGCGGAACGCCGCAGCGCAACGTAGTCTTCCAGCGCATCCGGATGTAGCGCTTCCTCGAACCAGAACACATCGTAATCGGCGAGCATCTCCGCCGCCCGCAGTGCCCACTTGTAATCGCCGGGCCAATAGGCGTCGCTACCGCCGGCATCCACCATCAGCAGAGAGTCTTCCCCCACCGATTCCCTCGCCGCGCGGACAATGGCTTCGTCGACGGCATGGCTCTTTCGACCAAACGGACCCCATCCGATCTTGAATGCCCGGAATCCCTGCGCCTTCACCGGCAGCAGTTCCCCGGCCATCTGCTCCGGTGCCCGCATCAGCAGCGAAGCGTACGGCCGTACGCGTTCCCGATATCGTCCGCCGATCAGCCGGCCAACGGGCTGGCCGCACGCTTTGCCCAACAGATCCCAGAGCGCAATATCGATGCCGCTGATCGTGTGCGTAATCGCTCCGCCGCGGCCCAGCCAGAACGTATTCTGGTGGAGCTTCTCGCTGACCCGTTCCGGTTCCAGCGCGTTCTCGCCGATTAACAGCGGCCGGAGGATCTCCAGTGACGCCTTCACCAGCGCTTCCGAGGTGAAAACGGACCCCCATCCAATGCCGTCGGCGGTCAACACAGCGATGATCGTGTGGACGCAGTCCTCCGGCTGCAGCTCATTCGACCACCCGCCTTCCGGCGTGCGGCCGCGGAGTCCGTAGGCACGGACCTCCTGAATCTTCAAATGGTTTTTTGTCGTCATGTGAAAGAGCTAGCCCCGCCGGAAGATGCGCGGTTCGGGGGTGTAGGAAAAGTTATAGTCGATCGGATAAAGCGGACGGCGCGCGACGGTATGGCCCAGGCCCTTCACGTTCGCGCTCGTGGCGCCCGGAGCGTCAATGTTCAGAACATGCTCGGCGCCGTCGTTGAAGAATCGTGGCTGGCAGAGCGGGCTCTTCACCACCGTCATGTCGAAAGCGGCGGGGTCCTGGCCATTCACCAGGAACGGTGTCCGATCATAAAGACTGACCGGTCGCGACGTAATCACGACCGTATACGGGCCGCTCTGCAGAACGGCGGTCAATCCGGCATACCAGTGCTCGCCATGGGACTCGCTATTCATGTGGCCATCGGCCAGCACGCGAATCCGCCCCGTTAGCGTCACCGGCGTGAAGCGTGGATCCAGTGCTCCACCCACGTTCACAGTAACTTCTTTTCCAATTCCCGCCGCAAAACAAGCCTTTACAGCCGGCTCATCAACAATCGGCAGCAGAACAGTTCTTTGATTCCCCTGGCGGATCAACTCGGCGAGAATTGCATTGGAATCGCCCGATGCTCCGGAGCTTGTAGCATCGGCGGCGTCAACCAATACGACCCTGCCTTTGGCGTTCTTCGCAATGCCGATACTCTCCTCTAAGGACAATAGAGGCTGCTGAATAATCGCGCGCGCCTCCCAGAACTCCCGTGCCATGCGGCAGCCCATTTCGCAGGCCGCCGATGGATCGCCATCGGCAACCAGAAACACATTGGATGCCAGGTCGGGCACATCCGTAAAGGGATTGCCGATAAAGAAACCGCCCGCAAGCCCGCCCGGCATTTTTTCGAATTCAATCGCCTCTCGCACCCAGGTCCCGAACAGGCCCGTCGCCGTAATGCACTCCTGTCCGCGAACCAGCGCCGGAATCGGAATTCGAATATGGACGGGTTTAATCCCGCCGTCCAGCAATCGGATCAACAGCCGCGCGGCCCGCTGCCCGGTCTCGAAAAAGTCGGTGTGCGGGTTGGTGTGGAAGACCGTGGTGACATCGGCGTGCTGCAACATCCTGTCCGTCAAAATGCCGTGGAGGTCGAGCGAAACCGCGATCGGCATCCGCTCTCCGACAATCTCCCGTGTCTTCTCCAGCAGGTAGCCTTCGCAATCGTCGACATCTTCAGCAGCCAGGGCCCCATGCAGTGAGAAGTAGATCCCATCCACCGGTCCGGCATTACGAACGGCATCGAGAAACTCCCGGGCGATTCGAGCGAAGCCTGCCGACGACAACGTGCCGGTTGAAGTGATTCCCCTGGCCGCAAAACCGCCCACGAGCTCATAGTCCGGGCGTTCGGCGAATACGCTCATCGCACCGCCAACTTCCGAGCGGACCGGGCGATGGTAGTCCAGGAGTTCTCTTCCCCGATTGATCAAAAAGTCGTCGTATTGAGCGACAACCGGGTTGAAGGACGAAATCTCCTGCTTACATTCATTGACCAAAATTCGAGGCATGGCGGTTCGCCATATTTTGTCACGGAATGGGCGCTAGCCGCCGATTGAAACGAGCGTATCTGCAGGGCGGACGATCGAAACCGGCGATTGCAGCTCCGGCATCGGCTTGGCCATGAACAATTTGCGGCAGGGAATGGCGAGCAGGCGGGCCATTTTGGTGGCGCGTTCGCGGCGAGCCGAATCGGTGGAAATGCCGGTATTGGCGTACATCTGGCGGTACAACTTGGAGATAAACAGGAACGCCAGCCTCCCGCGGAGCGTTGGAGCGACCTTCGAGCGCTCCCAGATCTCCTTAATGTCATAGAACTTGTCCCAAACGCCCTGCGTCCGAGCGCGGAGTTCGTCCGAGCTCATGGTGGGGTGCGGCGTGAACATCTTGGGCCGTTTATCGTGGGGGATCAGCCAGTAGCGTGTAATGGGAACGCCGTGGACCGTCGGGACATCGCCGCCGAAGGCTTTTTCCCAGCGCTCGAAATCCACGGTCCCGGGGAACGGTGTAAGCATAACGAACTGCGCGAAGGTGAGGTCGGCGGCTTTGGCCAGCGCGGCAGTCGCGGCGAATGTGTCTTCGCGGTCTGTTGGGAGTCCAAAAATGAAGCTCCCTAATACGTGAACGCCATGGGCTCGGAATGTCTTCAGGCGGGTGGCGAGGCTTTCTCCCGCTTTGTTGAAATCCTTGAAAACCGCTTTAAGGCCCTCTTCCGTAACCGACTCCACTCCGACCAACGCACCCAGAATGTGCGCTTTCTTCATGGCAACCAGGAATTCTTCGTCTTCGCCCGCTTCCATGGTGATTTGCGTGAAGAAAACCATATCCTTCGGCAGCATTGCCAGCTTGGCCATCAGGTCGAACCGCTCCTCGCGGATCTCCTTGAGCTCGGCCACCCGGGCCAGATTGCCCTGCCGCTCCGCCAGCATGATGTCGGTATTGGTAACGGGATAGAAGTTGTCGTCGGCCAAGGCGATGAACCGGTAGCCCATGCGTCGCAGTTGGACGATCTCTTCGATGACAATATCGGATTCCCGTTGACGCGGCTTTTGGCCGTCGGTACGCCATACCGAGCAGAACGAGCAATGCTTCGGGCAACCCCGTACGGTCTGCACCGACGCCCACATGTACTTGTCCCGTCCAGCAAGGTCCCATCGCGCCGGAAGGAACTGCTTTCCGGAAACACGGCCGCCGTTGTAAATCCGCTCGGCGCGTCCGTTGACGATGTCATCGATCACCTTGCCCCACACGATGTCGCCGTCACCCTTGACAACTACATGGGCGCCGCCGAATTCGAATGGTTCTTCCGGATAAAGGGAAGGGTGCACGCCGCCATAAACGACGATGGCTCCTCGTTCGCGACAGTCCCGCCCGAGCTTCATTCCTCTTAGAGCGTTGCCGGTATGGATTCCAATTCCGACGACGTCACCGGGCTGAACGTTTTTGAGATCCAGATGCTCCAGCGTTTCGTCGGTGATGATCGGATCACCGTATTTTGCTGGCGTGGCTGCGGCCAGTACGTACAGCCACCTAGGCGTAATTACTCCTATGCCGAACGAGGCATCACTGGGATTGACAAGGTGAACACGCAAATAGCCCTCTTCTTTCCCACAGGTCGGTCGATGAGGGAACCACGACAGTATATCAGATATGGGGCCAAAAACGTCCGACTTCGTTCATATAACGGCTATACCCCTCCCCGAAACGCGCCAGAAGGAATTTCTCTTCGGTTCGAGTTCGTATCGCCAGCAGTGTGAACGTAGCCGCCACGAAGACCGCGCCGATCCAACTGCCGGCCACGGCCGCCAGCGATATCCCACCAACTAAGATCCCTGTATACATAGGGTTACGTACGAACCGGTATGGCCCATGCCGGACGAAATAGGCCTCTCGCCGTGTCACAACCGTATCGGTGAGATTCCGCCCAAGCGACAGAAACATCCACGCCAGCCAGCCGCAGGAAGCGACAAAAACCCCCGTACAAATCCATTGCGCCAGCGACGACCAAGGGTCGTTTCCCGCTCGGAATGACCAAATAAGGTCACTCGCAGCGCAAAGCGCCGATAATCGAATTCCAATCAATAATGGCCAGCCCTCGTGACGGCGGTCAATCGATTCCCCGGACCGGGCAGCCTGAATACGATGGTAAGCGCCGATCAAAAGCAGGAGCGCACCGCTGGAATAAACAATAGCTTTCATATATCACTTAATTATAGTTAACTACAATTCCGGAAAGATGCAAGCGGAAAAAGTGACACCGTGCGGGGGAACTGCTAAGTTGAAGGGGAACCGCCGTGGCAAAGCCATGGAAAAGCGCGTACTTAACGTGAATTCGTCCTTTATTCTCCATAACATACGGCTGATTGTGTTAGAGTTGCTGGTAGCAACCTCGCTGGTCACTGCCGCGGAGCCCCCGATCCGCTACGAATCCAGCCTGGACGCCATGGGCTCCACTTTTTCGATAGCCGCGTGGGGCAGCGACCGCGGAACCCTGACGGCTGCTGTTGAATCGGCGTTAGAAGAGGCTCGCCGCCTGGACCGGATGTTATCCAACTACCGGCCGGAGAGCGAATGGAGTGAAGTGAATCGTAGCGCCGCGGACCGAGGCGTGGCCGTCAGACAGGAGTTGTTCGACCTTTTGGCGGCCTGTTTACGGTACAGCGAGCAGAGCGAGGGAACCTTCGACATTACAGTGGGGCCGTTGATGCGAGTCTGGGGATTCTATAAAGGGTCCGGCCGCATGCCTCACCGTTCGGAGGTTCGGACCGCCCTCGCGCGCACGGGATACAAGTTTATTTCCTTGCAGACATCCACACGCACAGTTCGATTTGAAAAACCGGGCCTGGAGATCGACCCCGGCGGCATCGGCAAAGGCTATGCCGTCGACCGCATGGTAGCGATACTGCGCGAGGCGGGCATTTTCAGCGCGTTGATCAACGCCGGCGGCAGTTCCATGTTCGGCTTGGGCGCCCCGCCCGAAGAACCGCGCGGCTGGAAAGTGGTAATCCGCGATCCGAAAAGCCCGGACCGCCATGTCGCCGAACTCTTTCTAAAGAATCAATCCATGGCGACGTCCGGAAGTTACGAGAAATTTTTTCAGGCAGGGAAGCGAATCTATTCGCATATCATGGACCCGCGTACCGGCTACCCGGCGCAGGGCATGTACTCTGTCTCCGTTTTGGCGCCCCGGGGCATCGACTCCGAGGCGTGGACAAAGCCAACCTACATTCAAGGCCGCCAGTGGGCGGCGAAACATTTACCGGCCGGTTTCCGCGCTTTTCTTTGCGAGGACCGGGGGGAGGCCCAATGCGCGTGGCTCCAATGAGCAGCCGATTTCTTGATGCTTGCCGGAGGCGTCCGACCGACGCCCGGCCCGTTTGGTTTATGCGGCAGGCGGGCCGCTATCTCAAGCCGTACCGTGAGATCCGAGCGAAGCACACCATTCTGGAGATCTGCAAACGGCCGGATCTGGCGTCCCAAGTTACGCTGCAACCCGTGGAAATCCTCGATGTCGACGCGGCGATTATCTTCGCCGACCTCCTTCTGCCCGTGGAACCGATGGGACTTAAACTCGAGTTCCGTTCCGGAGAGGGTCCGCACATCGACAATCCGGTCCGCACGTCCAACGACGTCGATTCGCTCTCGATTTCGAACACGGACGATTTAGGCTATGTCGGCGAGTCCATCCAGTTGGTCGCGCGTGCCCTGGCCGGGAAAGTTCCGATTATCGGGTTTACGGGCGCGCCATTTACGCTGGCCAGCTACATGATTGAGGGCGGCCCCTCGAAGAGCTTCCTGAACACCAAGCGGCTCATGTACACCGATGAAACCCTTTGGCGCCGATTGATGGGCAAAATCGTCGATGTGCTTGGCCCGTTCGCGATCATGCAAGTCGCCGCCGGCGCGCGCGCGATCCAAATTTTCGATTCGTGGGTGGGCGCCTTGTCGCCCGACGACTACGTCCGTTATGTCGCCCCCTATTCCAGGGCCCTGATCGAGCGTGTCCGTTCCACTGGAGTACCCGTCATCCACTTTGGCACCGGCGCGGCCGGATTCTTCCGCGAACTGCACGCCGCAGGCGGCGACGTCATGGGCGTCGACTGGCGCGTGAACATCGACCAGGCATGGATGGACATCAGCTACCGTTCGGCTGTCCAGGGAAACCTCGATCCCGTCGCCCTCTTCGCGCCTTTGCCGGAGCTGAAGGCGAAAATCCACGAACTGCTGAAACGTACCGGCACGCGGCCCGGGCACATCTTCAATCTGGGGCACGGCATTCTGCCGGAGACGCCTGTGGAGAACGTGAAAGCCACCGTACAGATCGTTCGGGAATTCAAACACTAGGAGCCGCCTTTGCCTTCCCATGTGGTCATTGGCGGCGGCATAACCGGATTGGCGGCATGCTGGTACCTGGCCAAGGCGGGACACCGGCCGGTACTGATTGAGAAGGAAAAGCGCCTGGGCGGCGTCATCCGCACGGATCACGTCGAGGGCTGCCTGATCGAAGGCGGGCCCGACAGTTTTCTCTCGTCCAAACCGGCTGCCATGGACCTCATCCGGGAACTCGGCCTGGAAAGCGATGTGATTGGCAGTAACGATCACCAGCGCGTCACATACATCGTTAAGAACGGGCAGTTGGTGCCGATGCCGGACGGTCTGATGATGATGGTGCCCACCCAATTGATGCCGGTCTTCAAGAGCCCCTTGTTCTCTTGGGGCACGAAGATCAAAATGGGCCTGGAGTACTTTCGCGGCCCTTCGGGTAATCCGCCGGAACGCAGCGTCGCGCAAATGGTGCGTGAGCATTACGGGCAGGAAGCGGTGGACTACCTCGCCGAGCCGCTGTTGTCCGGTGTCTATGGAGGCGACCCGGAAGACCTCAGCGCAGATTCCGTCCTCGAGATGTTCGTCAACATGGAGAAGAAATACGGCAGCCTGACGAAGGGGACATTGGCCCTTCGCGCCGAACGGGCCAAGCTGGCCCCCGCCGGACCGCTCTTCCGCACATTGAAGGGCGGCATGGAGCAGTTGACGCAGGCGATCACATGCCAGCTCCCAGGGAAGTGGGACCGCTATCACGACGAAGTGATGTCGATCCGCCAATCGAATATCGGCTTCGAAGTCCAGTTGAAGCGCGACAAACTCTTCGCCGAACACCTCTTCGTCTGCTGCCCGGCCCCCGCCGCGGCGAGCCTATTACGTTCCGTCGATGAGCGAATTGGCGAACTCCTTGGCCAGATCCGCTATAACTCCTCGGTGACATTGGCCCTTGGCTACGACCAGAAGGACGTCGAAGGCAAGATCAACGGATTCGGTTTCCTGGTACCGAAAGTAGAGCGCAAACGCATCACCGCTTGCACCTTCGTCAAGACCAAGTTCGATCACCGGGTGCCTCCGGCAAAGGCCCTGATTCGCTGCTTCCTCGGCGGCGCGGCAATCGATGTGCCCGAAGCCGAGCTGATCCAAAGTGTCCTCGACGAATTGAAAACCCTGGTCGGATTGTCCACTAAACCGATCTTCACGCGGCTGACCCGCTGGCACGGCGCGATGGCCCAGTACAGCCTTGGCCATGCCAAACGCATCAGTGAAATTCGCGAACGCGCAACGCTCCATCCGGGCCTGCACTTGGCCGGCAATGCCTACGACGGCATCGGCATTCCCGACTGCATCCGCGGCGCCAAAGCCGCTGTGTCCACTGCCGGCGGAAAGCTGTAACCTCAGCGCCCTTTGGCCGCTCTAAAAAACATGAATCTAAAGTTTTGTTTGCCGCTGTTGCCGCTGATCGCGCTTGCGGATGAACCGAAGAACGCTCACGTCGAGCGCCTGGAGCAGGCCGGCGTGGTTTTGGAAGAGATCATGAATGTAAAGGACCAGTCAATCCCGCAGGATCTCCTCGATAAGGCCGAATGCGCCATCGTCGTGCCCAGCGTGAAGAGCGGAGCCTTCATCTTCGGGGCCAAGTACGGCCGCGGATTCGTTGCCTGCCGCAAAGCCGGCGGCGGTTGGGGAGCTCCGGGCGCGGTTCGCGTCGAAGGAGGCAGCGTCGGCTTCCAGATCGGCGGCACCGAAACGGATGTCGTGATGCTCGTTATGAATGAGCGCGGGGCTAAGCGGCTATTCGAAAAAAGCAAGTTCACGCTTGGCGGAGAAGCCGTAGCCGCCGCTGGACCGGTGGGTCGCACAACAACGGCCGAAACCGACGCCACCATGCGAGCCGAAATTCTCTCCTGGTCCCGGTCGCGCGGAGCCTTCGCCGGAGTCGCGCTTAAGGGCGGCACCATGCGCGACGATTCGGACGCCATCGAAAGCCTCTACGGTTCTCCCATGAAAAACGCCGACATCGTCTTCAGCGGCACGAAGCCACCGGCCGCAGCCACCAAGCTTCTCGACCTGTTGACCAAGTATTCTTCGCGCAAGTGAATCGTTAGGGCCAATGGGATGGCTCGCCGGTCTCTACTTCAAGCCACCCATTCAATGGCAGCGCCTCAACCGGCAGGCTATCCAGCCAGACAGATACTTGAAACGGAACCATCTCGCCCTCGCTATAACCGAGCGTGGCCAGCGAAACCGACGTCTCCAACGTTCGCAGCGCGGCAAAATCCTTGTGCCGCAGGATATGCTCACCGCGCTTGGTCTTGATCCGGATCTCCAACAGAGAGGGCTGCGGCATGGGGTCGAAATCCAGGCGGAAATACAACTCTTGACCGCACGTGCCGTAGTAAAGCATCTCCAGCCCGCTTCGGCCGCCATGCATCGCACCCTGGCGATGATCCACCTTGTACTCGCCCGCGCCCATCCACTCGAAGTAGGACGTGATCTTCCCATCGATAACCGGAGTGATCTGCGCGGAGGGACGGATATTGTGCTCCGGCGATGTGCGTTTCAAAATAGGCCGGCTCAACTCTTCGGGCGCCGGCTGCCCCAACAGCCGGTAGACATTCGACAGATGATCCCGGAAGAGCTGATCGAACTCTATGCGATTCGCCGATTCGTGATGCGGCCCGTACCACCAGCACCAGTCGGAACCCTCCGCAATCAGGATCTCCTCGTATGCCATCTCCCGGTCCGCCTCCGGGACGGTGTCTGCATATTTCTCGTACGTTTGCCGGGCGCGCAGCAGATACTCCCAGGCATGATTATCCTCTTCGAAACCGATCCACACGTCGAAATTCGCGCTAATCCACGAACCGGGGAAAATGCTCGTCAACGTATGCGGCGTGTGGCGTTTCAACGCCTCACTGACGGTCAATGCCTTCAACTTCGGCGTGGACTCCAATCGCTGATAAAGCTGGCGTAAAAATTCCCGCCCGCTCTTGGGGAAGTACTCCCATGCATTCTCGCCGTCCAGAATCACGGGCACCAGCGCATCGCGTCCGCCCGCGTTCTCCACGATCCGCGACACCAGATGATCGGCCGCCTCTTCCGGTCCCATCTTCGAATAGGTGAATCCCACAAGGTCGCTCAGATAGTGGTCGCGGAACAGACCGCGCAACTGCCGCCCGCCGTTCTGCCAGAGGTACGGACGGTACGTCTCCACTACGCCCGCGCTGCGGCCAAGCGTCCTGCTCAGCACGCCGTTATCCGTCGCAAACCACTTGAACCCGCACTCGGCCGCCAGCGCGAGCGCCTCGTCGGATACCGATCCCTCCGATGGCCAGAGTCCCTTCGGAGCAATACCGGTATGCCGCTTCATGTAATCGCGCGCCCGCTTAAGCTGTTCCTTCGCGTCCTGCGGATAACGATACCGCGCCGGCAGCGGAACATGCGGATTCGACATTCCGGCGATGTTCGAATCGCACACCAGCGGAAGAATGGGGTGATAAAACGGAGTCGTTGAAATTTCAATTTGACCGGTAGCGGCGTACTTTCGATAGACCGGAATCACCTCACCCATCGCTTCCGTCTGCTTGCGGCCCAGCATCTTCTGGTCCTCTAAATTGTAGTCGCGGCCCTTCGCCACCAGTGCAGCCAACTCCGGGTCGCGCTCCAGGAAGAACTCATCGAACCAGGCCAGTTGCGACAACACCTGCAAATCCCGAAAATCCTGCACGGAAAAGGGGCGTGTGCGGCTCGCGTAAAGCTCCGCGTAGCGCGGATAGCGGTAGATGAGATTTTCGACATTTGCCTGGAAGAAATACTGCAGCAGGAACTGCTTCTCGCTCTCCACTAGCGACTCGGCGGATTTGAGCGCCACGCGCAGAAAAGGGTCGTCCGCCTTGCCTGAGGCGTAGTCTTCGATCTGGACCAGCATCGAAGGAACCAGGTTGAAGGTCTGGTGTACCTTGGGGAAGTCTTTGAGCACCTCCACCATGCCGTAGTAATCCTTCAGCCCATGGAGCCTCGTCCAGGGGAGCTTATACTCGCCGCGCACCAGATCCTTGTAAAAAGGCTGATGCATGTGCCAAACGAAGCAAACGTCGATTTGCGGCATTATTTTGCGGGACGGCTCCTCACTGGTTACCGGCGGTACGCTCTTCCAGCGAAACGTTCGGCTTCTCGGCGGAATACGGCTTTAGATCCGGCGCGTTCTGGAAAACGCCCAGCATGGGACGGGCCCCGGCGTCGTGCATTGTCATCGGATTCAAACCAAGGATCAACTCCATGGTTCGCAAAATAGATGTCGTGTTGTAGAACGTAGAATCAATGGCGGCTCTTTTCGAGTACGGCGAAATCACAAACGCCGGCGACCGATGCGAGTCCACATGGTCGCGCCCATTCTGCCCGCCGGATTCCAGTACGAAGATTGCCATTTTCGGCCAGAACGACGACCGTGTCAAGGCTTCAACGATCATGCCGATTGCGGCATCGTTGTCCGCGGCTTGAGCAACTGCCGTTCGCTTGCCGGAACTGCGCCCGAGCGGCAACTCGCACCCTAGGCGAAGAATGGCTAAATTCGGAAACCGCTTCTCGCCCTCCATCCGCCCCAGGTCGGTAACAAAGGCCTTCGCCCGGTCGATGTCCAGGTAATCGGGGTCCCCCGCGCGATACGCGTGATTCGTATGGCGCGCTAGAACCGGATCCGGAACAACGCCCACATGAAGGTTGTCCTTCACATCCTTCAGCGGAATGTTGGTGGCTTGGAATCCATAATTCCGCAGGCGCAGCCCTTTCGCCAGTACGTTGCTCCAGATGTAGCCCGCCGGGGGCATTGCCTCGGGCTCCAAACCGGTGCTGTTCCTGACAGAGGAAGGAACCCGCTGAATGTAGTCCGGAGCGATAGCGGCGGTACTCCAATACTCTCCTTCCGTGCTCGAATCGCCATTCACGTAGAAGTTGTCCAACAGCACAAACTCATTGGCCAGCTTGTGATGATTGGGTGTAATTTTGGCGCCCAAACTGGCCAGGGAAGGATTGCCGTACCCCTTACCGATATCGCCCAGAACCTGATCGTAC
>Ga0315912_10000226_pt1 | contig 120626 bp, 97 predicted proteins | sample VfabasoilMG_FD_204469 | JGI IMG/M metagenome (GOLD analysis project Ga0315912, IMG submission 204469) | Garden soil microbial communities collected in Santa Monica, California, United States - V. faba soil | ecosystem: Environmental > Terrestrial > Soil > Garden | place: USA: California... | reverse complement strand
CCGTCATTTTCAATGTCCTGGCCCTTCTCTCCATTGGCCGGTTTTCAGGTGACCATCATTGGCCGGTTTTGGGTGACCGCTGAGGGGTGATTTCGGCTTCCGTCCTTTATCCTAATGAGGTAGTCATCTGAAGTTGCGACGCGTGCTAGCTGACGGCTCAACGCAAACGTTGACTATTCCGAATCACAAATCGCTCGACCGAGGCACACTGCAGGCTATCTTACGGCAGGCAGGCCGTTTCGTTCCGGAATCTGAACTGCGCCAGATTTTCTTTACCGAGTAGACCCGAACGAGAGGAAGAATCTACAATATGCTGTCCTTGTCGTGGTGCAAGGTTCCTCCTGTTGGGATTTAGTTATTGCGCGGGTGGTGGTGGCTGCCGGCGCACGGATGCTCGCCGTAATGGCGGGGGCGGCTGGGGTGGTGGCGAAGGCGCCGCGGGTGGGAGCTTCATGAAACGGCGTGGTAACCAGTCCGTGGCTTCCGGGCGCCGCGCGAAGTCGGTGTATAGAATTCGCGGAGGGATGTAGGCAGCCAGTTTGGCAAGAGTTCCGCGGAAACGCCGCTCGATGACTGGTATCGGACCGCCAAGCGACTGAGGTGGTTCAGCCTTGTGGATGTGCGCAAGACCTATCCGCACGCAGATGCGGCCGGCGAGTTCACGGTCTTCAACATCGGCGGAAACAAGTATCGGCTGGCGACGTACATTAATTACCGAAGTGGGAGGATCTACATTCGCCACGTGATGACACATGACGAATATAGTAGGGAGGATTGGAAGAAGCGATGAAAAGCTCCATGCTCGATGTCGATCCCAAACGCTATGGCCGCCTGCTTGCGCGGAAACTGCCGGCAACTATCCGGACGGAGGCGGAGAATGAGCGTATGATCGCTGAATTGGAGGAGCTTGAGAGGACCCACGATGAACTCTCGCCGGAGGAACGGGAGTACGCCGAACTGTTGACCGTGCTCATCGAAGCCTTCGAGGACGCCCACTACGGACTCGAAGGATCAACGCCTGATAGTCGCCTACGGAGTTTGATGGAAGACCACGGTCTCCGCCAGCGAGACCTGCTTGCAGTTTTCGGCTCGCGTGGCATCGCCTCTGAAGTTGTGAGTGGCAAGCGGACAATCAGCAAGGCCCAAGCCAAGAAACTCGCGGAGACATTTCACGTACCTGCCGATCTATTTCTTTGAAATAGAGGCGGCCCCGCGGGCAGGCTCTGACAGGTTCAAAATACGCGCTTCTATTCAATGCGCAGTACTCTACTCCAAAATTCTCGACGAGATTCCCTTCACCGGCAATGGGAATGAGACGGGCTACACCAACTCTATCGATACACGCCGCCCAACCATCGCGGCTGCCCGCTGGAGACTCGATAGGGTAATGTCGTCCTCGGCGCTAAGCAGGCGGTCAACTTGAGTTCGACTCGTCTTTAGCAGAGTCGCCATTCTGTTTTTCGAGATTCTCTTCTGCTTCATCGCCTCAGCGAGCTGCCAAGCCACAACTTCTTTTATCGCCTGCGCTTGCGCCTCCTCGAAAATACCCTCTTCTTTGAGAAAGTCGTCAATGCTTGAACCCATGTGCTTCCTGCTCATTGCTCCAATTCCCGCTTTCGTTTCCGTGCGAGCGCCAAATCCTCAACCGGCGTCGCCCGCGATTTCTTGATAAACCCGTGGAGTGCTACCAGGTGTTCGCGACTGACGCAGAGAAACACACGCGCAGTCCGTTTTGTCGGTAATTCCGTCCGGATTTCCCACATACCAGCCCCCATCGCACGGCACAATGGCATGCCGACGGGCCACTGCCATTGGGCACGTAACAAGTCCTTTCCAATAGCATGCCGTTCGTCTTCTGAAAGCTCCCTCAACCACTCCCTTACCGGCTCACTCCCCGCCAGCGTTCTGAAGAAGATCAAAGGAATTTTGGTCGGTTGATTCTCGGCCGCCACTCTGTACCTTACTTAGTACAGTGTACCTTGTAATGTGCGCCAGTGTCTCTATGAATGCGGCTTCGGCCTATCGTGGCGGAGGGGGCGGTGGCGGGGGAGGAGGAGATGGTGGATTGTGGGGCGATGGGGGCGGCGGTGGCGGGGGTGGGGGCGCCATTACCTTTGGCATCGCTGACATTGGTGGGAGCTTGGTTGGGTCGAGGCGGACGGCGGGTTCGGATGCGGCACGGCGGCGGATGGCCAAGGCTTCCTTTACGTACCGATCGGCGTCGGCTAGCAGCGTGGTGAAGTCCTGCTCCGATGCTGCCATGACAGATCGAGTGCGTTGGATGAGGTTTTGATAGGCTGCGGCGTCTTTGTGGTTGGGGTGGAGCTTGCGGAGTTCGGTCAGTCTTTCGAGGCCTAAGGCCATATCCTGGTCGTACTTTTTGCGGAGCTGGTCGCGAATGGCAGCGTCTGGGAGAAGTCCGGGGGCTGCCGGGTTTACGCCCAGTTGCTGGCGAGCCTTGGTGACCTCCGGCCAAACCGCTGCCCAGGAGGACACCGCCGTTGCAAATAGGCACTCGGGGTTCTGCGGGTCCTTCGCCAGGATTCGGTTGCAGCGGGTTGTGGTCTCGGTGTGGTGACCGGTGCTCATGGCTAGCAGCGCCAGGTTCCATTCGGCGTTGGTGTTGGCGGGGTCGAGTTGCAGTACTTCGGATGATAGCTGGCGGGCGCGGTTCCAGCTCTTGCCGTCGTTTGGTTGACCCATGATGACGTAGCTTAGATGGAGCTTCGCCAAGGCCGAGCTGGGGTTGGCTTTCAGCGCGTCTTCGTAGGCTCGGAGCGCGTAGTCGATCTCGCCTTTGTTGAATGATTGTGCGCCTTTGCGCATGTAGTCGTCATAGGTTTGCGGATAGCTGCAGAGAGCGGCCGCGAATAGGCACACGTATGCTGTCCTTGTCATGAAGCAAGGTTCCTCCTGTTGGAAAATTGGTTATTGCGGGGGCGGGTGTGGCGGAGGTGGGGGTGGCGGCGGCGCTTTCACGAATCGGGCGAGGAACAAGTCCGGAGAGTCCGGACGGGGTGCGAAGTCGACGTAGAGAATTCGCGGGGGGATGTAGGCCGCCAGGGTTGCAAGGACGCCGATGGTTAAGGTGGCTTGGGTTAGGATTCTGCGTGTGGATAGTCCGGCAGGGCGTTGCAGGAGATTTCGCAACCGGATCTCCAACCCGTGTCCGTCCAAGACCGTCATCGCCTGGGCTGGAATGGCGTCGCGCCAGGATGTTTTGGCGAATTCCAGGAGATGAGCGGCGTAGTCCGCGGCTCCGGCGATGCGCTCGACGACGAGTTCGTCGCAGGCTTGTTCGCGGGCGAGATCGGCGGCTCGCTTCATGTAGGCTACGGCTGGGTGGAAGACTGTTGCTGCCATGAGGGCTTCGAGGAGCAGGTTCCAGGCGTAGTCGCGGCGCTCGATGTGGGCTAGTTCATGGCCGAGGATGCTTGCCGTACCGGGATCCGGCTCCGAGGTGAAATAGCGTTCGGGGAGGACGAGGATGGGTTGTCGCCAACCGGCGGTGTAGGCAGCGTGATCTACAGTGGCTCTTATTTGGGGCGCCGGGCCGCGGAACCTCGGAATTGTCTGCCGCATTATGGCTGGAAGCGGACGGAGTTGGGTGCGGCGGCTGATTTTGAGAACGGTTAGATAGCCGGCGAGGAGCCGAATGGAGCGGAAGATAATGAACGCGAGGAGGACCAGCGCCAACCGGGTCCAGGCGTTGGTTTGGACGGTGCCGTCGGCAATGGATGCCGTGCCTAGGCTGTTGTTGTTAACGGTGAAGGTAAGGACGGGGAGCAGCGCCGTGGCGATGATGCCGGTGCGCCAGAGACGGCAGACGGCGGCTGCGCCGAATTGGGTGAGCCAGCGGGCGGCGAGCCAGCAGGAAACGGCTATAACGATCCCTAGCCAGGCGACGTTGAGGGTGTACATCAGTAACAGATCGGCCCAGATGCTCATGATTCGGCCTCCTCCCGTTTGGATTTGACGAGTTCTTCGAGTTCCGCGAGTTTCTTGGGGGAGAGTTTTTTGGACTGAACGAGGTTCATGACTAGCGATTCGGCGGAGCCTCCGAACAGGCGCTCGATCAAGTCATCAATGGACCGGCCGACAGTGGATTCGCGGGTGACCTTGGCTGAGTAGAGGTGGGCCCGATCCTGTTTGGTTCGGCGGGCTTTGCCTTTGCGTTCGAGGACGTTGAGCATGGTCTGGACGCTGGTGTAGGCGAGGGGGCGGCGGGGTTCGAGGGCCTGCTGGACGGCCTGGACGGTGGAGGGGCCGAGGCTCCAGAGAATCTCCATGATTTCGTGCTCAAGGGGGGTGAGGGAATCGCTGGGTGGGCGCGCCATATCCTAAACAATTAGGAGTATGGACCCGTTCTGGTTTGGCGTCAACTAATTTTTTAGGACTTGGTAACATGGAAGATTAGCAGAATTATGGCCGAATCACCTATCACTCCCCGCGAGAAAGACTTCGCAACCTGGTACCAAGACGTCGTCATTCAAGGCGACATGGCCGAACCGGCCGAGATTGTTAAGGGGTGCATGGTCATCAAGCCGAACGGGTATGCCGTTTGGGAAGTGCTGCAGCGGGAGTTGGACCAGCGGTTCAAGGCTACTGGGCATCAGAACGTTTATCTTCCGTTGCTGATTCCGGAGAGCTTCCTTAAGAAAGAAGCGGAGCATGTGGAAGGATTTGCTCCGGAGCTGGCGGTTGTGACGGTGGCCGGCGGCAAGAAGCTGGAAGAGCCTTATGTGATCCGGCCGACCTCGGAGACGATCGTCGGGCACTTCTTTGGGAAGTGGATTCAGAGCCATCGGGATTTGCCCATGCTGATTAATCAGTGGGCAAACGTTATTCGGTGGGAGCTCCGGACGCGCATGTTCCTGCGGACGACGGAGTTTCTGTGGCAGGAGGGGCACACGGCGCACTCGACGCACGAGGAGGCACTGGAGGAAGTGATCCGGATGCTTGGGGTGTATGCGGAGGTTGCTGAAGATGTGATGGCGATGCCGGTGATTCGCGGGTTGAAGACGCAGGCAGAGAAGTTCGCGGGGGCGCTGCAGTCGTATTCAATCGAAGCGATGATGCAGAACGGGTTGGCGCTGCAGGCGGGCACTTCGCATGATTTGGGGCAGAATTTCGGAAAAGCCTTCGATGTGCAGTTCCAGAGTAAGGAAGGCAAGCTGGACTATGTGTGGCAGACCAGCTGGGGGGTGTCGACGCGCCTGATCGGCGGGTTGATTATGACGCACTCCGACGATAAGGGCCTGGTGCTGCCTCCGAAGATGGCGCACCGGAAGGTAGTGCTGGTGCCGATTTTCCGGAAGGAAGAGGAGAAGGCACTGGTGATGGAAGCGGCTGTCAAGCTGGCGGCCGAGGTGGGCGCGCATATCGATACCCGCGATGGACAGACGCCGGGGGCGAAGTTTTTCCATTGGGAACGGCGGGGTGTGCCGATTGTTTTGGAGCTTGGACCTCGCGACGTGGCGGCGGGTAATGTTGTGTTGAAGCGGCGGGATACGGGTTCGAAAGAAGTGATTCCGCAGACGGAGTTGGCCGGTAAGATTGCGTCAACGCTGGAGGCGATGCAAAAGGATATGTACGCCGAGGCGAAGCAACGGTTGACGGAGAATACGGTCACCGCGAATTCGATTGAGGAAGTGCGCGCGATTCTGGACGATGTCACCGCGGAGAAGGGCGGCGGCAAGTTTGTGATGGCGCATTTGAAGGACGATGCGGCGAATGATGCGGCGATTAAAGAGTTCCGGGCTAGCGTGAGGAATATACCGCTGGTGGATGAATATGACGGGCCGGGGAAGTGTATCTTGACCGGTGAAACCGTGCCGCAGCGGGTAGTGATCGCTAAGGCTTATTAGAGCCGGTCGATCAGCGTTTCGGCCGGTAGGAAGGCGTGATAGGAGACCTCGGCGAGGATTCCGCGCAGGGTGCGGGGTTCGATGGGGTTCTCGTTCAAAAACGTGATGGTGTTGCCGGTGCGGCTGAGGCGGATGTGTGCTCCGGTTTGGGGGGCGAGTTTGTAGCCCAATGAACGGAGGAGGATGATTACTCTTACCGGGGCAATGTTACGGGGGATTTTCATAAGGCGATGAGCTCGTCCTTGACGTAGTGGAGCTGGACGATTTTGGGGCGGGTGGGTTCCTCTTCGAAGTGAAGGCGGACGGCTTCGAGGACGTTGTGGCGGAGATCGGGCCAGGATTCGGCGCCGGTGAAGATGGCATGGCCGAGAGCGCGGGCGAAGAGGCCGCCTTCGTCGGCGTCGCGGACTTCGAAGATGACTTCCATGACCTGAGAATACTGCAAGTGCGTGTTACTCTCAGCACATGTTATTCCTACGAATCCTGCTGGCTGTTTCGGTCGCTTGTGCCGCGGAGAAACCCGTGGTTTGGGTGCTGGCGACGGGCGGGACGATTGCGGGGCAGGGGGCGTCGTCGACCAGCCTGACGCAGTATAAGGGCGGTGTGGTGACTGGGGCGGATTTAGTAAAAGCTGTCCCGGAGATTGCGGGGATTGCGGATGTTCGTGTGGAGCAGATTGCGAATGTTAGTAGCACCGATATTACGATTGCGCATTGGCTGACGCTGGCGGGAAGGATTAACAAGATATTTGCTGATGACCCGAAGGTTGCCGGAGTGGTGGTGACGCATGGGACGAATACTTTGGAGGAGACGGCCTATTTTTTGAATTTGACGGTGAAGCATGACCGGCCGGTGGTGGTGGTGGGGTCGATGAGGCCGGGGACGGCGATTAGCGCGGATGGGCCGTTGAATCTGTTCAATGCGGTGAAGACGGCGATTTCGCCGGACGCGCGAGGAAAGGGCGTACTGGTGGTGTTGAACGATGAGATCAGTGCGGCGAGGGAGGTGACGAAGTCGAATACGCTGCGGGTGGAGACGTTCCGGTCGCCGGATTTCGGGTATCTGGGGCATGTGGATGGGGACCGGATCAGCTTTTACCGGGGGCCGGTGCGGCGGCATACTTCGCGTTCCGAGTTTGATGTGACGGGTTTGAAGGAGCTGCCGGCGGTGGAGATTTTGTATTCGTATGTGCAGCCGAGTACGGTGTTGATAGAGGCTCTGGGGGCTAGCGGGGTGAAAGGGATTGTTGTCGCGGGGACGGGAGCGGGGCTTGTGTCGGCGGCGGAGAGCCAGGCGTTGGCGAAGGTGAAGGGGCCGGTGATTGTCCGGTCGAACCGGACTGGCAGCGGACGGGTGCCGGCGCGGGACACTTATGAGAAGTTGGGGATGATTGCGGGGGATAACTTGAATCCGCAGAAGGCGAGGATTTTATTGATGCTGGCGTTGACGAAAACGGCGGATCTGGGGGAGATCCGCCGTATGTTTGCGGAGTATTAGAAGTCCGCCACCGATTAACACAGATGAACTAGGATTCCCGAGGGCTAGACGAGTTTCGTGTTGCGGAGCGGGAGGTCGCGGACGCGCTTGCCGGTGGCGGCGAAGATGGCGTTAGCGATCGACGGGGCGACGGGCGGGACGCCCGGTTCACCGACGCCGGCGGCCAGTTCCTTGCTGGGCACGAGGAAGACGTGGGTCTTCAACGGGGCCTCGGGGAGACGGGCGACGCGGTAGTTGTGGAAGTTGGACTGCTGTACTTTGCCGTCCTTGACCGAGATCTCGCTCATCATGGCGATGGATGTGCCGAAGACGGCGGCTCCTTCGAACTGGGATAGGACGCGGTCCTGGTTGTAGGTCTGGCCGGCGTCTACGGCGAGGTACATGTTGGGGATGGTCACGCGGCCGGCATCGTCTACCTTCACCTCGGTGACGACGGCGACGTAGGTGAGAAAACTGCGGTGAGCGGCGAAGCCCCAGCCGTGACCCTTTTCGGTTTTGCGATTGGCCCAGCCCGATTTGTCACGGACGAGCTCGATGACGTTGCGGAGGCGGGCGGTGTCGACGGGGAAGTCCGACTGCTTCTGGTTGTGGTTCCAGTAGGCCATGCCGACGGGCTTCATTTCGATTTTGCGGCCGGGGCCGATGAGGCCGAGGGTGTATTCGATGGGGTCCTTGCCGGCGAGGTTGGCTAGTTCGTCGGTGAAGGAGTGGATGGCGAAGGCGTGGTAGACGTTGGCCACGGCACGGAGCCAGCCGATGCGGACGTGGTTTTTGGCCGGGCCGTTTTCGGCGCGGTGGTTGGGGATGTTGTAGGGCAGATCGTTCCAGCCCATGCCCATTTCGAGTTCCATGGCATATTCGGCTTTGTCGTCGAAGGTGGTGCCGATGGAGGGGAACACGCTGCGGTGGAGCCAGCTATTGGGCTTGCCAGTCGAATCGAGGCCGGCCTTGAGATACATGCCGGCGGTGGAGTGGTAGAAGTCGTTGCGGATGTCGTCTTCGCGGCTCCATACGACTTTCACGGGCTTGCCGACCTTTTTCGAGAGCAGGGCGGCTTCGGCGACGTAGTCCGGTTTGGACTTGCGGCCGAAGCCGCCGCCCAACAGGGTCACGTGGCAGGTGACGTCCTTTTTGTCGATGCCTAGCGCGCCGGCGACGGTTTCCTGCACGGCTTGCGGATTCTGCGTGGCGGCGTGGCAGACTACTTTGCCGTTCTTGAACTCGGCCACGGCGGCCGGAGTTTCCATGGGCGCGTGGCTGAGGAGCGGGGTGGTGTAAGAGGCTTCGTGGATTTTGGCGGCGCTGGCAAAGCCGACTTCGACATCGCCATCATTACGGCAGACTTTACCGGGCTTCTTGGCGGTGGCGACGAGGGAATCGCGGTATCGGTCGCTGTCGTAGGCGGCGTTGGGGCCGAGGTCCCATTCGACCTTCAGCTTCTTGCGGCCTTGGAGGGCGGCCCAGGTGTGATCGGCGAGGACGGCGACGCCGCCGAGGGGCTGGAAGTTGTGCGGGGGTTTGAACTGGTCGAGGGTGACGACGTCGCGGACGCCGGGGACCTTTTTGGCCTCGGTGGCGTCGAAGGAGGCGAGTTTACCGCCGTAGACGGGGCAGTGCTCGATGGAGGCAACGAGCATGCCGGGCATTTTCGCGTCCATGCCGAAGGTGCCTTTGCCTTCGATGATGTCCTGCTGGTCGACGTTCGGAACGTTTTTGTTGATGTAGCGGTATTCGGATTCGGGCTTGAACTTGAGGGTGGCTTTGTCGGGAACGGGGAGCTTCGCGGCGGCGGCGGCCAGTTCGCCGAAACCGGCTTTTTTGTTGGATTTGGTGTGGACGATCTGGCCGAGCTGGGCTTTGCACTCGCCGGCCGGGACGTTCCATTTCTGGGCGGCGGCGGTTTCGAGCATGGTACGGGCGGTGGCGCCGGCGATCTTCATGATGGCGACGAAGTCGCGGATGGAGCAGGAGCCGTCGGTGTTTTGGGAGCCGTATTTCTCATCACCGATTGCCTGTTCGACGCGGACGCGCTTCCAGTCGGCGTCGAGTTCGTCGGCGACGACCATGGGCAGAGTGGATTTCGAGCCGGTGCCCATTTCGGAGCGGTGGGCGACGATGATCACCTCGCCGGTGGGTTGAATGCCGAGGAAGACGCTGGGATGGAAGGCGGCGTTGTCGGCATCGGAGGCGTAGGTTTCGACGTGGGTGCCGAGGATCAGGGCGCCGGCGCCGAAGGTGTATTTGAGGAACGCGCGGCGTTCCATGACTTTAATGGTGCTCATGCTTTCACCCCCGCGGCGGACTTGATTGCGGTTCGGATACGGCCGTAGGTGCCGCAGCGGCAGATGTTGCCCTGCATGGCGTCGTCGATGTCCTTGTCGGTGGGCTTGGGCTTCTCTTTTAAAAGAGAGACGGCCTGCATGATCTGCCCGCTTTGACAGTATCCGCATTGCGGAACGTTGGCGGCCATCCATGCTTTCTGGACCGGATGCGTGCCTTTCAAGCCTTCGATGGTTACGACGCTTTTGCCGGCGGCGTTGGCCATCGTGGTCTGGCAGCTTCGGACGGCTTTGCCGTCGACATGAACCGTGCAGGCGCCGCAAAGGCCCATGCCACAGCCGTACTTTGTACCCGTCATTTCGAGCATGTCGCGGAGATACCAAAGAAGCGGCATCTCCGGATCGCCCTCAAACTTGCGGGTTACCCCGTTAACTTTGAGTTGCACCATAGATCCTCCTGGACGCCTACGATTATACTTTGGGCATGAAGTGGTTGATCTGTGTTTTTGGGATTTCGTTGGCGGCGCAGATCCTGACCGTGGAGAAAGAGCGGGCGCTGGGTAAGGGTTGGGCTGAGGAGGTCCGGAAGCGGGCGGCGCCACTGGATTTGCCGGAAGTATCGGCGTATGTGGAGCGGATTGGGGCTCGGTTGGCGGGGCAGGTTCCGGGAGGGGACTTTCGGTTTGAGGTTGTGACCGCGGATGGCAAGGAGCCGTCCGGGGTGCCGGGTGGAATTGTGTTTGTGCCGGCGGCGTTTCTGGTAAAAGCGGAGGATGAGGCGGAGTTGGCCGTGATGATGGCGCACGCGATGGGTCATTTGGCGCTGCGGCACGGGTTTGCGAATGCGCAACGGGCCAAGGATGGGCAGATCCCGATGTTTTTCATGGGCGGCTGGATGGGTACTCATGCGGATACGGAAGACGGGAGTTCGATGACGCCGATGGGATTTTTGGGGTCCGTGAAGCAGAACGAGTTGGATGCGGATAGGTATGGAGCGGAGTTGGCGGGGAAGGCGGGATTTGATGCGGGGGCGTTGGCGCGGTATTTGAAGAGGGTGCAGCCGGCGGAGTCGGGACCGATGGCTCCTGTGCCTCCGAAGGTGGAGAGGTTGGCGGCGTTGGCGGGCGTGGAAGGGGCGGGCGGGGTGGTTAGCGGGAGTGAGTTTGCGCGGGTGAAGGAGATGGTGCGGGTGAAGTTGGGGTTGAGAGAGCGAAGGGCGCCGTCGTTGGTGCGGTAATGACGACAGGGCGGCGGGGGAATTACGATTGGCTGGAAGTTGAACTGCCTTTCGAGGAGCTGCTGACGCGGAACTTTGGGATTGTCGAGGGCAAGTACTTGGCAATTACTACCGCCAATTGCTGCCCTACCCATGGAATCTGGCAGGAGGAAGGCGGAATTCTTTATACCCCGCCGATTAGTTCGGTTTCGGATTTGCGCGGCGTTTGGTTTAGCGAAGGATGTTCGGGACTCGCCCATCCATACAACGAGGGCTACGTGTTCGACGAACCAGTAAAGGTGCCCGCGGTTTCGCAGGGGAACGTCTTTGAACTAGGGATCGGCTCGGGGCGGGTATTTTGCTTTGTGAACTTCCTTGGTTTCCGGCTATCCGATGAATCGATGAAAGATGTCACCGACCTGTTCTGGTCACAACTTGAGTGGATACGACCGGCGGCATATGTTGCGTCGGGAGAAGGGCGTTCGTATCTTGTTTCACGCTGATCGCTCGGCTGTCGATGACGCCCAGGCCGATGATGACGAAGGCGGCTACGGTGAGGAGGGATTGGGTGCGGGGATTCTTTAGAGGGTAGTTGGTAAGGGGCTGAGCGGCAAAGAGGAGTGCGGCGGCGAAACCGCCGAGGTCGCCGAGGAGGTCGGCGGGGTCATAGGTGCCGGCGAGGATGCCGAGGAGTTGGGCGTATTCGGTGAGGAAGGCGGCCATAAGCCCGGAACCGATCCAGATTGGGCGGAGCGGGCCCCAGATGGTTAGGAGCCAGCTCGTGAGGGCGTAGACCCAGAGGGCGTCCGGGAGCGTGAAGAGGAACCAGGCGGGGAGATGGACCGAGGCGAAGAGTTCGCGGACATTGGCGATCGAGGGAACAAGTTGGATTAACAGACGGTTGATGTGGAGATGAGGGGAACGGAGGCCGATATAGATGACAGCGCTGATGGCGAGGGGAATTACGATGTGGGACGCGGGAGCGTAGTTAATCGTTGCGGTCCGATGGATGCCGGGTTGGGCGAGAGTGGCCATTTACTGGGAGTCGAGAGTTAGCACTATTTACGAGAATCGGCCGCGAAACGGCTCACGCCGTAAGTCATCCCGGTTTGGAAATGTGCAATTACTCCTGCGGCGGCATGCCCATGGCGGCCCATTCTTCTTCGGCGGGGCCGTAGATACCGGGGACCTGGAGGCCGGCCTGGCGCATCAGGACCGTGATCTGCCCGCGGTGGTGGGCTTCGTGTGTGATCAATATATGCAGAACGCTTCCCTTCTTCCACGTATCGCCGTACATGGGGATTTCGTCGGCCAGTTCGGCGTCGGTCCATTGATCGATGACGGCCTGGCCGAGGCGAGCGGCGGTTTCGGAGTATTGCGCGGCTATTGCCGCGGCGGTGCCCGGCATCTCCGCGGAGACGTGGGGGCCGTCCACTTTAATACCCGCTTCGCCGGGCATCTCGACCAGCGTAAGAACCAAGTGCCAGGCGAGCCGCCCAATACTGCGCCCGCCAGGGCGGACGGTTTGGGCCAGGCTCGAATCGGTCAGGTTGTCAAGCAGCTTGCGGGTCATCCCCCGCTCATAGTCCCAATCCTGTGTAAAGTCGGCGATAGTCCGGTACATATTCCACCGATGGTAACCTGAAGGTTCATGCGCCGCACCGGGTGGCTTCTGCTGGTGTGCTGCCTGGCTTTGGCCGCTGCCGTTGGCTGGGTGTTCCAACAGCAAAAAGCCGAGCAGACCAAAGCCGCTCCCAAGAGACCAGCCAGTCTTCCGGCCGGGTTTCAAGCGCGTGCGGGCGAAGGCTGGGTTTGGACACAGACCTCGGGAGGCCAGACCATCGCTGAAGTTCGCGCCAAGGAGTTTTCACAACAGCTCGATCCGCCTCGGGTGGACCTTCGCAATGTGGAGGTCAAAGTCTTCCACAAAGCCGATTCCGCTTACGACCTGATCCAATCCGATAAAGCCGAACTGCGCACCGAAGACGGCAATTTCTACGCCGATGGCGAAGTGAAGATGACCATGGGATTCAAGGCCGATCCGATGGCCCGGAACCGGCTGATCCACATCAAGACTTCTGGCGTTACCTACAGCACGCAGACAGGGAAAGTGAATACCGACCGGAAGGCGGAATTTGCGTTTGAGAACTCCCATGGGTCAGCGGTGGGCGCGACGTATGACCCGGCGACGCGCGAGCTGTTGATGCACAAAGATGTCGATCTGGAATGGACCAAGGGCAAGAAGAAGATGAAGGTGGCTTCCGGGGAGCTGACCTATAAGGAAGAGGAATCGAAGATCTATTTGAAGCCGTGGTCGCGGTTGACGCGGGAGACGCTGACGCTGAATGCCGGTCCAGCGGTCGTGACGCTGGAAGAGGGCGAGATCAGCCTAGTGGAGGCGGACAACGCCAACGGTGAAGACAAGCAGCCCAAGCGGAATCTGCAATACCAGGCGGACCGTCTGATTATGCGGTTCGCCGATAAAAACGCTATCAACCGTATTGAGGGCGATCAGAATGCCCGGCTGGTAACGACCTCGGATTCAGGGCGGACGGTGGTGACGGCGCAGCATGTGGACATGGATTTTGAGACGCCGGGCGGGGAGAGTGTATTGAAAAAAGCGCTGGCGCGGGGCGGGACGACGGTGGAATCGACGCCGCCGAAAACGGCGGGGAGGATCATGCGTTCGGAGGTGGTTGAGCTGGCGATGCGGCCGGGGGGTGAGGAGATCGATTCGGTGGTGACACAGACGCCAGGGGAGGTTGAGTTTCTGCCGAAGTTGCCGACGGACCGCTACCGGAAGATGACTGGTGAACGGCTGTGGATCAACTATGGGCCGAAAAACCAGATCGAGAAGTTTCGCGCGGCGAAGGTGACGACGTTCACCAAAGGCAAGCCGAAAATGCCGGATTCGACGACCTCGTCGCAGGACATGCTGGCGACCTTCGATCCGGTGACGGGCGAAATGCGGCAGTTGGAGCAGTGGACGAACTTCGAATACATCGAAGGTGACCGGCGGGCAACGGCGGATCACGCGAAGCTGGAGCAAGCTACCGAGCACATCACACTGCAAGGCGCGGCGCGGATTTGGGATCCGACCGGGTCGACGGACGCGGTGAAGATTGAGTTGGACCAGAAGACAGGCGATATGGTGGCGACAGACAAGGTGGTGTCGACAAGGCTGCCGGACAAGAAGACGGCGAAACCGAAGTCGTCGCTGATCGATTCCAGCGAGACGATTCAAGCGCGAGCGGCGAAAATGACGACACGGAACGATAGCACCTGGATTCGCTACGAAGGCGGCGCCATGATCTGGCAGGGCGCCGATAAGGTGGAGGGAGAGACGATCACGATCGACCGCAAGGCGCAGACGCTGATGGCGAACGGGAAGGTCTTCACGCAGACGCGGGAGCGGGCGAAGGGGAATGCCAAACAGCCGCAGGCGCAGATGTTCACGCTGGTACGGGCGCCGGAGATGGAGTACCGGGACGGCGACAAGGTGGCGAATTACAAGGGCGGCGTGAATCTCGTCCGCGGGGATCTGAAAGTGAACTCGAAGGAGCTGCGGGCGTGGTTCAGCAAGGACGATCCGAAGACGCCCGCGGACGAAGGGAACTCGCTGCAGCGGGCGAATGCGGACGGAAATGTCGATATCGTCCAGACGGCGCTGGACCGGACGCGAACGGGCAAAAGCGAGAAGGCGCTTTATGAAGTGGCCGAGAGCAAAGTGGTGCTGACGGGCGGCACGCCGGTGTTTACGGATTCGCAGCAGGGAACGACGCGCGGACAGACGATCACGTTTTATGCGGACAATGATAGGTTGCTGGTGGACGGGGCGGAGACGGAACCGACGGAGAGCCGATTGAAGCGTAAGCAGAAGAAGAGTGGCAAGTAGAGATGCGGGTTCTGGAGACGAAGGAGTTATCCAAGTCCTACCGTGGCCGGAAGGTGGTGGATAACGTCTCGGTGACGGTTTCGCAGGGAGAAGTAGTGGGGTTATTGGGACCGAATGGCGCGGGGAAGACCACTAGCTTCTACATGATCGTGGGATTGATCAGTCCGGATTCGGGGCAGGTGATGGTGGATGCGAACGACATTACCTCGTTGCCTATGTACCGGCGGGCGCGGCGGGGAATTTCCTATCTGCCGCAGGAAGCGAGCGTGTTTCGCAAACTGACGGTGGAAGAGAATCTGATGGCGATTCTGGAGACGCTGCCATTGGATTCGCGGCAGCGGCGGGAGCGAATGAACCGGCTGATTGAACAGTTGGGTCTGGAGACGGTGCGGGGGTCGAAGGGGTATATGCTTTCGGGCGGCGAGCGGCGCAGGACGGAGATTGCGCGATCGCTGGTCATCGAGCCGGCGTTCCTGTTGCTGGATGAGCCATTCTCCGGCATCGATCCAATTCAGGTCATCGAATTACAACGAATTATTTCCGAATTGAAGCGCAGCGGGATCGGGATTTTAATTACGGACCACAACGTGCGGGAGACGCTGGCTGTTACGGATCGCGCTTATATTATTAATGGTGGTAAGATTTTTCGCACGGGCTCTCCGAGCGAGCTAGGTCAGGATCCGGAAGTTAAGCGGATCTATTTGGGAGATAATTTCCGCTTGGGGTCTTAGAGCCTCGATGGCTAAAAAAACCGCAGAGAGCAACAACGGTTCGGCGATTACCCAGGCCGCGGAGGCCCGGGTGCGGCAGTTGGAACGGGAGCAAAAGCAACTGCGGAAACAGTTGCGGGAGGCCCTGCGGGCGGGTCAAGCGGCGCGGATCGACACGGGGTTCGCGCTGGAATTGGAACGGCGGCGTTCGCAGGAGCTGGAAGAGGCCTATTACGACACGGTGCTGCGGCTAACGCAGGCGTCGGTATACAAAGACCGGGAGACGGGCGCGCATATTCAGCGGGTGAGCCACTACACGAAGATACTGGCGCGGAAACTGGGATGGTCGCGGGAAGATCAGGAGCTGATTTTTCGTGCGGCGCCGATGCATGATGTCGGCAAGATCGCGATTCCCGACGATTTGATCCGGAAGCGCGGATCGCTGGACGGGGAAGACCGGGAAATCATGCAGTCGCACACGCTGATTGGGGCGAGTTTGCTGGAGGGCTCGAATTCGCGGCTGCTTGATATGGCGCGAGAAATCGCCCTGACGCACCACGAGCATTGGGATGGGACGGGATATCCGCATCACCTGGTCGGCGAGCAGATTCCGATTTCCGGACGGATTGTGATGCTCAGCGATCATTATGACGCGCTGCGCAGCCGCCGGAGCTACAAGCGGGGCTTCGATCATGCGTCGACGTGCCGGGTAATTCTGGAAGGCGACGGGCGCACGCTGCCTTCTCATTTCGACCCGCATTTGCTGGAGATTTTCGCCGTGGCGCATGTCGAGTTCGAAGCGGTGTTCGAGCAGTACAAGGACCAGTCGTCGAACTAAACGGCCTTTCCGTTCGCATACACTGGTCGTGGATTCCTGTTACGGGAGGTCTGCGATGGATTCGCGTATAAGTACGAAGTTAGCGATGTTGGTATTAGCCGCATCGCAAATTGCAGCACAGAAGATTGCAACGCCGACGATGGATGTCCCGGTGCGGATCCAGATCCGGCCGAACGTGGCGACGCCTTCGATAAATCAAACGATTCAACTGGTGGTGACGCTGTTGAACGGACAGGGAAAGCCGGCAAGCGCGCGGGGCGATGTAAACCTGGAGATAACCGTGCGGCCGCCGACGGGCGCGGCGGTGAAGTTGTCGGAAAAGGTCTCGTCGGGAACGGCGATGGACATGCAGACTTACACGCCGAAGGCGGCGGGGCGTTACGTGGTGGAGGTTACGGACCGGGCGGGGAAACTGCTGGCCGATAGCACGTCGTTTTATGTGTTCAACCGAAGGTCTTTCAAGTGGTGGGAAGAGGGGGATCCAGGCGGCTGGCTGGTGGCGAAGCCCCCGCCGCCACCTCCTCCCCGGGCGGCGGCGAAGCCTACCCTGCACGTCAGCTACGACGGCGGGCGGGACGGCGTGCCGGCGGATGGAAATGCGGCGGTAGAAATCAAAGTGGTATACGACGACGAGGCGGGCGGCGGGGCGCCGGAGGATATCAAAGTGTGGTTCCGGCACAGCGCGGGGTCGATTGACAACCGGCCGCTGGTGATCCGGCGCGGCGGGTTCTTGGGAGAGGCGCGGTGGACGTCAAAAGACGCCGTGAAGGCGGCGACGATTGACTTCGTTGCGCCGATGCAGAAGTATCATGTGGACCTTCCGCCTTCGAATACATTCAAGTTCATCCGGCAAGTGGTGGCGATGAAGCCGATTATTTCCCCGTCTGTGTCGATCGTGGACCGGCCCGAGATCATAGTTCACTTCGTGGATGTGGAGGGGTTTAACGTACAGGCGGACCGGCAGCGGTCGGTGACGTTTTCGGTGGCGCAGTCGGGCGTGACGGTTGCCCCGGCGACGCAGGTAGTTCCCGAGGGCGGCGGACCGGTGCGGGCGACGATTACGCCGGGAGCACTGGGTACGTCGAAAATCCAGATCGATTCAGAGAACATGATCAACGGCTCGACGGCGGTGGAGATTCAGGTAGGGGTTGGATCAATGATTATCCTGTCGCTGCTCGGAGCACTGGCAGGCGGGGGCCTGGCGTATGTACGGGACCGAAAGGCACTGCAGTTGAAGCTGTTGGGCGGACTGGCGGGCGGATTTGTGCTGGCGGCGATTTACGTGTTTGGGGTGGTGCCGCTGGCCGGCGCGGCGGTGCCTTTGAACGCGATCTCAGCATTCGTGCTGGCGCTGATTGGCGGAGTGATGGGAATAGCCGTGCTCGATTGGGCCGGGGCGAAATTGTCGAAGGCTTAACGCCGATCCTCAGCGAATTTGCGAAGGGCCTCGGGCTGGTCCGGCAGGCCGAAGAGCTTCCAGAGATTTGTTCGGAAGGTCCAAAGCTTCGACTTCGCAGCGAGGGCTTGGAGTGCCTGTGACTGGACGCCGGAGAGGGTCTGGGGAAGCTCCGGGACTGGCCCGTTGAGACCCCAGTAGTCGATTTTGGAGATTCCTGGAGTTTGTTCGGCCCGTTGCGCCCGTCGCCGGACCTGCCATCGGAAAAGTGGCGGACAGAGCTTCATCACAATCATCATGCCGATGCTACGGACCGCCAGACGCACCAGGCTGGGTTGTTGGGGCGCGCTGCCATCGGGATTCAACATGCCGTAAGAGACCTGTCCCCAGCCGGTGCGCCGATCATTGAAGACGAGCCGCAGCAGGCGCTCGGCGACGCATCGCAGCACGCCGGGGTCATTGGCCATTTCGAGCGCTTCCAACAGGGCGCCGCGTTCGGGATCCTGGCCAAGGAGTGATAGCGTTCCAAAGAACTCGGCTTCACCGTCGATAAAGAACCTGCCTTCGGTGGCGGCAAAACCGGCGACCATTGCCTGAACGGAGGCCGGATCGGCGGATTCGGGCGATTCGAGGACTTTGGCGCGGTGGAGCAGGAACTGGTTGTAGGGGTTGGATTCGGAGGCGAGGGCGAGATCGAGGAACTCGCGGCGGACTCCGGTGCGGGCGAATCCTTCCAGAATACGGCGTCGGACCTCGTGCTCGGCCTCCCGGGTGTAAAGGGACTCGATCCGCGCGATTTCCTCCGGCAGCAAGCCGGGGAAGACGGTGACGAGTTCGGCGGCCAGCGCGCGTCCCGCGGGTTCGGGATCGTCCAGGTGCTTCAGGAAGGCAGGGCGGGAACGTGTGATGATTTCGCGGATTGCGCGGCCGTCGACGGGGTCGCCGCCGGCGCAGCCGGGGATGGCCTGGCCGTCGTCAATGGCTTTCTGGGCCGCCTGGGAGAAGCCGGCCAACAGTTGCAGGAAGGCGAGGCGGCGATGGGCAGCGGGACTGGCGGGTTTGTCGAGCGCATCAACAATGACCTCGCAGACAACTGGCGACGCGGAATAAATGGTTCCCTGGTGCAGTACTCGCGAATAGAGTTCGCCAAGCGCCTCTTCCAACTGCCCGCCTTTCGCGGTGAGGACCTTTTCCAACCACTTTGGAACATCGACGGCGGGGCCATAGGCATCGGACAAACTGTTCCAATCGATCGCCGTCTTAACTGCAGGCATAGAGAACTATCGGATGGTTGCGCGGGTTTCCTTTAGGTAAAAAGCGCCGGTACGGGTGTTAAAAAGGGGCGGCGGCGGTTGGAGAGATCGGCGTGTTCTCTGGCCCTGGCCTCGTCGCCGCGCCGGAAATAGAGGCGGGAGATCTGGTAATGGACACGGGGGACCCTTGCCGGCAAGCGCGGGCTGGAGTGTTTGGATGGCTGCGGAAACGTTACCGACTTCGGCTTGTGCGCGGCTGAAGGACCGCATCGCCGGGAAGCTTCGCGGCGGCGTGGGTGGCGTTCTGACCAGCCCTGATATCATCAGGAGGAGGGCACACGGATGGATGTGAGCATTCTGGATCTTCCCAACAGTGTGGTTGCGAGTTACGAACAGGCTGCGCGTTCCCGGGGGATTTCGCTTGACGCGTTCCTGCGGGAGTATTTGATTGCGAACGCGCCGGCTATCGTGTCGCCGCGCGCGAAACGATTTGCCGAGCTCCGCGAGAGGATTGTCGCATCGGGCGTACCCTTGTTGAACGATGATGAACTGCGCGCCGAGATTGGCGATGGCCGCGGCGATTTCGAGCATTGAAGCGGACGTATCTAGATTCAGGAGTTCTGATCGCGGCCTCGCGAGGCAGCGGTCGGCTGCATGACAGGGCGATGGCGGTCTTAACCGATCCGTTGCGCGAGTTCGTCTCCAGTTCCTTTGTGCGGCTCGAAGTAGTTCCCAAGGCGACATTCTTCAAGCGGGATGCGGAGGTGGAGTTTTATGAGGAATATTTCTCCACCTTGGCGATCTGGGCGGAATTCGACGAAACCGCCATGCAGGGTTGCATGGAAGAGGCGTGCAGGGCCGGACTAAGCGCCGTAGACGCGATTCACATCGAGCTCGCGGCACGAACCGAATGCGAGGAATTAGTCACGACCGAACGAACAGGGAAGCCGATCCACCGCACGCGGCGGGTTCGCACGGTTACGATTGACGTCGACTAACGCAAAACTGCCACAACCGTTCCGGCAACGTGGCCGTTTTAATTAGCGGAGCGAGGCCTGGTTTAGTAGTCCATGCCGCTAGGGCCGCTATGATGGTCGCCGCAAGCTGGAGCGGCGGGTTTCTTCGGTGGCGCTTATCTCAGCGGCCCTCCTCTTTGACTGGCCTGGTGACGATGCGCGTGCACCGAGTACAGTGGCTGTTGACGTTCAATACGGAAGATTTCAAACGGTCTGTCGGCATACAAGTGATCAATCCCGGCGAGATTTCGAGAGGATAGGAGTAGGCGGCTGGAGGACGCTAACGAGTAGAGGACACGCGCCGTGTTAGGTGCGGTGCCGCTGCCTCTTTTGCAGTTACCATCGAAGAATCCTTATGTGGATTCGGGTAGGTTTAATCCTTGCCGCGCTAATGCAGTCCGGCTGCGGAGCGTACTGGGAAACGGTCTATACGTCGAACTCGCCGGACGGCAATGCAAGAGTCTTGGTACAACAGGCCGCATGCGCGGCCGATTGCAGGATTCAGATACTTGTAGAACGAGGTGGGATGTCGGCAAAAATCGCCACAGAATTCGATTGCGTTGTCAAATTCGCGCATGCGGCGTGGCGGAATCGCATCGCTTCCGTTTTTGTGGATGGGGCATACTGCGGGCAGATAAAAGTTGTGCACGATACCGAGGTTGGCGCGCCCGTCAATTTCGGAAGTACGGATTCCTGGTTAAGGGACGACATTGTCGCAGCCTACGGCGTGACAAGCGATGAACTGAAGGCCAACGGCGGCGATATATTCAAGTGGGCGACATACCCAGGCGGCGGAGGTTCGCCGAGGAGTACAGTCGAGTTTCGAAATCGATACCGGAAAAAGTAACGGCCACGCCCCTTTCGGGAACGTGGCCGTTTTAGCAAACCTAGCAAGGACTGGTTTAGTAGTCCATGCCGCCGGGACCACCATGGTGGTCGCCACCAGCGGGAGCAGCCGGCTTCTTCTCGGGGATTTCGCAGATCATGGCTTCGGTGGTCAGCATCAGGGCGCTAATGGAGGAAGCATTCTGCATGGCCGAGCGAGTGACCTTGGCAGGATCGATGACACCCGCGGCCACGAGGTCTTCGTAGTCGCCGGAGGCAGCGTTGAAGCCGTAGTTGGCGTTCTTGTTGCCGCGGACCTTCTCGATGATGATCGCGCCTTCGTAGCCGGCGTTGCCGGAGATCTGGCGGATGGGCTCTTCGCAGGCGCGGCGGATGATGTCGACGCCGATCTGCTCGTCGCCATCCACCTTGATGCCCTTGAGAGCAGCGGCCGCGCGGAGCAGCGCGATGCCGCCGCCGGGGACGATGCCTTCTTCAACGGCCGCACGGGTGGCGTGCAGCGCGTCTTCGACACGGGCCTTCTTTTCCTTCATTTCGGTCTCGGTGGCCGCGCCAACTTTGATGATGGCGACGCCGCCGGCGAGCTTGGCCAGGCGTTCCTGGAGCTTCTCGCGGTCGTAGTCGGAGGTGGTCTCCTCGATCTGCGCGCGGAGTTGCTTGATGCGGCCCGCGATCGTGGCGTCGTCACCGGCGCCGTCGATGATCGTGGTGTTGTCCTTGTCGACCGTGACGCGCTTGGCGCGGCCGAGGTCTTCCAGGCGAACGCCTTCCAACTTGATGCCGGTCTCTTCCATGATCGACTTGCCGCCGGTGAGGATGGCGATGTCTTCCAACATGGCCTTGCGGCGGTCGCCGAAGCCGGGGGCCTTGACGGCGCAGGCGTTCAGGGTGCCACGGAGCTTGTTGACGACCAGGGTGGCGAGCGCTTCGCCTTCCACTTCCTCAGCAATGATGAGGAGCGGGCGGCCGGAGCGGGCGATCTGCTCGAGCAGGGGCAGAAGATCCTTCATGTTGCTGATCTTCTTTTCGTGGATGAGGATGTAGGGGTCCTCAATCACGGCTTCCATGCGGTCGGCGTCGGTGATGAAGTAGGGCGAGAGGTAGCCGCGGTCGAACTGCATGCCTTCGACGGTGCTCAGCTCGGTGATCATCGTCTTGGACTCTTCCACGGTGATGACGCCGTCTTTGCCGACTTTGCGCATCGCCTCGGCAATGATCTTGCCGATGGTTTCGTCGCCGTTAGCGGAGATGGTGCCGACCTGAGCGATCTTGTCATCGCTCTCCACCTTGGTGGACATCTTCAGGACTTCTTCGGTCACCAGCGTGACGGCCTTTTCGATGCCGCGCTTCAGCGCCATCGGGTTGGCGCCGGCGGCAACAGCCTTCACGCCTTCGCGGAAGATGGCCTGGGCCAGGATGGTGGCGGTGGTGGTGCCGTCACCGGCAACATCGGACGTCTTCGAGGCCACTTCGCGCACCATCTGCGCGCCCATGTTCTCGAGCGGATCGCGAAGCTCCACTTCCTTGGCGACGGTCACACCGTCTTTGGTGATGGTCGGGCCACCGAACTTTTTCTCGAGGACCACGTTGCGGCCCTTGGGACCGAGGGTAACCTTTACCGCTTCGGCCAACTGATTCACTCCGCGCAGGATCGACTGGCGGGCACTTTCGCTATAAACAATCTGTTTAGCAGGCATGTGTTTTAGAGACCTCCTTTTAATACTTGTAGCTGTTAGGCAATCACGGCGAGGACTTCGTCTTCGCGCATGATCAGATACTCGTTGCCATCGACCTTGATGTCGCTGCCCGAATACTTCCCGAAAAGAATCTTGTTACCGACCTCGAGTTCGAGGGGCACGATTTCACCCTTGTCGGTACGCTTTCCCTTGCCGACGGCGACCACTTCGCCTTCCTGCGGCTTCTCCTTCGCCGTGTCCGGGATGATAATCCCGCCTGACACTTGCTCCTTTTCTTCGAGCCGCTTGACAACGATGCGGTCGTAGAGGGGACGAATATTCATTATGTTGACCTCCAGATACTTTCTTGCTGTTGGTAAAGGAACTGATGGAGTCTAGATCCTGTATTGCTGAACGGCGGCATTCAGGAGCACACCGGACAGCAGCCACACCGGAGTGGGCCTTGAATATTATTAGCACACTCTTGCGAGGAGTGCCAAAAAAATGACGTAACAGATTGAAAACAAGGCGAAAATAATTTTCGAATGGTACTGTTTTCGAGGACTAACGAGGAATATTTGAGTCTATCGCAATCAGATTTTCTTGAGCCCCGTACCACTCGCCACATTTTGCTCGAATTCCGGCGGCGTCCATCTTATTATGCACTATGCGCACAATCGGACTTTTCCTGCTGGCACTCGTGCCTGTGGCAGCCGCCCCGGCATTGACGAGCGAGACGATTTTCGACTGGCGGACCCCTTCGGCTCCCCAAATTTCGCCGGATGGACGACGCGTGGTCTATGTGCTGGAAACGGCGGACCGGTTTGCCGATACCTTTCATTCCAACCTATGGATCGTTTCGACGGATGGGAAGGATCACCGGCCGTTGACGAGCGGAAAATGGAAAGACTCGCTGCCGCGATGGTCGCCGGATGGGTTGAAGCTGGCGTATTTGTCGACGCGCGCCGGAAAGCCGCAGATTTTTGTGCGGTGGATGGACACTGGGGTGGAGGCAAAGGTCACTGATTTGGAGAATGCGCCGTCGGCGTTGAGCTGGTCGCCGAACGGCGAAATGCTGGCCTATATTTCGCGAGTACCGGGGAAGGTGGGGTGGTCCATAACGATGCCGAAGGCGCCGGCGGGCGCGACATGGGCGGAGCCGCCGGTGGTGGAGACGCGGCTGAAGTGGCGGGCCGATGGGATTTCCGGGATTGGGCAGAGGCCGTTAGGGTTTACGCACTTGTTTGTGATTCCTGCGACGGGCGGGGCGCCGCGACAGGTAACCGAAGGGGATTTCGATCACGGCGGTGAACCGGCGTGGATGCCGGATGGGAAGAGTATCGTGGTTCATGCCGACCGGAGGCCGGATTCCGATTCGCAATTGCCGGGCAATGACATCTGGCGATTTCCGCTAGATGGCGGAACGCCGGTGCAGTTGACCAACGCCGTTGGAATGGAATCGAATCCGACGGTTTCCCCGGATGGGCGATTTATCGCGTTCACGGGGTTTGTCGACCGGGGGAAGTCGTCCCAAAATACGAACCTCTACATCATGAATCCCGACGGGACGGGACAGCGGCAGTTGGCGGCGGAACTGGACCGGAGCGTGACGGCGCCGGTATGGGAGAACGCATCGCGCAGCCTGCTGGCGATTGTGGAAGACTCCGGGAAGTCCCATTTATTCAAAGTGCCCGTGGATGGGCCGGCGGCTGCGGTGACGAGAGGGAACGGGCGTTACGCGACGGCGTACGCTTCGGGTGAAGGGTTCACGTTGTGTAAGACCGGGCAGGTGGCAATTACGTACTCGTCGCCGAATGAGCCGAAGGATATTGTGACATTCACGGTTGGAGGGCCGATGATGCGGTTGACCGCGTCCAATGAGGGGCTGCTTGGTGGAAGGGCGATTGGGAAGGTGGAGGAAGTTAACTGGAAGAGCTTTGACGGGAAGCCGATGCAGGGATGGATAATCTATCCGCCGGGATTTGACGCGTCGAAGAAATATCCGTTGATTCTGGACATTCACGGGGGGCCTCATGCGATGTACGGCGTGGAGTTCAACCACCAGATGCAGATCTTCGCCGGTCGAGGGTTCGTCGTGTTCTATTCGAATCCGCGGGGGTCTACCGGGTATGGGGAGGAGTTCGGAAACGTCATTCACGGGAACTATCCGGGGGACGATTTTAAAGACCTCATGACCGGCGTAGATGCTGTTTTGGGGAAGGGGTTTATCGATCCGAAGAAGCTCTGCGTGACCGGAGGGAGCGGCGGGGGGCTGTTGACGGCGTGGACTGTAACCCAGACGGGGCGATTCGCGGCCGCCGTATCGCAGTACCCTGTGACGAATTGGATTACACAGACGGGGTCGAGCGATATCGGTCTGACGATGATGCGGTGGATGAAAGCGGCGCCGTGGGAGAATCCGCAGCAGTATATTTCCCATTCGCCCGTATTCTTCGCGCACAAGGTGACGACGCCGACGATGGTGTTGACCGGGGAAGAGGATTGGCGGACGCCTATCGGGCAGAGCGAGGAGTTCTACTTTGCGTTGAAGGCGCGGAAGGTGGATACTGTGCTGGTGCGCGTGCCGAAAGAACCGCACGGGATTCGAGGGGCGTATCCATCGCACCGGGTGGCGAAGATTGAGCACATTTTGGGGTGGATGGAAAAGTATACAAAGTAAGGGGCGCGCCGCGCTGCCGTGGGCCTATGCCCTGGGACTGATCTGGCTCAACGCGTATCTGGTGCGGCACGTTTTTGGACTGACGTTCACCGGCGCTACGCACTCCATGCACGGCTACTGGATGGCGCTTGGCCGGGTGATTGGAAATTCCTGGCTGGTGCCGCAGTGGGTGCCGTATTGGGCGGGAGGAATGCCGGCGGAGTTGACGTACTCGCCGCTGGTTCCTTGGCTCGGCTGGCATTTTGGGATGTACGCGTTGATGGCGGCGGTGTTCGTTATTGGGCCGGCGGCATTTTATTTGATGGCGTGGCGCTTGTCGGGGAAGCCGGGTTGGGCGTTTGTCGCGGGAGTTCTGTATTCGTTGTGCTCGCCGATGGAATGGGCGCGGGCTCTTGAGCCACAGCGGATGTACGTGACGCTGGTGTGGGATGAGGCGCCGCATCAGTTGGCGCTGGCGATGGTCTGTTTGGCGGTGGCGGCGTGGGCGAACGGATGGCGGCGAACGGCGGTGGCAGCGATTGCGCTGGCTGCGCTGGCGAATCCTTTTGGAGTCACTGGGGCGATAATCTTCGGTTTGTGTTGGGTGCTGGCGGCGGGGGATTGGCGAACGGTGTTGGTTTCGGGGGCTTTCGGGTATTTGGTGGTGTCGCCGTTCTATCCGCCATCTCTGCTGGGTGTGTTGCGCGCAAATGGGCAGTTGGCCGAGGAGAGCGTTTGGACAATGGGGTCCGTTTTGGGATTGCTGGCGATAGTGGCGGGATTGGCAGTGCTTTGGCGAATCACGCGGAATTGGGCGCGGGACCGTCGATTCATAGCGTTATTGGGATGGGTGACCGTTTCCATACCGGTGCTTTATTACCGGTGGAAGATCGTCGTGCTGCAGCAGCCGGCGCGATATCAATCGGAAGCGGAACTAGCTTTGATTCTGTTAGCCGTTTTCAGTGCCGAGAGGTTGCTGGCGGGCAGGCCGAGGTGGGTATTGGCGGCGCTGGCGCTGGTGGGAGTGTTTTTCGCGGGGCAGCAAATCGTCAGGCACCGGAAGTTCAGCCGCGGGTCCTTCCCGCAAGTGGCGGAAGAAGGCACGATTGAGTATCAGGCTGCGCAAAAAGTGCGGGGAACCATCTTCACGGCGGGTTCTCTGGCGCACTGGATGAATGCGTTTGCCGATGTGAAGCAGTACTCCGGGGGTTCCTACGCCACCACGCCGAATCCCGTGCAGCAGCGGCTGACGCTCGACCTGACTGGACAACCGGACTGGAACAAGTTTGTCATGTGGATGCAGGCGGTGGGCGTGGACGGTGTATTGATGCCGGGGCGGCAGAGCCCGGAGTTCTGGAAGCCGTTCGCGAACGACGTGCTCGCCGGGCATCTGCCGGTGCTTTGGGAGGAGCGGGATACGCGACTCTACGAGATACCGCGGCGGCGAAGAACGATGGTGCATTCGGTGCCCGGGCTGATTCCGTTGGAGTCTTATGTGGCGGCGATCGAAGACCCGGCGGCGCCTGAGTTGCTGATTGAGTGGGGCGGGACCAATCGGGGCATGGTGCGCGGCACATGGCGGCCGGGCGACATGGTGCTGGTGCAAATGAACTGGCACAAGGGTTGGACGGCGTACTTGAACGGAAAGCCGGTGCCCACAGGAGCGGACGGGTTGGGACAGATGGTAGTGGTTCCGGGTGGGACGGGAGACTTGGAACTGGTCTACAGCGGCGGATGGGAGGCGTGGACGACGCGCGCGGCGAGCGCGCTGGCCGTGCTGATGCTGATCGCCTGGCCTAGTTTCTTACGAAAAGTTGGATGAGGTTGCTCCACTGCCCGCCCGCTTCCACGCGGAGAGAGTGCGACCCGGTGGATGTCGTTAGCGGGACGGTAAACGTGAGCCGCTGCACGCCGGGCGAAATCCTTTCCAACTGCGAGCCTACCGAAGCGCCGCCGACGTACATGTTCACCGCTCCATCCCACTCCCCCACGCCGGTCAGAAACACGCTGACGCGGCTGCCGGCGCGGCAGGGTTCGGCCGCCGTGAGCTGCGTCAGTCCGTTCTCGAACGCACTTTCCGGGAACAATGCGGGCGCGGCGGAGCGGATCTCGATTTCCGAGCGAGCGGAACCGGAAGGCGTCACCACTTCAATGGTCTGCGTTCCCGCAAGCGCAGGCGGAAGTACGGCGTTGAGCTGCATCGGCGACGCCGCCACCACGCGCGCCTCCACGCCGCCGACCAGCACACGAACATCGCCGCCGTTGGTCCACGTTTCCGGCGTGAACTGCCAGCCATAGATGCTGACGATCGACCCCCGTCCGATGGCCTCGCCGCCGGAGGCAGCGTTGACCACACGGCCGCGCAACTCCGGAGGCGGATCGATGACGACGCTGTCGAATGCCTTACCCTCGACGTCGATCGCAGTAATTCGCATGCGCCGACCGGTGACCTGAATACGCAGATAGTGAAACACGGATGCGCTGGCGGCAACGAGCGGCGAGTCGTAGACCGGATACAGCGTCGCGCCACCACCGCCCGTCGTCATGTACACCGCCCCATTCTCATGCGGCTCGCCGTTGCGGATCGGGACCGAACGCTGGTAGCTGTGTTCGTGGCCGCTCAGAATGAGGGGCACATGGTAGCGGTCGAGAATGGGGACGATTCGCTCGCGCGCGAGGATGGTGAGCGGATCGCCATTGTTAGGCCCGGAGGCATAGGGCGGGTGATGGAAAACGGCGACGCGCCAGAACTTCGTGGTTTGAGCCAGGTCGGCTTCCAGCCATTCCAGCATTTCGCCCTTGCCGGCGGCCGCTTCTTCGAGCGGCGTGTTGGAATCGAGCGAAATAAAATGGACGTCGCCCCAATCGAAGGAGTAGTAGCGGCCCTGGTCCTTTTCGGCAATGTTGGCCCGGGGGAGGTCATGGAGAGCGCGGTAGGGCTCGGCGGCGAAGTCGTAATAGTCATGGTTGCCGGGAACGGGAAAAAACGGAACGCGCTGCATGATTTCCTGATAGAAATCGAAGTAGTTGCGGTCGTAGGAGTCGAATGTGCCGGTAGGGTAAGCGAGGTCGCCGGTGTGAATGACCAGCGCGGCGGGATCTTTTTGAAACGTCGCGGCTAGACGTTTTTGGTCGTCGGAACCGGTGCCGGAGTCGCCAATTGCCAGAAAAGTGAACGATTGCTGGCCGGAGGTGCGGAAGCGCAGTTCGCCGGCGGGCGACAGATCGCGGCTGTTGAGGAAAATTGAGTACGTATACTCAGTCGCTGGGTCCAACGAGTCAATGGTGGCCCAGTGCCGGTAGAATTCGGTGGAAGCGCCCTGTTCGCCGGAGCGGAAATGCACGGAAAGGGCCGGGATCGAGCGGCTGCTGCCGTCGGGCGAGAACACTTTCACCGTGGCAGCGCCGGGTTCCGCCGTAGCCCAGGAAATGGTGGCGCCGGTTCGGCGAACCCTCTGGACGTAGGGCTTTCGGCAAACCAGGTTTGCCGAAGCCGCCATCCAGGGCGCTGCGAACATGGCGGCTGTCGCCCCAAGGAACCTTCGGCGATTCATGCTTTTGAAACTTTACTATACGTGAAACCGGGTGGCCGCCGGGAGTTGCGCAAGGGTCTGTTTACTTAAGTCACAGGCACGGACTATCCGAATGGATAATTCCAGGGGCCGGGGGCTAACCGAATGGTGAGTGATGCGAGGACGAGCAGAAGGCTAATTATCATGTTTTCAATTCCTTAGAGTTTGGCGGGGTGGTTGCGATCCCTAAACCCAAGGAGCACCACCATGAAATCGTCAATCATTTACATTCCTTTACATTCCAGAGGTCCCGTCCAGCACGTCTGGTTATATGTGAGAAGTTTTTTACAAACTGCAGGAGTTCTAATCCTTGCGGGCGCCGTTATGCCCGCCGCAACGACTACTGATTTGTTCGATGACACCAAGCTTCATGAAATCCGCTTGACGCTGAATCCAACGGACTGGCAGACACTAAAAGATAACTACCTGACCAACGACTACTACGTCGCTACCTTCCAATGGGGAGATATCAAGAAAGAAAACATCGCGATTCGGTCGCGTGGGCTCGGCAGCCGGAATGCGAACAAGCCCGGCCTGAAGCTGGATTTCAACGAGTACGTTTCGCAGGATTTCCTGGGATTGAAATCCCTGGTGCTCGACAACCTGGTGCAGGACGCCGCGATGATGACGGAAAGGTTGAGCCTTTCCCTATTCCGCCGCCTTGGCATCCCGGCTCCCCGCCTGGCCCACGCGCGACTGTACGTGAATGAGAACTACGCCGGGCTCTATACAATGGTCGAACCGGTAGATAAAGTCTTCTTGAAACGCTTCTACGGTGAGGATAAAGGCGACCTTTACGATTACGGCTGGGCGTTCGAATACCGCTTCGAGAACCTGGGTTCGAACTCGGACTCCTATTTCCCCGTGCCGTTCGAGGCGAAGACGAATTCGTCGAGTTTCGACGCCGCCAGCGTGATGGAGATGATCCGGATCGCCAACGAGGCCACTGACGAAGAGTTCCCCGCGGCGATTGCAAAATATATCGACGCGAATGAGTTCGTAAAGTATCTCGCGGCCGAAGCCTTTGTCGGAGATATCGATGGATTTCTGGGCGATTGGGGGATGAATAACTTTTATCTGTATAAACACGGCGGAAAGACCATGTTCAGTCTCATCGCCTGGGACAAGGATGTTACATTCCGGGATCCCTACCGATCCATCTGGCAGGGCGCCGACCAGAACGTATTAGCCCGCCGCATATTGTCGATCCCCGAGTATCGCGAGGCGTACATGATGGCGCTGGAAGAATGCGTGCGATCCGCCGAAGGACAGGGCGGGTGGCTGGACCAGGAGATGCAGCGCGCCTACGAGCAGATCAACACGGCCGCGTTGGAAGACACGCAGTCTCCGTATCCGTACTCCGAGTTCAACGTGAACTTCGATTTGATCCGGAACTATCTCTACAAGCGCCCCGCATCGGTGAAGCAGCAGGTCAGCGACACCCGGCAACTACTTGTCGGACGGCGGCGCTAGGTCCTTCCGGAGCTGCTCGACCATCTTGCGCGCCTGAACGATCATTTCCTGTGGGCTGGAGTTCTTCGGTTGGCGGGTCATCGACCACAACAGGTTGCGGGAGGCGACCCGCACCAGAAAGAGGGTCCCCTTGCCGCCCCCCATCTTGGCATTGCCCAAACGCGGCATGGGGTCGGGCACGAACCCTGCCTGTTGCTCTCCTTCCGCCGGCGGCGGCGGTGGTGGTGGCGGCGGAAGGAACAAAGCTGTGAACTTTTTCTCGAAGCCCTCCCCGAGCGAGTCCGTGAAAACAGCATCGGCTTTCGAGGGATCCGTGGTTACCGTGTAAACGCCATATGTGGTGAGTTCGCTGGCCAGGTACTGATCCAAGCCATTTGCCATTTTCAGGATGTAGACGGTTTTGACGTCGTGGGCCGCCGGATCTATACCGAATAGTCCCGTAACGGCAATCGCGGAAAGGAGGAGTGCTTTTCTCACACCCTCATCATAACCGCGGTTCGTGCCGGTGGAATGGTTACAATAACCTCTTGTACAAAGATCTCCGAATTACGGTGATCATTCCTTGTCTCAACGAAGAGCAGGGAATTGAGAAGGTGCTGCGGCGGATGCCGGCATTCGTCGACGATGTGATCGTCGTCGACAACGGGTCCACGGACCGGACGGCCGATGTAGCTAAGTCCTTCGGCGCGAACGTGATCCGGGAAAATGTCCGGGGCTACGGCCGAGCCTATAAGCGCGGCTTCTCCGAGGCGACGGGCGACTTGATCATTACCCTCGACGGCGACCACAGCTATCCGCCGGACGCGATTTCGTATCTATTAGAAGCGTTTCTTCATCTGGAAGTCGATTTTCTTAACGCCTCCCGCTTCCCCGTCCGCGATAAAGCGGCGATGAGCTTCAAACACAAGTTCGGCAATTTTGTGCTTTCCCTGGCCATGAGCTTGTTATATTTCAAATGGGTTCGGGACTCGCAATCCGGCATGTGGGTGTTCCGGCGGGCGATCCTCGACAGCTTCCGGCTGGAGAGCGACGGAATGGCGTTCAGCGAGGAGATAAAAATCGAGGCGCTCCGTGCGCCAAACGTTCGTTTCGCGGAGTTGTCGATTTTATATACGTCGCGCTTGGGCGAGATCAAGCTAAACCCTTGGCGCGACGGCTTCTTTAACCTGTACTTCCTGCTGAAAAAACGATTTTCGGCGCGCCGGAGTTAGAAGTCCGATGGCCCTGGTTACGGCGATCATTCCGGCGTACGGTCACGAAGAGCTGACCCGGAAAGCGGTCGCGGAACTGGGGCGGCAGACGTCGCCGCCGGCGGAAGTCCTGGTGGTTGACGATGGTTCGGGGAAGCCTATCGAGGCCATCGACGGGGCGAGAATAATCCGTCACACCGAAAATCGCGGCTTCGCGGCGGCGGTTAATACCGGCGTGCTGGGGGCGCAGACGGAACTGGTCGCGATCCTCAATAACGACGTCATGCTGGCGCCTGACTGGCTGGAGCGATTGCAGGCAGTGCTCCAAGGACACGAAGTTTCTTTCGCATGCGGTAAACTTTACCGCCCAAATGGTCAGTTAGATGGAACATTTGATCTGCTATCCCGGGGAGGCCTGGCGTGGCGCGCCGGCTCCGGGAGAAAGGACGGCCCGGCGTGGTCGAAGCCGCGGCGTATCGCGTTTTCATCGCTCACCGCGATCTTGGTCAGGCGCGCCGATGTCGGGTTGGACGAGTCGTATCACTCCTACTACGAAGACGTCGAGTGGAGCCTCCGCAGCGCTATTGCTAACAAAATAGGGTACTTCGAGCCGCTGGCCACGGGCGTTCACCAGGGAAGCGCCACTGCGGGAGCTTGGAGCCGCTACTCGGCCCAACGGATTCTCCGGAATCACCGGCGCCTGGCGTTTCAATACCTGCTCCCAACCTATGGTCCGCAATACCGCATCGCCCGAGGGCTTTTGCGGGCACTCGCTCTAAAACATGGGCGTTGGCCCGCGATACCGCCGGAACGGATTGAACCGAAGCCGCTCTCCCCGCGGCTGGACGAAATACTACAAGAATCGGAAAACCTTCTCTTCGAGTTGCAGATGACCGACGGGCCTGACAGCCTGTGGCGGTGGTATTTCCAGTTGGCGGGGAGACTGCGGTGAACCTTCTGGCCATTTTTGTAACCTATAACTCGGCCGAACACATCGGCCGCGCGATCGAGTCCTGCCTGCACCAAGAGATTCCGGTGCTAGTGGTCGATAACGCATCGACGGACGCAACGCTGCAATCCATCCCTAATGACCCCCGCGTCCGGGTGATCGCGTGCGACTCAAACCTGGGATTCGCCGGTGCGGTCAACCGGGCTGTAACGGAATCGACAGCCCCCCTGCTATTCCTCCTCAATCCCGATGTAGAACTTCTAACGCCAATTGGCCCAATGATCGATGCCATCGTTGAGAAAAGACACAACGCGGCGGCCGGATTGCTCGTGAATCCGAATGGAATTCCACAGAAGGGGTTTAGTTTCCGTCGCTTACCAACTCCAGCCGCATTGGCCTTCGAAGTGCTGGCGATTAATCGTTTTTGGCCGGCCAATCCGGTAAACCGGTGGTACCGCTGCCTGGACCTGGACCCGCTGCAACCGCAAACGGTCGAGCAACCGGCAGGCGCTTGCTTCCTTTTCCGCCGGGAAGACTGGGTACGGATAGGGGGATACGATGAGGGGTTCTACCCTGTTTGGTTTGAAGATGTCGATTTCTGCCGGCGCCTGCTCGACGGCGGCGGCACAATCTGGTTCACGCCCTCCGTCCGAATCCTCCATTATGGAGGGCATTCTGTTCAAAAGATTGATCTTGGATGCCGCCAACGGTTTTGGTATGGTAGCCTGCTTAGGTATGCCGCGAAGCATTTTCGCCCCGTGTCGAGGCGGCTCGTGGCGGTGACCGTCGCAGTAGCGGTTGTTCCCCGGGTTCTGATCGGCGGAGACGGGGAACCGATTCGATCACGGCTTTCATCAATAAAATTCATCTGGAGAATGGCACGAAGTTACTTCCGGCAGGGTGTTTCGACGGAGGGCTAGTCCGGCTGGAAGTAAATAGCAGGCAGGAAGATCGTAACGGGTTCATTCCTGACGATGCCAGATCTTACAAATCATTCATGTCCCAACTCGAATTTGTCTCCGTCACATTGGTGACCTACAACAGCGGCCGATTCATCAAGAAATGCCTGGAATCGGTACTGGCGCAAAAATACGCCGAACTGGAAGTAATCGTCATCGATAATGCGTCAACCGACGGCACGGTCGACATTCTGGAACAGTTCGAAGGCCGTTGCCGCATCGTCTTCAACGAGGAAAACGTCGGATTTGCCGCCGCCCAAAATCAGGCGATCGTCCTGTCCCGCGGCGAGTGGGTTCTAACGTTGAATCCGGACGTGTTGCTGCTGCCGGGCTTCATCCAGCAACTGGTGGAAGCCGGACAACTCCATCCGCGTATCGGCTCGGTCTGCGGAAAGCTGCTGACGATTAAATCCACTTTCGAGCTACCGGACAAAGCCATCATCGACTCCACCGGCATGTACTTCACGCCCATGCTAAGGCACCTCGACCGTGGCAGCCAAATGCCGGATGGCGGCGAGTATTCGAACTTCGAGTATGTCTTCGGCGCCACCGCCGCCGCCGCACTGTACCGCCGCGAGATGATCGAAGACGTTACGGTGAAGGGCGAATTTTTTGACCACGACTTCTTCGTCTACCGCGAAGACGCCGACGTCGCCTGGCGCCATCAACTGCTGGGCTGGCGCTGCCTCTACACGCCGTATGCGCGGGCGTATCATGTCCGGAACGTACTGCCCGGCAATCGCCGGGCTCTGCCGCCGGAGATAAACATGCACTCGGTGAAGAACCGGTTCTTGATGCGAATCAAGAACATGACCTGGGATCTTTACCGCCGTAACTGGCTCGCCATCTCGGTGCGGGATCTCGTTGTAATCGGGGCCTGCCTGGTTCGCGAGCATACTTCCCTGAAGGCGTTCTGGAAAGTGGCCTGTTCCTGGAACCGCGTGCTCGAAAAACGCGCCGATATCATGCGCCGCCGCAAAGCGACCGACGAGTACATGGCCTCCTGGTTCCATCCGCAGCCTGTCAGCCGCCCGGCCCCCAAACCGTCGTCGCGGGTTTTGTCCCGGCTGAAGGCCGCCCGCGGGTAGGCCTTCCATGCGCATTGCCATTCTGGGCACGCGCGGAATTCCGGCCCGCTACGGTGGTTTTGAAACGTTCGCCGAGGAGCTGGGCAAACGGCTGGTCGAACGGGGCCATGAGCTGACCATTTACTGCCGCGAACGGCACGCCGACCCGGTGTATCTGGGCGTCCGCCTGGTCCATCTGCCCACGATTCGCCACAAGTACTTCGACACCCTGGCGCACACTGGAATCTCGATGCTCCACGCCGTCACCAAGAGCTACGACATCATCCTGTGCTGCAACGCCGCCAATGCCATCTTTTGCTGGCTGCCGCAGCTATTCGGCACTCCGGTTGCGCTAAACGTTGACGGCCTCGAGCGAAATCGCAAGAAGTGGAACAGGTTGGCGAAGGCCTGGTATCTGCTTTCCGAACGCTTATCCACCTTCTGTCCCACTCACGCGGTTTCGGACGCCATCGCCATCAAGGCTTATTACAAGGACCGCTACAACTGCGAGACCACCTTCATCTCCTACGGGGCCGAACAGGGCAAGTTAGAATCAACCGCAATGTTGACGGAACTCGGCCTAACGCCCAACCGCTACTTCCTTTACGTCTCCCGATGGGAGCCGGAGAACAACGCTCTTCTTGTACGCGAGTCGTTTGAAAAGGTCGACACCGATCTCCGGCTCGCGTTGATCGGCGACGCGCCCTATGCGCCCGAGTACATCGCACGGGTAAGAAACACGACAGACCCGCGGATCGCCATGCCCGGCTACGTCTTCGGCAACGGCTACAAGGAATTAGGCTCGCACTGCTTCGCTTACATCCACGCGACCGAGGTAGGAGGCACCCACCCGGCGCTGATTGAAGCGATGGGACGCGGAGCGTTGGTCCTCTTTCTGGACACTATCGAAAACCGCGAAGTGGCCGGAGGCTGCGGCATTCCGTTTACCGCCGCCACCCTCCCGGACGTCATTCGCCAGGCGATCGGCCTGCCCGCGGCGGAACGCGAACGGCTGCAATCCGCCGCCCGCGCCCGTGTGCAGGAGCGCTACAGTTGGGACGCGATCACCACCCAGTACGAAGCCCTCTTCGACAAACTGCTCAGCCGAAAATAGAGTTCAGCGTTCCGGCGAGCCGTATCCCCGCCTGCAATAGCCGCTGCTTAACAATCGGCAGGCTCTTGTACACGTAGTCGTAGCTGAGCGGAAGTTCGGGCTTAAAGTCGTAGCACTTGTCGCGGAGCTTGAACGACTCCTCCATCCACACGCTATACGAAGTCGACTGCCACTCCTTCAACTCCGCCGCCGTCGGGTGATCCAGAAAGCGGCTCCATTCGGTAAAGCTCAGCTTCTCCTGATCGATAATCAGGTCGTCCCAAACGGAATGCAGATTCGTCGACTCCGCATTGCGGAACCAGTGGACTGTGACACGATTCCCGCCCAAATCGTCGCGCTTGCCCGCGTGCAGCGGTTGGTGCAAGTCCCCGATCATGTGAATCAGGAACTTCAGCGCGTTTACTCGTTCCACGCGCGGCGCGTTGCGGTCGCGCAGCGTCGCTTCGAACCGCTTCAACGCCACCAGAATATCGCCCGCTGGATTCTTCTCCATCGTCTCGTAAGTCTGGCCGTCGGGAATGTTTACGTAGTGCCACGGGTCGGCCTTCTTCCAATTACCAGGATCGGATCGGATCTCGTCGGCCCAATTGGATACTTCAGCCAAGCCATCGGGACCGAGCAGTTCGCGAACCGCGGCCGCGGCCTTAGGAGAAAGGTGGTTTTCGGCTATCTGTCCGACCACGCGATGGCCGGTTTTACCCCAACTAAAGGCGAGCACCGGCAAGACTAAAAACGTCAGGATGGCTTTGGGCATAGGCTTACTCAGACCACGATAGCGCGATAATCGAGAGTGCATGCATCGTTCGTGGTTAGAGGTCTCGCTCGGCCAGATTGAGCAGAATTTCCTGGCAATCCGGAAAGTAGCGGGGCCAGGGGTGGCCGTGATGCCGGTTGTGAAAGCGGATGCCTACCGGCACGGGGCGGTGGAGGTCTCCCGCGTGCTCGAAGCATCCGGTGCGCAGTGGCTGGCAGTCTCCAACGTCCAGGAGGGAATCGCCCTCCGCCTGGCCGCGATTCGGGCCCGCATCCTGGTAATGGCCGACTTCCTGCCCGCCAACCGTCCGCATTTCCTCGAATACAATCTCACCCCCGTGATCCACTCCCTCGAAGGCATCCGCGACTTCGAACGCCTCGCCGCCCAAGCCGGAAAAAATGCAGCATTCCATTTGAAAATCGACACCGGTATGGGCCGCTTGGGAACCCGCGCCTCGGCATCGGAAATCGTCGCCGAACTGGCCCAAACGCGCGCTGCGCAGCTTGAGGGGCTGATGTCCCACTTCGCCTCCGCGCCCAACTATACCAGCGCGCAAACCGACGAGCAGCTCGCCACCTTCACCGCCGTCCTGCAGCATCTGCGCAACGCGGGCGTCCATCCGGCATTCGTGCATCTGTCAAGTACTGTACCCGTGGCCTACGGCCGCAAAGAGGCCTGGGGGAACATGGTCCGCCCCGGACACGCCATTTACGGATACGTTTCGCCGGCAAAGGGCGCGGGAACCCCATGCGGCTTGGCGGTTCGTCCCGCGTTGGCGTGGAAAGCCACGATTCTGGAAGTGAAAGACGTTCCCGCCGGCGCCTCCATAGGCTACGGCGCTATCCACACAACAACGCGCGACACGCGCATCGCCGTTTTGGGGGTCGGCTACGCCGACGGCTATCCACATCGCCTGTCGAATAAAGGCCGCGTGCTGTTGCAGGGCAAATCGGCACCGATACTCGGGGCCGTCTCGATGGACCTGACAACAGTCGATGCCACCGGCCTGGACATTAAACCCGGCGACGCGGCCACGCTTCTGGGTACCGACGGCGCCGAATCCATTGATGCGCAACAGATCGCCAAACTCGCCGGTACCATCTCCTACTCCGTGCTCTGCGGAATCGGAGCACGCGTGGTGCGGCTGCACATCTGAGGCGCACCCGAATGGTAACCCTGGCTACAATCGAGGCGGCCACCGCGCGGATCCGAAGCGAGATCTACCTCTCGCCATTGATCCATTCCAAGGAATTATCGGCGTTGTGCGGCAATGAGATTTTCCTAAAACTCGACAATCTGCAGATGACGGGCTCGTTCAAGGAACGGGGCGCGCTGAACCGGATTCTCACGCTCACCGGCGACGAGTGGAAACGAGGCCTAGTGGCCGCATCCGCCGGAAATCACGGGCAGGCAGTGGCCTACCATGCCACACGCCGCGGAATCCGCGCGGAAATATGGATGCCCCGCTACACGCCGCTGGTCAAGCTGCAGGCCACGCGTAATTACGGCGCCGACGTAGTGCTGCACGGCAATAGCTATGACGAAGCTTACGAAGGCGCGTCCGCCCAGGATGCTACCTTCGTCCACGCTTTCGACGACGAAGCCGTCATCGCCGGCCAGGGATCGCTCGGGATCGAAATTCTGGAACAGAACCCGGACCTCGACGTGATCGTGACTTCCATCGGCGGCGGCGGGTTAGCCTCCGGAGTGGCCTGCGCGGCGAAAGGACGCAAGCCGGGCATCGAAGTGATCGGGGTACAGAGTGCGCGGCTTCCCTCGATGGTGGCCGCGCTCGCGCAAGGCGAACCCGTCCGCATTCCGGCGGGCTCCACGCTCGCTGACGGTATCGCGGTTCGCAAAGCCGGCCGCTTCACCGTGCCGCTGGTGAAGGAGTTCGTCGATCGCGTGGTGACCGTCGAAGAAGGCGACATTGCCACGGCGATTCTTTACATGCTGGAACGCGAGAAAACGCTCACCGAAGGCGCTGGAGCTATCGGTGTGGCCGCGTTGATGCAAGGATTGACTGGGCATCGCGGCAAGCGGATCGGCGTCATCGTCTCCGGTGGAAATTTGGACGTCACGCTCCTCTCGCGAATCATCGAACAGGGAATGGTCCGCGACGGCCGGCGCCTGCGTCTGCGCGTGGTACTGCCGGATTACCCCGGCGCGCTGGAAGGCTTGGCGGCATTGATCGCCCGCGCCAACGCCAACATCGTCGAAACGCTCCACAACCGCGCGCACTACGGCGTCAGCCTTTCGGAAACCGCCATCGACATCACGATGGAGACCCGCGGCCGAGAACACATCGCAGAATTGCTGGAAGCATTGCGCGGCGGCGGCTACGAATTTAGCGTGGTGGAGTGATATGCGCGCGATCCTCGCCCCGTTGAAAGCCGGTGCCTGGGTTCTCGATTTGGGCAGCGGCCGGGGTAGCTTCCCCGATTCGCTGACCGCGGCGAGCGTCGTGCGCCTGGATCTTGACGCAACCGGCAAAAACGCCGTACGAGCCGATGCCGCTCGCCTTCCCTTCCGTGAAGCGATATTCGACGCCGTTATCGCCAACCACAGCTTCGAACATTTCAAAGAACTTTCCCTCGTCCTTAGCGAAGTGGGCCGCGTCCTCAAGCCAGGCGGCGCTATCTTCTCGTCCGTGCCCGACGCCAGCACCTGGTCCGACCGTGTATACCGTTGGCTGGGACGCGGCGGCGGGCACGTCAACGCCTTCGTCGATCCGATGGATCTCGCCGGCAAAATCACGGCCGCCACTGGCCGGCCGCTAAGCGGGATGCAAGTACTGCACTCCGGCTGGACGATTCTCAATCGCCGGAACATGGCCAAAGTCCAACGGCGCCTCTGGCTGCTCGGCGGCGGTTATGAGTGGACGCTGCAATCCGGCACTTATGTTTTCCGGTGGCTCGATTCTCTCACCGGTTCCCGGCTCAGCATCTACGGATGGGCATACTACTTCGGCACCACCGCCGAACTCGACCTCACCGAAATCTCCAACGTCTGCATTCGTTGCGGTGCCGGCAACTCGGCCCAATGGTTAACAGCCAGGGCAATGGTGAAGCGCTTTCTGCTTTGGCGCTACTACCGCTGCCCCGGCTGTTCGGCGGTCAATCTGTTTTTTTAAAAAGCGCGGAACCTATTACGGCTCCGCTTCCACGGACTTGGTGGCCAATTCCTGATGGAACGCCATCTTTTCGCGGGACTCGGCCTCGGCACGGCGCGCCTGCATCGCCCGCTCGCGTTCCAGATTGGCCGGACCCTGCGCGAGTCCAGGCCACTTGTGCTGCATCGCGTTCGGACCCTGCTTGGCAAGCCGCTCCGCGTTGGCTTCATGCTTTTTGGCTTTGGCTGAAAACTCCTCGGCGCGCGTGGCGAACCGTTTCGCTTCAGCCTGATGTTCGGCTTTGGTCAACTTCACCTTCTGGTCGGCGCCCAGGAGCGCCGTGATGGAAAATACGGCAATCAGTAAGCTCTTCATGACTCCATTAAGCCGTGGAAGAGCCATTCCCCGGAATCCGCAAAATTACGTACTCACAATTCCTTCCTTGATCGCATGCTGAACCAGTTCCGCCGTCGTTTTAACACCCAAATCGTCCATGATCTTGTACTTGTGCGTCTCCACCGTTCGTGCTGAGATATCGAGAATTGCGCCTATTTCCTTAGCCGATTTCCCCTCGGCCAGAAGCTGCAAAACCTCCCGCCGCCGCGGCGTCAGCTCCAGCGAAGTACGCAGGTGCACCTTCGTCGAGTCCAGCATCTCGTCCACCGCCGGAGTCCTCAATCCGGGCGACACGTACAGCCGGTTCTCCATCGCGTGCCGGATCGCGTGTGTCAACTCATCCGATGCCGCATGTTTCAACACGTATCCCAGCGCCCCTGCCTGAATCGCGCGCACCAGATAAGTGGCATCCGGATGCATCGTCAGGAACACGACTTTCGCCGCCGAACCCGCCTCCCGCAACTGCCGCACCGCCTCAATACCGTTCAACAGCGGCATCGAGATATCAGCCACGATGACATCCGGTTTCAATGACACCGCCAGTTCCACCATCTGCCGGCCATCGGACGCCGTTGCGACAATCTCAAATTCGCCCGCGAGCAGAATGCACAGGCCATCGAGAATAATCTTGTGGTCATCGGCAAGTAGCAGTTTCGGCTTCATGGCTTCAAATTCACCTGAATCGTAGTCCCGTTGCCCGGCGTCGACCAAAGTGACCACCGGCCGCCCAGCAGGCGGACACGCTCCTCCATGCTAGCGAGCCCCAGCCCGCTTCGCGACCGCGCCGCCCCAGGGTCGAACCCACGCCCGTCGTCGCTGATTTCAATCTCGTTCGGACGCAGCCGTACCGTCACCTGCTGCGCTTCGGCGTGGCGCGCGACATTGCGCAGCGCTTCCTGCAGGATCCGGTAAAGTGCCAGATTCAGATCCGGATTCTTCGTATCGATCTCCCCCTCTACTTCCAGATGAACCGGCGGACCGCCCCTTTCGAACGAAGCCCGGCATTCGGCCGCGACCGCCGCCTCCAGCCCCAAATCGTCCAGCATCGCCGGATGCAGCCGCCGGGAAAGGCTGTGCAGTTCGTCGGCCAATGCCGCCAGTTGCTGACGCACCGGCGCGTTTTCCTTCCCGCCGGCCGCGATCGCCACCGCCGCCAGACGCTGCGAGAAATCATCATGCAGTTCCCGCGCAATCCGCCGCCGCTCGTCTTCTTGCGCCGCGATCAACTGCCCCGCCAGCCGGCGCAACTCGGTGATGTCCTGCGCCGCGTAAACCATGCTATCGGCCGTCTCCAGCCGTCCCGCCGCCAGCAACACCGGCACCGTACCGCCATCCTTGCGAATCAACTCCGCCTCCACCGCCGGACCTCCCGCCGGTAGATTCACCGTCGGAATGGGACGGCCGATCAGCTCGCCCGGTGCATAACCCAACAACTGCTCCGCCGCCGGATTCACCCGCGTCACCAACCCCCCTTCGGTCACAAAAACCGCATTCAGCAGCGACGCCAGAATCCTGTCCACTGCCTGCTTGGAAACCGTCGTCTGCTCCAGATCGTCGGCCATCCGGTTCAGGGATGCCGCCAGTTCGCCGATTTCGTCCTGCCGGTTCACCACCACACGGGCGTTGAAGTTGCGCGAACCCAGCCGCCTCGCATTCTGCGCCAGCGCCAGCACCGGCGCCGTGACTCCCTTGGCCAGCCACCGCGCGATCAGGAAGAACACCAGCGCTATCCCCGCCCCGATCGCCGCGATCCGAATCTGCAATTTCCCAATCGGCGCCAGCGCCTCGGACGTATCGATCTCCGCCACCAGCGTCCATTGCACGTCTCGTACCGCCAGCGGTCTCCATGACCGCAGCCGTTGCCCATCGCCGGAAACCGCGGTACCCGTCCCCGCCACGGGCTCCCCAGCTCCCCGTTCAAACCGAACTCCGGAGCGGAGTTGATTGCGCGGATCCACCAGATACGCCTGGCCCGTTTCGCCAAACCCCTCCTCGCTCCAGTGCCCGTTACCGGTCATCACCCGGTTCACTTCGTCCATCGCAATTTGAATGGCCAGGACACCGATCTTCTCTCCGCCGCGCCAGATCGCCGTCGCCATAAACGCCGCCGGAGCCGCGTACGACGGAATATAGGGCGCATAATCCTCCAGGACGGCCTGGTCCATCTCCCGTGCGGCCATCGCCCGTTCGTGCGCTCTTGCGAGCGCCGTCTTCGAATACGGCGCATGACCCAAATCTGCCCCCAAGTCCACTTCCTTGCGAACCGTGTACAGAATGCGCCCCTGCGGGTTGATGAGAAAAATATCGTAGAAACCGAACGCCGACTGGTAGCGATGGAAGGTCGGATGGAACCGGGTGTGGACCCGTCCATACGCCCCGGCGCCAGGAGCGCTGAGCAGCCGGTCCTTAGCACCGGTCGGATGCGGATTGTTGACAATGTAGTGATACTGAAGCGCGCGGGCGCGCGGGTCGGCCGGAAGCCATGCGCTCTGGGGCGGCACGCTGGGAGACGTCAGCGAGGGCCACGCGCTTTCGAACTGCTCCAGCGCCCCGACTGCCGATTCATCGGCCGCCAACGCCAGCACGTGGCTCGCCACGTCTTCGAAATAACGCTCAATCTGCCGCGCACGCGTCTGCCGGATCACCGTCAGCCGTTCGAGCGTCGCGGCCCGCAATGCGTTCGCAGCACCGAACCCCGCCTCCCAAAGCGTAATCGCGATTGCCAGAACCGCCAGCCCGACAAAGGCGGCCTCCAGCTTTGTGCGGTAGGAGCGAAAGCGCACGGTTCTTCCATCGTATCCTCTGGAGAATGGTCCACTGGCTCGTAGCAGGCATCGGCGACATCGCCACAAAACGCGTTCTTCCCGCCATACTCTCGGAACCCCGGTCGCGCCTTGCCGCCGTCGTCACCGGGCAGCCGGCCAAGGCCGCCGCCTACGGCGTGCCGGCCTACGCCACCGTTGAGGAAGGTCTGGCCGACCCCTCCGTTACGGCCCTGTATGTTGCCACGCCGGTCGCCCTCCACCATCCTTCCGTCCTCGCCGCACTGCGCCACGGCAAGCACGTGCTCTGCGAAAAGCCCACCGCCATGAACTTCGCGCAAGCCGCCGAAATGGCCGCTGTCGCCGAAGGGACTGGATTGGTCTGCGCCGTCGCGTACTACCGCCGCCTCTATCCCAAAATCATCGAAGCCAAGCGCCTCATGGCCGCCGGCGCCATCGGTCGCCCCGTTCTCGCCGAACTCCACTGCCATAGCTGGTTCAACCCCACCGATGGCTTCCGCGGCTGGTTGGTAAACCCGGAACTCGCCGGCGGCGGACCGTCCTACGACATCGCTTCCCACCGCATCGATCTGTTGAACTTCCTATTCGGCCAACCCATCCGCGCAACAGGCTTCGCCACCAACGCCGAGCACGCCTACGCCGTTGAGGACAACGCCACCATCATCATCGACTACGCCGGCGGAGTCCGCGGCACCGTCGACGCCCGCTGGCACAGCCGCGTCGAACGCGACGAGTGCCGCATCGTCGGCACCGAAGGCGAACTCGTGCTCGATCCGCTCAATAGCCCCACTCTCCGAACCCCGGCCGGTGAACTCAACCTGCCGCCCCATTCCAATCTTCACTTCCCCATCGTCCACGACTTCGTCAACGCCGTGCTCGACAGCCGCGCACCGGCTTGTTCTATCGCCGAAGCCATCCGCACCGACTGGGTGACGGGCCAAATACTACGATAAGATGAAGAAGGAGGGCTGCGCCCTTCGTGCGCCTACGCGCGTCTAATCCCCGAAAACACCCATATTCCCATGTCGGACAGCACCAAAATCGACGTCAATAGCTGGCTGGAAGAAGAACTGTACCAGCAGTACGTTCACAATCACTCATTTGTGGATGCATCGTGGCAGAGCGAATTCGCCAACGGCGCCCCGGCGAATGGATCGACGACTGCTGTGGCGGAGCCCCCCACTGCTCCGGCGCCCGCACCGGCCCCCGCCCCCTCTGCGCCCGTTGCCGCCGCACCGGCTCCGCCTGCGCCCGCTCCGGCAGCCCCGGCTCCAGCGGCTCCCGCCCCCCAAACGCAGCAAGTGACCAAAAGCGAATCCGCCGTTCCTGCTCCGGCCGCCGACTCGAAGGACATCGACTCCGCCGAGCAGCTCATCCCGCTCCGCGGCACCGCCCTCCGTATCGCCGAGAACATGATCCTATCGCTGGCGGTCCCCACGGCCACCAGCCAGCGGTCCATTCCCGTCAAGGTTATTGATGAAAATCGCCGCATCATCAACCAGCACCGAACGCTCCTGGGCCTTTCGAAAATTTCCTACACGCACATCATCGGCTGGGCCATCGTCAAATCGCTCGAGTCCAATCCCAATCTCAACTCGTCCTTCGCCCAGAACGCCGACGGCGCGTTCAAAGTGGTCCGCAACCACGTCAACCTCGGCCTCGCAATTGACCTGCCTTCGCGCGATGGCGGCCGCTCCCTGGTCGTTCCCAGCATCAAGAACGCCAACGCCCTCAACTTCGGCGAATTCCTCAAGGCCTACGATGACCTCATCAACCGCGGCCGCAAAGGCAAACTGACGCTTCCGGACTTCCAGGGCACCACGCTCTCGCTCACCAATCCCGGCACCATCGGCACTGTGGGTTCCATTCCGCGGCTCATGCCCGGCCAGGGCTGCATCATCGCCACCGGCGCCATCGATTTCCCCGTCGAATACATGGGCGTTGCGCAGGAAATGCGCGCTATGCTCGGCATCGGCAAGGTGATGACGGTCACTTGCACCTACGATCACCGCATCATCCAGGGCGCCGAAAGCGGCATGTTCCTGGCCAAGCTGCAGGGTCTCCTGCAGGGCGAAGATAACTTCTACGACACCATCTTCAACGACCTGCGCATGCCGCACAAGCCGGTGAAATGGGAAGCGGATCGCGCCGTGGCTCCGCGTCAGACCGCCATGCGGCAGGTCGAGGTCAGCAAAGAGTCCAGCATCCTCCAGTTGATCAATGCCTACCGCTTGCGCGGCCATTTGATCGCCGACCTCGATCCCCTCGGCACGGAACCCCATTACCATCCCGAACTCGATCCCGCCCACTACGGGCTAACCATCTGGGACCTCGACCGCGAGTTCGTCACTGGCTCTCTTGGACAGTCGGTCGGGGAAGGCGCCGGCCACATCGTGCTGACGCTCCGCGAGATCCTCGAAACGCTCCGCCAAACCTACTGCGGCAAAATCGGCGCGGAGTACATGTACATCCAGTCGCCCGAGCAAAAGACCTGGCTGCAGCAGCGCCTGGAAACGCCGTCCAGCCCGACGACTACCGCTGACCGCCTCCGCATCTTGGAACGTCTCCACGAAGCCGAAGGCTTCGAATCGTTTCTCGGTACTCGCTTCGTCGGCACAAAGCGTTTTGGCCTGGAAGGCGGCGAATCGGGCATCGCAATTCTCGATGAGATCTGCGAACGCGCCGCCGACGCCGCCGTGCACGAAATCGTAATCGGCATGGCCCACCGCGGCCGCCTGAACGTCCTGGCCAACATCATCGGCAAGAAACCTGAACAGATCATGTCGGAGTTCGAAGGGAACCCCATCGAAGGGTCCACGCAGGGCTCCGGCGACGTGAAGTACCACCTCGGCGCGACCGGTGTGCGGCAGGCCGCATCCGGCCGCGATATCGTCGTCAGCCTTGCCCCGAATCCTTCCCACTTGGAAGCCGTGAATCCCGTTGTCGAAGGCATCGTTCGCCCGAAGCAGGACCGCCTGGGCGACGCCAAACGCGAACGAGTGATCCCCGTCCTCATTCACGGCGACGCGGCCTTTGCCGGCCAGGGCGTCGTTGCGGAAACGCTGAATCTCTCCCAACTGGACGGCTATACCACCGGCGGTACGATTCACCTGGTCATCAACAACCAGATCGGCTTCACCACGCGCCCCGACGACTACCGCAGCTCGCTCTATTCCACTGACATCGCGCGCGCCGTCGACGCGCCCGTCTTCCATGTGAACGGCGACGATCCGGAAGCCTGCCTGCAGGTCTCCCGTTACGCCTACGAGTTCCGCCAACGGTTCAAGAAGGATGTCGTCATCGACATGATCTGCTACCGGCGTCATGGCCATAATGAGGCCGATGACCCGAGCTACACCCAGCCCATCATGTACCGGAAGATCAAGACGCATCCCAGCGTCGCGAACGTATACTCAGACCGGCTGATTCGCGAGAAAGTCGTGACGCAGGAAGACGTGGACCGCATTAAAAAGGCGATCAACGCCCGCCTCTCCGATGCCCACGCCAAGGCGCAGCAAAACGCCTCGCAGTTGGAGTATCAGGAGCTCGCCGTCGTCGATGAAACGGCGGTCCGGCGCAACATCCCGCAGACTTCCGCCGACCCTTCCATCCTCCAGCGCGTCGTCTATGGTTCCACCAGCTTCCCCGAGGACTTCCACGTTCACCCGAAGTTGAAGAAATTCCTCGATTCGCGCCTTCAGATTCTCGAAGGCGGACTGCTCGATTGGGCCGCCGCCGAAGCCATGGCGTTCGGCAGCCTGGTACTCGAAGGCACGCCCGTCCGTCTCTCCGGACAGGACTCCGGCCGCGGCACCTTCAGCCAGCGCCATCTGGTCTTCCGCGACTCGGAAACAGGCGATCCCTATATCCCCATGCAGCACCTCGCACAGAATCAGGCGAAGTTCGATGTTTTCGATTCCTGCCTCAGCGAATACGCCGTCATGGGCTTTGAATTCGGCTACTCCGTCGCCGACCCCCTCTGCCTGGTTATGTGGGAAGGCCAGTTCGGCGACTTCGCCAACGGCGCCCAGATCATGATCGACCAGTTCATCTCCTGCTCCTATTCCAAGTGGGGCCAACCCAGTGGTCTGGTGCTCCTCCTTCCCCACGGGCAGGAAGGCCAAGGTCCCGAACACAGCTCCGCCCGGCTCGAGCGCTTCCTCTCGCTCTGCGCCGAGGACAACATGCAGGTCGTCAACCCCACCACGCCTGCCCAATACTTCCATCTTCTCCGCCGCCAGATGCACGGCGGCGAAGACCGTCGCGGCATGCGCAAACCGCTCATCGTCATGACGCCCAAGAGCCTCCTGCGTCATGCCAAGGCTACTTCCAAACTCGGGGAGTTGACCTCCGGCGGATTCCGCGAAATTATCGGCGACACCAACATGATGGAAGCCGACGAGATCCGGCGCGTGGTTCTCACCAGCGGCAAAATCTACTACGAACTGATGGACCAGCGCGAGAAGCTCGGCGCTACCAACGTCGCCATCATTCGAATTGAACAGTATTATCCCTTCCCGCAAGCCGAGCTGCAGGACGTTCTGATGCGCTATCCCGTCACAGCCGAAGTCTGCTGGGTGCAGGAAGAGCCACAGAACATGGGTGCCTGGCGCTTCCTCCGTGACCGCATCCAGCCCCTGCTCGACCCGGCTCGCCGTTCGCTTCGCTACATCGGCCGCGCCGAATCCGCCAGCCCGGCTCCGGGTTCGCTAAAACGGCACCAGTCCGAGCAGGCGGAAATCCTGGCCGAAGCCTTCGGCACCGAGCTCACTCCGCGTGCCAAAACGCGGCTCGTCGTCCGCCGCAAGCACTAATCGAACATCACCACTTCCCGCTGGCGAGCTCCTTCACTTCCTTCGCCGTCAGCGGGCGGCGGAACGCGCTCACATCGTCCATCAGGCCCACGTAGTTCACGCCCAACCGGATGGTTGTGTTGGCCATGTCCCAGTCAAAGATCTCCTTGATGCTGTTGTTTGAACCCTGGGACTCCCCGTTCAAATAAAGCGTCGCCGTACCTGACGGCGTCCCCAACCCCGAATAAACAATCGCCACGTTCGTCCACTTTTCGCGCGTGAACGGCGCTTTCTTCACTACCACCAGGCGGTTGCCGAAGTCGGGGTTCTTGTCCGATTCCAGGTTGTTGGGGTTCCACGCCTTCAGCGCGCCAAACACGCCCAGGCGGAAGTGCCGCGGTTTGTCGTCCTTGGTGAAATCCACCCAGATAGCAGAGTTGTTATAAGCCTTATCGGTGACCTGTATCGGGTCGCAGAAGCCCGGCGCCAGGTCCTGATCCGGATCCAACTTTAGCCAGAAGCTGATCGTCCCTTCCTTTGGATTCACGTTGTTCAGCGCTTTGAAATAAACGGCCTTCGTGTTCTTCACCGGAAACTTAAGGGCATCGCCCCTCCGCCCCGCGCCCTTGGCATGTTCCACGCCGGAGCCATCCAGCCCTGCTTTCCCCGGTTCTTTGTAATTCGCGGCGGAGTAGATCGACTTATCGCCGCCCCCCGTTTGTGCGGTGGTGGACCCATCGAAAGTGGCCCGGAATATGGCCTCTTTCTTCCAGTCGGCGGCGGGAATCGCGGCAATCAATAGCGGGAACAATAGGAAACGAAGCATACGGCTAATATAACCGTACGGCACGCCGAATTCTCAGATGAGAGTCTTGCGTGCAAGCAGGAATGCGACGGCTAACACCATTTACTTGGGAGCGCGCAAGGCTGCCACAGCCGCGGCGACTTCCTTGTCCTGTGGATTCGAACGCAGATAGAGTTCGAGTTGTGCAATTGCCTCGGCGTTACGGCCAAGGTTGCCGAGCGCGATGCCGGCGTTCTTCTGCGCCGCGGCGTGCTGGGGATCGATACGAAGAGCTTCCTGGAACGCGGTGAGAGCTCCGTTATCATCCTTGCGGATGTAAGCGACCAGGCCTAACTGCATGTGCAGCGAAGCGGCCATTCCCGGAGAAGGCGACCGGCCCAGGGCCTCGCGAATCTGCGCTACGGCCTCGTCCAGCCGCCCCAATTCGATGAGCGCGCGGCTCAGGTGATAGCGTGGCGCCGCTGCGGTCGGCGTTAATTCCATGGCGCGGGCGAGCGCGGGAAGCGCTTCGGCGGGGCGGCGCGAATCCAAATACGCGATGCCCATGTTGAGATGGGTGTCCGATTCGCCATCGTTCAATTGCCGGGCGATCTGGTAGTTTGCGATCGCCTCGTTGAAGCGGCCGGACTTCTGGAGCGCGACGCCAAGATTCATGTACACGAGGCTGGCGCCCGGCGCGGCGGCGATGGAATGCCGGTAAAGCGTAATGTCGTCTCGCCAGACTCCGATTTGGCCCCAGGAAAGCAGCGGCAGAACTAGTGCCAGCCCCGCGCCAAGGCAGGCGAAGAGTTTCTCACCCAATTTGGCATGGAGGGCGGCACAGGCCGCCGCCAGGGGGAGGATCACGGGCAGATAAGTAAACCGGTCGGCGTATGGTTGGGGGCCCACTTGAATGAAGCCGATGTTCGGTGCGATGACGATCAAATACCAAAGCCAGGCGGCCAGCCACATAGGAGCGCTTCGCCGCAGGCGCCAGACGACGAATGAAATTCCGGTCAACGCGGCGGCGGCGGCAAAAATCTCTATGACCGGATACTGCTCCGGGAAGGGGTAAAGCACCGCCAGATCGGTGGGCCACAGTGTCTTCCAGATATAGACCGCGTAGGAGCGGACGACGTTGGTGAGCCGCCGCGTCAGGGAGAAGTCGTTCAACGTCGCCATGGCGCCGACGGCCTCTTGCCCTCTGATAGCGAGGATGGCTACCACGGCAGCCAGCAGGGCCATGGGAACTTTTTCGGAAATCAGGTTGCGAAGCGGGACCGTTTCCCATCGCCGGAGCGGCCAGAAGTCCAGGATCAGCAGGCAGACCGGCAGCGTGACGAGAATTGGTTTCGACATCAGCCCGAGGACGAAGAATGCGAAGACCAGATGGTAGCGGGTGCGCTCCGCGGGCGCCTCGGCATATCGCGCATAGGCCCACATGGTGAGCAGCCAGAACGAGGCGCTGAGGACGTCTTTGCGCTCGGTTACCCAAGCTACCGATTCCACGCGGAGGGGATGGAAAGCGAAGATTGCCGCCGCGATCGCGGCGGCCCAAAAGGGCAAGCGAAAACGGCGCAATACCAGGAATACTAGAGCCGCGTTCATAGCGTGCAACAGCGCGTTGAACAGGTGATGGACAGCCGGGTCCATACCAAATGCGGAGACGAGCGCCATGTGCGACAGGTAGACCAGCGGCTGCCAGTAGATGTAGTTCGTGGTTAGAGCCCATCGAACGCTTTCGGCGGTGAGGCCGGCACGCACATGGGTATTCTCGGTGAGGACGATGTTGTCGTCGAAGTTGACGAACTGGAAACCGGCGGTCTGCCAATAGAGCAGGAGCGTCAGAAGTGCGAGGGCACAGGCCGCCCATCGGTCGGAAGAATTGGCGTGGGGGACGGAACTAGCCACTCATGAGAGGTTAACAAAGCCCCGTCGCGGAATGCCTCAAAACTAGACGGACACCTTTTCCGCCTTCGCCAGGTACGCCGGGTCGAACTGGATACCCAGCCCCGGCGTCGTAGGCACCGTTACCGTCCCATTGCGAATCTTGAACGACGGCGTGTACCAGCTCTCGGTCTTCTCGTCGCCCCGGTGCGGAAACTCCATGAATCCGCCGATGTTCTCCACCGCCGACGCAAACTGCACAATATTCACCGCCGACGCCCCGGTCTGCGTATTATGCGGCACAATCGGCATCCCGAATTTCTTTGCCATCCGCGCCACTCGCAGCGCCCGCACAAACCCGCCGTTGTAGTTCAGGTCCGGCTGCACGATACTCACGACTTTGTTCTCCATCATCCACAGGAACCGCCACAAACTTGCGGCCTGCTCCCCGGCCGCGATCTTGATCTTCAGAGCGTCCGCCACCTTCTTCGTCTCCCCCAACTCCTCCCACGGGCACGGCTCTTCATAGAAGTTGACGTTCAAATCCTCAAGCATCCGCCCCACTTCGATCGCCTTCGCCGCGTTGTAGCTGCCGTTGGCGTCGGCATTGATGATCACCGAATCCCCCATCCGCTTCCGCGCCAGCTTCATCATCGTCTCCGTCCGCCCCGGATAGGCATCCAGATTACGGCTCATCCGCCCGCCGATCTTGAACTTCACGGCTTTCGCCTTCGTCTCGGCAAGGCCCCGGACATAAACGTCCACTTCCGCTTCGGCCGTCGTCTCCCGGCCCGAACCGGACAAATACACCGGAATCTCCTTCCGAATCACACCGCCTAGCAGCTCACCCACCGGAACCTTCGCCGTCTCGCCCAGCAGATCGAACAGCGCCTGCTCCACATAAGCCACCGGGCACCAGAACGCCTGCCCGGCCAGCTTGTAGTTGGCCGTATAGACATCGTCGATCAGCGTTTCGATATCGCGCGCGTCCTTCCCAATGAATATCGGCACCACGCGCCGCAGCAGAATGGCGATGTAGTCCTCCATCTGCTTGGTCCGGCAATTGCCCTTCACTCCATCGGTGGAGGTTGCCTCGACAAAATAATTACTGCCAACCTTCAGCAGTTCAATCTTCGCGATCTTTACCGGAGACTTCACCTTCTTGTGAATCCCCAGGAACGGCTCCTCATACCAGGGAATGACTTTCTTCTCCTGCGTGGCGGCAGCGGCGGCCGAAGAAGCAACAAGAAAATGACGGCGTGACAGCGGCATACGTACTCCCTTACTGGCCAAGCTCATGGCAGGAATTACAAACAATAGTCGCCTTGGTCTCTTTATGGCAATCGACGCAGGCGGCCATCTTCGTCGAGCGGTGCAATGCGATTCTATCCTGCGTCTTGACGTCGCCGTGGCATGCCCCGCATTCCACCTTCGCGGCCCCATGACGCCGGTGGCTGAAGAACACAAAGTCCGGCAGCTTATAAACTCGCGTCGACGGCACCGTCTGCTCGGCCTTTTCCGTATGGCAGGTCTGGCATGTTTTCCACGCTGGAAATCCGGCGCGCTCCGAACCAACCGCGCCCTTATGGCAAAAGACGCACTGCAGATTCAACTCCGCGTGCCGCTTATGCGAAAACGGCTCCGCGAAAACGGCCAGAACTCCAGCGCAAAGCAAAATCGAAAGACGCATCCCTTGCATCAGTATCGGGCATTGATCCACTTCGCCACATAGTCGAAGAAGTTCCTCACGCTGTTGGAATACTGCCCCGGTGTCGTTTCGCACTCCTTGCAAGGCGTCGCGCCATGCGTAGCGCCTTCCACCACCACAAAGTCCTTATCCTTGCTCGCCGCCAGCTCATAGTGCAGCTCGTTATCCCGAATAAACGTGTACCCGCCCATCGCCGCAAACAGCACCGGTACCGTAATGCTCTTCACCGCGCACGGCACTGAGTTGTTCGTCGAACAGTAATCGATTCCATCCTGCGAATTGGATGCCCGGATTGCATTCGTGGTCAAAAACGATCGTACCGTCAAAACGCGCGCCGACCCGTTGAAACTCGGCCTCCGCGCCGGAGGCGCGCCATACTTCATCGCACTCTCTACGATCTGAGTCGCCACGCTCCCATCGTTCTTCAACAACTTCCGCGGCTGCGCGGTCCGGTCCCGCAGCGCCGGATCCAGTCCGATCAACCGCGCCCCCTGTCCGCCCGTAATCACGAATACGTCATCGTCGGAATAAGCGTAGGTCCCCGCCTTCATGCGTTTCGCCTTCTCCAGCGCCTGCTCGATCAACTGATTCATCCGCGCTGCCTGCGCCTGAAAATACTTCTGCCGGAACGCCGGCGAATACGACGAAGGGCCCGAGGGATTGAACCCGTTCTTCGGATCGAACGGATCGAGTGCAGGATTCACCTTCGCTGGGTCGTTATCGATAATCGCAGGATTGATGCTCCGCAGCCCGTTGATCGAATTCCCCGGGTGCGCATCCATGAAGACGACACCATCCGCCGCGGGCAGTCCCGCGAGCGACTGCCCGCAAGGCGCAAGCTTCGCCGCACCCTGGCACACCGCCACGCCCTTCTCCGCCACTGCCTGGTAGTAGCTCATCGAAGTCCCGCCACCGCTATGGCCGAAGAGGATCACTTTCGTAATCCCAGGCTGCTTGCGCAGAAACTCCACCCCGGACTTGATATCCAGCGCGATCTCGTCCCAGTTCACCGCGGCCTCATTATTCTCAAACCGCGGGTTCATGGCCAACACCAGGAACCCGCGGCGCGATAGCTCCGCCGTGGCGATATGGGAAAGGAAATTCGCCGTCCGATGCGTCAGGATGACACCGACGTGCGGCGCCGGCCCGGAATCGGGTTTATATAGAGCGCCTTTCGTCGTCGACGGAGTGAACGCAACGTACCGCGGATTGCTCTGGGCAAAAACCGCCAGTGCTAGCCCCGGCAGCCAAAGCCGGATCACTGCTTCTTCGCCGTGAACTCCCGCGGCTGGCCCTGTCCGCCTTCGCGCTTGAACTTAATCTCGCTGCCGGAAACCGTACCCGTAAAGGTCTGCTTCCCGCGCTGGCTTTCCACCACGAATGTGACCGTATCGCCGCTCACTTTGCCTTCGCTGATCGGCCGCTCCCCGCGCGGGCCGGTCACCGTGCCCGTCACCTTGTCGCCGTCTTGCTTCAGCGCGATTGTCGTCTCCTGTTCCCCGTTCTGCCCGGGAACCTTGGCCATCCACTTGCCAGTAACGTCCGCGGCGAAGGAGACCGCCGCCAGTGTAAAGCTCAGAAGGAAAGTAGTCAGTTTCATAGCGACAACACTACCTCATTTCGATACCGGTTGGATGGTCCCCGCAAGTAACAGCAGCAACGTGCTTCCCAGCACTGGCAGCACCGCCACAATCACCAGCACCGGCGTGTACCCGAAGTTGTCGACAATCCAGCCCGTACTCAACGTAAACAACAGCGCGCCGAGTCCCGCACCCATCCCGCCCATCCCCGCCACCGCGCCCACCGACCGCGCCGGAAAGTAGTCCGACGGCAGCGTCTGTACGTTATTCACCCAGAACTGGAAGCCAAACGCCGCCACTGACATCCACGCCAGGGCCTCATAAACACTGCCCGCTGACAACACTCCGATCCCCGCCGCCATGCACGCCGCTCCGATCACGATTAGCGTCTTCCGCGTCCGGTTGACGCTCCATCCCCGCCCCAACAAGTACGCGGCACTCCCCCCGCCCAGCAGGCTCCCGATATCGGAGACCAGAAATGGCACCGGCGCCGCCCACGCAATCGCTTGCAAGTCCAATCCATGCACACGGTTCAATTACAGCGGCAGCCAGTTCAAATACAGCCACCAAACCGGATCGGAGCAAAAGCGCCCAATCACAATCGCCCATACCTCTTTGTGCCCAACCAGCGAAAGCCAAGGGGTCGCTTTCTCAATCTCCGTCCCGCCGGTCGCACCGAGCGCGGCGCTCTCAGCCGCATTCGGCGAGCGATACACCATCAGCCACAACACCAGCCAGAAGAACCCCAACGACCCGGTAATCAGGAACGTCGCCTGCCATCCGAATCGAAGCTGCAGCACCACGATAATCGGCGTCGCAATTACGCTTCCCAGCGCCGCGCCGCTGTTAAAAATCGACATCGCAAACGCCCGCTCCCGCAACGGAAACCACTCCGCGCAAACCTTCGCCGCTCCCGGCCAGTTCCCCGCTTCGCCCAGTCCCAGCAGAAACCGGAAAATGCTCAGCGATCCCACCCCCCGCGCCCCGGCATGCGCCATCGCCGCCAGCGACCACAACGTAATCGATAGTGACATCCCGCGCTTCACGCCCGTCCGATCGTAAAGCCGCCCCGACACCGCATGGCTGATCGAATACGCCACCAGGAACCACGACGCGATCCCCGCATATTGCTGGTTGGAGAGCTTCAAATCGCGAACGATCAGGGGCGCCAGCGTCGAGACCGTGAACCGGTCGATAAAGTTGATGAGCGTGGCCAGAAAAATAAGGCCGATCATCAACCAGCGCAGGCGTGGAAACACCGTTTACAGGCCCTCAGGCAATGCGTCCGCTTCCCGCTTCTCAATTCCGCCCAGCGCGTACAAATTCTTTTGAATCGTCTCGCAGATCTCCTCAAGCGGCAAATCGTTGTCGTCATGCCCGAACGGCCCCTCAATCTCCACGCCGATCTCTTCAATGCCAAACAGCGTGTAGGAAAGCAGCAACACATCCAGCACGGTCGTCCATCCGAATGCCTCGACCATCGCAAACGGCAGCGTGAAACAGAACAGCACCAGCGCCCGCCGCAGATGGACCGCGTAAGCAAATGGCATCGGCGTTTTTCGAATCCGCTCGCAGCCGCCCAGGAAATCCACCAACTGCTGAATATTCTGGTCTAGCGAGCTCAATACGATGTCGGTAATCAATCCCCGGTCCCGAGCCTCCCGCAAGCACACGGTCATATTCACGGCCACCGCTAGCGGCGTATGCTGCGCCTCCAGCGCTTCTTTCACCGCTTGGCCCGCCCTTGCCGGAACCACCGGACCCAACCCGCTCGTACCGCGCAGTCCATGCATCGACGCCCACGCAAACGCCGCCGTCCAATGCGTCAACCGCGCCAGCAGCTCCGGATCCTCCCGCAAATGCACGCTCGCCGACCGAACCAGATTCCGCGTCTCATTCACGATCCCGCCCCACAGCTTTCGTCCTTCCCAGAAGCGTTCATAGCTCGAACTCGTCCGGAACACCAGCAGCAGTCCTAGCGGCACGCCCATCAGCGTATGTAGGAAGGAAGGAATGCCAACGTCGTGAACATGCTTGTGGAAAGCCACCACGCCCGCCGCCCACGCCACGCATAACGCAACGCGGCCGATAATCTCGCGAAGCATCGTGCCGCGAATGTCAAAAAAGTGATCGAGCCACTTATGAGGATCGTATCGAATCATTTGGAATAAACAGGGTAGCTAGGCTCTGCGGGCTTTCTGGCGGGGCTCTTCTGCATCTGTTCCATCGCAACCGCGATCGCCTTCTCCAATTGCGGATCACGCCCCTGGCGCACGGCTGCCGGATCGTTCCATGATTCCACATCCGGGGCCACGCCTTTGTTCTCCACATCGAAAGCACCCGACAGATTGCGGAACGCGAAGTTCGGCGCCGTCAGCGTTCCGCCGTCCATCAACACCGGAAAACCGAGAATCCCGACCAATCCGCCCCAGGTCCGTGTGCCCACAAGCGTCCCCAGCTTGTGGAACCGGAAATAATACGGCATCGCGTCGCCGCCGGATCCGGCGAACTCATTCACGATCATCACGCGAGGCCCGCTAATTCCCATCACCGGCGTCGTCGTGTCATGGCCATACCGTGTACGCCAGTAGTTCATCGGCTCGCGCCGCAGCACGTCGATCACATAATCGGCCGCCTGGCCGCCGCCGTTGAACCGTTCGTCGATGATGACGCCCTCCTTTCCCGACTGCGCGTAGTAATAGCGCACAAAGCTCTCATATCCGCCTTCGCCCGTATCCGGCATGTACACATAGGCCAGCTTCCCATTCGATGCCTGATCCACCTTTCGGCGATTCGCCTCCACCCACGAGAAGTACCGCAACTGCGCCTCCGACTCCACTGGAACAACCACCCCCTCGCGCGCATTCGCGCCACTCGGGTCGGCGCTCACCTTCAGCCGCACCTGCTTGCCCCCGCGTCCTTCCAGCAGCGCGTGTATCTCCACGTCGGTCCGCACATCCCGGCCGTCGATCGCCAGCACGTAGTCGCCCGTCCGCACGTCCACCCCCGGTTCCGTTAATGGCGCTCGCAGCGTCGGATTCCAATTCTCCCCATTGAAGATCTTTTTGATCCGGTACCGCCCCCCGGCCACCTCATAGTCCGCGCCCAGCAGCCCGCCCGGAACCGCCTTCCCCGCCGGCACTTCGCCCCCGCGAACATACAAATGGCCGATCGCAATATGTCCCAGCATCTCCGCGAACAGGTAGTTCAAGTTGGCTCGCGAACCGATTCCGCGCAGATACTTCTCATACCGCTCCGACATCGCGCGCGCATCCACGCCATGCAGTTTCGGATCGTACAAGTACTCCGACTGCATTCGCCACGCCTCCCGGTACATCTGCTTCCACTCCTCGCGCGGATCCACCCACACCTCAATGGCGCTCGTGTTCAGATTTCCTTGCCCGTCCTTAACAGGCACAGCCGTCGGAGCGATCGCCCACTGTGTCCCTTTCCGGTACAACGCCTTCTCACCGTTCGCCGAAACCGCAAATCCGCTCACTCCCTCCACGAACATCTGCGTCTTTCGCGTCTTTAGCTCAAACTTGTGAACCGTCGCTTTCGTCCCATCGACATTCTCGTAGAGGAACACCTCGCCGCTCTTGCCTGCATCCACCGACGAGTAATCGCGCTTCGGTACAGGCAGCGCCAATATGCGCTGGCTCAATCCCTCGACATCGATCCGCGTCACCGGCTTCTCGTCCTTCGCCGGGTCCTTTTTATCGGTCTCCTCATCGCTCTCCGCCGCCAGCGGCGACGGCGTCTCTTTGCGCAGCACCATCACGTATGCGCTTCGGTTCACCGCGTACGGATTCGAAGTCATATCGATCCATCCCAGCGTCGGTCCCGCGTTCGTCGACGCCGTGAAATACAGGTACAGGCCGTTGCGGTCGAACACCGGATAGCGGGCGTCGCTCATTCCATCCGTCAGTTGCTCCGCCTTCCCCGACACAACCGAATGCGCGAAAACCGCGTGAAAGTGCGACGGCAGTTCCTTCGTATAAACCACCCATTGCGAATCGGGGGACCACGCCGGATCGAAAGTACGAACAGGATCGTAGTAGTGATCCGTCGCGATCGTGCTCACCTTCCCCGTGCCAATTTCCACCAGCAGCAGGTGCAGGCGATTGTCCTGGCAAACAATCCATTTCGAATCCGGCGACCACACCGGGTCGAAGTAATATCCGGGCTTCTCCCCCATCCGAATCGTGCGCTTCTCACCCGTGCCCTCCTGATCCCGAATCACCAGCGCGTACTCGCCGCTCTCATCGCTGAACCATGCAATCGACTTCCCGTCCGGCGACCACGCCGGGCTCCGGTCATGCGCCCCCGCCGACTTCGACAACACTCTTACATCGCCCTTCTCCGCCGGCACCGTGACAATCTCGCCCCGCGCCTCGAACACCGCCCGCTTGCCGTTCGGAGAAATACCCGGGCTCCGCAGCGCCGTCACCGGCGGCTTCACCCACCGCGGCCGCAACTCGCTGATGTCCCCCGCAACGCTAACCGGAACATCGGTCAGCTTCTTGGACTTCAGGTCGTAAAGCTGCACACCGCCAAACCGCTCCAGCACAATCGCCCCCGGCCCGCCAGAAATCGATTTGTAGTCCAAGGCAGAATTCTCCAGCACCCGCCGTACTTTCTTCGATGCCGTATCGTAGGCGAACAGCGTCACCGGCCCCTCGCGGTCCGAAAGGAAATAAACCTCCCCGCCCACCCAAATGGGATCCGCATCGTTCGAGTTCGTGCGCGGGATTTCCGTAATGCTGGAATCGCTTAACTGCCCGATCCAGATCTTCGTCGTCCGGCCCCCGCGATACTGTTTCCAGGCATCGTAGCTGTGCGGCGGGCGGAAGAAGCCGATCGGCATGTAGGCCACCCGCGCGCCATCCCCGGAAAAGGACGCCGCCACCGCCATGTCGAAGGGCAATGGCACATCGGCGCCCCCGCTCGCCGGAATTCGGAAGAGCTGTTTATACCGGCCCGAATTGGCCGACCGGCCGGATCGAAACACAATCTCCTTCCCGTCGTTGGTCCACGTTGTCGGCTCATCCACGCCCGGGTGATAGGTGATCCGCTTCGGAACGCCGCCCGCTACCGGCACCGTGTAGACATCGAAGTTCCCGTCGTACTCACCGCAAAACGCCACCGTCTTCCCATCCGGAGAAAAGACCGGATACGACTCCACTCCCTGGCCGGCCGTCAACCGCGCGGCCGCACCCCCGGCCTTGCCCACTTTCCACAAATCGCCGGCATACGAGAAGACGATCTCTGAACCATTAAACGCCGGGCGCTGCGGCAGAATGGCCGTCTCCTGCGCCAATACTGGAATGACAAATAGGAACCACGCGACGCGAATCATGAGGGTATTATCGCAATGGTGACTATTTCCCGACGTGCCCTTTTGTTCGCCCCGCTGCTCTCCGCGGCGCCCTCCCCTTTCCGCGGCATTTTCCCCATTGTCCAGACGCCGTTCCGCGACAACGGCGCCCTCGACACCGATACCCTCCGCAAGCAGGTCGCCTTCCTCCACCGCTGCGGCGTGCAAGGCATGGCCTGGCCCCAACTCGCCAGCGAGTTCTGGTCCCTCACCGTCGATGAGCGTCTCCGCGGCGCCGAAGCCCTCCTCGCCGCCGGCAAGGGAGGCCCCTCAAAACTGGTCATCGGCGTCCAATCCGATGACCTCGAAACCTCCGTCAAACTTGCCAGACACGCCGCAGCCAAAGGCGCCGACGCCCTCATCTCCCTTCCCCCCGCCGGCATCGCACTCCCGGATTTCTTCGCCAAAATCGCCGCCGCTGCCCCCGGTCTGCCGCTCTTCCTCCAGGCCGTCGGCAAGATCTCCGTCGACGAAGTCATCGATCTCTCCAAAGCCGTCCCCGCCCTTCGCTTTGTCAAGGACGAAGCCGGCGTCACCCTTCCCCGTATCTCCGAGTTCCGCGCAAAAGCCCCTTCCCTCGGCGTCTTCACCGGCGCCCATGGCCGTACCATGATCGATGAACTCCTCCGCGGCGCTGCCGGCAACATGCCCGCCGCCGGTCCGGCCGACTTATATACGAAGGCATTCGTACTATGGGAACAGGGCAAACAGCGCGAAGCCGCCCTCGCCTTCGCCCGCGCCGCCGTCTTCGTCCCCGAGTTCGAACAGTACGGCATCGAAGGCCTCAAATACCTCCTCGTTCTCCGCGGCGTCTTCCCGAACCACATCGTCCGCGCGCCGCGAAACGGCGACGTAGGCGCCGTCGCCACGCGAACCAAACTCGACGACACCGGCAAGCAAGCCCTCCGCCTCCTCTGGGAATCCGTCAAGCCATGACCCGCCGCACCCTCCTCGCCGCCCTGCCCCTGGCCGCCCAACCCGCCCAGCGCATCGACTCCGTCCGCGCCTGGGTCATGCCTCTTCTCGGCACTGGCCGATTCGGAACCGCCAATTTCAAAGGCGATCACGACCCCGCCCGCTCCCGCTGGTTCGGCCCCTTCTCCCAACTCGCCGGTTCCATCCTGGTCGAAATCAGAACAACTGGCGGCCTCACCGGTTACGGCCTCGGCGGTGGCGGTTCCGCCGCCGTCCACGTCATCCAAACCCACCTCCGCGACCTTCTCCTCAAGGCCGATCCCGCCAACATCGAGCTCCTCTGGGAGCAGACGTACAACTCATCCCTCTTCTACGGCCGCAAAGGCCTCGCCATCCAAGCCATCAGCGGCATCGACCTCGCCCTCTGGGACCTCGCCGGCAAAACCGCCGCGAAGCCCGTCTATCAACTTCTGGGCGGTGCCACCAAGGATCGCGTCGCCGTCTACCTCACCGGCAAGGACGTCCAACTCGGCCTCACCCGCGGTATCCGAGCCTTCAAGCTTCCCATCGACAGCGCTCCCCCCGAAGGCCGCGCCGGCATGAAAAAAGCAGTCGAGCAAATCGAAACCGCCCGCAAAGCCATCGGCCCGGACGCCGACCTCATGATCGATGTCCTCTGCCGCTGGGACGTCCCCTACACCCTCGAAATGGCCGACCGCCTCGCCCCGTCGAAACTCATGTTCATCGAGGAGCCGCTCAACCCCGACGATATGGCCGGCTACGCCCAACTCTGTGCCGCCGTCAAATCCACCAAAATTGCGAGCGGCGAACACGAATACACTCGCTACGGCTTCGAAAACCTGATTGCCCGCAAAGCCGCCCATATCCTCCAACCCGACATCACCTGGAGCGGCGGCCTCACCGAACTCCGCAAAATCGCCGCGCTCGCCAACGCCCACCAACTCCCGCTAATCCCCCATCGCGGCGGCAGCCTCTACGGTCTCCACTTCATTCTGGCCACCGCCCACTGCAACCTCGCCGAAAGCTTCGGCGTCGGCGAACCCGGCAACGAAATTATGCAGGCCATGTCCCCACGCTTCGACGGCGGCTTCCTTTATCCCAGTGACAAGCCCGGCTTCGGTATCGACATCACCCCCGCGCTCATTCAGAAGCACGCCAGGACCTGACCAATTAACTCCACGGCCAATGCCGTCCCATCCGCGGGCAACTGGAAGAACTCCCGCACCCGCGCGTGCTGATCGTCATACCGCCGCGCGAACGGCACCGCGGTATGCCGCTCTCGAAACGCCAATAAATCCGCCATCGAGTTGTACCCCGCCCCGGTAATCACGCGCCGCGCCCGCGGATACAAACGCGCCGCCGGATAGTAATCCACCTCGGCCCAAGGCGAGATCACCACATAGGGCGGCTCGGCCAGCGCTTCCAACTCCGCAACTTCCGCCGCTGGCCCGCTATGCACCACCAGCGTCAACCCATCCCGGTCCAGGGTCGCCGGAACCGGTGTCGCCAATCGCGCCGGCGGCAACAGCAGCGGTCCCGGCAAAGCAACACCACAACCCAGCGCTGCCCGATGCTTCTCGGACAACGGCTCCGCTTCCAAAATCAAATCAAAGTCACCCGCCGAAATCGCAATCGGTGTCAACAACCGTCGGGCAACATGAATCATCGCCGCCCGCGGCCTCGTCCCGCGCCACTCCTCCCGCAGCCCATACGGGAACGTATCCGTCACCACGGCCCGCGGCCGCGTCGCCTCCACATAAGCCCGCGCCACGTCCGCCCACTCAGCACCCGGCAGCCGAACGATCGGGCACCGCGCCAAGCCCGCCAGCCCCTCGGCAAACGGCGAGTTCGTAATGATCCGCGCGTCCGTCCCCAAATCACGCAGCCGCAGGCAAACCGCCAGCGCCCGGTTCAAATGCCCCAGCCCGCCCCCCGGCGCGAAGTACGCGACTACAGCTCCATTAGCCGGCACAGCGCGTCCAACTCACGGTCAATCGAAAACTCCGCGGCGACATACTCCCTCACCCGCATCGACATCCGTTCCAACTCCGCCCGCTTCATCCCCACCGCGCGCTCCGTCGCCGCCGCCGCTGACGCCCGGTCCTCATTTCCAAACAGAAACCCCGTCTCCCCATCGGTCACAACCTCGCACATCGCCCCCGCATCGGAAACAATCGGCACCACGCCGCACGCCATCGCTTCCAGCAGCACATTCGGCATGCCTTCAAACAGCGACGGAATCGCCACAAAATCAGCCGCCGCGTACAGCCCCGCCAACTCATCCGGCGCGCAGAACGGCAGCCTGACACTCCGCGGAGCAATCGCCGGATCATCCAGAATCGCCGCCGTCGCCGCATCCAGCGTCCCCACCACCAGCAGCCGGATCCGGCCCATCAACCCCTGATCCCGCACCGCCTCCAGCCAGAAAGGAATGCGCTTTTTCGCCTTCAACTCACCGAACAGTCCAATCACCCGCGCCCCATCATCGGCCCCCAGCAACGCCCGTACTTCCTCCCGCCTCGCCCGGTCTGCCGGCAGCAGTTGCCACCGCGCCGTGTCGACACTGTTCGGTGTCCATTCCACTCGATGATCCGGAAACAGCGCCCGTATCCTCCGCACCTTCTCCATCGTCACCGCGCCAATCCCTGTCGCCCGCGCAAACGCCTCCCGCACCATCCCGCCCCGTTGTGGCAAAAACCAATCCCGGTCGAAATCGTTGCCCCGCACCAGTACCGAAGACGGCACGCCCAACCACGCCGCAAACGTCACGGCATGATAACCCCCCATCGACGCTCCAAACCCCACGGCATGCGAATAGGCCTCCCGCGAATGCCGCGCCTGCACAAACATCCACGCCTGGTTGGCGCCCATGCCCGGCTCGGCATCAGGCGGAACAAGAATATCGGCGCCGCCGTCCCGCTCCTCCACCGTCGCCTCAAAGACCTGCAGCGACCCCAACACCACCACATCCACCGCCATCCCGCGCCGCCGCAGCCCGCGCACCTGCCGCGAACAACTAACCGCCATCCCGCCCTTAGCCGGTGGATACCGGTCCGTGATCCAAAGTATCCGCCCGCTCATGTCTCCGTCGCGTCGTAATCGTCTTCCTTCGGACGCCGCTGCGGCATCAACGGCTGATTCATCGCCGCCGACTCCGTCCCCGAAAAGTATCCCGCATGTCCATAGGCCGCCGCTCCCCCATACGGCTCGTAGTACTCGTCCCGGCTCGACGCCAGCTCCGTATCCTCATTTTTCGGATAGCTCCCATCTCTCGACGCACAACTCGGACACGCCGGGCCCATCTGCCCCATCGACGTATGCAGCATGCACAACTGCCGGCCGCAAATCGCGCACGCCGACGTCGCCGGCGCGTCGCACGGCCTCATCGCCAATAAACCCATCTGCCACTGACAGCTCATCGCGCGCCTCCCGCCGGCTGCGGCCGCATCGCCGTTAACCGGACGAACATTCGCAGAACATCGGCGCCCGGCGCCGCATCTCCCGGCGGATCGTCCGCCGCTTTGAACTTGTAGTACTTATCCATCCGCGCAATCGTCAAGCCGTCCTTCTCCGGAAATGTTAAGCGCTCATTCCTTGGATCTGATAGCTTCCCCGCCCGCGACGTATCCCATTGCAGCGGCGCCGCCGGCACCAGCATCGCCGTCACCGTCGTCAGCTTCTTCCACTTCGTCTTCGACTTATGTTTTCCGCGGCGCCCCGTATACTTTCGTTCCAGCTTCAAATACAAGTTCTCCATCCGCAGCACCGCCGTGCTCCCGTCGATCAACGGCATCCGCAGCGACCCTAGATCCTCTTCATACGTACTCTGCGTCAACGACCGGTTCCGCCCTGGAGGCAGATTCTTCGTCCCCTTGCACTTCTTCTCGTCCAACCCCGCCAGGTTCATCGACACCTTGATCTTCTCCTCCGGGTGCAGATCCTGGCGCAACTGCTTCAGCACCGGCCGCAGCGTCACCCGCAGCTCGTTCGGCAAGTCAATCGCCCGCGCCGCTTTCTTCATCTTGATCCCGGCAATCAATATCCCTACGCCGATCGCCAACAACGCAATCCCAACTCCCAATTGTTCCCCTGCCAGGCCCACCATGAAGAACAGAAAGAATCCCAGCACCGTCCCTATAATCCCGCCAATAAAAACCTTCTTTGCCCGCGCCTTCCGCGCCTCCGCAATGTTGTCCCACCGCTCCAGCTCCGCCATCAGCTTCACCAGCGACTTCCCGTCCCACCCCCCGTCGATCACTTTCTTCTCCACCGCCGCCTTCGCGGCCGGTGACAGCTCATTCACAGTCATCGATTTACCCCCTCAACTGGCGCCGCCGTCGCAACGGCACGGAATACGGCATTGAGTTCTTCATGCGCAATCGCTTGCGAAAAGTGATCACGCGCCTTCAAATATGCATTGGCGGCTAGTCTATCGCGAAGTGCATCATCCTCGAAAAGCCTCTCCACCGCTAGGCCCCACGCACGCCGATCGCCCGGCTCCACCAGCATCCCGTCCACCCCGTCCCGTATCAGCTCCCGGCTAACCGCCAAATTCGAAGCAATAACCGGCGTCCCCACCGCCATCGATTCGACAATCTTCACCGGGCAGCAACCCTGCCAGGTATTCCGCGCCGTCTCCGTCAACGGCGCCACCGTAAACCGCAGCCGAGCCATCACGCCCGCTAATTCCTCCGCCCCCAATGGCTCTTGCAACAGCACTCGCCTGCCAAGCCGCGCCGCCCGCCGTTCCAACTCCCTCGCTCCCCTATTCCCGCTGTGCACAATCAACAGCCGTCCGCGCGATGTCCGTGCAAACGCCTCAACAAACCCCTCCACCCCCTGCCACGCCTGCAAGCCCCCGACATACCCGCACCATTCGCCTTCGGCTAGCTCCGGAATCGCGCAACCGTTCCGCGCCCCCGCAAAATAAGTCTCGCTAGCTGCATTCCGAATCACCGCAATGCGCTCTCCCCGCACTCCTTCAGCCATCAACGCCCTCCGCGTAACAGCCGACACGCACAGCACCGCCGCCGCTTCCCGCAGGCACAGCCTCTCCATGTCCCCCAGCTTCGCCGCCAGCGTTGCGCTTTCCGCAAACCCCGGTCGCGAGTACGCCAGTTCCCACGAAGGCAGCGCATTCACTTCGAACACCGCTGGACACCCGGGCGCGCCCCGCATCGCCGGAATCCCTCCCCACGGGTCCCGAAAAACGATCAGCTCCAACCCCGCCGCAAGCCGCCGCGCATGCACCTCCACAAAATGCGCAAACGCCGTTGCCCGGTGCAGCACGTCCCTGTGCAGGCTCGGCAGCCGGAAAATCTCCGCCCGGGCGCAATCCTCATACGCCGGCAGCTCCCCATCCCCCAAACAAAGCACGCAAACCGGCGCGAACTCTTTCCCCAGTGCCGCCACCATCGACGCAATATGGCTCGACGATCCTTTCGGCCGAGGGTAAACATCGAAAGCCACATAGAGGGCCCGCGCGCGCATGAAATACATTATGCCTGCCCGAAGAGATAATGGAGCCATACGCACCCTGGGCGCCTCTATGCCAGCCCTCTCCGAATTCGATCCCCTCATCGCCGAGTGGTTCCTCGCCCGCTTCGGCGCTGCCACCGAACCGCAAATCCAGGCCTGGCCCCAAATCGCGGCCGGCCGCGACATCCTCATCTCCGCCCCCACCGGCTCCGGCAAAACCCTCGCCGCCTTTCTCATCTGTCTCGACGCCCTTATTCGCCAGGCCCGCTCCGGCACACTGCCCAACGAAACCTCCGTCGTCTACGTCTCCCCGCTGAAGGCCCTCTCCAACGACGTTCACCGGAACCTCGAAACCCCGCTCGCCGAAATCTTCGCTCTCGCCGAATCCAAAGGCATCGCCCTCTCCCCCATCCGCACCGCCGTCCGCACCGGTGACACGCCGGCCAAAGAGCGCACCCAAATGACTCGCCAGGCGCCGCACATCCTGGTCACCACGCCCGAATCGCTCTACATCCTCGTCACCGCCGAAAAGTCGCGCGCCATGCTGCGCACCGTCCGAACCCTCATCGTCGACGAAATCCACGCCATCGCAGATGACAAGCGCGGCTCCCATCTTTCCCTAACCCTCGCCCGCCTCGACGCGCTGACACAATCCAAGCCCCAGCGCATCGGCCTCTCCGCCACCGTCCGCCCTATCGAACTCGTCCGCGACTACCTCTCCCCCGCCGCCTCTATCGTCAACGTCGGCCACCGCCGTGAAATGGACCTCGCCATTGAAGTCCCCAACGACGAACTCGGCGCCATCGCCACCAGCGAAATGTGGGCGGAAATCTACGACCGCATCGCCCGCCACATATCCTCCCAACGCACCACTCTCGTTTTCGTCAACACCCGCCGCATGGCCGAGCGCGTTGCCCACGCGCTCGCCGCCATTCTTGGTGACGGTACCGTCCTTCCTCACCACGGCAGCCTCTCCCGCGCCCTCCGCTTCGAAGCCGAAGAACAACTGAAATCCGGCGCCCTCCGTGCCGTCGTTGCCACCGCCTCTCTGGAACTCGGCATCGATATCGGCACTGTCGATCTCGTCATCCAAATCGGCACCACCCGCTCCATCGCCGTCGCCCTCCAGCGCATCGGCCGCTCCGGCCATTGGGTCGGCGCCCGCCCCAAAGGCATCCTCTTCCCCGCCACTCGTGACGATCTGATCGAATGTGCCGCGCTCATCTACGCCATCCGCTCCGGTGAACTCGAACGAATCGCAATCCCAGAAAACCCCACCGACATCCTCGCCCAGCAAATTGTAGCCATCGCGGCCTGTGAAGACTGGGCCGAAGACGATCTCTACGTACTCATCCGCTCCGCCTGGTCCTTCCGCAATCTCCCCCGCCCGATTTTCGATTCCGTCATCGAAATGCTCTCCGAGGGCATCGCCACCTCCCGCGGCCGCAGCGCCGCCCTGCTCCACCGCGACCAGGTCAACCACCGCATCCGCGGCCGCCGTGGCGCCCGTCTCGCCGCTATCACCTCGGGCGGAGCCATCCCTGAAAACGCCGCTTTCACCGTTGTCGCCGAGCCCGACGGCAAAACCGTCGGCACACTCGACGAGGATTTCGCCATCGAGAGCCTCGCCGGTGACGTTTTCCTCCTCGGCACCCACTCCTGGCGCATCCGCCACATCATGCGCGGCCGCGTCCATGTTGATGATGCCCACGGCGCCGCCCCGTCGATTCCCTTCTGGCTCGGCGAAGCGCCCGGCCGTTCCCAGGAACTCTCCGCTTCTGTCTCCACACTCCGCGCCCTCCTCCTCGATAACCCCGACCCCGATTGGCTCCTCCGCGAATGTGGCCTCGACGACGACGCCGCCGCCCAGGCCATCGCCTATCTCCGCGCCGGCGTCAACGCACTTGGAGCCCTCCCCGCGACGGACTGCATCGTAATCGAGCGTTTCTTCGACGAATCCGGCGGCATGCAGCTCATCCTCCATGCCCCCTTCGGCTCCCGCATCAACCGCGCCTGGGGCCTCTCGCTCCGCAAGCGTTTCTGCCGCACATTCAACTTCGAACTCCAAGCCGCCGCCACCGACAACGGCATCGTCATCTCCCTCAGCGACCGCCACGCCTTCCCCCTCGAACTCGTCTTCGAGTTCCTCAAGTCCTCCACCGTTCGCGACGTCCTCACGCAAGCCCTCCTCGACGCACCGATGTTCGGCACCCGCTGGCGCTGGAATGCCTCCCGTTCCTTGGCCATCCTCCGTTTCCAGGGCGGAAAACGGGTTCCCCCTCCAATCCAGCGCATGCGTTCCGACGACCTCCTCGCCTCCGTCTTTCCCGATCAAGTCGCCTGTGGCGAAAACCTCACCGGCCCCATCCGCATCCCCGACCATCCTCTCGTCAATGAGACCATCGACAACTGCCTCACCGAAGCCATGGATCTCCGCGGCCTCGAACGAGTCCTGCAAGCCATCGAGCAAGGCACCCTGCGAACCGTAGCTCTCGACACTCCCGAACCCTCCGTCTTCAGCCACGAAATCCTCAACGCCAACCCCTACGCCTTCCTCGACGACGCCCCGCTCGAAGAACGCCGCGCCCGCGCCGTAACTCTCCGCCGCACACTCCCCGCCGACTCTGTCGACGGCACCAGCCTCCTCGATCCCGCCGCCATCGAACAGGTAACCGCGGAAAGCTGGCCCGAAGTCCGCGACGCCGACGAACTCCATGACGCGCTGCTGACTCTCATCCTCCTTCCGCCCGTCCCCGAATGGACAGGCTACTTCACAACGCTTACCGCCACCGGCCGCGCATCCGTTCTCCTCCGCGAAGGAAAGCCCTTCTGGATCGCGACTGAAAAGCGACATCTGGCCGAAGACACCGTCACCGTTCTCCGCGGCTGGCTGGAATCCACCGGGCCGCTGACCATCACGGTTCTGGCCGAACGCCTCGCCTTCCCTGCGCGCGGCATCGAAATCGCTCTCGCCCAACTGGAAGGCGAAGGCCTCGTCCTGCGCGGCCATTTCACCGTCGCCAAAACCGCGGAGATCGAATGGTGTAACCGCCGCGTATTAGCTCGAATTCACCGCACCACCCTGGGCCGTCTCCTCCGCGAGATTGAGCCCGTCACCGCGCAGGACTTCTACCAATTCCTGGCCCGCTGGCAGCACGCATCCCCCGGAACCCAGTTGCACGGCGCCGATGGGCTTTTGGAAATCGTCCGCCAGTTGCAAGGCTACGAAATTCCAGCCGCCGCCTGGGAATCGCAGATCCTGCCCCGCCGCATCGCCAACTACAGGCCCGAATTCCTCGACGAACTCTGTCTCTCCGGCGAAGTCCTCTGGACGCGCGTATCACCCCACCCCGCCCTGGCCGAAGGCGAAGCCAAACGCGTCCGCCCCACCCGGATCGCGCCCATTTCACTGCTGCGGCGCGAAGACTCGCATTGGCTCGTCTCAACTGGGGAACTCGACCACGGAGCGCTATCCCCAGCCGCCGCCGATGTATTAGCGGCGCTTCAAAAGGAACGGGCGATATTCTTCACGGACCTCGCCCGGGCCGCCAAACGCCTGCCCAGCGAAGCCGAAGACGCGTTATGGGAATTGGTAGCCGCCGGCCTCGTCACCGCCGATGGCTTCGAAAACATGCGATCTCTACTCGACCCCAAGCGCCGCCGCGGCGAAGGGCGCGGCCGGACTACTCGCCCCCGCCATGCTGCCGGCCGTTGGGCATTGGTTACACGCGGCGATAACGACGATCGCCAGCGAGTAGAAAAATGGGCCGAACAGCTCCTCGCCCGTTGGGGCATCCTGCTCCGGGATCTAATAACGCGGGAATCCGGAGCCCCGCCCTGGCGCGATCTCTTACCGGTACTCCGCCGCATGGAAGCAAAAGGCCTGATACGGGGCGGCCGGTTCGTCGACGGCCGCACCGGCGAGCAGTTCGCCCGGCCCGAAGCGATCGATCTCCTCCGGGCCATCCGCCGATCCGCCAACGCCGGACCTGAAATCGAAGTCCCCAGCGCCGACCCGTTGAACTTAGCGGGAATCATCCTCCCCGGAGCCCGCATCAGCCCCCTGACAACCACAATCCCCGTCCCCGACCCCCGCCCCCGCCGCGAACCGCGGTTTCTGCGAGCCGCTGCGCTTGGCCGGTAAGTGCTGTGATTCATTCGTCTCCCGTCACAAGCTCATCGCCATTAAATTGCTCCCTACCGTCGTCTGGATCTTCTTTGTAACCTGCATACTGCTGATCCCGATTGCGGTCTGGCTCAACCGGCCCGCGTGGGCCTCCGCCTTGGCTAACCACCTAATCGCTTTTCTGTACATAGAAGTGTACACTTTGAGAATGAAGCTGAACGCCACGGAAGTGCGGCGGCGCATCCTTTCCCTTTTGGATGATTTACCGCCGGAAGGCATAGTAATTACAAAACACGGCCAGCCGTTGGCGCGTTTGACGCCCATTAAGCGTCAGCACAAGGGTCCCTATATTACCGGTCCGTTACTGGAGGGAAGAGGGAAACCAGGTCCTCTCTGTCCCACGACCGGCAACCCGTATGAACTCCTATTTGATTGACATCAATGTCTGGCTGGCGCTCAGTTGGGGACTTCACCCGTTTAGCAAAGTCGCGCATCAATGGCTCGCCGAACTTCCTGCAAAGCGGACCCGTCTGATCTTTTCCCGCGTAACCCAGTTGGGGCTAATTCGGCTTTTGACGAACGAACTGGTGATGGGAGAGAGTGTCCTCACTATCCAGCAGGCCTTGGATCTATATGACCGATGGATCCAGGACCCGCGAGTCGACTACTCCGATGAACCGCAGGGAGTTGAAGCGGCCTTCCGGCGCGCCACATCCGGCTTCGCAGCTAAACCTGCCACGAAAGTCGTCATGGACGCTTATCTTGTTGGATTCGCAGGTTCCCAGCGAGCCACGCTCGTCACTCTTGATAAAGCTCTCTCCAAAATCGCCAGCTCCTCGAAAATTTCCTATCATTTCCTTGCTTCGCACTCCTCATAAAGCGATTCACCCGCCCCTGTATTCCCCGAGTAGGCAACATTAATCCGTCTAGAGCCCGTATCAGATATCCGAATTCCAAATTCCGGCAGGAATATTGAAGTACTATTGATGCTGAATAAAGAGGGCTAGGCAATATGATCCGAGACCTTTTAGACGACAAGTTTGTACTTAGGCAGCGAAAGTTTCTGATCCAAAGGCTGAAAACGGAAGCCCAGGCGTTGGATTCCGGAGCGCCGGGCCCATCCGAAAAAGCCGCCGAACATGCCGTCGATCCAGGCGACCTGCGCCAAGCTGCGGCACTACTGGAAAACTCCACTGCCGGTTCCGGTGACGGTCAAGGTTCTGTCTATCTGCCTGGCGACACTGCGGTCAGTTTAATGCAGTATTGCCTGGAGCAAGCCTATCTGGAATCGGGCCTCGTCGTGAAGCCACAGATATCGGGATACGCGGCGACTGGTGGCGTCGAAGCCATCAGCGACCTGCGATTGCCGCCCGAACTGGCCAATCCGCCTGAGATTGACGGGCTGGTCGCCTTTGAAGAAGGCGACCCCCGCTACATCTCCGGCTACCTGTTGGCCAAGGCATCAAAATTATTGAAGAACAAACCAAAGTTCAAAGACGTTCCGGCCCGAGTGCAAATGAAGGACAAGGCGCGAGTCGCGATATTCGGCGATTGGGGAAGCGGGATTTTGCGAGCGCAAACTCTGGCCGCTTCAATCCAAGTTCTCCTGGCCGGCACGAAGGACCGGGAGTGCCACGCCATTCATATTGGCGATGTCTATTTTGCGGGATTCGAAGATGAATACAAGGACCGCGTACTGCCGTATTGGCCCGGCGCCGCCGGACGATCGTGGGCGATTGCGGGGAACCACGACATCTATACCGGAGGCGGGCCATTTCTGGATACGATGCTCGGCGATGCCCGCCTCAGCGCACAACAAAAATGCAACTGGTTCGTGCTGGAGAATGCCAACTGGCAGCTCTTCGGCCTGGACTCGGCATTTGACCCGCCGGATGCGGACGGATTGAGAGGGGGATTGGCGGGAACCCAGGCTCGGCAGGTGCATGAGATTCGTCGGGCGGCTGCCGGGAAAGGCGGTGTGCTGCTCACCCATCACCAACCCTTCAACGTGAAAAATGGTGCCGTGTCGAACCACTCGCCGGCGATGATCAACGCGCTTGAACCGGTACTTCGCGCCGGCCAGATTCGGGCCTGGTTCTGGGGACACGAGCACGATGCCGCGGTCTACAGACCCTGGAACAACGTCGCCTATCCCTGCCTTTCCGGCCACGCCGGCGTGCCCGAAGTCTACAAGGAACGCACGCCATCGGCGCCTGAACGGTGGCGGTGGCCCAACCACTTCGAGAGCCGCGATGGTACCTACTTTGAGATGGGTTTCACGGTGCTCGATTTCGATGGGGACTCGATGGAAGTCTCGTTCTACAATGAGCATGGCGTGCCTGTGCCATTTCCCGATGGGCCGCACGTTTTGAAGAGTAAGTAATGGCGACCAATACGGTTACGCTTCGGGTCACGCGGAAGAAGGGCAACTACGAAGTGGCCTATCTTGCCGGTCCACCGGACTGGAAGGGCATAGCCGTAACCAATACCGTCAAAGCGGATGCGTTCGATCCGGAAGTCATTGCCGGGGTGCTGGCCGACCGGAAGCACTCCATCGCCGAATTGGAGGCTTGCGGAGATAGAATCGGGGCTGCATTTTTTTCGGGAAAGGCGGGGAAGGCATGGCTGGGGCAAAGGAAGGAAACCGTCGACGCGTATCGAGCCTGGAATATCGGCGGGACGGGTGAGCCGCCGCTGTTGCGGACGCTTCTTGCGCTAGGTAAGAGCGGCCTTGAAGAGTTGCCATGGGAAAGTACGCGATTGGACGGCGACCTCCTGTTTTTCAGCTCGATACATCCTGTGGCAAGGGTTCCCGATGGCCCGTTGCCCAAGCCAAAAACGCTGAACGAATGGCCCGTGAGAATCCTCGCGGTGATCGGCGCCGACGATGGCACCCTGGAGACCCGGCAGGAGGTATGGAATCTTCGGAGGCAACTTCGGATGCAGGACCATATCTTCGATTTCGATGTCTTCGATTGCGCCGGGGATACAAACGGCTTGAGCGTGCTCGAAGCGTTAAAGGAGCGATTAGGGAAGTGGAAGCCGCACGTCCTTCACTTCGCCGGGCATGCCGATTTCGCCGCTTCGGCGTTACAGATCGACCGCCAAGGTACGCCGGGAGATTGGTGGCAGGCCAGGCAGATCGGTGAGTTCGTCGGCACGAAAAAACTTTCACTTCGGCTCGTATTTCTCAATGCGTGCCGAACGGCCCGGCCGGTTGGTGCGGGCAATTCCTTTGTTGGGGCATTTCTCGAAACCGGCAATGCACTGGCGACAATAACGATGTGCGCCGATATCCGCGGGGCGGATGCGGCGAAGTTCTCATCCGCTGTCTATCGCGAGATGGCGTTGGGGAAGCCGATCGACCAGGCCGTCGCGGACGCGCGTGCGGGTATCGGTTCGGCGGAGGTCTCGACATATTACCCGATCGTGAATACTTGCGTCGACGCGGGAGAGGTGGTGCTAACCTCATGCCCGGCGGTGCTGCCTCTCGAAGCACAGGTAACACAGTTCGACGGCCGGGCCGAGGTCAAGCGATTCGTAAACCGTTATTCGGAGAAGCGCAGCGTACTCGAGGAAATTGCACGAATGAAGCCTGAGCCGGATAAAGGAATCAACCCGGCGGTGCTCGTACTCGGTAACAAAGACAAGGGTAAGTCTTGGTTCCTCTATGCCTGCGCAAGGTGCATGGCGCGGCAGGGGTTCCCCGTGATTTATGCCGATTTGAAAAAGTACACCACATGGGACGGACTGCTCCGTTCGCTCGCCTTGGACGGCGGAGACTGGGACCTCGCGCCGCGGTTGGAGGCGGAGGTGTTGAAGGATCTGGACCTCAGCGCCGGAAGCGTTGACGAACTCCCCGGTAAGGCTTCAGGTACGTTGAAGGCCCTGGAGACGCTTTCCACCAAGGACCGCCCGCTGGTGCTGATGTTGGACCATATCGCAACGGGGGAACGGCATACGGGACTTACCACAGACTTCGAAGTGGCATTGTCGCTATTCTTCGATCCGATCGCCCGTGGAGAAGTGAATGTCCGGCTGGTAGTGACGTGTGCGGACGAGACGGTGTACCAGGATCGGAAATTGCGTGGTGGCTGGACATCGGTACGGCTGCAGCCGTTTGCCAGGCATGATGTGTCGGACTACGTCAGGGAAATGCTCAGCGCATGGGACCTGACTGCCGATCAGCTCTCAAAGCAGAATTCGGTCATCGGTCTGAAGTGGGATCAGGACGTACCGCTCAAGAGTCTGCTTCGTGTTCGCGACCTTGCACTGGACAACCTGGGGATCGACTTCAGTGAATAAATCAGATCTGAATACGCTCCTGAGCCAAGACCTGAGTGGCGAGGAGCTGCTAAAACGTTTGGATCAGGACGAAGCGACCGACGATACCCGGGAGGTGTGGCTGCGCCTCGCTGTGCTCCTTTCCTTCGACTTTAGAATCTATAAGGCAGCGACGAAGGACCTGCCTGTCGTACCGGGCTTCGGCGAAATTGTCAGCCGTCCGGGCACCTGGTGCGTGGACGAGGCCAAAGACAGGCACGCGGTTACACCGGAACGCCGGGCGGATTTACTGACGTCGGCGGACAGACCGTCCCCGCCGTTACAGGAGTTCGCCAGGCGACTCTGCGCGCGTTTTGATAAAGACGGGTTGGATGCCGCTTACGACGCTCTCGCCGTAGGTCTTTTGGCTGACGCCGATGGCGGGGCGAATCGATTCAAGCGTCTTTACGCGGAGGCCGACAGCGAATTCCGGCTCCGTGACTGCGCGCAACTGTTGGAAATCCTTCGGGCAAGGCTGCCATTGCTGGGGCTGGATGCAGTCAGCCTGTGGGAAGAAACGGACGCCTACTACCGGTCGCGGGCGATGTTCGCCGACGACTATTACCGCTCGGCTTCCTATCTGCACCGACAGCAGTTGGAGCAAGAGTTCGAGGGCTTCTGGGGTACATCCGACGCTTGGCTGTTAAACATCTTCGGACGGGGCGGGCATGGAAAAACGATGTTTGTGCGCTGGCTGATCGCCCGGCGATGCCTTCCTCGGAACGGAAAGGCCGCACCGATTGCAGTGGCACGGATCGATTTCGATCAAATACGGCTTGATGCGTTTGCCGCCATGCCCTGGCTGGTACTCGTTCTGATCGCACGCCAACTGTCCGCCCAACTGCCGGGGAATCCGTTTCTGGGATTGGTGAGCAGTTACTCCACACTCCTTCCGGTTCTAACAAGCAATGAAATGGTCCCGGAATCGATGAGCAAAAGTATGGAGGGATTGCGGCCGATTGTAGAGGCGAGGTTTCGGGATGGGCTGGCGCAGTCCGGCGTGGCGATTGTTTTGGATACCTGCGAGGAGCCGTTGCTCCACCGGCCAAACGCGTTCGAAGGCTTATTGGACACATTCAATGAGCTGCGGATTACGTGCAGTGGACTCCGGCTACTGGTTGTCGGCCGCTACAAGCTCGAGGACCGTGGGCTAACAAAATTTGCCGCCGGATCAACGGCACTCGAAGCCGGACGATTCACCGCGGCCGAATCGAAGGAGTTCCTGATTAAGAACCGGGGAATGAAGGCCGGCCAGTTGGTCAGCGCAATCGTGCGGCAGAGCGGCGGCAATCCATTCAGCCTCAGCCTCTTCGCGGATTTGGCCGCGACGGAATCGGGTCTGACGATCGATGACGTAGAAGATGCACCTCGGGCGGAGTTCGTCTACCTGCTCGACCGCGTGATACTTCGGATTCCCCAACCGGAGGTTAGATGGCTGGTTCGCTATGCCGCAATTCCGCGGCTGCTGACGTTTGACTTCGCGTCTAAAGTCATCCTTCCGCTGCTTCGAGATCCGTCTGGCGATCGGGCCAACGAGTTTGCGGACCGGAAACTGCAACGGCGTTATGCCTTCAAGGCGCCCTGGGAGCCTGTAAAGGCCGAGGCGATGGAGGAAATCTGGGCCAAACTGCGTGCCTATGCCAGTAATCCCAGTTGGGTCTCGTGGGACAAAGAGAACGACGCGCTCAAGTTGCAGCCGGAAGTCATCCTGCCGATGCGGCAACTGCTGCGCCAGGATCTGGATCTCTTTGTTGGTTTGCAGCGGGCGGCTGAAAACTACTGGCTGGCACGTGCAAGAAAGAATCCGGCGGAGTATGCACGCGCGAAGGCGGAAGCGTATTTTCACGGTTTTCATTGGGATGCCGCTACAGCGAAGCGCTGGCAAAACGAGTTGACCGGAAAAAGGCTTTCCAGTAGCGCGGAAAGAATGACGGTTGCGTCCGTGGTGCTGGATCGATCCTTCATTGACGACAAAGGTAATCCGCACCGTTCCGCGTCGGGAGAACCGATGCTTCCCGGGAAGCTCGTTCTCCGCGGGCGTATCGAGACTGCGATGGCGGCGGTGGCCGGGTGTCTCCGTTATACGCGCCTGGATAGAGATGCCGATGCGCTTCGCTCCAAACTGGCCGAGCAATGGAACGCGCTCGAATCGGCGGATCGAAGCGCGCTGTTTCGCGCCGCCACGAAATCGGAAGTTGTCCTCGCGCGCACGGGCTTCGCCGTCCTGTGCCAAAGAGCGTTGCCGCCTCTTGCGCCGCTGCGCCGCGCGAAGTTGCCGGATGAGCAGCGTCTGGTGGCCCGGCTCCTGGCGGCACGGATCACATACGAGCGCTTTTTCCGCGGACGCACAACGACCCCCGTCGATTTCGAAAAAGCCCTAGAACTCTCGGCAAAGTTGAAATCCACGGAGTTTCCGCCGTTCTACGTGTCGTATGTGACCGGACAGTATTTCAACCGCACCGCGAACCTGGAACGTGCAATTCCAGCGTTTCAACGCGCCTTCCGCGAGTCACTGAACACAGAGGAATGGATCGAAACGCGTACCGAGGCATTTTGGAGATGGATGCGGGCTCTCCGGCTAATGGGCCGATGGGACGAAGCGCTGGCGATCTGCGCGGCTGAGTCCCGGAATCCCAAGAACGAGATACCGGAAATGCGCTTCCAGATTCTACACGCCGGCGCTGGGGTCGCGATGGACCTGGGCCGGATCGATCAGGCGCGCCGGCTGCTCGACGAAGCGCAATCGATCGCCGCTAATCGGTCCAAACCCGCCTGGTTCGAACTCTCGGCTGAGTTGGCGATTCGAAGTTTGGAGGCAAATGCCGCTCGTACCTTGTTGGAAGAGGCGCACGAAGCCTTCGTTGAAGGCGGATTAGGGAAAATTCGCGTGCCGATTCTGAGAGCAGCCTCGATCCGGATAACAGGAGATCTGAAGGCCGCGCGAACCGCGATTCCGAAGCCTTATGGCTACTGGGAGCTGTGGATCGAGAACGTGGAAGAACGGATCCGCATCGGCAGTCCGATACCTGCGTTATTCGGGCGGAAGGTGGGCTCGGCGGCGATGCGAACCAGGATGTACGCCCTGGCCCTCGCGCATGGACGCGTCGATTCCCCGGGCAGGTTCTTTGCGGAACTGGCGAAGTTGGATCCCGAGGCCCGTTTGGCTGCACTAGTCCCATTCGGTGAGACGGGCCGTGTCTTCGAGCGGGCGAACGCGTTCATGAACAAATCGCTGCAGGTGCTTCCCAAAGCTCCCGGGGGTACGAAGCGCGAATCTTATGCCACACAGATCATCGCATTGGCGAACGCGCTTCGTTTCTTCGGGATGCCGGAGCCGGCGCGCCGGATGCTGCAAAAACTACCAAGGCAGGATCCGTTCCTCGAATGGCAGCGCTTGCGCGCGTTGTTTCACGTGGGGTCGTTCGAGCTCTCGGACGTCATACTCGAGCTGGCTCGATTCCGCGCCAAGCATCGCGAGTTGCGCACGCTCTTCCGGTTACATGCCGTTGAGGCCGCGGAGTGGATGGCGGAAGTCGGCGAAATGGTCGAAGCCGCGCGTCTGTTGGAATCGATAGCGCAGAGTGCCGGCGGGGACACAGAGAACCAGGAACTGCGGGAGCGAACGCGGTTGGTCGAAGCGCGGCTCGCAGAGTCACGGAACGAGTTCGAAACTGCGGCAAACCTCTATCGCGAGGCAGCGAACGCGGCGACAGCATCGTTGAACTCCGGGAGGGCGTCTGCAGCGCGGTATGGGATCAAGCGCATGCGGCGGCATTCAGGCCCCGCAGAGAAACGGAAGGATATTGTTCCCAAGGTGGACGAGTGGGCCTTTGCCACGCAGTCGCACCGAAGCTCGTACTCAGTTCGCTTCGAACTGGTGGGCAAGGGTGGCGGAAGGTTCGTCCATCCGGCACCGCCGTGGCTGTCTGATCCCAAATCGAATTTGGACCAGCGGGACGCGTTTCGAGATGTCTCGGAGTTGGCGGAGCGGTCGAAACCGTTCATGGAGCACTTCTCGTCCGCGCCTATTCGGCTGCGTCTGGAGCACGGACCCCTGTCCGGCCTGCCCTGGGAGGCCTTGGCGCGTCCCGATGCGATTGCGTTTTTCCGCGGAGCCTTGGAGCCGCTGGAAAACTCGGAAACGGCCCGGTGGATGCAGGCGTCGCTGAAGCTGATGGGCTACGACGTTACTGTTAACGGCTGGAAGGAGCATCCTGCGTTTCTGGCTGCATTGGCGCAATTCTGCCCTAACCCGGCCGCCTCTCTGCATGACGCCTTCCGCAACGCGGTTTTGAAGCGAAACGAAAACCCCTTGCCACCGGGTATTTGGCTAAGCGAACCGAACGCGGAATGGTCATTTTCCTCGAAAAGAGGCTACGCGCTGCAATCTGCTTCGCTGGAGGATGCCTATCATTCCACTCCGTTCCAGTCAATGTGGCGTTCGGCGAGTGCATCCTCCCCGCCAGGAATCATCCACATGGCCGGACTGATGCACGAACGGACGGACGGCAGAATTGTGCTGCAACGGGACCCTTCCGGTAGCTACGGTCCAACTCTTCGCTCGGAATGGGGCGACCAGGAGTTTGCATCTCTCACATCGCTCATCGCGCCAAATCAGGTTCGGCCGCTCATTATCGTGGATGTTCTCGGATCTCCGAACAGGCCGGAGGCGATGCGAGAGGGACGGTTGCGGAACGAGATGTGCGCACGCATGTTCGAGCGTGGCGTGGCAAGGGCGGTGCTCGGATTCGGCCTGATCGCGGCGCAGCACCAGCGGACCTGCCTTTACCAGCTAACGCACTTGCTGCGCGAAGGGCCAACTATCGGTGAGCTCCACAGGATGCTCCTAAGCGACCGGGAACGATTCGACTTTCCGCCAGCCCTCTGGACGGACGATCCGCTTCTTCCGGCATACCTGTAATAGCTTATGGGGATCGATGTCGCAGCCCGGCGAAAGCTTGAGTCAGCCAGGAAGCTGGCGGACCTGAATGCGGTATTCAAAGTTTGGAAGGAGGCGGCGGAGGGCGATCTGAAAACGCACCGCTCCCAGGTCCTGGCCGCGTATCAGACTTTATTGCCGATCCTGGAAAAGCTCGAAACGCTTGATCCGGTAAAGATGCCGGGAGCCTATGGCCGCCTGCTGCTTTCCGCGCATCGCGTCTGGGATTTTTTCCGCGTCAAGTTCGCGCAGAGGACCAAGTCCAAGTCGAAGGTGTTTCTGGACATCGCCGACCAGCTCGCCTACGACTGCTACAAACCCGTGGTCGACATCGCGAAGAAAGCGCCGCCGCTGGTTGTGCTGACGGGTGCGTCACAGCCATATGTGCAGAAACGGGAATCGCCGTTCTCGGTGGAGGGAGTGGCGACGCAGGAAGGTCTGGAGAAAGACGCCGTGCGTGCGACGGCGCAGCTTCCCTTCCCCATCATCGGCTTGCCTTGGTGGCAACCCGCGAATCCGGCCGGGTTGCTTGCCATCGCGCACGAGGTGGGACATGCGGTCGAGGACGACCTCGGGCTCGGGGATACTCTGCAATCCATGTTCGATACGAAGGACGAGCAGGCGGTGAGCTGGAAGCGCTGGCAGCGAGAGTTATTTGCCGACACCTGGGGGTGCCTATGTTGTGGGCCGGCTTTCGCATTCAGTTTGGCCGACCATATCGCGAGCGCCACGAAATGGGAGGAGCCGCTGACTCCGGGTTCGCCGTACCCTCCCGCCTGGTTGCGGGTGCGATACTCTTTCGCCGTGCTGAAGGCGCTGAACAAGAACAAATCCTTCGGCCAGGATGAGGACGATCGAATCGCGAAGTGGAAGGATTGGTATTCCTTTCAGGCGAAGCATGCCGAACTTGTTGGCCCTGCGGAAGCGGTTGCCGGCCGGCTGGTGGCGGCGACGCTGCCGGGCCTTGGGAAGCTCCTGGACATGAACCTGCTTTTCGACGGTGCCAAACACAAGGACGCGATTGCACAATCCAAACGCTGGTCGTTCCCGCCGGCCGCGGTACTCACTCGCGAGAAGCGAATGCCGGTGGCGCTGGCGGCGTACCGCCTTGCATACGAAGCCGATCCCGAACGGATCTCAGCCAAACCCTTTGAGGAGATCGCCAAGACACTCAATGACGCTGTCGATACGGGATACAGATCGAAAACCCCGGACCACCCGGAAGCTCACAAAGCTCGCGGCCAGGCGCTCCTGAACTTGTTAGGCGAAGAGTGAACGGCTCCGCTTTTACGGAATGCAGACGATTCAAAGCAACAGCACATCGCAATGGATACAACCTTGCTCCAGGATGCAAGCCCCGCCCCGTCAGAACCGATTGCCAATCAGCAATCCGGATCTACTTTATCAGCGATCTCCTCTCCCATCGACCATTCAAATCGAAAACTAGAAGTAAAGGACAGTCCGTAAAGTGTCGGCATTTCGGAGCTGACGATTTCGAATACGCCGTTAGCGGACCGTTGTTTCGAGTCGGCCATTCCAGAAGGTGGCTCACGAACAACTGCCCGTCATTCACGGCGCTTATCAAACCAGGTACGGCCTTCGACAATCCTGCCGCTTAACGCGTGCAGGAAACTGAGGAGGTCCGATTTCTCTGGCGCGCTTAACCGCAACGGTCGCAACTCAGGATCGAGGTCCTGGTTCCGATTTCCACCCTTGTCGTAAAACTCGATTACGTCCTTCAGCGTGGCGATGCTGCCGTCGTGCATGTAGGGCGCCGTGCGCGCTACCTCTCGCAATGTTGGCGTCTTGAATTTCCCGTTGCCACCGCCGGGGTCCGTAAGCCGGCCTCCTTGAAATGCCACGCCGGTATTGTGCATCTGCTCGTCCGTAAAGTTCGGCCCGACATGGCATGCAACGCAATTCGCTTTGCCTCGAAACAGCTCAAGCCCGCGCATCTCCCGCGCAGACAAGGCGTCACGTTTTCCTCCCGAGTAGTAATCAAATGGGGACCATCCGGCGCCGATCGAACGAACGAAGCTTGCCAATGCCTGTGCAATTTCTTGGCGTGTGAGATGCATACGTCCCTCGGCCATCTCCAGACTGATGTCCATTTCTTTCGGATTGACGATTGGCTCCAGGACCTGCCTTTCGAGCGTGGTAGTGCGGCCATCCCAAAAGAATCGCTCGCCGTACCCACGATTCAGGATGGCCGGGGCGTTCCGCGTTCCTTCCCGGCCGAGGACGCCACGGGCGAACTTCCTTCCGTCGGAAAAAGCCTTCTTCGGATCGTGACACGTGACGCAAGCGACCTTGCCATCGCGCGAAAGGCGGCGATCAGAAAACAAACGCCGCCCTAATTTGACCTTCTCTGCGGACAACGGATTGTCGGCTGGGACCGGCATGTGAAGGTCCAGTCCCAGTGGTACACAAGCGGAGCAAAGCAAAAGAATCCCAATCGGCATTCGATTATCGCCGCTGGCGGAGTACGGACGCAATGTTGTCGATCGCCCACACTTCCGCCTCATACTCCGATGTGCTGTAAACGAACCGTTTTCCATCTGGGTGAAATCGCAGATGGCCTGAATTCGAATCCCATGGAATTTCAATGCGGTGCGGTGCCCCGCCATCAGCGGAAATCCACCAAACACTGGTCGAAGTGGGTGGGAGATCAGGTGAGCGCGTGTAAACAATTCTTTGGTTGTCGGGAGTCCAGCCGTAAAACCCTGAGGCGGCCGTTTCCTCGAGTTCGATTAGTTTCTTCGGTTCTCCTCCGCCGATCGGAAGAATGTACATCGAACGGGAGGAAGACTTGGGGGAACGAAATATCGCGAGCTTCGCGCCATTCGGCGAAACGGCGAAATCGACTCGCTCCTGCTCGAAGCCTGTGACAACTTGCCGGTCCTCTCGAGTCTCCAGGTCCCGGATAAATAGCCTGAACGTTTGATCCTGGGCTACCCCGCGGGCGCGAAAACGATAAATCAACGATTTGTTTTCCGGCAACCAGTCCGGTGTCTGCACGTCTCCTCCGGCCCTGTTGATGAGCAGACGAACCTCTCCGGTCTCCACATCAACGGCATACGCCCCCTGGCCATGCTTCGGATGTCCTCCAGTCATCAGGAACGATTTGCCGTCCGACGACCAGCGGTTTCCGCCGGTAACGAAGATGCTTAACTCCTTCGGACTAACTTCCCGCGTTTTCCCCGTCACAAGGTTGTGAATCATGAGGAATCGATTTGACAGTTCCGTGCCGCGATGAGCCACATAGGCAAGGTACTTCCCGTCCGGTGAGAAATCCGGTCCGAAGTCACCCATCACATGTTTCGACATAATCTCGACGTTCGATAATTTGCCCGTATCCCAATCCAACAACCCGGTACGGACAACACCTCGCTGGTTGTATTTGCTGTATAGGAGCGATCCGTCTCGCGTGACGCCAAGCGGCTCAATTCTGCCGATGTCCGTCTTCACTAGAAGCGGCGTGCGATCCGCCCCATCCACAGGCACCGCCCAAAGTTCGCGAATTCCGGTCCGAAGGCTCGAGAACAACACCCACTTGCCGTCCGGCATCCACCCGGAAACCTGATCATCGGAAGACCCGTCGGTCAGGTCGACCTGTGTGCTTCCGTCGGCTGCCAGGACCGATATGCCATGTTTGGATGACTGATCTTTGCTGAAATCATAAGCGATGTAACGGTGATCGGCGCTTAACTCCACCCTGCCCAATGCTTGCCAGGGCAGTGTCTTCAGGATTCGCGGGGAGCCGCCGGATAGGGGCAGCCAGGCGATCTGCCCAGTTTGGTTCCGTGTCTGGATCTTCGCCAGAACCTGGCTCCCGTCCGCCGAAAACCCCACTGGTTGCGACCACTGTACTTCCGGATTCGAATAGATGACTCTCTCCTGCGTCCCGTCGGTATTGATGACGCGGAGCTGATGTCCGAGTTCCGATTTCGTTTCAAATCCAAACGCCACCACTTTGCCATCCGGCGAAATCCGCGCGCCGGTCGTGGCGTACTTATCGGACTTCAGCCAGGCACCCTTATTGGTCAGTTGGCGAGTAGCTCCTGTACCAATCTCTCGTAGTGCGAGGTCCCCAGTCGTGAAGTAGGACGAGTATGCCAGGTATTTTCCATCCGCGGAAATGTTCCCAAACCCCAGATTATGACTGGGTGGCGTCCAAATGCGGCGCGTGGACAGCGCGGTTTTGTTTGACTCGGGCTGGTCAACCAGCAGTCGCTTTCTGGCTCTCTCCACTACATCACCCTGATCCGCGAATTCCCTCACTACGCGCTCGTAGGCCAATTTCGCCTCCGGCTGTCCTAAAGCCCGCCGGCACTCGCCAATTCGGAAAATAGCCTCCGCAACGAGTTTGCGCTCCGAGGCATGCTCCCTGGCCACTTTTTCAAAGAGAATAATTGCTCCAGCGGGGTCGCCGCCGGCTCGCTCCTTTGCGAGACCCTTTTCAAAAAGACCTTGTCCGCTCTCTGCAATCAGGGTCGCGGCTAAGATCGGGAACAGCAAGAAACTTCTCATTACCTGTCTCCTTTCGAGGTTCGTGTCTCCTCGAAATTAACGAAAGATCGGGGCTGGGTTGTCATCAAAAGCTTGGGTAACTGTTAAGTTTTTATGAAGATCCCTGTGCCCATCGGTAGCCCACCCCGTGAACCGTGATCAGATGCGCTGGTTCGCGCGCATCCCGCTCCAATTTGGCACGGAGGTTCGCGATGTGCGTATCCACAGTGCGATTCGTCACGTAGGTATCCGCACCCCAGACTTCTTTCAGTACCTCTTCCCGGCTGACGACATCCGGCGCCCTGGACGCTAGTAAGCGCAAGAGGTGAAATTCCTTCCGCGTGAGATCCATGTCGCAACCTCCCTTGGTTGCCAGGTAGGAACGGAAGTTCACTACTACATCGTCGAACTCCAGCTCATCTGATGCTACCCGTGATGGCTGCGCTCGCCGCAAGAGGGCACGTACACGCGCATTCAGCTCCCGAAGCGAGAACGGCTTGGTGACGTAATCGTCGGCGCCCAGATCGAGACCGGTTACGCGGTCAGATTCTTCGCCTCGGGCGGTCAACATCACAATTGGTATGTTCACTCCCTGAGCTCGAAGATTCCGGCAGACTTCGTAGCCGCTCATCCGCGGCAGCATCAGGTCCAGAACCACGAGATCGGGTTGCCTTTCCTTGGCGAGTCGATAACCCGTCTCACCATCGGAGGCGGTGATGACTTCGTGAGATTCGAAACGAAATCCATCCGACAGCGCCCGCAAGAGAACGGGTTCATCTTCGATGATGAGGATTCGGCTCATGTGTGACTTGGGATCGGCAGACGAATGGAGAATGTGCTGCCGGAGCCCGGCCGGCTCTCGACTTCGACCTTGCCTCCGTGCGCCGTTACTACTTGGTCGACGATTGTTAGACCAAGGCCTGCTCCGGGTATCAGTCGGCCATCGGCGAACGGCGCCCGGTAAAAACGTTCGAAAATGCGTCTCTGTTCGTCGAATGGTATTCCTATGCCGTAATCGCGGACACGAATTATGGCGTGATCTGTTTCACTTTCCAGAGTCAACTCGATGCTTCGGCTCTCATCGGAATACTTCATCGCATTGCTGATGAGATTCAGAATGGCCTGCGCCAGGGCATCACGATCCGCGTTGACTGACAGCCGCTGTTCTGCGCCGGTGACGCGCACTTGGAAGCCGCCCTGGGTAAGTGGATACTCGAGCCCGTTCAACGCCGCCCGTATCACGTCCCCCAGGTACACGGGCGAGAAACGGTACAGACGCTTCCCCTGTTCCATTCTCGAGAAATCCAGAACTCCGTCCACCAGGCGGCTCAGCCGGTCGCTTTCGCAAAGTATGGTGTTGACGTAATTCGATAGCACTTCATCAGCGGGCGCACGCATTTCCATCAGTTCCGCGTACGCCCGAATGGCCGTAATCGGCGTCTTTAATTCATGCGATACGTTTGCCACAAACTGAGCCCTGAGCGCTCCTATTTGGGCTTCACGGCGCGAATCGCGATGTAAAAGATAACCACTGTAGCCGGTCACCGAAAGCACGAGAAACAACGCTGCAGCGTAAAAGAGCTTCCGCGATCCGCTACTATCAGTGCCCGCTGGCTGGGGAACCGCCAGTTTCAATCCACGGAATCCTTCTCCCATGTCCTCGCCGGCTTCGTCCGGATCGAACACCCAACGCCCGTTCTTCGGCGGCGGAACCAGGTCATTCAGAGCCGCCGTCCGCACTGCGACAATCAAACGTTCACTCTGTCCAGGCAGGTCCGATACCCCTACAATCCACCGAGGACGTTCGACGACTATCCAGGCATCAGGTTTGAGCCGTGCCAGCATTGGTCCTTCGGCATGCAGATGGTCCCCGTCTTCGATCTCCCTAAGTCTTTCCCTGACGGCTGCGGCAACATCTGGCGACTGCGTAACGTCAAGGACCATGTGAGCGGCGGCGGGCGAGAGCCATACGGACGTCAGAACATTGGAAACGAAACTGTCGATAGCGTGGTTGTCTTCGGCGTTCCCATTTTGAATGAGACGGCGAGCGCCATATAGCCCAGCCGGAACGCCGTATTCGTCCGTGATCTTTGGATCCAATTGCAGCATGCGGCGAGCGGCTGCAATCGCCTTATTGGAATCGCCGGCAGGAATAAACGTCTGCTGGGCATCAGGACGCTCTTCCCAAGGCATTATTACGCGATCGCCGCGTAACGCCGCAATCAGGCCGATCTCGCGCTCCCGCAGTCCCGCTGTTCCTTCCAGCACACGTTTCCGTAACCCATCGAGTGCGGCTTCGAGTTCTCGCCGGTATTGGCCGACAATCCTCAACTTCTCGTCCGCTGCACGCTTCTGCGACAGTTCTGTTTCCTGCCGGATCGTCAGCATACCTGCCACTGCTAGAACCAGGGACGGAACCGCTACTGCACCAAAAAAGAGAAGCTTCTGGCGTTTCACTCTTGGTCACCTCGGAACAGCAACGTTCAGTTTAAGTCATGACACACGGACATTTGTTATGAAAATGTCAAGACATCCGGCGCAATCGTTGATCCCGCCGATGTTTTAGACCATAGGGCGTTGATTTAAAGAACCTACTGGGGGCGAGCGCGTGAACGCCAATCAGGTCTACGCCTGTCGGCAACTGAACGAAAGAGACCTGTTCGTTTCATATGGCAATTAAGTTGTCCCGGTAGCCTTCCCTCTACTGCCAACAACTGGTAGATGCGCCGGTCGATCGGGAAAGCTATTGACGTTAGCCAATATCTTGGACGCGTCCCAAAAGCACGTCCAAAAAGTGCATTTAATTAAATATGACAACTATACCCGGCCGCTTCCTAACGGCCATCATTTCCACACTGTTCGTTCCCTCGCTGCTGCTTGCTGACCAAGACAATGGCGGCGGACGCGACTTTTCCGTTACCTTTGCCGATTGCACGGAAGCAATCGGATTCGGCCCAATCCCGGCGGCGCAAGCGCAGCCATTCGTCCCGAACGGATTTGTGCTTGCCCCCGTTGGCCCTGGGGCCGCCGGACTCGTAGTCCGATCGTCCAACTGCCAATCCATGACTGTGGATGGGAAGAAGGAAGGCGCTGGTTCGGTGGCGCAGATCGGACTGGCGATCATTACTCCGGACGGTACCGGCGATGTGAACAACTACACAGTCGTCTATCTCACGAATAGCGATCGGCTTGCTCAGCGGCTACGGCGCGCGGGGTTGCCTGCCACCAGTGACGAAGGCCTGCTGTATGAGTTCACGCGCGGTGTTCCCTCCAACACCGGCGAGATTTACGTTGCGGGTAAACCCGACAATCAGCCGGCGTTCTTTTTAAATGGGACGGTTACGGACGCGGTAGACCCCGCCTTTCCTTTTACAGCCAACTGGTGGTACAAGGATGGCGACAAGCGGATCAAGATGTCCACTGTGATTGGCCAACTCCGCTATGGGCCGGCGCAACTGCGCGTTGCCACGGGGCGCCGGTCGAGCCTGGGCCGGTTGATTGGCGGCAACAGCTTCTCGAACTTCAGCCTATTCCCGGCACGCGGGGAGTTTGTCGCGGGAACGATGTTGACGACGGTGCGATAGCCGATTCAGGAATCAGGCGACGCGAGCGCCGCTGGAAACGCCAGCTTGAGCGCCGCGCGCGAACTCCGCGATGTCAGCACGCCCGCATTAATAAGGGCCGAAACAACGCGGCGGGCGCTACGCCCGCCTGACAATGGTGAGCAATAGAAACTCCGTGCTTCGATGTTCATCCTATGACGGCGTTCGGCGAGTAAACAGCTTCTCTCACCAGCGTGGCAGGTTCACCATTGACTTATCTCATTGGTGAACTGGGTTCAAGGGTACAGGGGGTGAACGAACTGGACAGTACCGTTTCGACTTACCAATGGATCGGGGACGGCGTGCGGAAGCCGGTGCAAGTGCTTACGAAGCTGCCGGAAGATTTCACGGGGGCCAATACTACGGCGGAATTTCGGTTTCGGATGACTGCCGTTTTGTGTATGGCTCGAACCGAGGGCATGAGAGTGTGGCCGTGTTTTCGGTGGAGCAGGAGCGTGGTCCGCTCAGTCCTATACAAGGGCGATTCGATCGTCTGTTTTAGCGGGGACGGAAGGACTGGCAGATTGCGTCCGATCGGTCAGGTGGTCCGCAGCGCCACTCCGGTCATGATCGCGTTCAGGGCGCCGTTGTGGGAACTGCCCAGGGGCGTGCCGCCGACGGAAGCAGGGTGCTGAGAGATACCGGGCGAGATGCTACCATACGTGGGGTCGATTCCAATGAACCCTCCGGAATTCATCGCGCATTATCGTATCGTGTCCAAGCTCGGCGAGGGCGGGATGGGCGCGGTGTATCGGGCGACGGATACGAAGCTTGGGCGGGACGTGGCGATCAAAGTTTTGCCGGAGACGTTCGCGGCGGATCCGGACCGGCTGGCGCGGTTTGCGCGGGAAGCAAAGGTGCTGGCGCAACTGAATCATCCCAATGTCGCTGCGATCTATGGGGTGGAAGACCGGGCGCTTGTGTTGGAGTTGGTGGATGGTTCGGCGCCGGCCGGACCGATGTCGGCCGAAGCGGCGCTGTCGCTGATCGAACAGCTCATCGACGCGCTGGAGTATGCGCATGACAAGGGTGTCGTACACCGGGATCTGAAGCCGGCGAATTTGAAAGTGACGCCCGATGGGCGGTTGAAGGTCTTGGACTTCGGACTGGCGAAGGCGCTGGTTTCCGATGCTGCGGCTCCTTCCTCGGCGAGTGCGGCGAATTCGCCGACATTGACGATGCGGGCGACCGAGGCGGGTTTGCTCCTGGGGACCGCGGCGTATATGAGTCCGGAGCAGGCGCGGGGTCAAAATGTGGACCGTCGCTCCGACATTTGGAGCTTCGGGGCGATTGTGTATGAGCTGCTAGCGGGGAAGCAACTGTTTGCCGGGCCGACGGTGAGCGATGTGCTGGTGGCGGTGTTGACGCATACGCCGGACCTGTCGGGTATTCCGCCCCGGTTCCACAGGCTGCTGCAGGTGTGTCTGGCTCGGGAAGCACGGGAGCGTATGTCGCATATTTCGGGTGCGCGGCTGTTGCTGCGGGAGGAGCCGGTGGGGGCACGCGTGCCTGTCCCCGAAGCGCGGGCCGGGATTGCAGGCTGGTGGAAGGTTGGGGCCGCGTTGTTGTTTGGATCCCTGGTGGTGCTGCTGGCGGTGACTTACTTAGGCGGTGCGGGCCGCGGGCAGGACGCGGTGGCGGGAGTGATCCGGTTTTCGCTGTCGGCGCCGGAAGAGGGAACGTTCGCCGCGACACGCATTGCTCTTTCGCGAGATGGCCGCCAACTGGCATTTGTGGCGTATTCGAAGAGCCGGCCGCAAGGAGCGGTCTGGGTGCGCGGGCTTGATTTGTTGGAGCCGCGGGCGTTGGCGGGAACCGAGAATGCGTCGGCCCCATTCTGGTCGCCCGACGGCAAGTCGATCGGCTTCTGGTCACGAGGTGCGTTGCGGCGCGTGGATGTGAACGGCGGTCCTGTGCAGTTGCTTTGCGACACGCGGCCGTTGAGCCCCATGGGTAATGCGGCTGGCGTGTGGGATACGGATGGTACGATCGTTTTTCCGGCGGGCGGCAGCGGGTTGTATCGCGTGCCGGAGACGGGCGGGAGTCCGGTCCGCTTTTTGGAGCCGGACCGGGCGAAAGGGGAGAGTTCGAACTTCTACCCGGTCTTGCTTCGGGATGATCCGAGGCATTTGCTGTTCCTGGCGCAAGGTGGCGGCTCGGCGCGGATGGTCTGGTCGTCGATGGACGGCAAGGAGCGGAAGGACCTGGGTCTGACTTCCTACAGTTTCGATTATGCACCTCCGGCCAGATGGCGCGAACCGGGACACCTACTGTTCCTGGTGGAGGGAGTGCTGACGGCACAACCGGTGGCTCCGGCTACGTTTGCGCCGGCCGGGGCGGCCTTTCGGGTGGCGGATCGGATTTCGACGGGCAGCAATAGCGGTGGATTTGCTGTGTCGCCGGCGGGTACGCTCGCCTACAGACGAGGCTATAGCACTCGGAAGCAAAAGCTGCAGTGGGTGGACCGTACGGGCAAAGTTCTTTCGAGCGTTGGGCCAGTGAGTGACTACAGAAATGCGGTCGTGTCGAACGATCAAAGACACTTGCTCGTTACACAAACGGTGTCCTCGGAGATGGTCCGGAGCCTTTGGCTGATTGACCTGGTGCGCGGGGTTCCGACACGGTTCAGCCCCAGCGGCGAGGGCGTTTCGGAAGGCGTATTCTCGCCAGACGGCCGGAAGGTGGCTTATTCGCGATCGCAAAATCGGGGCATTGTGATTCGTGACAGGACGAGCGCCGCGGCCGAGGAGCCCATGCAATTTCCGATGGGCCGGCCTGTTGATTGGTCCCGCGACGGGCGGTATCTGCTGATTGCGCTCGGAGCGGCCGGGAACTCCCATCTGGCGACCGTTGATGTTTCGTTGCCGCCCGGCAAGCGGACCGCCGTGGACTATCTGCCGGAGACGCCGGATGCCACGCAAGCGCAATTCGCACCGGAGACGGGTGGCGCGGCGCGATGGGTGGCGTATACCTCGACAGAGTCCGGGCAGCGGCTGGAAGTGTATGTGCAGAGTTTCCCCGCAGGTAAGGGCAAGGTGCAAGTCTCCAGCGAAGGCGGATCGCAACCGCGCTGGCGCGCCGATGGTAAGGAGTTGTTTTATATTGCCGCCGATGGACAGTTGATGGCCGTGGACATGCGGCTTACGGAGGCGGGAGTTCAGGCGGGAATCCCGCGGGCGCTGTTTGCGTCTCCGGGACGGCAGGAGTTTTCCGGGCTTGCGTATCAGTATAACGTTGCACCCGACGGGCAGCGATTTCTGTTTAACACGCCATGGCTGGATGATACCGAGCCGGAGACGATCACGGTGGAATGGAACTGGCTGGCGGGTGTAAAGAAGTAACAAGCCCTGCAACTGTCATAAGACTGAACTGCAGTTTTCGTTCCATTCCAGAAACCAGGCGAACCAAACCTTGCGGGAAAGAATTTTATTACCCGGGCATGAATCGTCGAGTGTTGTCCAAATGCGCCACGCGGTGAACCGTCTGGGTCCCACGTCTAAGGCCTACACTTTTTAAATGGGACGGTTACGGACGCGGTAGACCCCGCCTTTCCCTTTACAGCCAACTGGTGGTACAAGGATGGCGACAAGCGGATCAAGATGTCCACAGTGATTGGCCAACTCCGCTATGGGCCGGCGCAACTGCGAGTTGCAACGGGGCGCCGGTCGAGCCTGGGCCGGTTGATTGGCGGCAACAGCTTCTCGGATTTCAGCCTATTCCCGGCACGCGGGGAGTTTGTCGCGGGAACGATGTTGACCACGGTGCGATAGCCGATTCAGGAATCAGGCGCAGTCGGGGTGACGGCGAGAAACCCGAGGTTGAGCTCGTGAAGCTGGTGGCAACACTACCATCGCACGCGCTGCTTCTCGATACGCTGGACACCGGTGCCGTAAAGGCATCTGGCGCCAAGCGACATGGTGTGCCGGAACGATCTCGACGGCTAAGATAATCTCAGCCAGAAAGTCATTCGGGGACGCATGCTCTCTGATCTTCAACTCCACTCGCATCGATTTTGCCAATGCCGAAATCGCTGACGAACGCCCTACTTCCTCCCCCTTCACTTTCTGCTACACTCCAAGCCAACCGGTACTCCGCCGTGTCCGAACGACTGCCAACGGAGCACCAAAATGACAAGTCTACGGCCTGCAGACTAACGGGGTCGGAGATGGTTTGATCCCTATTAACCTAAAGGCTGGCAAGAAAATCCATGAGCAGGGCGAAGCCATCCGCCTGTTCGATGTCCTCTTTCTGACTCTTCCCGAAAGCAGCATATAAGCTTATGGTGCAGACTGCGGCTCGTTGTGCGGGCGAGTCTTCAAGTCCATGTGACCGGACGGACTCCATCGGATCGGGCCGGCTCGCATCTAGTTCTGGCGAGTGGCGGGTCGGAATCGTCCAGCGGTCCCTGCAATCGGTCAAAGTGTCTTAAGGAAAGCTACTAAAGCTCGCCTGTCGTTGGCGGAAAGCCTTAGGCCGAACTCGTGCCCTTTTACCGCCCGTGTTTTCACGCCGTAACCAACAAAGCCTGTCGGCTTATAGTCATCCCGGAGACGCGCCGGATCGAACCAGTCCTCAAGCTCTGCCACCGACCCGTTGTGCTCGAACGGTCCTCGATACCAAACGCCCCTGAGTGAGGGCACCTTGTAATAGCCCGTACCCCGTCGCGTTAGCATCGCAAGCGTCGGGTCGGTACCAACCACCACCGGCAACACGTCGTACTTTTGCCTATGCTCGCCGGGAATCTGGAAACCTGCAGCCGGCGTAATTTTGTTGTTCGTGTAGAGCGGTGGCGTGTGACAGCCAATGCAACCCTCGCGCTGAAAAATCTTCTCACCCTGGCGCGCAAGAGGGTTCGCTCCATTCGGGTTGGGTGGTGGCCGCAGTGAGTACACATAGTTCGCGACGGCGTAGAGAGCCGCATCGCTGAATCGGGTCATGTTTTCGGGTTTCGGAAGGGCGTCCTCCGGCTTGACTTTATCCTCGCCAAATAACTCGACGAAGGATCCGCTCGCAATCGAGGCGTAGCGCATCAGGTCGCCAATGCCGCGGTGCCGCACCAGACCAGTGGCATCCAGGTACCGCCGGTCTTTAATCCCAATCAGGTCGGGAAAGCGGACTGGGGAAAATAAGCTGGACCCGTTCCGGGCCATTGTTCCAGCGGGATGGGCCTCGTGCGCAGACGCAATCTCATCTATGCTCATCCGGTCCATCCGCTCGCGCTCTGGATCGGGTCGAAGCCACGGCAATTCGTAGTTGCGAACGTTGATGTCGCGGGCCTGAGCAGGCCCACGGCGGTAGCGGTAGCCGTTTCCAAGGATCTTCCCTTCCGGAATATTGCCGGGGACCCCGGTGAGCACGGTTCCATCCGCCAACACGCGCGTGTGGCAGTGAGCACAAGAATTGCGCCCGAACTGGACCTGACCCTTGCGAAAGATGACGTATGAAAAATACGGGACCGTCCCGTTTTTGGCCACAGGCACCCCCATCCGTTCGTACCAGCGCGGGTCGTTGACGTCCTCGATCGTTGTGGTTCCGCCCGTACTGATTGGGTAGTGGAAGATGGTTTCACCCGCTTTGATCCAGTCTTCGGGAGTTTTCAGCATTGCTGGATGGAACACAATTTCCGGTTCCTGCTGCTTGAGCCAATCCATGTATCCCGCGGGTTGTCTGGAAGGATGATAGACGGGATAGGTCCGGAGAATCGGCCGTTCCAGCATGCGGTAGTAGTAGGCCGATGAGACCATGCGCGGTGTGGCATCCGGTGTGGCCAGAGGCAACTGAAAGCCGACGACCTCGGCATCGTTCCAGACCTTGGGAATCTGTGCTCGCAACAACGGGGAAGTCGATACAGCCAAAGCGCACACCAGCAACCAATTCACACGCATATGCACTTCCTTGAGTGGGGGGTATGTGCTCGCTACTCGCGACCTTCCACTCATCTAGCTGCCTGGCCAAGGAGCTGCTTGAATTCAGCCATGTCTTTCAGCTTCGCGAAAATCGGATCGGCCGCTGCCGCACGCTTCATGCTGTCAGGGTGGATCTTTACCGCAATCGCTAAAGATTCTAGCGCCTTGGCAGCATCACCGGCCTGGGCGTAACGTCGAGCCAGCGCGTAGTGCAACTCTTCCTGGTTGGGATCGATCTCAATCGCCTTCTTCTGCCTGTCAATGGCCTCGGGAAACTTGCCCGCGCCGGCCAACTTGGCGGATTCCTCAGTCAGCCGCCAGGGAACGCCCTTCTGCAAATAGAGCAGCCGCCGAAGTTCCTTGAAAGGATTGCCGGTGATCGCGTCGTCCACACGAAGGTCCACCACGCGTTCCACCAGCGAACGGTTGCCGGCAAGGTTGGACGGATCGAGCGATCGAACAACAAGAAGACCGGCAGACTGCATGCCACGCGTGTCACCACCTTTCGATTGGCCCGCTTCAAGTGCGGCCATCAATCGATCCGCTATGGCGCCCTTAGTGTTCTCATACGCGGCTGCCATCGCTTTGACCACTTCTTCACTTGCCAGCGTATTGCCCTGAACTGAAAAATTCTTGCCCGTGACGTGACCGGCATATCCACCGTAATGCGTCAGGTCCTTTGGATCGAAATTGCGCTCGATAACTTTCCTGCCGGTATAGACCGCGGAATGGCCCATCATGTCAATCACGGCTACCTGCGTGTTGTCTCGGCCGTCGTACTCCTCCGTGATTCGCTTGACGACATCCGCGGGGCTGAGTCCTTGCTCGAGCAACGCGATGGCCTTCGGTCCGTACTGCCGATTTGCCCACGCCTGCGTCGCCACCGCGCCAACGCCGGCCTTGGCATACGGAACCGCCGCACCGGCGCCGAATGCCCGCGACTGAACTCCGACGCCTAATTCCCTGGTCGCGGGATCAAAAGCAATGATCGAAAAGGTCGAGAACCAAGGATCGTTGATCGGAGCCGGAATCTGAGTGAAACAGGGAATCGAGCAGGCAGCCAAGAGGAAAAACGAATTCACCGTTTTCATGAAGGACTCAGAGATTGTACTGCATCGCGATACTGGGCGGCGGCGAGTAGTCGCGTTTGTTCCGGCAAACTGATTCGGGCCTGGAACTCGTGCCAGTCGATTGCGCAACCGATGCTCATTTATCATCTTGGGATTCCGCTGTATGATCCTGACGCTTGAACACGGACGACCTCAAAGTCGTCCGTCAGGAGATCCGAGGTTGTTGACGGATCCTTTACCGGCCAATCGTCCTCCATTTCCCTCCAATTACTTCCTTTGGCCGGAGCCTCGCCGAGCGACGCTCATTGCCGCCTCCTTGCCTCAGATAGCAAATTTTTGATGGCAATCGATTGTGCCGGGGTCTCCACTAGATTGACCAGACGCGGACTCGGGCCACCAAGACTGTCTAACTTCAACAAAATAAACCCGTTGGAAGAAATCAGTGCGCTACCTGGGATTGGCCGGTAAACGGATCCCGGACGATGCGAAATTATTTTGACACTGAAAACAAACCACTTATCGCCAATCCGGCTAAGGAAACCCTCCAAAATGCTTGACTCCACCCGTTAGAGTGAAAGTAGAAGGGAGCGAAATGCTCCCGAAACGAAAAGGCCCTCCGCCGCTGGAGGGCCTTTTCGTTTCTAATCACACGAACTGGAGCAATATCATGTCACCCGAAGAACGCGCCCATATCGCCCGTGAAAACGGCGCCAAATCCCGAGGTCCGAAAACCGAGGAAGGCAAAGCCAAATCCTCCCGCAATGCGCTGAAGGACGGCTCCCGCGCCGAAAAATTCAAACACTTCGTCCCGCCGCATCCAGCCGTCGCATGCATTGAGGACCGGGCCGCCTACATGCAACTCGTCGACGACCTCATCGCCATCTACAAACCGCTCAACCAGGTAGCCCTGCAAGCGGTCGGCGACATCGCCACTGCTCGCTGGCAGATCGAACGCCTGAACCTTTGCGTAACGATGCACTGGAACCTGGCGCTCATCGCCGCGTCCAACAAACCCGCCGGCGGCACTCTCGCGCCCGAACTCCACGAAATCAAGAAAGTGGTCGACGCATCCACCGAACTCCTGTCCGGCAACAGCATGCTCACCAAATTGAACCGCGAAATCGCGCATCTGCAACAGGTCATCGGCCGCGCCGAGCGCCGCATCAAGTTCATCCACGCCAATTTCCCGGACTTCGCGCCCACACCCAAACGAACCCAGGAATCGGAACCAGAAAACGTTGCAACAGAAGAACTTAACGAATCCGAACCCGAGAAAAACGCGGAAGACCTGCCGCCCATTTTCACCTCCGAAGACTCCCCGGAGGTCATCGCCCACTACCAGCGCGAGTTTCCCGGCCGCCGCATCGTGATCGTACCCCAGGAGAACGTCGATTACGGCGATACTAAACCCCGCCGGCCGCGAAAAGCGGCGTAATTCCGGCGGACTCCTGTCAGGCACCTACGAAACTCAATTGCGAGATTGCTCATCTCCAACTGGTAATTGCACGAGCGGAATGCGGCATCAGATTCGCAAAACGGTTCAGGACATCGCTCCTATTCACAAACAAACCCAGGAAGATGAATAAGACTATGCTGCAAACAATGAAGTTAATGACGCCGAACCCAAGAAAATGCCCGAAGAAATGATGCCCATCCTCACTTCGGAGAGCACTCCGGAGGTCATTGCCGTCTGCAAGTGGCTGCGAAAGGCCCCATGAAACACGGCAAGGCACAACTCTCCGGCCGGAACGACGGGAGAAGTGTGCCCGCACACTCCGAAAACGCCGGGCTCGCCGGCCCCCGTCTGCGAAACTGTATGGAGATGTCAGTTCCCGGGCCCGAAATAGCGCCGCTTGAAACCACCCAACGCCGGACCCTGGTGTTCGTCTTCCTCACCGTCTTCCTGGACCTGTTGGGCGCCGGAATTCTCATCCCCATCATGCCGTACCTCGTCCGGCAGTTCCGAACGGACGCCCTTACCGTCGGTATGCTCTCGGTCGCCTTCTCCGCTGCTCAGTTTCTCGCCGCCCCGCCACTCGGCGCGCTCAGCGACCGCATTGGCCGCCGCCCCGTCCTGCTCCTCTCGATTCTCGGCAGCGCCTTTGGCTATTTCCTCTTCGGCTGGGCCGGCTCCCTATCGGTGATGTTCGTCGCCCGCATCATTGACGGCGCGACCGGCGGCAACATTTCCACGGCCATGGCGGCCATCGCCGATACTTCCGCCCCGAAAGACCGCGCCAAAAACTTCGGCATCATCGGCATGGCATTCGGCCTCGGCTTCATCATCGGCCCCGCCCTCGGAGGAATTCTCAGCAAAATCAGCCTCCAGGCACCTGCCTACGCCGCCGGCTGCGTCGCCCTCTTCACCACCGTCTTCGGCTACTTCTTCTTCCCGGAAACCCTCCCCGCCGAGCGCCGCAAGCGCGGTGCCATCACACTCACCGAGTCCAACCCGCTCCGATCCGTCGCCGCCGCTCTTGCCCGCCCTGAAATCCGCATGTTCCTCTTTGCCCTCTTCTTCCTCAACTTCGCTTTCGCCGGGCTCCAGACGAACTTCTCCAACTACACGCTCGAACGATACCAGTTCGGACCCGACGACAACGCCTGGGCCTTCGCCTTCATCGGCGTCCTCGCCGCCCTCATGCAGGGCGTCGTCGTCCGCAAACTCATGCCAATCCTCGGAGAACGCACCATGGCCATCCATGGCTTCCTGCTGTTCTTTGCCGGTTTTCTTCTCGTTGCTTACGCGCCAACAGCCCTCTGGATCTTCCCAGGCATCGCCGCAATCGCCATCGGCAGCTCGTTCACCAACCCCACGCTTAACGCCATGATCAGCCAGCGGTCCTCCGCCTCCGAACAGGGCAGCATCCTTGGAACCACGCAAAGCGTCCTCAGCCTTACCCGGGTCGCCGGTCCCGCCTGGGCCGGGCTCGTGTTTGACCGCTTCGGGCCGTCTTCCCCCTATTGGACCGGAGCAGCCCTCATCGTTTTGGCGCTCTTTATTGCTCTACCCGATCTCCGCAGCACCCAGGGGGCGAAATGATTACTCTATTTGCAGCCGCCCTCCTCGTCGTCTCGGTCGACGGCCTCGACCAACGCTACCTCGACAACCCCAATCTCAAAATCCCTAATCTCCGCCGCATTCTCAAGGAAGGCGAAGCCGCCAAAGGGGTCATCGGGATCGTTCCCACCGTCACCTGGCCCTCTCACACCACCATAATCAGCGGAGCCACCGCTTGGGAGCACGGTATCCTCGGCAACCGCCGCCCAGCCGGCGAAGGCGGCGATTACTACTGGTCCGCCACTCTCCTGAAACGGCCGACCCTGCTCGATGCTGCCGCCAAAGCCGGCCTCAAAACCGCCACCATCACATGGCCCGTCACCGTCGACGCTCCCGTTGCCTTCAACCTGCCGGAATACTTCAAGCGCCGCCGCGGCGGCTCCATGGACACCCCGTCGATCTGCTCGAAAGCCGTTCCAGCCTCGCTGTGTCAGGACATCGCCGCCCGTTTCCCTTCCTTCCGGCAAGAATGGATGGACGACCGAACCCGGACCCTGGCCACTCGTTATATGCTCCAAAATGCCAAGGCCGACGCCGTCTTCGTCCACCTCGTCGATCTCGACTCCGAAGCGCACGACAACGGCCCCTTCACCGTCGAAGCCAACGCCATCGTCGAACGCACCGACGAGCTCATCGGCGACATGCTCGCTGCCCTCCCCCAGGGCGGTCGCTTCGTCCTCGTCAGCGACCACGGTTTCGAAAAGGCCGACAGAACCGTCAATCTCAAGTTTGCCACCGAGCGCGATAAGGTCGCCGGCATCGATGTGAAGGGCGGCTTCGTCATCGCTGCCAACGATAGCTCCGCGGCCTGGCTTCGTAAACTCTCGCCCGAACACGGCATCGGCCGCGAGATCCCAGCCGCCGAAATCGACCGCTTCGCTCCCCCGTACAAAGGTAAATTTCTCTTTGAGCCTGCCCCAGGCGTCTGGTTTGGTCCGGGAAATGACGTCCTCGTCGCCAAACCCCACGAGACCGGAAACCACGGCCATTGGCCCACTCGGTACCGTTCTGTCTACGCCGCATGGGGTCCTGGCATCCGGCCTGCCGTTCTCCCGGAGATGTCCTTAGGTGAAATTGCCGGGCGCTTGGCCGGATTTCTTAGCGTTAAAATGGAGGTGCGATGAGTATGCTTTCTCAGCGGCTGCAAGTTGGGGTCGCGCAGAAACAGATCTTGACCCCCGGCCTCGTCCAGTTGGTCTCGGTCCTCCAACTCAACCGGCTCGAACTGCGGGAGATGATCGTTCAGGAGATCTCCGCCAACCCGGTCCTTGAGGAGTCCCTCGACGGCGGTGAAGAACTGACGCAGGAAGAACTGCAGAACGTCCTCGAGCGGGAACGGGTTGCCGACCCCTCCGATCAGGGGGTCCTGGATGTCGCCGCCTCTCCGGCGCAGTTCGAAGCCGAGGACGACCGCATCGAAATGGCGGCCGAGAATTCCGGTGTCCCCGAAGTAGTCGATGGCGCCCCGGCTGACCCGGTTTCGACTACCGCCGATCCGTTCGACGAGATCGACTTCGACAACTACTTCCAGGACTACCTCGAGCCCGGTTTCAAAAGCCCTGCCGGGGAAACGTCCGAGAAACCTAGCTGGGAGACGTTCGTCAGCTCGCCCATTACGCTGCCGGACCTCCTTCGCCAGCAATTGAGCCTGCTCTGCATGCCCGCTGAAGTCCGCGACGCCGCCGACACCGTAATCGGCAACCTCGATGACAACGGCTATCTCGTGGCCGCCATCGATGAGATCGCAACTTTCGGTAACCATTCGATCGACGACACCGAGAAGGCTCTCGAAGAAATTCAGGCCCTCGAACCGGCTGGCGTCGGCGCCCGCGATGTTCGCGAATGTCTGATGCTCCAACTCGAGAGCCGCGGCGGCGAAGGCGGTGTGGCCTGGCAGATTCTCGACAAGCACATGAAACTGCTCGAGATGAAGCAGTTCCGCGAACTCTCCCGCGTCCTCGGACGCCCGCCGGAACATATCGAAGTCGCCATAGATGTCATTCGCCACCTCGATCCCAAACCCGGCCTCCGCTACTCCGGCGCCGGCGCCCGCGTGGTCGAGCCCGATGTCTACATCATCAAGGACAGCGACAGCTACATCATCGAACTGAACGACGACGACCTTCCCCAGCTCCGCCTTAACCGCGAGTACCTCAAAATGCTCGATAGAGAAAAAGAGCCGGATAAGGACGTGCGGAATTATGTCAAGGAGCGATTCAGCTCTGCCGCAATGCTCATCAAGAATATCGAGCAGCGAAAACACACTATCATGCGCGTATGCCAGTGCGTCGTGGACCGTCAGCGTGAGTTCCTCGACTTCGGAATCACTCAGCTTCGTCCCATGATGATTAAGGATGTGGCCGAAGAGATCGGTGTTCACGCCTCCACGGTGAGTCGTGCCGTCTCCAGCAAATACGTGCATACGCCGCAAGGCGTTTTTGAACTGCGTTTCTTCTTCTCGGAGGCCGTTCAGGGTCCTTCGGGCAGCAGCACCCCTCTCTTGGTTCTCAAGCAGAAGGTGAAGAAGATAATCGAAGAAGAGGACCCCAAAAAGCCGCTCACCGACGAGCAGATCACCGCGCGGCTGCAGCAGGAGGGGTTCGAGGTGACTCGACGGACCGTCGCAAAATATCGCGAAGACTTAAAGATCCCGTCAACGCACCAACGGCGCGTTAAAAACTAAACCAAGACGAACGCGCGAGGAGAACATGATGAAAGTGACCTACACCGGCGGCAACGGGGACTTTCCCGCCGCTGACAAGACGCGCCTGGAGGCGAAACTTACCAAACTCGGCAAGTTGATTGATAAGAATGGAGAAAAAGACGCACACGTCATCCTGACCTCGGAGAAGCGCGGCAAGAAAGCCGAAATCACCGTGAACTTCCTCCATCACAGTTTCGCCGGCGCCAGTTCCGGCCCGGCTTACCTGCCCGCGGTTGCCGGGGCGCTGACCAAGCTTGAAAAGCAGATCGGCAAAGCCACCGCCAAGCGCCGGGATGGCAAACGCAATGGCGTCAAGCCTGCCGTTGTCGCAGCCGCCGCCGCGGTTAAGCCCATTCCGGTTGCTCCCACTCGGCCCAAGCTTTTCGAGGCCAAGGTGAGCAAGAAACCGATGAATGTGGAGGAGGCTGTCCTCGTCGCCGGGCGGAAGAGAGTAAACTACGTCGCCTTCCGCGATGCCGATTCCGGAGGCATCAGTGTCGTCATCGAACGGGTTGACGGCAGCTTCGACGTGGTCCGCGCCTGATGTCGGCGCCGCACACGAAGTCTGCCGGCTCGGAATTAGTCATCATCACCGGCCTGAGCGGTTCCGGCAAAGGAACCGTCCTCAAAAGCCTGGAGGATCTCGGCTACTACTCGGTGGATAACCTGCCGATGGACCTGATCCCCAAGTTTGCCGAATTGACCGGTTCCAGTTCGCGGATTTCCAATGCGGCTCTCGTCGTCGACATTCGTGGCGGGGAAGCGCTCGAGCGCTTCCCCGCCATCTTCAAACAGGTGCAAAAGCAGGTTCGTACCCGGCTCATCTTCCTCGAAGCCGACGATGCCACCATCGTCCGGCGCTTCAGCGAGACCCGCCGTCCCCATCCGCTCAGGGGCGCGGAGCGCTCTGTCTCCTCCAGCGTAAAGGAGGAGCGGCTGTTGATCGAGCCCATCCGCGGTTTGGCCGATGTCGTCATCAACACTTCCCGCTTCAACGTTCACGAGCTACGCGAGTTCATCGGCGAACGCTTCGGCGCCACGCGCGATGAGTCCGGGGTCTTGATCTACGTCACCAGTTTCGGCTTCCGCCACGGCGTTCCCACGGATTCGGACCTCGTCTTCGATGTCCGCTTCCTGCCGAACCCGAACTACATACCGGAGTACAAGAAGCTAACCGGGAAAAACCCAAAGGTTGCCGAGTACGTCCGGTCGTTCCCGCAAACGCAGGAGTTTATGTCCAAAATCACGGATCTCCTGACCTTCCTCCTCCCGCACTACATCGAGGAGGGGAAGAGTTATCTGACGATCTCCTTCGGATGCACCGGAGGCCACCACCGCAGCGTCATGATGGCTGAGGAGATGCGCAAACGGCTCAAAAAGGCCGGCTACAACGTTAAGGGCCTTCACCGGGATATTGCTAAAACCTGATAACCCGGACAAGCAATGACCGGAAGCCGCGGGTACTTCTCGAACGCCGGGTCCGTCAAGGCCAGGCGGCACAATGAGAAGAAGCTACCTCTCGGCGACACGATCTCCTGGCGGTGCGCGCAGTGTCCGCAAAGCCCGGGATCCGGGCTCAAGGCGTTTTCTCCTCGAACTTGATCACAGTGTCGGAGCCGAACTTCTGGTAGTTGGCGTACTCCACCCTCATGCGCAGCCGCAGCGCGCCGTTTCGGAAAGGCAGTATATCGTCAGCCACCGTCAGCACCGGGAACCAATGGCCGTCCGGCATCTGCCGGCGGATGGTCCGGAACCGGGGGAAGAGGTTTTCTTTCTTCGTACCCAGAATTTCCGGCACCGCCTGCCCTTCGCTCTGCACTACCGAAAAGTCGCTCTGCGAGATCCATAACAGGCCTTGAAAAAGGCGCTGGCCGTCGAGGATCTGGCGGGGCTTTACCTCCAGCACCCAGCACGGGGTGTTCTGGACGGTCTCTTCTCCGCGGAAGGCGGTCGAATACAACCAAAGCCGTTCCTTGGTTAGCAGTAGCGGCTGGATCTCCCGCAGATCGCGAAAATCCTCCTCGGTCAGAATCAGCCGGGCGAGCCCGGACGAGGGTTTACCCACCAAAGACTCGGACCGTTCGCCGGCCGGGGAGAACATAATCTCTCTATGCTCGCGGTACTCGCCGGCCTTGATACCCTTCGGCCCGATCTCCTCGATCAGCACCTTCTGCTGGTAAAGGTACTGGGCACGGGCCGCTTCGCTGGTGGTCTCGCGGTCGGCGGCCTTCCGGGCCAAGCCGGCGGGAGGGTCGGCTGCATAGCCGATGGCCGATACTAGAACGATGCAGGCCAGTGTGGGAGCCGTTTTCATCCAACAACAGCATATCCCCATCGGACAGGCGGCGGGTATCCTCCTGGCGTTCCTGATCGAAGCCTGTTTGTTCCTGGCCATCGGCTCGGCGGGCTTCCGGTCGCGATTGGCGGCCGAGCCTCCGGTACGGGTAGCGGCTGGGCTCACCGCCATCAACGCGCTAACCTGGCTGCTCGCCGGAGGCGGCGCTTGGTGGCAACTGGCGGCCACAACGGCCGCTTCGGCAGCTATCGCCTTCTGGTATTTGCGGCTTCCCAAGACGGATGCGCCCCTCTTAGTCCTGTATGGAGCGCTGGCGCTGACGAAGGCGTCAACACTGCTCTACTTCATGCCATGGCCAAAGGCGCCAACGCCGATCATCGGCGAGCTCGCCTGGCTGCGGACCCTGCTCCTGGCGGTGCTGCTCTTCCGCCGCCCGGTGCTGGCCAACTTTGGGTTCATTCCGACGAAGGAGGAGTGGAAGCAGGGCATCAAATGGTTCTTATACTTCCTGCCCGCGGCAGCCGCAGTGGGGCTGCCGATCGGGTTCGTCAAGCTGAGGACGCTTCCCAGCGAACCGGAGCGGATCGCTCTCGCTATCGTGGGCACATTCCTGGGCCACTACATCTTCGTCGCCCTGCGCGAGGAGTTGCTATTTCGCGGCATGCTGCTGCCGCGGCTGCAGGCAGCGCTCGGCGCAACGCCGGGCCTGCTCACCGGGGCGTTGCTCTTTGGCGCCGTTCATCTGCCCTTCAGCGGCTTCCCCAACTGGCGATTCGCCGCCGTCGCCGCCGTGGCCGGATGGTTCTATTCGAAATCCTACCTGGCCACCGGCTCCATCCGGTCGGCGATGGTAACCCATGCACTCACCAACGTTGTCGCCCGGGTTTTCCTATCCACCTAGAGTCATAATTTCGCGCCACTCGTGGCGGCGAACCCCGGGGGCGCCGGGCTCCTTCGCTCGTGCCACCATCGCCGCGGCAACTGTTGATCCGTTGATCCCCCTGTAACGCTCCAGCGGCCCCGCCAGAGCGAACTGAATGCCTTGGGCCACAACCTGGCCGATGCGCTCCCCCAGTCGCTTCTCACCGCGGTTTCCAAGGAGAATACTCGGCTGGAAGATATCCAGCCACTCAAACCCGAGCCCCTCCAAGCCGCGCTCCGTCTCGCCCTTGACACGAAGGTAAAAGTTTGGCGAATCCGCGGCCGCTGAGACTGACGAGACCAGGAGGAAATGCCGGGCGCCGTTCCGCCGCGCCCACTCGGCGAAGGCCATCGCGTAGCCGTGGTCCACCGCGCGGAACGCTTCCTTGGAACCCGCCTTTCGGATGGTAGTTCCCAAGCAACAGAACGCAATATCCATCGGCGCCGGTGAAAGGGCCGCCAGCTTGTCGAACTCCACCACCCGCTCCTGCAGGCGCGGATGATTCCGGTGTAAGGGCTTCCGAAGGACGGCGTAAATCGGGTCAAAGCCGCCGTCGTCGAGGAGGCGGTTCAGCAAATGCTGCCCGATCAGACCGCTGGCACCCGCCACCGCCACGCCGTTCATGTAGTTATCCTAACCCGCCTTACAACTTTTCCCCAACGAGCCGCGTCTAAGAAGAGGAGTGCGGATTTTAGTTGTCCTTCTACTCCTCCTTCTCCAAACAGTTTCCACCGCCGCTCCAGCCTGTCCGGCTGGGACGGCGGTGGGTTATTTTCGTTTGGAGGCACGCCGTGGCAATTCGGCCTATGGTATTCCGATTGACCGTGTAAACCACCTGAAGAAAGGTGACACGGTAATCTTCTTCCCGTCCGACCCGCCGGTGCCGGTGGATCTGTCGGATGCCCGTGTGGCGCTGATGATTTTAACGCCGTCAACGGGCGAACTGCGGCTGCTGGAGACCAGGAAGGCGACGGGCCGGCAGGAGTGGGTGCTGCCGGAGGATGCGGCGGCGATCGCGATCGCTTACGGGCCAAAAGGCCTGGACGACGGAAAGATGCAGCACGCGGCCACCAAGGACCCGGAGCTGATCGCGCAACTGGCCGAGTATTCCGAAAAGACCGCCCAGACGGAGATCGTGCTCTCGGCGTTGAGCGGGCGGCGGCAGAACGACGACCGCGCGGTGAATGCGGCGTTGCACGGCCTGGCGGCAACGGGCGGGGCATCGAAGCTGGACCGCAATGCCTCGCTGGATCAGCAGACGCTTTCGCTTTTCAATACTCTGAACCCGGCCATTGGGGCATATGATCCGCTGGCGCCGGAGCCGCAACAGCGATGGCAGCAGTCGGCGATGCTGGCCACGTCGGTGGCGGGGCTGTTTTTCGGAAATACAGTAGGGTTAGCTGGCGGCGGGGCGGCGTTGTTTCTGAACCTGCGGTCGCTGATGTTCCCGCGGACGGAGTTGCGGTCGGCGCTGCTTCGGGAAGCGCCGGAGGCGGCGCTGTGCGCGGCCAAGTCGACGGCTTCGCGGACAAAATTTGCCTATTTATGGGCGCGGCGCCTGCCGCAGGGGAAGGCTCCACAGATCCAAGTGGTCAAGGCGGCCCATCTGGCGATCGGGCTTCCGGCGGTCCTGCCGGTGGACGCTCCGGATACTGAGCTGTCCGCGGCAGGGCGCGCATTTCGATGGAAGCTTGTGGGAGCGAATGGCAGCACGGTCAGTTTGTCGGCGAGGGTTCCGGTGACGGAGAAGGCCATTCGCCTGGCCGCCATTCCAGAGAAGGCGAAGGCGGGCGGTTACCGGCTGGTCGCGGAATGGGACTGGACGAGCGTAACGGTGAGCGAGGATGTGGTGCTGCATCCGGTACCGGATCTGGCTCCGATGCGGCTGACGAGCGAGTCGGCGGACCGGCTGGTCACGGGGGTGGGTTCGGTGCGGGCGCGACTGGCGGGGGCGCCGTCGTACTTCGTCAGCTCGCTGCACCTGCTGCGGCTGGGTGATCCCTTGGCCAAACCGATGACGCTACCGTTCGCGGCGGGGCCGGATGGCGAGTGGCTGGAATTCGAGGTCAATACGGGTAGCCTGCCGGCAGGGCCCTACACGCTCACGATCGGGCAACAGGGCGGCCGGAAGGCGGAGCTGGCTCTAGCGATACAGACCCCGGCCCCGGCGCTGGCGAATCTGCCGATTCCGATTCATGCGGGTTCGGCGCAGACGGTGACGCTAGCCGGGAAGGGGCTGGACCGGATCGAACGGATTACTTCGAAATACGCCCGTATCGAATGGGATCCGGCGAGCCATCGGGCTCACGTAACGCTCGCGGCGAAGGCGCCGCAGGAGATCGACATCGAAGCCCATGTGGAGGGGCGGCACGAGCCGCTTCGGATTGCCAGTGCATTGCGGGCGGTGGGGCCGAAGCCCGAGATTGTTGGGTTCACAAGGGCTCCGCAGGGGGCCGGGACGGTGGAGCGGCTGGAGGGGGAGATCGACGCGACGCAGCCGGCGGCGTTTTCGCTGCAGGTCCGGAATTTGCCTCCGGTAGCCAAGGTCGAATTGCTCTGCAAGGAGCCGGGATTGGCGCCGGCGGCGGTGGAGTCGCGGCCGATCGGCGCCGATGTCCTGTACTTCACGATGGCGGCGGGCGGGCCGGCCAACTGCACGTTGAGCGCGAGCGTCGGCGGGTCCAATCCGGTGGCAATGGGGCGGACGGTTGTTCTGCCTGTGATAGGCGGATTCACGTTGAGCGACGAGCCAGCAGGGCCGGAGGCGTTCAAGGGCGTCTTGCGGGGGCGGGGACTGGAAGCGATCGGGCGGACGGGTTGGACGGCGGAGATGTATCGGGAGATAACGGCAATCCCGGTGCCGGAAGGAGAGGGCCAGAAGTTAGAAGTCCTGATGCCGTGGCCAGCGCCGTCGCCGCACGCGCCGCTGAAAGTCTGGCTGCGCGGGGAAACCGAGCCGCGGCGGACGGCGGTCCGTTACTAGCGGAGTTCGCCTAGTTCTTTGGCCATGTCCATGTCTTCCGCGGCCATGGCGGCGTTGCCGCTGGCGCGGAATGCGGCGGCGCGGTTGCGGTAGGCGTTCGCGTAGTTGGGGTTCAGGCGGATGGCAGCCGTGAAGTCGTCGATGGCGCCCTTGTAGTCCGCCAACCGCATTTTGGCGTAGCCCCGGCCGTTCCAGGCCAGGGCGAGCTTCGGGTTCTTGTCCAACGCCTCGGTGTAAGCGGCGATTGCTCCCTTGAAGTCGTTCGCGGCCGACAACTGGCGGGCCGCTTCCTGCAGATTTAACGGTTTCGGTTTGACTGGCGCAGGGGGCGGCGGCGGCGGGGGCGGGGGTTCGGGTTTCGGTTCCGGTTTGGGCTCGGGCTTTGGCGGGTCGGGCGGAGGTGGGGGTGGATCGGCCTTGGCAACGACTTTCGGGGGCACTTGCTGTGCGTTCATTTTCTGCCGGACCGCGGCGAGGACACCCAACACCTCCTGGTCGGTTGGGGAGAGCTGGCGAGCTCGCTCGAGGTCGCGGAGAGCGAAGCCATATTCCCCGTTGAGGTAATAGGCGCTACCGCGGGCCAGCCAGCCTTCCATTAGCCCTGGCGCCATGCGGATCGCTTTGCTGCGGTCTTCGTAGCCTTCGGCATGGCGTTCAAGCATGTGGTACGACCCGCCGCGAGCTATATACGCGCGGGGGTTGTCGGGCTGGAGCCGAATGGCTTCCGTGCGGTCAGCAAGGGCGTCGGCGATCTTGCCGAGAGATGTGTAAGTCACGGCGCGAGCCAGGAAAAGATTGGGATCGGCGGGCGTGATGGCGATGGCGGCGGTGAAATCGGCAAGCGCCTCTTCGGTCTTGTTAATGCGGCGGTACGCTTCGCCCCGGAGGAAAAGGGCGCGGGCGTTTTTTGGTTCGAGGGCCAGCGCGTTGGTCATCTCCTTGGCGGCCTGCTCGAACTGGCCGAGTTGGCCGTGAGCGAATCCCCGCTCGACGAGAATGGCTGGAATGCCGGGGCGGTATTCCAGGGAGCGGGTGAAGTCGTCGATGGCGTCGCGGAAGCGGCGGAGGGCCATGTTGGAGTAGCCGCGCTCGTTGTAGGCGTCAGGGTCGTCGAGGCGGAGGCGAATGGCTTCGGTGAAACTTGGGATGGCAGCTTCGTGTTGATTCCCGGCGGCGAGGGAACGGCCTCGCGCGCGGTAGAGGCCCGCGGTTTTGTAACCGGCGGCGATGGCCGCGTCGGCGTCGGCGCGGGCGGCCTGATCGCGGCCCGCCTTGAAATGAATCATGGCCCGGAAGCCGAGCCCTTCGCCGTCCTGGGGCTGTTCCTTGAGCAGGGCGTTCAGGTCGGCAAGCGCTTCGGGCTCGCGCTTGAGGTGGATGAATACGAGGGCGCGGGCCCGGTAGGCTTCGGCGTAGCCGTTGCGGTAGAGTATGGCGGTGGTAAGTTCCTCGATGGCCTCGTTCCAGCGCTCGGCTTTGGCGGCGGCCTGGCCGGCGGCGAAGGCTTTTTCAGCGCGGGCGGCGTCGGTGCGGGAGCCCGCGTTTTGCACAGGCTGTCCGTAGCCTGCGAAGGCGGCAAGCATGGCGCCAGCCAGGAGCGTCGGACCAAAAAAGCGTCCTGCCATTTGATTCAGACTTTCAGTATACGGCTGAGAGGCTCGGGGATCGGCCTACGGAATTTTCTGGAATATTGCCAGGAGCGCGCCAGGCCGATAATACAGTGAGGCAATCCGATGGATGTTCTTCGCATTACGGACTCGCAATCGCTGGCTTACCTGGGGGTGACGCGGCCGGCCGGCGTCTTGATTATGCTGCCGTTTGCGGGTGCGGAGCCGCCAGAAGAGCTGTTGGAGAGTGTTCGGAGAATGCATCCGGGATTGCCGGTGGCGTTTTTGCGGGAGAACGGCCCGGCGCGGGAGGCGATTCGCCTGCTACGCCTGGGGGCCGATGAGTATTTCGACGACGCGGCGTTGGCATCGGAGTGGGCGCCCGGGACAAAGCCGGTGGAGCGGTTCGAGGAGCCTTGGCGGAACTTCCTGGTAGGAAATAGCCCGGCGATGCAACCGGTATTCGATACGATTCGGCTATTAGGCCCGCGCCGGAGTACAGTGCTGGTTCAGGGCGAGACCGGAACGGGCAAGGAAATGGTCGCGCGGGCGCTGCATGCGGCGAGTACGCGGGCCGGGGCCCCGCTGGTCACTGTTAACTGCACCGCGCTGCCGGATACGCTGATGGAAGCGGAGCTGTTTGGCCATACGCGCGGAGCCTTTACGGGAGCGATGCAGGCGCGGGTGGGACGGTTCGAGCAGGCCCAGCGGGGCACGATATTTCTCGATGAGATTGGCGATTTACCGTTTGAGACGCAAGCGAAGCTGCTGCGGGTGCTGCAGGAGCGGGAGTGCCAGCGTTTGGGTAGCGGCGAGACGGTGAAGCTGGATGTCCGGGTGGTTGCGGCGACGAATGCGGAGTTAGAACACCGGATCGAGATCGGAAAGTTCCGGGAAGACCTGTACTACCGCTTGAACGTGGTACCGATTCAGCTACCGCCGTTGCGGGAGCGATGGCAGGATATTCCGCTGCTCGTGGACCACTTTCTGGAAAAGATCTGCCATGCGGAGGGGCTGCCGGTGAAGAGGATTCACCGGGAGACTCTCGAGACTCTGCAGGCGTTTAGCTGGCCGGGGAATGTGCGGCAGTTGGAGAACACGGTGGAGCGGGCGTTGATGCTAAGCGGGGAGAGGGAGACGCTGTTTCCGGCCGATTTCCCGATGGCCAAGCGTGGCGGACAGGCGCAGCGGACGGTTGAGATACCGGAGATCGGGGCGGGTCTCGAAGAGACTGTTCAGAGGCTCGAGCGTACCTTGATCGAGCAGGCGATGCGCCGGACAGGAGGGAATAAGAGCCAGGCAGCCGACATTTTGGGCTTAAAGCGAACTACGCTTACAGCAAAGATGAGGGTTTTAGAGGCGGCGGCGAGTTGATTAGCGCTTGAGGGGATCTTCGATCCAGGGAGGGGTTGCCTCGAGGAGGCGGCCGAGTTCGGGCTCGAGGCGCTCCATGGCGCACTTCATTTCCCAGGCGATCTTGCGGTAGCTGAAGTGGCCCTTTACGCCGCTGCGGACGCGGGCGATGTATTCGGCCTCGGCGAAATCCATTTTGAACAGGAAACGGTTGCGGGCGCCGAACGGCAGTAAGTAGTCCGAACCCGGGGCGGGGAGGGCGCGGACGGTCGCTAGCGCGCTGTCCATAGCGGCACAGTATCCGGTTTCGAGTCCGGCGGCGGTGACGGCTTCCGGGATGTCGTAGCCGAGCGCGCCGGTGTATGCCTGGCGATACTGCTGGCAGCGGCGATGGCGGTGGAAGTCGCGGTAGGCGCCGATGTCCATCACCATCTCATAGCAGTAGAGATTGCCGCGGAACTCACGAAGCAGATCGTCGCGGCGGGAGCGCGAGCGAACCGCGGCGTCGATTACCTCGGCGCGAACGGCGGCGGAGACCTCGGCGGCCCACTCGTAAAGGGCTCGAAAGGGCCAGTTGGAGACGGGGTAGAGCAGCGTGGCGACGATGTCGGCGGCGGAGTCGGTGGGTTTGAAGAGGTCTACGGGGTCGGTGACGGATTCGCCGTAAGAGCCGAGGTTTTGAGCGGCCCAGATGCGGAGGTCTTCGCGGGAGGCGCGGAGATGCTCGTCGGCGGTGCAGTACTTGGCGAGTGTGGGAGCGAGCGGCTCGGCGGGGCGGTCGAGTTCCCACTTGCAACCGGGTTCAGACGCGCAGGCGGCGGCGATTTCGTCGCCGATGGCACGCAGCTCGGCGTAGGGGGATGCTTTGAGGCGCTGGATCTGCTTTTCGAGAGTCCGGATGGAGGTGACCTGGCCGACGTTGGTGGGGACGCCCCAGAAGAGGAGGTAGCGGGCGACGTCGAAAGCGCGGGCGGTGATGTTGCGCTGGTAGGCGTCGGGCTTCATTTCCTCCGGACGGGGGAGTTGGCCCGTAAGATATTCGTATGACGCGTCGTGGATTTCGCGGTAGGCGTCGAGGAGGGCGTTGCCGGCCGCTTCGTAGGTGGCAGCGTCGGCGGGGCTGAATTCGGGCGGCGTGACGAAACCGGATTTACCGAAGTCCTGGTAGCGGGAGGATTTTGCCTGGCCGTCCCAGAGCTGCTCGTCTTCGACCTCGGTGGCGGCGAGTTCGGAGATGCCTTCGAAGCACATGACGATGTGGCCGAGGTCGGCGATGGATGCGTGGCCGTATTGGAAGTAGAAACTGTCGAGGAACTTGGAGGAGTCGTGGGTTCGGACCCAGGCGAGGGATTCGACGATGGAATCGGCTGAGCGGCTGTAACGCGCGAGGGCGTAGGCGCTCTTCTCCGGCGGCATTGGGGAGACGGCGAGAACCTGGCGTGTGATTCGATCAGGCATACTGGAATATCCAGCATCCCATGAAACTCCGCATAAGCAGGATCCACGCCGACGCTGTCCTTCCGAAGTACGCCCACGGGCCGGACGAGGACGCGGGGATGGACCTTTGTTCCGTAGCCGATGCGCTGCTGGAGCCGAATGTTCCGCAGGCGGTGCCGACGGGGCTGACGATCGAGCTTCCGCCGGGGTACGAGGCGCAGATACGGCCGCGTTCGGGGCTGGCGTTCAAGCATGCGATCAGCGTTCCGAACAGTCCGGGGACGATCGATCCGGGATACCGGGGCGAGGTCAAAGTCATTCTGATCAATCTCGGGCGGCAGGCGTACCAGATTTCCAAGGGCGACCGGATTGCGCAGATGGTGATTGCCCGGTACGAAGCGGTGGAGATCGAAGAGGGCGAGCTTTCCGAGACGGCACGGGGTGCGGGCGGGTTCGGTTCGTCGGGCCGATAAGGAGTGACTATTTCCGCCGCCTGTTTGCGCATCGATAGACGATGGACCTTCCAGTCACCAAATACCATCCGGACCCGATTGCGACCGGGAGTGTCGTTGCCAATCCCGATACGCCGTGTTTATGCTGTAACCGGATCCGCGGCTACGTCTATACGGGGCCGGCGTATTCGGAGAAATTTCACTACTTATCGGGGTGTCTGTGCCCGTGGTGCGTTGCCGATGGGTCGGCGGCAAAACGATTTCAGGCTGAATTTACCGATGTTGGAACGGTGGAGGATGTCTCCGATTCCGTGTTGACTGAGCTTGCGACGCGGACTCCCGGGTTTACGGCTTGGCAGCAGGAGCAGTGGCTGACGTGCTGTGACGATGCGGCGGCGTTTTTGGGGCGGGCTGGGGATGCGGAGCTGACGGGGGAGTTGGCGGGTGCGCGGCCGGCGGTGAACCGGTGGATGAAGGAAGAGTACGGGGAGGTTTTCGCCCTTTCCAAGGAGAGTGAACCGACCGCGTACGTGTTCCGCTGCCTCCACTGCAAGAAGTATCTGGCGTATACGGACGAGGCTTAAGCAGGATTCTTCGGGGCCTGGCGGACGATGGTCATGCCGGTGAGGAAGACGACGATGCCGGCGATGCCGATAAGCAGGAATTTACCGAATGTGGTCCAGTTGTAGCCTTTGAAGGGCTGGATGCGTTCGGGGTTCTGGCTGTCAGTGTAGAACTCATAGGTTTGGCCGGCAAGCAGGTGTTTGCCCTTGTAGGCGTCGCGGGCGGCGGCTTCAGACGCGGCCCGGACGGGCGTGGTGATGTTGGTGCGCTGTTCGCCTTCCGGAGTGGTCCATTTGAGTTGCAGGCGGAATGCGTACATGCCGGGCTGCTGGTAGCCGATATCGTTGCCGATTACCTGCGCCATCACCCGAGGCGAGCGCTGTAGCTCCAAGTGAGGGCCCATTGTGGCGATCAGTGACATGCCGGTGAGGAAGAGGCCCATATAGGTGAATACCTTGCCGATGGCCCTTTTGCTTGGCTTCATAGGTGCAAGTTTCAGTATGGCGGATTCGAGATTTGGCCGATTCCTGGAACTATTGCGGGCCGATTGCGTTATTTCGTGTGAAGTCTGCCGTCGTTCGCCGAAATTCTGGCGGCGCCGGCTGCTATGTTAACCACAGCCACAGGTGCAGCTTCAATGCTGTTTGCGTTTGCCGGGATCTTCCTACCTTGGTCCCTGCATCGAATTCCGGGCCGTTATCGTGTCCCGGGGCATGTCCAACGCCCCCTTCCGCCTGCCATTGGCTTCGGGTTAAACTCAGACTCTCCAGAAAGAGGTTCCAGTGGTTCCAGCTACCGCTCTCCCCGTTAATATCGGGTGGATCATTAGTTTCGTTGCCCTCGTCGTGTTCGTCCTCCTATACAAATGGACATTTCGGTTATTGGGGATTTATGTCATCCCGGATGACTCAATCGGCACGGTAGTAAAGAAGTTCGTACTCTTCGGCGTCAATAAACAGCTTCCTCCCGGCAAAATCGTTGCACTCAAAGGCGAAGCCGGCATCCAGGCGGATACGCTCGCCCCGGGCCTTCACATTGGCTTGTGGCCCTGGCAGTACGACATCTCGATCGTGCCCCAAAAGATCATTGCCAGCGGTCAGATTGGGGTAATTGAAAGCTGCGACGGGCACGTCCTGCCTGATGGCCGCATCATTGCCAAACAAGTGGAGTGCGATAACTTCCAGGACGCCCGCGCGTTCCTCGAAAACGGCGGCGAACGTGGCCCGCAGATGGCGCTTGTCTCTCCCGGCACCTGGCGCATTAATCCTCTTGTTTTCAAACTCACGGCGGTTCCGATGACATTCATTGAGGCCGGAGAAATCGGCGTCGTCGAAGCCCGCGATGGGCAGGCCCTGAGCGGCGGCCGTATCATCGGCCGCCATGTCGAGTGCGACTCCTTCCAAAACGCCAAAGCTTTTATCGAAGGCGGCGGCGAACGCGGCCCGCAAATGTCCATCATTCCCCAGGGCACTTATCGCATCAACCCAATCCTTTTTCGTGTTGACAAGGCCGCGGTAACCGACGTTCCCGATGGCAAAATCGGTATCATCACCACCCGCGAAGGCGCGCCGCTTAAAACAGGCGACATCGCGGGCGCCGAGGTTCCGGGGCACAACATGTTCCAGGACCCAATGAAATTTGTCGCCAACGGCGGAACAAAAGGCCTCCAGGAACAGGTTCTTCTGAATGGCCGCTATTTCATCAATCCGAAGTTCGCAACCGTGGAATTTGTAGAACAGACCAATGTGCCAATCGCAAACGTTGGCGTGGTTGTCGCCTATGTCGGAAAGGAAGGAAAGGATGTTACCGGCGCCGATTTCCGGCACGGCAACCTGGTGGGTAAAGGAGAGAAGGGGGTATGGGTCGAACCGCTCGATCCCGGCATGTACCCCATCAACCCGCACACTCACAAGGTGAAGATCGTCCCTACCGCAAACGTCGTTTTGAACTGGGCCACGGGCCGGACCGAGAGCCATAACCTCGATGCCAAACTTTCCACCATTACAGTCCGCTCCGCCGACGGCTTCTCTTACAACCTCGACGTCTCTCAGATCATTCATATTCCCCGCAACGATGCCCCCCGTGTCATCGCCCGTTTCGGCAGCATGGAAGCGCTCGTAACTCAGGTACTGGAACCAACGATCGGAAACTACTTCCGCAACACCGCGCAAGGTTCCGACGTGATCGACTTCCTCACCAAGCGCTCCGAACGCCAAAAGGAAGCCAAGGACTCCATCGCCCGGGCTCTCGGTGAATACAACGTCGGCGCGGTTGAAACCCTGATCGGCGATATCAATCCGCCGCCGGAATTGATGAAGCCGCTCACCGACCGCAAAGTCGCCGAAACGCAAAAGATGACCTTCGAAGTCCAGACCGCCGCTCAATCCCAACGCCAAAAACTGGAGCAGGCCAAGGCCCTGGCCGACACACAACCCGAAGTCGTCTCCGCCGAGCGAAAAGTGGCTATCGCCAAGTTCACCGCTGAATCGACAGTGGCCGCGGCCGGGGGCGACGCCGAGGCAAAAACCATAAACGCCAAGGCCGACGCCGAAGTCACCCGTGTCACCGGCGACGCCCAAGCGGCCAAGACGTTGGCCATCGGCGAGGCGGAAGCGAGGGTCATCAAACAGAAGATCGAATCCATGGACGCGGCAAACTACGCCATTGTCCAAGTCGCAAATGCACTATCCGCTGCGGGCGAAAAAGGCATGAAAATTGTCCCCGAAATCCTGGTCAATGGCGGCAGTGGCGCTGGCGGCGCCGGCGGCGGTTCCATCGTCGATGTCCTGCTTGCAAACCTTGTTCGCGATAGTCTTAAGAACAAATAAACGCGCTGCAATTCCCCAATGAATCGTCGCGCGCTCCTGGGCCGCCCTCGTTTGGCACGGCCCTCTCGCCATCGAATCCAGACGCGAAGGGAACCCCCGCGCCCGACAGACCGGCGACGCCATTCAACCCCATAGCGACGACATCCCCATCTTCGCCGCCGGTCTCTACGCAGAACTCGTCGACGAAGGCGCAATTCTCGAGATGATCCACGTCACCTTTCTGGAACAATTGCGCGCCGATTGCGTTATTTCGTATGAAGTCTGCCGTCGTTCGCCGGAATTTTGGCGGCGCCGGCTGTTATGTTAACCACAGCCACAGTTGTATATTCTTTGCTGCTTACGATTGCCGGGATCTTCATATTTTTGTCCCTGCATCGAATCGGACCCACCGAAGTGGGCCTTGTAACGCGCCGCTTTTCGCGACGGCGCTTGACCGACGACAATCCGATCGCCTTTCAGGGCGAGGCGGGGTATCAAGCGGAGCTGCTGACGCCTGGGATCCGATTCCGATTCTGGCCGCTCTACGGGGTACAGAGATTTCCGTGGGTACAGATTCCCGCGGGGCAGATCGGCGTAGTGATTGCACAGATTGGGGAACCGCTGCCGAACGGGGCCAAATCGGCCCACTATAAAGCCGAATTCGAACAGTTCACGGACCTTACCGCGTTTATTGGCAACGGCGGGCAGAAGGGCGTTCAGCGGCCGGTACTTCCTCCCGGAACAACCCTGCCGCTGCACCCGGTGGCGTTTCTGGTGATTACGCGGGATCGTGTTTACGGTGTTCCGATTTCGGAGACGCTTCTTGCGAAGGGACCGTTGAGCGCGGCGAGTTTTGGATTCAATCCGAATGATCTGGAGGTCGTACGGATTGAACGCGACCCGTCAACCCACCAGGACATGATCGGAATCGTCACGGTTTTCGAAGGGGACCCGCTATCTTCGGGCGATATTGCGTCGCGCATTAACGGCTATGCGGATGTTGCGGCGCTGGAGGCGGGCGGCGCGGGTGACGCCGAGATTATCGAGCGCCTGCTATCGAACAAGAACAATCTCCACAATTGCTATCAGGACTTCCAGTCCTTTCTCGATCAGAACGGCCGGATCGGACTGCAGCACGACCCATTGCTGCACGGAGCTTACAATCTGAATCCGTTCCTCGTCCGGGTGGAACGAGTGCCCATGCTGATGGTGGAGCAGGGGCAGGTGGCGGTTATTAAGTCCTATGTCGGATTGCCGACCGCGGACACTTCGGGCAGCGAGTTTAAATTCGGAACCCTGGTGCGGCCAGGGCACCGGGGCATCTGGCAGGAGCCGCTGCGTACCGGCAAGTATCCGATCAATCCTTACTGCTACAAGGCCGAGATAGTGCCGACGGCGATCCTGACGCTGAACTGGGCGGAGCGAGTGAGCGCGGCGCACAAGCTGGACGCGAAGCTGGAATCCATCATCGCCAAGAGCAATGAGGGGTTCGTGTTCCGGATGGATCTGCAGGTGCAGATTCATATACCGGACGGGCACGCACCGCGGGTGATCTCGACGGTGGGGACGATTAATAACCTGGTGGACGAAGTGCTGCAAGCGGCCGTGGGGAACCACTTCCGGGACACGCTGCAATCGATGCCGGCGGTTCAGTTTATTGAGACGCGGCAGCAGGTACAGCGAACGGCGTATGAACGAATCCGCCTTCAGTTAGATGCCTACTACGTGGAGACGCGGGGCGTCTATATACAGGATGTCATCCTGCCGGAGGATCTGGTTGGTGTCCTGACGGAGCGGGAGATCGCCAAACAGGAGATCGCGACGTTTGAACAGCAGAAGCAGGCGCAGTTGCAGCGCATCGAGACGGAACAGGCGCGCGGAACGGCGGATATGCAGTCGGATCTGGCGAAATCGAAAGTTGGCGTAACGATTCAGACCAACAATGCCAACGCGCGACGCGCGGAAGCGGATGGCGAGTCGTTCTACATCGAACGGACCGGACAGGCTCGCGGCGCCGAGGTCCGCGCGGTTGGCCTGGCGAAGGCGGAAGGCTTCGAAGCCCAGGTGCGGGCGTTGGGCGCGAATGCGACGGCGATGGTGAACGTGGTGGACTCGCTGTCGAAGTCGGGGACGCCGATTGTGCCGAATATTCTTGTGACGGGAGGCGGTGGAACGGTAGAGGCGCTGGCAGCGGCGTTTCTGCAGAACTTAACCGGTCATTCGGCTAGTAAGTCGTAGCGGGCCAGCCAGCCGGCGGCGTCGAAGTCGTCCTTTGCCGCCGCCGCGGCCACGGCGCGGGCTTCAGCGGGTTTACCCTGGCGGAAGAGGACGCGGGCGAGGAGGGCTCTGGCGGGCATTTCGTAGGGCGTGTCGATGAGTTCTTCGAGGACGGTTTGGGCTTCCCAATTGCGGTCGGCCATGGCGAGGGACACGGCCCAGTAGTAGCGGGCGTCGTTGCGTTTGTCGTCGTAGTCGACGGCTTCGGCGAATGCGGGGACGGCGTAGTCCCAACGGCCTTTGTTGTAGAAGGCGAAGGCGGCCCGGAATTGAATTTCGGCTTCGTCGCCGGTGTCGCCGGCATCCAGGACAGGGGGAGGCGGAGGGAGGACGGTGCGCAGATCGGTGAGGCGGTCGCGGGCAGGGGGCATCGGCGGGCGTTCGTCGGAACAGCCGGTAAGACAGAGGACGCCGAGCACCATGATGACGGCTCCAATGATGCGACGGCCGGCCTGGCGTTCGCCCAGGAATTTGGCTCCGAGGATGGCTCCCAGCACAATGCTAATTTCGCGCAGGGGCGCGACGCGGTGCAATGGCGCGATGGTGAGGGCGGTAAGTACGAGGATGTAGCTGAGTGGGTTCAGGGCACCGATGAGGATGAGGCGGAGGCGCTCGGCGGACCAGAGTTGGCGGGTTTCGGGCCAACTATTGAAGGCTAGCGGGGCGAGGAGAAGGGCGCGGGAGATGTCGGTGGTCCACTCGATCAGGATCGGCGGGAGATGGAGACCGGAGATGGCGTACTTGTCCCAGAGGCTATAGGTGCCGATTAGCAGTCCGGTGGCGAGCCCCCACATGGCGGCGACGGCAACGCCCTGGCCGCCGCGGAGGAAGAAGAGCACGCCGCCGCTGATGAGGGTGATGCCGGTCCAGGCCAGCGGGGAGGGGGTTTCGCCGTACAACGCAAGGGCTCCGAGGGTGGCTACGAGTGGCCCAGAGCCTCGGGCGATGGGATAGACGAGGGATAGTTCGCCGTAGCGGTAGGCCTGTTGAAGACAGACGAAGTAGACGAGCTGCCAGGCGCAACTGCCCGCCAGTGAGATGGCCTCGCGGATGCCAAGGCGGTGCCAGTGTTCGGCGTAGTCTTTGAGCGCCCAGGGCGCGTAGACGATCGTGCTGATGCAGGAATAGAGCCAGACGACTTCCATCCCGCCGCGAACGCGTTTGGCCAGGAGGTTCCAAGTGGCGTGGATGCATGCGGCCGCGAGGACGAGCAGGAGGGCTTGCGGCGGCATTTTTCTATCATCGCCGAGGATTGGTTGGGCATCCCGATTATTCGATATCGCCGTTGACGTTTTGCCATTCCGCTCGAAGTTTCGCCAGATAGGCGCGGAACTTCGGCGATGTCCGGGCACCCTTCAGATGCGGATCGTTCTCGAACATCCTGTAGTTGGGGAAGCCATCGTTGGCCGCCATTTCGATCCAACGTTGGGCCTTGTCGTAATCGCCAAGGACGGAATAGATGGCGCCGATGGAATAGGCGGTATGGTGAAAGTGACCAAAATTCTTTCCAAGTCGAATGGCGTCGGCGATATCGGCTTCCGCCGCGCGGCGATTGCCTTCCATGGCGCGAAGCATCCCGCGGGCCGCATGCATGACGCCTCCTTGATCCGCAGGTCGTGTCTTCATCTCCTCGAGGAGGAGGTCTTCCGCCTCTTGCCGGCGGCCCACAGTTAGCATGCTCCACGCCATCTGATACACCCATTGATGCGGGTTGACGGTACGCGGCACCCGATTCAATGCATCGATTGCTTCCTCAAACCGTTGTTCATAGATGAGAATCGGTCCATAACGGAAGCGCGCCTGGGTGTTGTTGGGATTGATGCTCAACGCGCGGTCAATGGCGGCGCGGGCAGCCTTCATGTGCCCAATGTGAAACAAGATCATCCCCTGCTGATGCCAGGCTTCATCGAAGTTGGGCCGGGCGGTGGTGGCGGCTTGCAGTTCCCCTAATGCTTCCCGGTTCGGGAAGGAGTGCGAGGGACGCCATAACAGGAAACCGCGAGCGAAGTGGGAGTCAGCCGAGTTGGGATCGAGCGCCAAGGCGCGCTGGAGGGCTGCAAACGTCTTCTCTTCCCACTGTGGATCGTTTGGCTGATAGTAGAACGCCTTGTTGCCCAGGGCGCGTGCCAGTTCCGCATATGTAGCGCTGTGGTTCGGGTCGAGCGCCGCGGATTGCTCGAAGAAGGCGATGGCCCTGTCCAGTTCCGGCTCATTGTCACGGCCGGAATGGAACTTACCCCGCAGGTAAAGCTCATAAGCCTCCCCGTTTACAGGACGGGGTTCCACCGCGGGATTGTTGCCGGAGACGCGAATGGCTCCGGCGATCGCTTCCGAAGCCTGCCGCTGGAGGCTCGAAAATTCGTTAGTGGAACCCTGGAATTGGCGAGACCAGGATGTGCCGCCAGTGGCGGTGTTGGTAATCTTTGCGGTGAAAGCCACACCGGCGGCCGCGCGGTCCAGCGTGCCTTCCACGATCGCCTCGACGCCCAGGTTGCGCGCAATCTCCAAGGGCGCTTTGCCTGGTTCGCTCTTGGGCGCCGTGACGAGGCGAAGTGATCCGATGGCGGCCAAGTCGGTTTGAATCGACGCAGTCAGGCCGCCGGCGAGCGCGTCCTTCGATTCGTCGCCGGTACGGTTCTGGAAAGCGAAGATCGCCAGTGAGCGGGCGCCGGCCGCGGGGCCCGCGTCTCCGAAGCGCTTGTAGAGTCCGGCAAGGATGACGACAGCGATCACCGCCGCGGCGACGAGAAGCAGCGTCCGGAATGGCCGGCCTTTTCGATTTCCCGAAGCGATCGCCGATAATTCCGAAGCGACTTCGGCGGCGGTAGCCGTCCGGGCGTCCGGATCGCGCCGCAGAAGGCCGCCGATTACATCAGCGAGGGGGCCAAGGAACTGTCGCGCTTCGCGGACGGGAACCGAGGCGGCTTGACCGGTGGCGAGGATCTTGCCGGCGGATGCACCGGGAAAGGGACGGCGTCCGGCGGCCATTTCGAACAATATCAACCCGAAGGAGAAGAGATCGGAGCGCGCATCGGCGGGCTCGCCCTCCCATTGTTCCGGCGACATGTAGGCCGGAGTACCCATGATGACGTTGGAGACAGTCAGCGTATCGTCGTTCTGGGATTTGGCGAGACCGAAATCGAGGACCTTGACGCCATTCGGCCCATCATGATGTTGGCCGGTTTCATGTCGCGGTGCACAATGCCGCGGGCATGGGCCGCGACAAGGGCTGAGGCGATCTGCGAGCCGATTTCGATTACTTCCTGGAGGGGCAATCTGCCGCGCTTGAGCCGATCGGCAAGTGTTTCGCCTTCGACCAGTTCCATGACGAGGTAGTTCGGGCCAACGTCGTAGAGGGTGCAGATATTGGGATGGTTCAGGGTGGCGATGGCGCGGGCCTCGCGTTCGAATCGGGCGTCGAAGGCGGCAAGGGAGGTCTTTATGGCAACCGGCCGGTTAAGGCGAGTGTCGGTGCCGCGAAACACCTGACCCATGCCACCCTTGCCGATTGCGGCATCGATTCGGTAGGGGCCGAGGGTTGTTCCGAGCTGGATCGGGGCGGTTTCCGTCGGGTCGCCGTTGCTTACGGGGGTGAAGTCCTTGGAATGCCCGGAAAGCAGAAATTCCACTTCGCTCCGCAGGTCAGGCGGTGCGCCTTCCAAAGCATCCAAGCCATGTTCGCGAGCAGCGTTGTAAAGTAACTCGATTTGGCGCCTTCGCTCCGGTGCCATCCGATTGAGTTTACCGTAGTCAGTAAGTCGCTTTGAGAGTAAGTTTGCGGGACTTGGCGGACAATGGAAGCATGAGCAGCGAAAACCGCTTTCACGATCCGCATGTGCGGTTGTCGAGGATTTATACGCGTACGGGCGATGAGGGACAGACGGCGCTGGTCGGGGGGCAACGGGTGGCGAAGAATTCACTTCGGATAGAGGCTTATGGCACCGTGGACGAGCTGAACGCCGCGGTTGGATTGGCGATTACGTCCATTCCGGAAGGGTCGCCGGGGTTGGTATTGTTGGCGGCCCGGCTGACTCGGGTGCAGCATGAGTTGTTCAACTTAGGTTCGCTGCTGGCGACGGAGACCACCGATCTACGGCCGGGCCAGCCGGTGGTGACGGCGGAGGACATCGGGCGGCTGGAACGGGAGATGGATGAGGCGAATGCGACGCTGGAACCGTTGCGGAGCTTTGTGCTTCCGGGCGGTTGCCGGTTGAATGCGGAGCTGCACGTTTGCCGGACGATCTGCCGGCGGGCGGAGCGCCGCACGGTATCCCTGGCGGCGCAGGAGGCTATCTCCCCGGAGGCAGTGCAATACCTTAATCGATTGAGCGATGCGCTGTTCGTTTGGAGCCGGCTGGCGAGCCGGCTACTGCGGCAGCCTGAGGCGCTTTGGGCGCCGAACCAGACCTAACCCATTGATTTTATTGACCCCTTAGTACTCCGGTACAAGGCATTGGTTCTAGTATTACTCTGTTAAGTACAATTGACATCGCTTGACATTGTAGTGTATTGATTGGGTATGGAATGGAACGCCCGCGTTTTGAGGAATAGCGTTGCGGATCTCACCAAGTTCCTTGCACCGTTGGTCGCGACGCTAGGCCGCAGCGAGCGCCGGCGCGCTGCGATGA